>Ga0066256_1000646_pt1 | contig 74968 bp, 91 predicted proteins | sample ThiBio_1000_biof_FD_87107 | JGI IMG/M metagenome (GOLD analysis project Ga0066256, IMG submission 87107) | Wastewater bioreactor microbial communities from Cape Town, South Africa - Thiocy_expt_1000_biof (version 2) | ecosystem: Engineered > Bioreactor > Thiocyanate-remediating >... | reverse complement strand
GGTTGCTGGCGGGGTGGCGCTCGGGCGCCTCGGGGGGGGGGAGACCAAGACCGCCCGGACGAGCGGCCCGAAGCCCGCGCCCACGACCGACGGGGCCTGCGCCTTGGGGGCGGGCGCGGCGGGCTGGGGGGGCGGGAGGCCCCGGGCGCCCCCCGTCGGCAGGGGGGGGGCGCGGGGGGGGGGGGGGGGGCCCGCGCCCCCGCCCGCCGCATCGGTCCTAATCTGGAACCATGCGCCAGAACCCGAGCTTCGCCATGACCGACATCGCCGAGCTGCGGAGGGTCATCTCGCAGAGCCCCTGGGCGACGCTGGTCGCGACCGGCGACGACGGACTCGTCGCATCGCACTACCCGGTGCTGCTGGACCCCGAGCGCGACGATCTCACGGTGGTCGGCCACGTCGGCAAGCCCGATGACCAGGTGCTGCACCTGGGGGAGCGGGAGCTGTTGCTGATCTTCCAGGGTCCCCACGGGTACATCTCGCCGAGCTGGTACGGGGACGTGCGCGCGGTGCCGACCTGGAACTACACGGCGGTGCACCTGACCGGCATCCCGGAGCTCGTCGACACGCAGGAGAACCTGAGGATCCTCGACGATCTCGTCACGCATTTCGAGCGGAGGCTGCCGCAGCCGCGCATGATGTGGCAGGCGCCCAACACCGAGGAGTTCGTGAACGCCCTGGAGATGGGCACGGTCGGATTCCGGATGACTCCCACGCGGGTCTCGGCGAAGCGCAAGCTGAGCCAGAACAAGCCGGACAGCATCGTGGAGAGCGTGATCGCTGAGCTCGACGGCAGCGGTGAGTACGCGCATCCGGCCCTGGCGGCAGAGATGCGCCGTGCGCACGAGGCACGTCTGGCGCACCGCGGATGAGCGCCGATCTGCTGATCCGGTCGGTGCGCCTCGCCGGCCCGGGGCGCGAGCTGCTGCCGTTCAGTTCGCCGGAGGGCGACGATCCCGTCGACATCCTGGTCGCAGGCGGGGTGATCGCCGACATCGCGCCCGCCGGCAACCTGCGTGCCGCAGTTGACTCGCTGGACGGCGACGGCAGCTGGGTCGTGCCCGGGCTGTGGGACCACCACGTGCACACCGTGCAATGGGCGCTCGACGCCCAGCGCGTGCCGCTCGGCGGCGCGACGAGCGCGGCCGAGGCGGCTCGGATGCTGTCGGGCGTCGCGCCCCTGCCGGATGGGCGGATCGTCGGCGCGGGGTTCCGCGACGGACTGTGGCCCGATCGGCCCGCGCGTGCCCTTCTCGACAGCGTGACCGGCGAGCTGCCGGCGTATCTCATCAACGCCGATGTGCACAGCGTGTGGCTGAACTCCGCGGCGCTGCGACGCGAGGGCTTCGACGGCGCCGACGACGACGGTGTGCTCCGCGAGGAGGACGCCTTCGAGATCTCGCGGCGGCTGAACGCCGCGGATGCCGCGACCGCGGACGCCGCCGTGCGGGCGGCCGCCGAACGCGCGGCGGCGCGGGGCATCACCGGCATGGTCGACCTCGACATGGCCTGGAACGCCGAGGCGTGGCGGCGCAGAGCGGATGCCGGGTTCGACACCCACCGGGTCGAGTTCGCCTTCTACCAGGACGGCCTGCAGCGGGCCGTCGACGAGGGACTGCGCAGCGGCGAGGAGCTGACCGGCACCGGCGGGCTGGTGCACGTCGGCCCGCTCAAGCTCATCACCGACGGCTCGCTGGGCACGCGCACAGCGGCGTGCTCCCAGCCGTACGCGGACGACCCCGGCAACTTCGGCGTACTGACCGTCGAGCCGGACGAGCTGCGCGAACTGCTCATGCGCGCCACGGCGTCCGGGATCGAGGTGGCGGTGCACGCCATCGGCGACCGTGCGGTGGCATCCGCTCTGGACGCCTTCACATACACGCAGGCACGCGGGACCATCGAGCATGCGCAGCTGGTTCGGCACGCGGATCTCGCGCGCTTCGCGCGGCTGGGCGTCGCGGCGAGTGTGCAGCCGGCGCATGCCGTGGACGATCGCGACCTCGCCGACGACCTGTGGCGCGAGCAGCAGGCGATCGGCTATCCGCTCGCCTCGCTGATGAACGCGGGTGTGCCGCTGCGCTTCGGGTCCGATGCCCCCGTCGCCGTCCTCGATCCGTGGGCGACGATCGCCGCCGCGGTGTTCCGCACCGACGATGAGCGCGCGCCCTGGCATCCCGAGGAGCGCGTGTCCGTCGACGCGGCGCTGCGCGCGAGCGGGCGCCACGGAGACGCGATGATCTCGCTGGGAGCGGTGGCCGACCTCGCTCTGTGCGGGGTGGATCCGCGCACCGCCGATCGTCAGCAGCTGGCGGCGATGCCGGTCGCCGCCACGGTCCTCGGCGGCAGGATCACGCACCGCGTCTGAACGCAGAAGGGGTGCCGGAGCTCGCGCTCCGGCACCCCTTCTGCTGCGCTCGGTCAGGCCGCGATGTGCGACACGAGGAACCAGCGGTCCTTCTCGAGGCCGCGCTGGATCTCGATAGCGACGTCCTGGCTGGTGAGGTCGACGGCATCGAGGCCGTCGACGGCCGCCTTCACGTCGGCGATGATCGCGTCGATGTCCGAGATGATCGCGCGGACGAGCTCGTCGGACTGCGCGAAGCCTGCGGGGACTGCGGTGGCGCCGGCCTTCTCGGCGACCGTGCCGATGCGCGAGTCGATCGGCAGGCCGAGGGCGACGATGCGCTCCGCGGCGGTGTCGGCGAAGTCGCCGGCGTGGGCCACGATGGTGTCGAGCAGCTCGTGGACGCCCACGAAGTTCGCGCCGCGGACGTGCCAGTGCGCCTGCTTGCCGTTGACGGTCAGGGCCTCGAGGCCGAGGACCACGGGGGAGAGGAACTGAGCGGCGGCGGCTGCCACAGTCGGGTCGACGGCGGTGGTGGGAACGGTCTGTGCCTTGCTCATGAGGTCCTCCGGATGCGTTGTGAAACGGGCTTGATGTCGTCAACGCTACTCATCGGAGAACATTCCGCAACCAAGCGAAGGCAACGCTTACCCGCTCGTTCTGCCGCGTGATTCCGCGGTTCTGAGGGTAGTCTCACCTACATGAGCATCGCAGCCACGGCATCCGTCCTCGCCCTCTCCGACCGTGCCCCGCAGCTTGCGGAGGACTCCTTCGTGGCGGACGGGGCCCGCATCGTCGGGGCCGTCACCCTGGGGTCACGCGCGAGCGTCTGGTACAACGCCGTGCTGCGCGGGGATTCCGCCCCGATCGTGGTCGGCGCGGACAGCAACGTGCAGGACAACGTGTCCGTGCATGTCGACAGCGGACATGGCGTGCAGATCGGCGAACGGGTCTCGATCGGCCACAACGCCGTCGTGCACGGCTGCACGATCGGCGACGGGTCGCTCATCGGGATGGGCGCGGTCGTGCTCAGCGGTGCGGTGATCGGCCGCGGATGCCTGGTCGCAGGCGGTGCGGTGGTGCTCGGCGGAACCGAGGTGCCGGACGGCTCGCTGGTCGCCGGCGTCCCTGCGAAGGTGCGCCGCGCACTGACCGATGAGGAGCGCCAGGGCCTCATCGACAACGCCGAGATCTACCTCGGTCACATCGACACGCATGCGGCGGCTGATTCCCGCCACCCGTCGCGAGCGGCATGAGACGCGCCGTGCGGCGGTCCGAGAGCGGAGAAGGGGAGAGGCCGGCGGTGAGTCCGCGCGGCGGACAGGCCGCGTTCGTCGTGCGGCGGGTCGCCCGGGGATTCTTCCGGACGTCCGCACCCGATGCCGCCGCCGGTCTGACCTTCTACGCGGTGCTCGCCCTCATCCCGGCCCTGGTGGCCGCGTTCTCGCTGATCGGCATGGTCGGGAACAGAGGGGACGGCGTGCGAGCCGTGCTCGACGTCGCGAAGGACGTGCTGGCCCCTTCCGCGCTCGTCGGCATCGGCCGTGCGCTGGAGAAGGTGGCGTCGCTCGGCGGGTCCGGTTGGGTGCTCGTGCTGTCGCTGCTCCTCGCGCTCTGGTCGGTGGCGCGCTACGTGACGGCGCTCGGTCGGGCCATCAACCGGATCTACGGCGTGCCGGAGGGGAGGGTGCTGTGGAAGGCGAAGCCGATCCACCTGCTGGTCACGCTCGCGGTGTTCGCGCTGGTGGCGCTGGCCGCCGTGATCGCGGGCCTCAGCCGCCCGCTCGCCGAGGCCCTGGGGCGGGCGCTCGGTGCCGGGGAGATGGCGCTGAGCATCTGGGCGGTGGCCCGCTGGCCCGTGCTGGTCCTGGTGATCGTCCTGGTGATCGCCGTGCTGTACTACTTCGCACCGAACATCGCCCATGCGCACTTCCGCCTGGTCAGCATCGGCGCCGCGGTCGCGGTGCTGGTGTTCGCACTGGCGTCGTTCGGGTTCGAGTACTACGTCGCCACTCTGGCGCACTACGACTGGATGTACGGGTCGTTCGCCGGGATCATCATCTTCCTGGTGTGGCTGTGGATCGGCAATATGGCGCTCCTGCTGGGGGCGCTGGTCGACGCTGAGCTCGAGCGGCTCCGCGAGCTGCGTGCCGGACGCCCCGCGGAGCGCGAGCTGCAGGTCGAGCTGCGTGACACCACACGGATGGAGCGCAACGCCGAGAACGACCTGCGGGACGAGCGCGAGGCCCGACGGTTCCGACGCTCCAGGCGCTGACATGGCCGAGGGCGGTGCGCGTGGTGCGGCACCGGTAGGCTGGTGCCATACGGGGCGGTGGCCAAGCTGGTGAAGGCAGTGGGCTCATAACCCAACGATCGCGGGTTCAAGTCCCGCCCGCCCTACCGACATCGTCCTCTCTCAACGGCGTGCGCACGCGGCGCCGAGAGGACGATCCATCGCAGCGGGCGACCGCTTCGCGGTCCCCTACGATGGCGACATGGGCTGGGAGGGGAGTGCCATGCGACCGCCGATCGAGATCCGCACGATGAGACGGTTCCGGTTCGTCGGAGCGCTCCTGGCGGCGATGGCTCTCACGGGCTGCTCGTCACCCGTCGACGTCTCCGCGGCCGAGCGCGCGACGTCGGCCACGTGCGAGTCATTGGAGCCGCTCCCCGGCGTGAGCACGGCGTCGTGCGTCGTCGATGACGGCGGGTTCGATGCCGGGATCAGGCGGAGGACGGCGGTGGAGCTCGAGAGCGGGGCCACGGCCGAGCAGGCCCGGGCGATCGTCGCCGCCTGGCTGTCGTCAGAGCCGGGCGGCGCGGAGGAGTACGCGATCCAGGGCTCGCGTGCGACGCCCTTGCAGCTGACGGTCTCCGGACGCAGCGGGGCATCGTTTTCCGTCGCTCCCGGCGCGGCCGCCCCGAGCGCCGCGTTCGTGCAGGAGTGGCTGGGACGCGCGGCCCGGGGAGTGCCGATCGTCGCATCCGTCGCCGACACCCACCGGATCGCCATCGCCGAGGACGGTCTCTCCCCGTCGGCGCAGGCGACGCTCGTCGACGAGTTCGGGATGCGCACGAGGACCGACGGTCTCGTGCTGGAGATCGGCAGCGGCTCCTCTGCGACGAACAGCGCCAGCTCCGTCGAGGCACCTGTACCGGCCACGCTGCACGAGGCGCTGGTGCGGTTCGAGGCGGTCTACCAGGCCCTGTCGAACGACGATCCGGCCCGCGAGCTCGCCTTCACCATGGACGTGGATCCCGGGCGACCACCGATGCTCCGCCTCCGGGTCCCGTCCGATCTGGTTCCGGCCGGCTCTCCGGGCCAGCCCATCACCCGGTCACCCGGCTGGCCGACGATCCGCGCGATCCTCGAAGCCGCCGCGCCGGGCGGTGCGGACTACGGCCTGACCATCGCCGGTCGCCCGGGCGACGTGATCGGCGGCATCAGCACGTCCGGCTGCGCTCCGGACGTGCCTGGGCCCCGCCCCCGGTACGACGATGAGCTGCAGGCCGAATGGGCGGTCATCCACGGGGCCTCTGCGTCAGGCGTCTGCGACTGAAGCCCCTGGCCCCGGTGCCCGAGGTGGACTGACCGCGCCTCAGCGCTGCTGCTCCTGGTCCGGCGCGTCCTCCCCCTGGCCTCCGCCGGCTGCTGCGTCGTCCTGATCGGGGCTCCGGCCGCCGTCCGTGTCGGTCTGCGGGCCTCCGATCACGCCGATGCCGACGGCCTGGTGGTCAGGTTCCGGATCGTTCCGCGGGGGAGCCTTCGGCTCTTCGTCGGGCTCCTTCTCCGTGCTCGGCTCCTCCAGCTGGTCCGTGCTGGGCTGCTGATCGTCTGCAGGTCCCTGAGGCGTGTCTGTCATGAGGGCGAGTGTCGCGCGGAGGGGACGGACGTGACAAGCGCCTTGACAGGACGTGTCCGGCCACTCCGTCAGGTGTCGCCGACGAGGCGGGCGAGCGTCTCCGCATCGTGCGGCGCGTGGCCACGTGCGTCGTTGTCGAAGTAGACGAACACGTCGCGGCCCTCGGGAGCGGCGGAAAGGCGCCGGCAGGTGCCGGCCCACGCCCACAGCTCGGGCTCGGTGTACCCGCTCGCGTACAGTTCGGCCGACCCGTGCAGCCTCAGATAGGCGAAGTCTGCCGTCGCAGCCTCGAACCTCGGCCAGCGTCAGCTCCCGGTGCTGCGCGAGTCCGCGCGGATAGAAGTCGCCGCGCCACGAGGCGTACCGCCAGCCGGAGGTGCCCACGTGGACGCGACCCCCGGCCCGCGCCGTCCCCGTGTCCGTGCGAGTGGTCGCCATCCGTCCTCCCTCCGTCGCCTCGACACGCTAGGCGGATGGCATGCGTCCCGCACCGGGGTTGACGCCAGGCATCCGCATCCCCCTACCGTGGCAGACCACCAGGAGGGATCCTGGAGGACAGGACGAGGGAAGGAGCGCGCATGAACGGCAGGACGGACCACGAGCTCTCCGGCCAGGCCGCCGAAGGCGACCGGCTGGAGCAGGACAGGGATCACTGGGACGAGCCGGACGATCCGGAGCGGACCGCGTCACCGGCGCTCCCGGACGGCGTCGAGGCCGACCCCGCGGATGTCGCCGAGCAGGCGATCGACGTCCCGGAGGACGCCGAGGACGAGCGCGAGCCCTGAGACCCGCGCCGCGAGTCAGCGCACGCGGCGTCCGTGCGCGAGATCGACGAGGTGCTCCAGGACGGGCCCGCCGCGGAGTCCGTTGTGCTCGTGCTCGCTGGTGACCCAAGGGGTCACGCCGGGCAGCAGCCGGGCGGTCTCGAGTGAGAACTCCATCGGCACGTACACGTCGTTGACGTAGACGGCGGCGGCTCCGCGCGCATCGGATGCCTCGAGCGCGGCGCGGTCGTAGATCCTCGGCCACTCGTGCTCGGCGAGCGCCAGCGTCACGTCGCGCCACGGCTGGAACGCGGGAACGGTCTCGATCCACTCCCGGCGCACATGCTCACCCGTGAACAGCGACGTGTCCTCGACGAAGTCGGCCGGCTCCACCCGCTCGGCGGACCAGCGGGTGACATGCCCCGAGGCGTAGCTGGACTCGTGGAAGGCGAAGTACAGCGGATTGCGGCCGTCGAACGGCATGGCCGCGGCGAGGTCGTACCGGAAGGCGTTCGACGCCGGGTCCAGCTCCAGCAGCGACCAGACCGTCTGCCAGCCGTCGTTGGTGCCCAGCGCCGAGCCGAACGAGCGCAGGCGCGAGGGGGAGACCACCTCGCCGCCGGGCAGCACGATGCCGCCGGATGCTGCGAGGTCGACCAGCCGGCGCATGCGGTCGCGGTGCTCGGGGAAGCGCCGGTAGTAGCGCTCCGAGGCGTCTCGCATCTTGTCGTAGCAGAGCGCGTACACCTCGTCCGGGGTGCGGTCGATCGTGCTGAGTCCGCCGGTGAAGTACACGCGGTCCAGCGACGCGGCATCCGTCGACAGATACGCGAGCGTGGTGAACCCGCCGAAGGACTGTCCGAGCACGTTCCAGGTCTCAGCGCCCAGGTGCTCCCGCACGGCCTCCGCGTCGCGCACGATCGAGTCGGCCCGCAGATGCGTGAGGTGCTCGGCGACGGCATCCGACCCGCGTTCCAGATCGCGGTCTCCGACCGGCGTCGAGCGGCCGGTGCCGCGCTGGTCGAGCAGGACCACGCGGTGCTCCTTCAGAGCCGCGTCCAGCCAGGCGGGCGAAGACGAGTTCTGGAACGCGCGCGGCGCCTCGTGCCCGGGCCCTCCCTGCAGGAAGAGCAGGTACGGGAGGTCCTCGCCGCCCTCGCGGGAGACGACCGCGGCGAACACGTCGATGGTGCGGGTGTCGGTCGGGTCGCCCCACACCAGCGGGACGGTGAGGGTGTGCTCCTCGATCGTCAGGCCCTGCATGCGGCGGATCGTCGTCTTCGTCGTCATCACATCACGTTCCCGATGTAGGAGTACTTCACGAACACCTCTGCGGCGATGCCGGATTCCTCCAGCACCCCCTGCAGGGCGGTCATCATGTAGTTCGAATCCCATCCCATGTAGAGATGGCAGCCCTCGGCGAGGGTGTCCCAGTGGCCCTTCCAGGCCATCGACTCGTACAGCGGTCCGCCGTGGCGCGCACTGTAGGCGAGGGCGGCGGGCCGGTCATCGGTCCAGGCACGCCGGAAGACGCGGTTGAACAGCGCCTTGACGTCCTTGACCTCCCAGTGCTCGCCGCGGTACTCGCAGTAGTCGAACTCGCGATCCCAGCCGGCGGGCCAGCCGCGCCGGCGCACGGCGTCCAGCACGGGAGTCAGGCCGTCGTCGTCGATCTCGCCGACGTCGGGGCGCGCCCAGATGCGCACCAGCTCCGCCGAGAGCCGCACGGTCCGCTCCGAGATCGCGGCGGTGCCCCAGGCCGTGACGTCGGCCAGCTCGCGCGTGGCGGGGACGGCGCTGCGGGCATAGGCCTGATCGCGCTTGTCGGGGAAGGATGCGCCGAACACGCGCATCGTGAGCGACTCCTCGAGCAGCGTGAGGTTGCCGAGGGTCGGGGACAGGGCGCGGTGGCTGTTCTGCTCGTCCTCGCTGTACTCGGTCCACGGGCGGATGCCGTCGCCGCTCCACGTGGTGGCGGGCACCGGCGGCACGATCGCCTCGACGTCGAAGTCCGTGACGTCCTCCACGCCCTCGATGCGGCCGAGCACGTATGCCGGGTGGGGGAGCTCGCCGTACTTGAGCACGGCGCTGACGCGCTCGTCGGACGGGGTGATGCGGGCGATCGCACGCATCAGGGACTCACGGCCCTCCGTCCGTGCGCGGCACAGGCGGGCGATCAGGCGATCGGTGGGGAGCCCGACGATGGCGCGGCGCAGGAAGAGCGCCTGCACCCACTCGAGCACCTCGATCAGCTCCTCCCGGCTGATCAGCCCGCGGCGGTGGTCGCCGTAGGCGCTCATCACCAGCGGATACGAGGTGCGCCCGAACGTGTTCACGTGCTCCAGCTGCAGCCGGATGCCGTCGTCCGGCTCCCCGGACGGGTCCAGCAGGATGCCGTAGATCTCGGCGTACTCGCGCCAGAGACCGGCATCCGCGCGCAGGTGCTCGACGTCGAGGCGGGGGAACGACCCGCGGAACGCGGCGTACACGCCGTGCTCGCCGGCGGCGTCGATCTCGCGGCCCATCGTCATCATCAGGTAGTGCCGCCAGAACGCGCCGATGGTCTCTCCGGTGTGCCGCTCGATGGGCAGCCAGAACCGCTCCTCGACGTCGAGCTGCTCGGCGTGCGAGAGGCCCATCAGGATGTAGTTGTGGATCAGCTCGTGATCCCGCAGCGGCTGGCCGGTGGAGTTCAGGCTCTCGAAGATCTGCTGCGCGTTGGCCGAGGAGCCGAGCGTGATCGAGACGTGCTCCAGCCGCTGCAGGCCCTGCCAGATCCGCGCGGCCTCGTCCGCGTGCACCTGGCTGCGGAAGAACGCGTAGTTGTCGTCGAAGCGCGACTCCCTGTCGGCGTCGTCGCGACGGTCCAGGACCACCGACTCGTAGAGATCGGCCCAGGCGTGGTGCGGGCGCAGCTTGGTGCGCGAGGCGTCATCGGCGCGGACCAGGATCCGCTCCAGCTCGGATGCCATGACCGGGTCCGTCTCGCGGATGGTGTGGTGCAGAGCCGCGATCAGCAGCATGATCGTGGTCACGCGCTGCTGCCCGTCGATCAGCACCAGGTCCCCACCGGCGGCGTCCTCGGCCGACAGGATCGACCCTATGAAGTGCCGGTGGTCGGTCCCTTCGCCTGCGACCGTGCGCACATCGGAGAGCAGTTTCTCGCAGGCGCCGATGTCCCAGCGGTACTGGCGCTGATACACCGGGACGACGATGTTGGTCGTGGGGGCTGCGAGCCATTCGATGGTGCCCGTCGCGGTCGCGTCGACATTGGTCGCCGTTGCCATCACTGCGTGAATCCTCCGATCAGCGGGCAGATGAACGCTGCCGGGACGAGTCTAGTCCGGCCCGATTTTCTCCGGTCGGCCTCTGGGGCGTGTCCAGGAGGCGGATGTAGGCTTCCCTAAGTAGGGCCTGTTGAAACGTGCTGGCCCGCTACGAAAGGACATGACTCGGATCATGGGATACATCAAGTCCGAAGCCCTCGAGGAAAAGGGATTCGTCATCCTCGACAGCTACGCCCAGGAGCTCGACCCCAAGGAGTGGCTCGACCTGGAGTACAACGACTGGAAGTCCTCGGGTGACACCCGGTTCGCGCCGCTCGCGAGCGCCAAGGGCGAGATCGAGTGCAACGGCTTCTGGAACCACAAGCCGCCGCGCACCGACAAGGACGGCGTCTGGATCGACTCGCAGGTCGAGAAGGCCCCCAACCTGACCCGCCGCGCCAAGGAGCCGGGTGCGAACGTCGGCCGCTGCCGCGTCATCGAGCTGCAGCCCACGCCCTACGGCGACTGCCTCTACAACCTTCACCAGGACGACAACAACCGCCTCAACCCGGACGGCACCGGCTGGGTCGTGCGCGGCTTCTTCAACCTGACCGACGACAAGGACAGCTTCTTCGTCCTGCGCGAGAACCGCACCGACCCCCAGGGCGAGGTGCGCATCGCGCTGCCCGCCGGCGCGCAGCTGATCATCGACACGCAGCGCCTGTGGCACGCGACCACGCACAACGGCACCGAGCCGCGCTACAACCTGATCACCTCGTGGACCTCGGGTCCGGAGCTGGACGCCTACATCGAGAAGTACCACGGCACCGACCAGCACACCCAGTTCGAGGTTCCGCAGGACGTGCTCGAGCACGGCTACGCCGAGCAGGCCCGCAAGGACGCCGCCCGTGCCGCCTACTACGCGGCCAAGGGCCAGCAGGCCAAGCTCGCGATGAGCGAGGCCTGAGTCTCCGCATCCGCATCGCAGCGGCCCCGGTCCCTCGTGGATCGGGGCCGCTGTCGCATCCGGGGGAATCACATGCTTGTCATTCCCCGGGATCTGGGCGATAATCGCCTCATAACCGCATAGCTCGCCGAGCTTCTTCGGTCAGGTCGTAGGGGAAGACGCACCTGATGAAACGGAGAGATCATGGCGACGGGATACGCACGCGGAGTGGTGTACGTCCACTCCGCCCCACGCGCGCTCTGCCCGCACCTCGAATGGGCGGTCGGACGCGCTATCGGTCGCGCCGTCAGCTTCGACTGGAGCGATCAGCCGGTGCAGTCGGGCACCCGACGCGCCGAGTTCTACTGGGACGGGCCGGTCGGCACCGGCTCCGCAATCGCGACGGCCATCCGCGGATGGGAGCACCTGCGCTTCGAGGTCTCCGAGGACCCGACGGCCGGGAACGACGGCGGTCGCTGGATGCACACGCCCGACCTCGGCATCCACTACGCGCAGACCGACTCCGCGGGCAACGTGGTGATCGGCGAGGACCGCATCCGCTACGCGATGGAGATCGCGGCGGGGAGCATGGTCGAGCTGCAGCGGGAGCTCGACGTCGCCCTCGGCGCCGCGTGGGACGAGGAGCTCGAGCCGTTCCGTCACGCCGGCGATGATGCGCGCGTCGTGTGGCTCCACAAGGTCGGGTAGCCGCTCCGCTGGTGGGTCGGGTAGCCGCTCCGCTGGTGGGTCGGGTAGCCACAGGCCCTATGGACGTGCGGAGGAGGCCCGAGTAACGGGATCCGGTGATCACCTCCCGGATGCCGAGAAAGCGAATCCTCCGCATAACGACTGAAGCCCCCTGCGGGGAAGCAGGGGGCTTCGTCATGCCCCGGCGCTCTCGGCCTCAGATCACCGCTGTGGGCTGCAGGGGGAGGGCATCGTCGACGGTGCGGTCGCGTACGGCGGTCCATGCTGCGGCCAGCCGGTCCATGGCCACGGCGGTGCGCTCGGGTGGGAGCGTGATCGGGATCCGGAGGCGTCGCTCCAGGACCCCTCCCAGAGCGAAACGCGGACCGGGCGGCAGGATCAGCCCGTGCTCCCGCGCGCTGAGCGCCAGCCGCGTCGAGATGGGCGCTCCGAGGTCCAGCCAGGTCGACAGGCCCCCGGGGGTGGTGGGCATCGCGAGACCGTCCATGCGGGCGACGCCGGCGGCCACGGCCTCGCGGCCCGCGTGCAGCCGCTCTCGCACATGTCCGAGGAGTGCGGGCATGTCGTCGAGCAGCTCGATGGCGATGCACTGCTCCAGCAGCGCGGTGCCCAGCTCGAACGAGGGGCGCACGGCGAGCAGCCGCGCGATGATCCCGGGCTCCGCCCTGATCCAGCCCAGGCGCATGCCGCCCCAGGCGATCTTCGACATCGATCCGATCGTGAGCACGTGGGGGCCGAATGCCGCCATCGGCACCGGGCTCCATCCACGGTCGATGTCGAGTTCTGTCGTCGTCTCGTCGACGAGGAGGTGCGTACCGGCGCTGCGTGCCGTGGCGGCGACCCGAGAGCGCGCGGCATCGGGCAGCGTGGCCCCGGTGGGGTTGTGGAAGTCGGGGATGAGGTACGCCATGTGGGGACGGCTGCGCAGCACCAGGTCCATGAGGTGAGCGGCATCCCAACCGTCGACGTCGACCGGAGTCGGCAGCAGCCGGTAGCCGTGGCGGCGCAGCGACTCCAGCGCATGCGGGAAGGTGGGCTGCTCGACCAGGGTCCGTTCTCCTCGTCGACCGATCGCCGCCAGGATCAGGTTCATGGCGTTCAGCGCGCCCGAGGTGATCATGATCTCCTCGGCGGATGTCGGAACGCCGCGCTGGGTGAAGCGCTGCGCGACGGCATCCCGCAGCTCCGGCAGTCCCTGCAGCGAATAGCCGCTCGTGCCGCGCAGCGCGGCGAGGCGCGGCAGTGAGCGCACGGTGGCGTCGTAGAGCCCGGGGGTCGAGTCCATCGACGCGATGGAGAGGTCGATCGCGGTCTCGTCGTCGGACGGGCTCGGCGCGACGGAGCCGTTCGGCAGCGCCACCCGGGTGCCGCCTCCGTGCACACGCGCCGCGTATCCGGCGGCCGCGAGCAGATCGTAGGCTCGGGTCACGGTCGAGCGCGAGCGGCGCAGCTCCGTCGCCAGTGCGCGTTCGCTGGGCAATCGCTCGCCGATGGTGATCCGCCCGTCCAGGATCAGGGCGCGGATCTGATCCGCCAGGCCCGCGGCACTCGCCCCAGCCACGCTCTGGGCGCCGAGCTGATCGACCAGTCGTGACGTCATGTCCCCAGCATGCCGCAAAGTGGACCGAGATCAGCAGACCACTTTGTGAGGAGTGGTCTCGGTGGCGGCGTCGGATGCAGCATCAGCATGGACTCATGAACGCACGGTCGATCCTCATGCCCATCGCAGCCTCGAGTCGACGCGAGCTCGTCGAGCGACTCGCGCAGCTGCTCTCCGGGCTCATCCTGTACGGCGCGGCCATGGCGCTGATGGTGCGGGCGGGCATCGGCGTGGCGCCCTGGGACGTGCTGGCCGTGGGCATCGCCGAGCGCACGGGCCTCGCCTTCGGGGTTGTGACCTGCCTGGTGGCCGCCGTCGTGCTCCTGCTGTGGATACCGCTGCGTCAGCGGCTGGGGATCGGCACGGTGCTGAACGCCGTGCTGATCGGGCCCAGCGCCGACCTCACGCTCGGGCTGGTGCCTCCCGCGCCCTCGGTCTGGATCGGCGCGCCCATGTTCGTCGGCGGGCTGGTGCTGCTCGCATTCGCCACCGGCCTGTACATCTCCGCCGACTTCGGTCCCGGGCCGCGCGACGGACTGATGACCGGACTGGTGGCGCGAACGGGGCGTCCGGTGTGGATGGTCCGCACGGTGCTCGAGGGAGGCGTCCTGCTCATCGGCTTCCTGCTGGGCGGTCCGGTCGGAGTGGGAACCGTGCTGTTCGCGTTCGGAGTGGGGCCGCTCGTCGGCTGGTTCCTCGCGGTGTTCACCCGCATCCGGGCATCCCGCGCCCTTGCGCTCGCTCGGCCGGCGGACTGACGGCGGGAGCAGCAGGACGCCCCCGGGGATTCCCCGGGGGCGTCCTGGTGTCGGAACCGGCTCAGGCGCTGCGGAACGCGACGACGGCGTTGTGTCCGCCGAAGCCGAACGAGTTGCTGATCGCGAGCAGATCGCCCTCGCCGAGCGGCTGCGGCGAGGTCGAGAGCTTGAACGGGACGGCCGGGTCGGGCTCGGTCATGTTGATGGTCGGCGGCGCGACGCGGTCGCGCAGCGCGAGGATCGTGTACACGGCCTCGAGCGCGCCGGTGCCGCCCAGCAGGTGGCCGGTCGACGCCTTGGTCGCGGCGACCGGGATCTCGTCGATGCGGTCGCCGAACACGCGCTTGAGCGCCTCGTACTCGTTCGGGTCGCCGACCGGGGTGGACGTGGCGTGCGCGTTGATGTGCGAGACCTCGTCCGCGGAGGCACCCGCCTGCTCCAGCGCCTGCTCGACGGCACGGGCCGCGCCCGCACCCTCGGGGTCGTTGCCGGTGATGTGGTACGAGTCGGCGGAGACGCCGCCGCCCACCAGGTAGGCGTAGATCTTCGCGCCGCGGGCCTTGGCGTGCTCCTCGGTCTCGAGGACCAGCGCCGCGCCGCCCTCGCCCATGACGAAGCCGTCGCGGTCGATGGCGCCGGGACGGGAGGCGGTGGCCGGGTCGTCGTTGCGGCGGGACAGGGCCTGCGCCGAGGCGAAGGACGCCATGGTGATCGGGTGGATCGCGGACTCCGCGCCACCGGCGATGATCACGTCGGCGAGACCGTCCTGCAGGTGGTCGTAGGCGTTCGCGATCGACTCCGTGCTGGAGGCGCACGCGCTGACGACCGTGCGCGCGAAGGCCTTGGCGTTGAAGTGCAGCGACAGGTTCCCCGCACCGGCGTTGGGCATCAGCATCGGAACCGTCAGCGGCATGACACGGCGCGGTCCCTTCTCGCGCAGCGTGTCCCAGGCGTCCAGCAGCGTCCAGACGCCGCCGATGCCCGTGGCCCAGTCGATGCCGAGACGCTCGGGAGCGACCTCGGGCGAACCGGCGTCCTCCCAGGCCTCGCGGGCGGCGATCATCGCGAACTGCGTCGAGGGGTCGAGGCGCTTGGCCTCGTGACGGGGGAGCACCTCCTCCGGGCGGACGGTCGCCTCGGCGGCGAAGTGCACGGGGATCTGGTACTTCTCGATCCAGTCGTGCTCCAGCGTGCGCGTTCCGGACTTGCCTGCGAGCAGATTGGCCCAGTTCTCTGGGGCCGTGCCGCCCAGAGCGGACGTGGCGCCGATACCGGTGACGACGATGCGCTTGGTCATGAAGGTCCTTCGTGAGGAGGGAGGTGGTTCGGGAGGAAGGAGGATGCCACGCCCCGCGCCCGCTGACCGGCTGCTGAGCCTGTCGAGTGCAGGGCCGGCGGGGGGGGCATCCGCGGTGGTGCTTACTCCCGGCCGGCGACGATGAAGTTGACGGCGGCGCCGACGGTCTTGAGGTTCTTGACCTCTTCGTCGGGGATGGTCACGCCGAACTTCTCCTCGGCGTTGACGACGATCGTCATCATCGAGATCGAGTCGATGTCGAGGTCGTCGGTGAACGACTTCTCCATCGCGACCTCTGATGCGTCGATGCCGGTCTCGTCGGTGACCAGCTCAGCAAGTCCTGCGAGGACCTCGTCGGTGGTGAGAGCCATGGTGTTTCCTCTTTCTCGGAATGGTTTCGGAACCGGTGAACAGTCTAGGGAAGGCGCTCCCGATCAGGGGAGCACCACCACCTGCGCGCCGAAGACGAGCCCTGCGCCGAAGCCGATCTGCAGCGCCAGACCACCGCTGAGCTCGGGGTGCTCTTCGAGCAGACGGTGGGTGGCAAGGGGGATCGAGGCGGCCGAGGTGTTGCCGGTCGTCTCGATGTCGCGTGCGATGACGGTGGTCTCGGGGAGCTTCAGCTGCTTGGCGAACTCCTCCACGATGCGCAGGTTCGCCTGGTGCGGGATGAAGGCGGCGAGGTCGGACGCCTCGATGCCGGCCTTCTCGAGGGCCTCGCGGGCGACCTTGGCCATCTCCCAGACGGCCCAGCGGAACACGCTCGGACCCTCCTGACGGAGGGTCGGCCACGGCGAGGTCCCGTCGCGGAACTCGGTGAGCGTGTGGTTCATGCCGACCAGGTCGGCCTTGGACCCGTCGGAGCCCCACACTGTCGCGGAGATGCCGGGGGTCTCGCTGGGGCCGATCACCACGGCGCCGGCGCCGTCTCCGAGCAGGAAGGAGATGCTGCGGTCGGTCGGATCGACGATGTCGGAAAGCTTCTCCGCGCCGACCACGACGGCGTAGTGCGCAGCGCCGGCGCGGATGAGCGCATCGGCCTGCGCGACGGCGTAGGCGTAGCCCGCGCAGGCGGCGTTGACGTCGTACGCGGCCGCGGGGTTCGCGCCGATGCGATCGGCGACGATCGCCGAAACCGAGGGCGTCTGCTTCGGGTTGCTGATGGTGGCGACGATGACCAGGTCGATGTCGGCCGGGTCGACTCCGGAGCGCTGGACGGCCTCCGACGCAGCGGCGGAGGAGAGGTCGATCGCGTCGGTCTCGGGCACGGCGCGAGCGCGCGTGATGATGCCGGTGCGCTGCCGGATCCACTCGTCGCTGGAGTCGATCGGGCCGACCAGGTCGTCGTTGGGGACGGCGTTCTCACCGCGGGCCGCGCCGACGGAGTAGATCCGGGTGTGCGCGGCTCCGGTGGGCTGGGTGATGGTGGCGCTCATGCTGCTTCTCCGTTCAGCAGCGCGACTGCTGCGTCGAGGTCGTCAGGGGTCTTCACGGCGACGTTGGGCACGCCCTTCAGGCCGCGCTTGGCGAGGCCGACGAGCGCGCCGGCCGGGGCGACCTCGATGAAGCCGGTGATGCCCGCCTGGGCCATCGACTCCATGCACAGGTCCCAGCGGACCGGCGAGGACACCTGCGTGACGATGCGGTCGAGCGCGTCGCGTCCGTCGGTGACGACGGCTCCGTCGCGGTTCGACCAGAGGGGGATCGTCGGGTCGTCCGCCACGACGTCGTCGACGGCGGCGCGGAGCGTGTCCACCGCGGACCCCATGTAGGAGGTGTGGAAGGCGCCGGCGACCTGCAGCGGCATGACGCGGACGCCGCGCGGGGCGCTCTCCGCGAGCTTCGCGAGGCTCTCCAGCGCGCCGGCGGCCACGATCTGCCCGGCGACGTTGTAGTTGGCGGGGGCGAGATCCAGGTCGTCGAGCAGGGCGAGCACCTCATCGGCGTCGCCGCCGAGCACCGCGCTCATGCCGGTGGGGACCTGAGCTGCGGCGTCGGCCATGGCCCGGCCGCGGATGCCGACGAGCCGCATGGCGTCGATGCCCGGGATGACGCCGGCGGCTGCCACAGCGGCGAGCTCGCCGACCGAGTGGCCTGCGAGGCCGTCCGGGCGCCGCCCGGCCCTGAGCATGAGCTGCTTGCCTGCGACCATGGACGCCGCGACGATCAGTGGCTGCGCGATGCGCGTGTCGCGGATGGTGTCGGCATCTGACTCGGTGCCGTGCTTGATCAGGTCGACCTCGGCGGCATCCGAGAACTCGGCGAGCTGCTCGGCGACGCCGTCCAGCTCGAGCCAGGGTGCGAGGAATCCGGGGGTCTGGGAGCCCTGTCCAGGGCAGGCGACGACGATCACCCATCCATTCTGCCAACGATGGCGAAGAGAGAGTGGATGATTCATCACAAGAATCCGCGATTCGCTTGTGCGTGGCGTACAGCGGATGCCGTGCCGCGGGTCGCGATCAGCGGCGGCGGGGTGCCGCACGGCGGCGGCTCGGCTCGGATGCTCCGATCGATCCGAGGATCAGCGCGGTCTGCAGGATCAGCGCTTCACGCGGTCCGGTGGCGTCCCAGCCGATCACCTCGCTGACGCGCTTGAGGCGGTAGCGCACGGTGTTCGGGTGGACGAACAGCTCGCGGGCCGTGGCCTCGAGCGAACGCCCGTTGTCGAGATAGCTCCACAGCGTCGTCACCAGATCGGGGGAGTGCGCCTGCAGCGGTCGGAAGATCCGCTCGATCAGCGTCTGCTTGGCGAGCGTGTCGCCGGCCAGTGCGCGCTCGGGGAGCAGGTCGTCCGCCTCGACCGGGCGCGGGGCTCCTCGCCACGCGCGCGCGACGGCGAAACCCGCCAGCGCCGCGCGTGCGCTCTGCCCCGCATCCACCAGCGCGGCGACGGGGGGACCGAGCACGACGTAACCGGGACCGAACGACGGCTCCAGGCGCTGGGCGATCTCGGCGAACGGCAGCTCCTCCTCCTCCGTCGTCTCCTTGCCCGGAACCCGGGCGCGTCCGACGACGAGCACCAGCCGCGACCCCTGCACGCCGATCAGCACGTCCACCGAGAGGCGCCGCGCGGTGCGTCGGACCTGGTCGACGTCGAACTGCGGGGGCGTCGTGCCGACCAGCACGCACACCTCGCCGTGCCCGTGCCAGCCCAGGGCCGCGATGCGGCTGGGCAGCTCCTCATCGGCCTCGCCGGTGAGGATCGAGTCCACGACGAGCGCCTCGAGCCTGGCATCCCACAGCCCGCGGGCCTCGGCCGCGCGGGCGTACACGTCCGCCGACGCGAACGCGACGTCGCGGGAGTACAGCAGGATGGCCTCGCGCAGGTCCTCGCCACGGCCGGCCACGCGCTCCTCGGTCACCGCGACCGTCACGCGGATCAGCTGCAGCGTCTGCTGCAGACTGACGCTGCGCAGCAGCTCGCGGGGAGCTGCTGCGAAGATGTCGGCCGCGATCCAGGGGGTGGAGGACGGGTCCTCGTACCACTGGATGAAGGATGTGATCCCCGCCTGCGCCACCAGCCCGACGGCGGACCGCCGGGCCGGTGGCATGTCGGCGTACCACGGGAGGGTGTCCTCCAGCCGCTTGATCGTCACCGTGGCGATGTCACCGGAGATCCGGCGCAGCCAGGCGAGAGTGGCGGCCTTGTCCATGGCCGACGTGGTGGGACCTGTCACAGATTCAGCTTTCGCCGCCTGCGTTTCCGCTGGAGCCCGCGTTCACGTCGTGCAGCGCGTACTTGGTGATCGCGTCGCCGACGATGGAGCGCTGGATCTTGCCCTGGTCGGCCAGCGCCTGCAGGGTGCGGACGACCATCGACGGGCCGTCGATCTTGAAGAAGCGACGGGCCGCAGCGCGGGTGTCGGAGAAGCCGAAGCCATCGGCGCCGAGCGTGTAGTACGGGTTCGGCACCCACTGGCGGATCTGGTCCTGCACGGCGTGCATGAAGTCGCTCGCGGCGATGACGGGACCCTCGGCACCCTGCAGCTTCTCGGTGAGGTAGGCCGTGCGGGGCTCCTTCTCGGGGTGCAGGAAGTTGTGCTCGTCGGCCGCGAGACCGTCGTTGCGCAGCTCGCCCCACGAGGTGACCGACCACACGTCGGCGCTGATGTTCCAGTCCTTGCGGAGCAGCTCCTGCGCCTCCAGCGCCCACGGCACGCCAACGCCCGAGGCGAACAGCTGAGCCTTCAGGCCCTCGCCGGAGTCGACCGAGATGCGGTGGATGCCGCGCACGATGCCCTCGACGTCCACGTCCTCGGGCTCCGCCGGCTGCACGAGCGGCTCGTTGTAGACCGTGAGGTAGTACATGACGTCGGGGTTCGGGTGGTTGCCGCCGTACATCCGCTCCAGGCCCGAGCGCATGATGTGCGCGATCTCGTAGCCGTAGGCGGGGTCGTAGGACACCGTCGCCGGGTTGGTCGACGCCAGCAGCGGCGAGTGGCCGTCGGCGTGCTGCAGACCCTCACCCGTGAGGGTGGTGCGGCCCGCGGTGGCGCCGATGACGAAACCGCGCGCCATCTGGTCGCCGGCCGCCCACAGCGCGTCGCCCGTGCGCTGGTATCCGAACATCGAGTAGAAGATGTAGATCGGGATGAGCGGCTCGCCCTGCGTGGAGTACGAGGTGCCGGCGGCCGTGAACGCGGCCGTGGCGCCCGCCTCGTTGATGCCGACGTGCACGATCTGGCCCTGCGGGCTCTCCTTGTAGGCCAGCAGCAGCTCGCGGTCGACCGACGTGTAGTGCTGACCGTTCGGGTTGTAGATCTTCGCGGTCGGGAAGTACGCGTCGATGCCGAAGGTGCGCGCCTCGTCCGGGATGATCGGGACGATGCGGTTGCCGAAGTCCTTGGAGCGCAGCAGATCCTTGAGCAGTCGGACGAACGCCATGGTGGTGGCGATCTCCTGCGTGCCGGAGCCCTTCTTCGGGAGCGCGTAGGTGGAGTCGTCCGGCAGCGTGATCGCGGTGTGGCTCGTACGGCGCTCCGGGATGAAGCCGCCCAGGGCGCGACGGCGCTCCAGCATGTACTGGATCGTCTCGTCGTTCTCGCCCGGGTGGTAGTACGGCGGCAGGTACGGGTTCTCCTCGAGCTGCGCGTCCGTGATCGGGATCTGCATGGTGTCGCGGAAGGTCTTGAGGTTCTCCAGCGTCATCTTCTTCATCTGGTGGGTCGCGTTGCGGCCCTCGAAGTGCGGACCCAGACCGTAGCCCTTGACGGTCTTGGCGAGGATGACGGTGGGCTGGCCCTTGTGCTCGAGCGCGGCCTTGTAGGCGGCGAACACCTTGCGGTAGTCATGGCCGCCGCGGCGCAGCTGCCAGATCTGCTCGTCGGTGTAGTCCTTGACCAGGGCGGCGGCGCGCTCGTGCTTGCCGAAGAAGTGCTCGCGGATGTACGCGCCCGACTCGGCCTTGTAGGTCTGGTAGTCGCCGTCCGGGGTGGCGTTCATGATGTTCAGCAGCGCGTTGTCGGTGTCGCGGGCGAGCAGGTCGTCCCACTCCCGGCCCCAGACCACCTTGATGACGTTCCAGCCGGCGCCGCGGAAGAACGACTCCAGCTCCTGGATGATCTTTCCGTTGCCTCGGACCGGGCCGTCCAGGCGCTGCAGGTTGCAGTTGATCACGAAGGTGAGGTTGTCCAGGCCCTCGTTCGCCGCCACCTGAAGCTGGCCGCGGGACTCGACCTCGTCCATCTCGCCGTCGCCGAGGAAGGCCCACACGTGCTGGTCGGAGGTGTCCTTGATGCCGCGGTTGGCGAGGTACTTGTTCGACTGCGCCTGGTAGATCGCGTTGATCGGGCCGAGGCCCATCGACACGGTCGGGAACTGCCAGTAGTCCGGCATGGAGCGCGGGTGCGGGTAGGAGGGCAGTGCGTGGCCCTCGTGCGACTTCTCCTGGCGGAAGCCGTCCATGTCGGCCTCGCTCAGGCGCCCCTCGAGGAAGGAGCGGGCGTAGATGCCGGGGGAGGCGTGGCCCTGGATGAAGATCTGGTCTCCGCCGCCGGGGTGGTTCTGGCCGCGGAAGAAGTGGTTGAAGCCGACCTCGTAGAGCGAGGCCGCGGCGGCGTAGGTGGAGATGTGCCCGCCCACGCCGATGCCCGGGCGCTGCGCGCGGTGCACGGTGATCGCGGCGTTCCAGCGGATCCAGTGCCGGTAGCGGCGCTCGATCTCCTCGTCGCCGCCGAACTCCGGCTCGTTCTCCGGAGCGATGGTGTTGATGTAGTCGGTGGTCGGCACCATCGGCACGCCGAGGTGCAGGTCCTTGGAGCGCTTGAGCAGGCTGAGCATGATCTCGCGCCCGCGACCGTGGCCCTTCGCGTCGACCAGCTCGTCGAGCGACTGCTGCCACTCGCCGGTCTCCTCCGGATCGCTGTCGAGGGGGCCCTGAGAGTACGGATCCTGATCGTGAACGGTCACGTGGAGCCTTTCGTCTTACTGGCAGGTCGTGCCAAGGAAACGGGAAGCGACGTGGGGGAGCCTTGTCGGCTCGGCACAACACGCGCTGTGCTCAGCCTATATCCGTTCGCGGGTCGGATGCCGCAACGGGCTCCCGCTAGGATCGATACGCGAGGGCCTTTAGCTCAGCTGGTAGAGCGCCACGTTTACACCGTGGATACAGGCGCTTCGGGCGCCCCTCCCGGGGTCGAGTCTTCGGACTCCCCAAACAGGTACGCGACGCTCGTGTTGAGGACCGAGGCGATCGCCTTGACCTCCGCGAGCGCCCATCCGCGCTGACCCTTCAGCTTCAGGCCCAGCGAGCCGGACGACATCCCGATCTGCCTGGCCACGTCGCCCTGCTTCCGACCTTCGCTCCAGATGAGCATGTGAGCGCGCTGCCCCAGCTCCGCGTCCACGTCCCTGCTCGGGGTGTTACGGGTTTCCTTCGCTGTCTCCATGTACCCAGTATCGGACAAATCGGACAGATTCGCAACCAATCCGACCGAATGTCCACAAGTTCCTAATTTATCTGATAGCGTCGCCGACATGAAAAACAAGGAACTTCCCGACACAGAGGGAACTCTGCTGATGCCGAGCGAGGCGGCGCGGATGCTCCACGTGACCACGAAGACGCTGCAACGTATGGCGATGCGCGGCAAGGTCGCCGCGGTCGTGTTGCCGAGCGGGCACCGGCGCTATCTGTTGGCGCAGATCGAAGCCCTGGCGGCCGCATCATGATCTCCGGTGCTGGGGAGCGCCGGGTGCCCGCTGGGGTTTCGGGCTCGGATGGCCGGGGCACCGTGGGGACGGTTGCCCCGGCATCCGGAACGGGAGTGTCTTCGCAGGCGGGTCTGGCGGCGCTGCGCGCCGGGGCCAGCCGTGCGGGGATGCTCCGCGTGCAGGTCGGGGCGGCGTCGTGATCGCCGCACGCTGGGCGCTGTTCGCTGCCATGGTCGCGTGCGGTGTCGCCGTCGCGGTCACGGGTCGTTGGAACGGCGTCGCGCTGCTGCAGATCGTCTTCCTGCTCGCGTACTTCGCGACCTACCAGAACGTGCGCGCCGCGGTGGCGCGCTTCATCGGCGGCATGGACCCCGCCCCGAGCCTGTCGCGTCTCGACGAGCTCGACGGCCTCGGCCGCCACGACCACCAGAAGTGAAGAAAGCCGGCCCCGCTGCAACGGGACCGGCCATCAAGAGAAAGGACATCCGAACATGTCCATCACCGCCAATCCTACGTTCCTGGCCGTGGAAACGCGCGCTGGACGTGCCACCCTGGGCGGGCGCCGTCGCCTGCTCGATGACCTGCAGGAGGCCGTGCAGACCGTTGAGGAGATCGACGGACGCTTGTACGCGATCGAGCCCGTCGAGGTCGTGGCGATGACGCCGGTGTCGGCGTCCGCACATGTGCGTCTCGTCGGAGTCCCAGCACTGGATCCCGAGCCGCGACCGATCGCAGGCATGACCTGCCCGTGCGGTGCGCGCGGCACCCTGTACGAGGGCGAGAACCGCGACGCCTGGGACGCCTGGGTCGAGTCGCACGACGGGTGCTCGGAGATGGTCGCGTGAGCGCCCCGGCGATCCTGCCCGCGGGTGACACCGCGAGGGCCCGGAAGACGGACCCGGTCACGTCGCACGCCGCGGCGGACTCGATCACCCCGGAGGGTCGGGAGGCATCCGAGCTGGAAGTGCTCGCGATCCTCGCTGACGAGACCTCCCCGATCACGGCGGAGCAGATCGAGTCCCGTCACGTGCAGCGCGCCTGGCAGGGCCAGTCCGCGCACACGTACACGGCATCCCGTCTGCGGACCGCGTTGAAGCAGCTCGCCGACGACGGGCACGTGATCCGTGACGGTGAGGGCCGCACGAAGTCCGGCCGCCGCGCCGCGACATGGCGGGTGGCGTCATGAGCCAGATGGACATGATCACGGCCCTGGTGTCGGAGGGCATCCAGAAGAACCTGCGCGCGCACCGGAAGTACATCGCCGCCGGCGAGCGGCGCGGCATCGCCGACGACTCCGCATCCGTCGCGATCGCCGTGCTGATCGAGATGTCCGGCGGCCACCACCACATCGTCCGCTCCGACGGGGAGACGTTCACCCTGCAGCACCCGCTCACCGAGCGCCTGACCGGGGACCTCCTCGACTGCGACCTGCTGCGCCACATCTACCGCGGCGACCGGATCCCGAAGGGCCGCTACCGGGTCCTGATGAACGACGACGACACCGACGTCGACCTGATCCCCCTGAAGGAGTTCGAATGAGCAGCGGGTACGTGCACAACATCCCGATCACGCCGGCACCGGCGACGGACGAGGACCGCGACGCGGCCCGCCGCATGGTCGCCCGGAACGTCCAGGACGCCGCCGAGCGGACGCAGGTCGAGGCGATGCTGGGGCTGAGCGCATGACCCCGCAGATCACCGCGGCCCGCATCGTGGTCCCGGAGGACGCCCCGCGCACGGTGTGGATGCTCGAGCGTGGCGAGGGCCCGACGGCGTCGATCATCTCGGAAATCGCGCACGGCGGCATCAAGACGTGGCGGCGCGTGCTCGAGCAGATGATGAACGGCTCCACGTTCCGGGGGAACCGCGCCACGGCCGCCGGCCACTCCCGCGAGGATGCCCTCCTCGACGAGGCCGCCGACCAGCTGCACACCGTCACCCCTAACCGGGCACTCTGGGCGTCGCTCGAGAACGACCTCCACCGGGCGACCCCGGACGGCATCGGCGCGAACTCGGACGGCTCGATCGTGGCGGTCGAGGTCAAGTCCCACGAGCACGGCTACAAGTTCGCCGGGATCCCGCGCGACCACATGGAACAGAACCAGTGGCAGCAGCACGTGCTCGGCGCAGTGTCCGGCCTGTACGGGTACGAGATCCGCGACGAGGACGACCAGCCGCCCGCCGACGGCGCCACCTGGATCGACGTCCCCCGCGACGACGAGATGATCGCGTTCCTCGTCTACCGGGCCGACCTGTTCATCGCGTGGCGGGACGCCGGATGCCCCGACGTCGACGACCTCCCCGAGGATGTCGCCGCCGCGCTCGACGAGTGGGCCCCGCTGAAGCGCGAGCTCGACGCCCTCACGAAGACGGAGAAGAAGGCCGCCGACGCGCTGAAGAAGGCGATCGCGAAGAGCATGCCGCACGCCGAACGGTTCGGCGCGGTCGGTATCCGCGAGGCCGGCGGGTTCCAGGTCAGCGTGTCCGAGACCACGGGCATCGACGAGGACGCGTTCGCCGCCGACTCGCTGCCCCTGTTCCGCAGCTGGGTCGCCGACGTCGCACGCGCCAAGGAGCGCGCCGAGCTGCTGAAGCACGAATACCCGAAGGTGCGGCGCACGACGTCGCTCCGATTCCAGGAGGCATGAGATGAGCGAGCAGCTGATCGAGAAGAAGACGATCGGTGAGGTCGAGCGCATCGTCCACGGCTCCGGCCTGTGGGACGGCACCGGCCCCGTCGAGTTCTCCAACGACGGCGAGACCTGGTCCGAGACCTGGGCGCCATCGACCGAGCACCCGCTCCCGGAGTTCGCCCGCGTCGAGGTCTTCCGCAAGGACGTGCGGATCCCGACGAAGGTCACGATCCGGTGGGACGAGCAGGTCCCGCGCGCGGACGAGTTCTGGGCGGGGAAGTGGGTCGGCGCGCCGATGCGCCACTTCGGCCGCACGGCCCGCATGGTCGGCTACCGGCAGACGTTCCGGGAGCTGCTCGGCGACATCGTCATCGAGGACGAGGGCGACGACCGCGCGCTGCTCGATGCCGCGCCGGAGGCTGACGCCGCGCCCACGGAGCGCGACTGGGCGGCGGAGATCGCCGACGCCGAGTCGTCGACCCTGCTCGACGCGATCGAGAAGGACGCCCGCGCCGCACGGATCTTCACCCCCGACAAGGCAGGAACCGACCTGCATCGTGCGCTGCGCGCGCGCCGCCGGGAGATCGCGGCCACGGTGGCGGATGCCGCGTCGGCATGGGAGACCCCGGCGATCGCGGCATCCGTCCAGGTGCACGACGTCGCGGCCACGACGATCAGCCCGGAGAAGCCCGCGCGCCCGGCCCCGCAGGACCACCTGCCGCCGGCGAACCGCGCGGCCCGCCGTGCCGCGGCACGCAAGAAGGGGAAGCGATGACCGAGCACATCAACCCCGTGACCGGCGAAGTCGAGGACGCCCCGGCGGTGCTCGAGCTCGTGCCGCTCGACCTGGTGAACCTGTCCGAGGAGGACCTGCTGGCGATGTTCCCGTCGCCGGTCCAGGTGGCCGGGGCACTGCAGATCGCACGCGCTCGCATCGGCCACGCCCCGGCCGTGCTGAAGGACCTGTCCGCGGCGGTGAAGGCCGCCAAGCGTGACCTGCTGATCGCGAAGGGCAAGGCGTACCGGGACGCCCGGCAGGCGGGGTTCAACATCACCGACGCGCGCCTGTTCTCCGACGTCGACGGGCCTGTTGTCGAGGCGCGCGAGGCGGTCGATGACGCCGAGCTCGAGCTCGAGTTCGGCCGCGACCTGCGCAAGTCGCTCACCACCGACATCGACATCCTGAGATCGCTCAATGCGAACGTGCGCGCCGAGGTGCATCATGCCTGAGCAGTGGCGGCCGGTCGTCGGGTACGAAGGCTCCTACGAGGTGAGCGACCTCGGGCGCGTGCGGTCACTCGATCGCGTGGATCGCACCGGGCATCCGTGGTGCGGTCGCGTCCTCAAGCTCCATCCGGTGTCCTCTCGCGGCTATCGGAAGATCACGCTCTACCGGGATGGTGAGGGCGCGCAGCGGCTGGTGCATCGGCTCGTGCTCGAGGCGTTCGTCGGGCCCTGCCCCGAGGGAATGGAGGGATGCCACCGTGACGCGGACACCACGAACAACACCTTGACCAACCTGCGGTGGGACACGCCCTCGGCAAACAACTACGACACCGTGCGCAACGGGAACCACCATCACGCGAAGAAGACGCACTGCAAGCGGAACCACCTGCTCGAGGGGAACAACCTCGCGGGAGGCGCAGCATCCGACCGCGGATGGAGGCGATGCAAGGCGTGCGCTCACGAGGGCGACAACGCCCGACTGCAGGGTCGCGAGTTCAGCATCGAGCTCGCCGACATCGAGTACCAGAAGTTGACGGGAGTCATCGCATGAGCACCACCACGATCGACGCGGCCGACGTCACCGTCGTCCACGAGCTGAAGATGTCGACCCCGGACATGGGGTGGCTCTCCCGCGGGCTGCTCGCCGCGGCCGCGACCGATGAGATCTACGGCGTCCGCTGCCACGCGCACATCGTCGCCGAGGGGCTCACTGCCGTGTGCACCGCGACCGACGGCTACCGGCTGCACCAGCTGCACCTGCCCCTGCACGCACCCGTGCACCCGGTCGACGTCGTCATCCCGCACGACCTGCTCGTCTGGGCGGGGAAGAACGTGCGCACGTTCAGGCCGAAGAAGGACGCGCTGATCGAACCGGTCGCCGTACTGCAGCTGGTGGTCCCGGCCATGCCGGACGAGCACACCCACCCCGGCTGGGCGACCGTCATCTACCGGGAGTGGGACGACGACACTGCACCATCCGCCCGGTTCGACGCACCCCTCCGCGCCGACGCCTACCCGCCGACCGATCGCCTCATCGACGCTGCCCGCGTCGCCGAGCCCGGCCCGCCGTCCGCGGTGAACCTGGACTTCCTCGCCGACGCCCGCGCCCTCGCGACCGCGATCACCGACCCGCCCACGATCCACTACACCCGCGGCACCGACGGCAAGCCCGGGCCCGCCCTGCTCGACTTCTGGGCCGGCGGGGTGCTGTTCGGGTCCGCGCTGATCCAGCCCTCCAAGACGGAGACCGACGAATGAGCGCCCTCAAGATCGGTTCGCTGTTCTCCGGCGTGGGCGGCCTGGACATGGCCGTTGAGGCGTTCTTCGCCGGTGAGACGGTGTGGCATTGCGAGTTCGACGAAGAACCGTCGAAGGTGCTGTCCGCACGCTGGCCCGGAGTACCGAACTTCGGTGACGTGACAGCCGTCGAATGGTCGACAGTCGAGCAGGTCGACATCCTCTGTGGCGGGTTCCCCTGCCAGGACCTCAGCCTCGCCGGCCGCCGCTCAGGCATGCGCCCGGGCACCAGGTCAGGCCTGTGGGCCGACTTCGTGAAAGCAATCGACGCGCTGCGTCCGAAAGTGGTGGTGATCGAGAATGTCCGAGGCCTACTCTCCGGATGCGCCGAGTCCGCATCCGATAGCACGCTGGGACTCTGCCCGAGATGTGTGGACCCCGATGGAGGGGCCAGCCATTCTCCCAATGTTCGAGCACTTGGACGTGTACTCGGAGACCTTTCCGCCCTCGGGTTCGATGCGGAATGGCATGGTCTTCTCGCGTCCGACATCGGCGCCCCTCATGGCAGGTTCCGGGTCTTCGTTCTTGCCTACGCCCGCGGCGTACGACTCGACGAGAGGTGGGGTGCAGTCTCCCGAGAAACGCAGGGCGGGCGGCCATCAGCCATCGTTGGCGGACGTGCTGACACACCTGTAGGGCTGTTCCCGACGCCGTCCGCGTCGAACGCGAACGACGGCGAGGGGGCGGACACGTGGCTTGCACGGCGCGAGCGGGTCAAGGCGAGGGGGATCAACGGCAACGGCATGGGTATGCCGCTCGCTATCGCGGTTCAGCTGCTCCAGACGCCGACAGCCCGGGATGAGGCGGGATCAGGCGGGAGCAGCACGAGCAACGTCACCCTGACGGATGCTGTGGTGCGCACGGATCTTGGGCGCCGCCCGAATGCACGTCTCCTTCCGACTCCGCAGGTTGCGGACATGCAGGGCGGTCACGCGTCACGCTCGGGCGCTCGCTCGGACGAGATGCTTCTGCCCGGCGTGGCTGTCGCTGCGCAGGAAGGGCGACTGCTGCCGACCCCGCGCGCTTCTCGGGGCGCGTCCGGCACAGAGACGATGTACGCCCTCGGTGCTGAACGTGACGACACTGGCGACCGACAGGGGAACGTGGTCGGCGAACTCTCATGGGGCGAGTACGAGCCTGCGGTGCGTCTGTGGGAGTTGATTACCCGTCCCGCACCGGCTCCGACTCTCCCGAATGGGAAGAACGGGAACCATCGTCTCGCGGCGGTGTTCCCGGAGTGGATGATGGGCTACCAGCTCGGATGGGTGACCGACATTCTCGGGCGGAACCCGGCGATCAAGGCGTGTGGGAACGGGGTCGTCCCTCAGCAGGCGTACGCGGCGCTCGAGATCATGTGGTCTCGGATGGCATGGGAGCTGGCAGCGTGACCGCCCCGACGAAGCAGACCCGCACCGACACGTACACGCGTGACGGCTACCGGTGCGTGATGTGCGGTGGGGTGGACCCGCTGACGTTCCAGCACCGTCGCGCAGTGGGAACGCGCGGGTCGAAGGGCATCCTCCCGCCGCCGGTGGACGGCCTGACCCTGTGCGCGGTGTGCAACCAGCGGTGCGAGGCGGACATGCAGGACTCGGCGCTCTCGCACGGCTGGAAGGTGCGGAGCTGGGTGAAGAGCCCCGAGCGGGTACCTGTCTACTACCCGGGCGAGCTCGGATGGTTCCGGCTCGAGGGTGTGACTCGGGTGCGGATCTCGTCGGCTGTGGCGATGGAGATGGGCTGCTCGGTGTACGGGGATGAGTGGATGCGGTGGCAGGCGCACCGGATGTTCGGTGCCGACGGGCGGGGGATGCGATGAGCGTGGAGATGCTGCCGACGGTCCCGGGCTTCACGTCCGGTGTCGTCGGGATCGCCCCGTACCGGCTGCAGTGCGCCGGGTGTGGCTCGATCGAGACGCCGGAGTACCTGATCCTGATGCGGACGAAGTTCTACGGCTTCCGCCACGGCGACCTGCGCCGGCTGTGCGAGGCGTGCGCGACGGCCGCCGGATATGAGGTGACCGAATGAGCATGCCGACCTATGCGATGACCTACGTCGTCTGGCATCCGGCGTCGATGACGTTGAAGGTCGGTCGGGCGTGGGCGTGGTCGCGGGTGCAGCGGTGGCTGGATAGGGGATGGTATCCGATCGTCTGCCAGCGGGGCACGGATGCGACGTGGGAGCGGGAGGCGCTGCGGGTGCTGCGCCGCTGGTTCCCGCAGGCGTTCGCGTCGTGGGCGGATGCCGAGGACGTGCTCGGGCGAGGCGGGAAGGGCTTCACGGAGTGCTTCACGGTCGCGCCGGAGGATCTGAACTTCGCTCTCGACAGGTGCATCGAGGGCTTCGCGAGAGGGAACGATGTCAACCAAGCAACGCATGATCAGCCCCGCCGACCTCGAGACGCTGGCCACGGTGCCGGACGTCGCGAAGCCGTCGGCGATGTGGCTGTGGCTGAACCTCGACCCGCTGGGTCGGGGGCGGATGGATCCGCGCGAGCTGTCGGCGGCGATGTATCCGACGCTCGACCTGACGCCGGACGAGGTGTTCGAGAACCTGGTGCTGCTGACGGAAGCGGGGTTCCTGACGACGTTCGTCGCCCCGGACCCGGAGACCCGGGAGTCGGTGGAGTGGCTGCTGCTGTTGCGGCCGCTGAAGATCGACCTGCGGGATACCCGCATCTCGACGCCGGAGCCGCCGCCGCATCTGTCCCATGGGGTTCCCATGGCTATGGGTGGGGGCGCGCGAGGGCGTGCGGGTGCGCGGGGGAGCGCGCGGGAGCGGGCGCGAGCGGGGCGGGCGGGGGGGGGGGGGGGGGCCGGGGGGGGGGGGGGCACGAGCCGGGCCGGCGGCCCGCGGGCCGGGCGCCTGCGGGCGCGGCCGCAAGGGCGGGATGCCCCGCCGATGTTCTGCGACGAGCACATGCCGCACGGGGCCGGTCAGAAGAAGTGCGGGCCCTGCCGGGACAGGCGTCTTCTCCGCGACGAGTGGCTGCAGCGCCGGGTGTACGAGGACCGTCTCGCCGGATGGCACGAGCAGAACGACGAGGACGACGGCGAGGGGGTGTGGGGTGAAGTCTTCTGACGCTCTGAGCGACTTCATCGACCTGACGGTGATGCGGTTCGCGAAGGACCACCGGTTCCGGGTCCGCCTGCTGGCGGAGGCCGGGGAGACAGCACGAGAGACAGCACAGCGGGTCCGTCGGGAGGCGGCGGCCGCAGGATCGAGGAGGACAGCAGCATGAGCACCAAGGACGAACTGAGCATCAACATCGTGAACTATCCGCCGAGCGGTTCGGAGGTGTCGCTGCAGACGGTCGCGTTCGGTCCGGTGGGCCCGATGCGCCTGATGGTCGAAATCGACTCAGAAGACGCATCGACCGACATCAAGATCACCGTCGGGAACGCGGCCGAGCACGCCGAACTGGGTGACTTCCTCCGCGACATGGCCGAGCTCCTGACGGCTATTGCTGAATCCGATGAGACCGAAGAGGCGATCGAGTCGGCGATCGTGGAGGAGGCGGACTGATGGCCGGGGAGACGATCATCACGGTCGTGGGGAACCTGACCGCTGACCCGGAGTTGCGGTACACGCAGAACGGCCTCCCGGTGGCGAACTTCACGATCGCGTCGACGCCGCGGACGCTGGACAAGGCGTCGGGGGAGTGGAAGGACGGCGACGCGCTGTTCCTGCGGGCCTCGGTGTGGCGGGAGTTCGCGGAGCACGTGGCCGGGTCGATGACGAAGGGCATGCGTGTGATCGCGCAGGGACGCCTCCGTCAGCGTTCCTACCAGGACCGGGAGGGGAACAACCGGACGGCGATCGAGCTCGAGGTCGATGAGATCGGTCCGTCGCTGCGGTATGCGACCGCGCAGGTGACCCGGGCGGCGCGCGCGGACGGTCAGCGTCCGGCGGCATCCGCGCCGGCCGGTGACGGCGACTGGGCGACGTCGGAGCCGCCGGCGGATCAGTGGGGAGGGTTCGGTGATGACACGCCGTTCTGAGCCGAAGCCGGACTGCGGCATCTGCCAGGGGTTCGGGTTCGTGATGGTGAGCCGTGACCCTGACCTCGAAGCGGACTGCGTGTGCACCGACCCGCCGGAGCCGACGCCGGCCGAGAAGGTCGACGCGTTCGCGCGGAGCATCGGGGTCGAGCTGATGCCGTGGCAGCGTGAGCTCGCGATCACCCTGCTCAGCGGTGAGCACACCGCGCTCTCCGTGCTGGCCGTCGGCCGCCGCGGAGGGCTGCGGACAGTCCGCCGTGTCGTGGAGGGAGCGCGCTATGTCTGACCGTCGAGTTGAGCTGGACCACTACACGTCGGCGCGCTACGGGACGCACACGGTCGTCGCGGTGCTGCACGTCGAGGACCCGGTGATCGGCGATCAGGCGTTCGGGTGTGGGCACAGGCATCGTCATGAGGGGACGGCCGCGGCGTGCGCTCGGGAGAAGTGGCCGGATGTCGAGGTTCGGGAGGTGCTGTCATGGCGGACGTGACCGTGAGCGACCGGGTGTGCATTCGCGGGTGCAAGGTGCGCGGCCTGCATTACGCGGCGTGCGAGGAGCAGGCGAAGGTGCAGGCGGCGGAGGCGGCCGGTGAGGTGTACGTGTCGAAGTGCTGGGGGTGTGCTGAGCGTCCCGCCCGCGATCACGCGCTGATCTGCGACTCGTGCTTCTACCGGCTGCGGACGCTGGTCCGTGATTCGGGTGACCTGTATGGGCGTCTGCGGTCGCTGGCGGATCCGATGAAGGCGACTCCGACGGATAAGGCGCCGGGTGGTCGTGCGCAGCAGGTGGAGGCGCCGGCCCCGGTGGACGCGGACCTCCTGGACGCTCTGAACGATCTGGGGCACACCCTGCACGACTGGGGCCGGCACACGGACTATCAGCTCGAGCGGTGCCTCCCGGACCTGGTGAACGACGTCGAGAACGTCCGGATCCTCGGTATCGGGTTCCTGGACCGGAACCCGCTGGTCGACGGAGTCCGCCCGTTCTGGTCGGTGCAGGACGCGGTCGATAAGTGGGGTGTGGAGCGTCGCACGAAGGGGGAGCCGTCGTGGGAGGCGGATCCGGATCCGGTGGTGGTGGCGATCGCGCGGCCGGAGTGGTCGGATCCGCTGATCACGAAGCTGCAGGCGGAACAGCTGGCCGGGTCGGAGCGGACGCTGCGCCGGTGGATCGGGAAGGGCCTGATCGAGCACGAGGGCACGGTGGTGATCGCCGGGGTGATGACGCGCATGTTCCGGCGGGGCGATGTCGTGCGGGTGCGGGACGAGATGCAGAGCAGGGTGGGGCGGCCGAAGACGACCGAGAACGGGGGCGCATCGTGAGCGGCTGGGTTGTCGAGCACGGATATGTCGCCGACGGCGTGGAGACGGTCGTGCACCGGTTCGCTGAGGTGTCAGGCATGCCACGGAACGGCTTCTACGACAGCCGCACCGAACCCACCGAGAAGGAATCCGCGCTTGGGATCACCGAGTGCTTCGAACGGTGCATCCCCGCACCAGGACGCCAGGAGGAATCATGACCGATCAGACCGCACACATCACCGGCACACGGTTTGAGTCGTCGCCAGGGCGCGGTCCGTCCGCGATCCAAGTAGCCGTGGACGAGGCCGGGAACTTCGGCATCTGGACGAACCAGAACCCGCGCCAGGTGGCGGCGATGCTCCGCCTGATCGCGGACGAGGCTGAAGCCGAGTTCGACCGGTGCGAGTTCCTGGGCGAGATGGGACGCGGCACAGACCGCCCGGACGGGAGTGCAGAGCGATGAGTCGGTGCCCGGAGTTCGATCCGAATGTTGATCAGCGGCTCTCGGATAGCCCGTCCGCGCGGTGTGTCCGTGGGAGCGGTCATCGCGGGATGCACCGAGATCCGTTCGGTGACGAGTTCACCACAGACCGCGAGAACGGGAGCGAATCATGAACCTCTACCCCGGAGAATCGGAACCCATCGCCCTCGACCCCGTGCTGCGCGGTGTCGATCTCGCGATGGAACGGCTGGTACGAGCCGACTGTTTCACGGAGCGCACACTGACGATCCTGGACGAGTTGCGCCGTGAGGTGCTCGGCGTCGAGGAACTGGCCGACCTCCGGGCGCACTACCAGCGCACAGACCGCGAGGACGGGAGCAAGAGCCATGACTGAGCACGACCACATCACGAAGACCGACACCATCGGGTGCCCTGCATGCGACAAGGTGGCGGGGCGGGACAGTGAGCCCGCGCCGACGCCCGAGCAGCCGACGATGCCCGACCTGTCGGCGTTCCCCTCCGTGCAGCACCGCATCGAGGGTGGCAAGTTCATCTGCCCGGGGGACGAGAGCGCATGGTGTCACCAGTACCCGGAGGACGGATGCGATCACGAGTACTGGCCGTGCGGCCACGAGTTCACCAGCCACGCCGAGTGCTGGATCAAGCCGTGGATCGACGCGACCGATCTGGCCGACTCGTACGCAGGCGTCGAGCACGAGCTGCTGCTGCGCGATGAGGACTTCCCGGACGGTGACGTGGACTGGACGTGGGAGGACGAGTACGTCACCTTCGACTACGTCCGCCCGGTCGGCACCTTGGGGCCCGACTGCCGGGATGGGAAGCATGACGCCTGCGATGGCCGCGCGCTGGATGGGAAGACGGATGAGATCGTGGGTTGCGCATGTTCGCATCATCGCGACGGATCAGCTGAAGGTGGCGCATCATGACTGCGCAGTGTCGCTTCGCGTGGACATCGCCCACCGGTGACCACCACTGCGGGGGAGACGCTGATCACAGCGGACTGCACCGGTGCGGGGAGCATCCGATGTCGTACGTCGCTGTCGGTGCAGAACCCCGGGTTCGACTCATGGGATGGAACCCGCGTTGGGAAGCGCCTCCTGGCGACTCGCCGAGCTGATCAGGGAAACGTGGCCGCGGATCGTGTGTAGACTGTGTCTTGCACAAGAAGTGACTGAAAGCCTCGCCTATGGGTGGGGCTTTCGTCGTGTCAGGGTGCAGCGCGATCGAAGCCCATCTGGCCGGGCACCTGCCTTCCAAGCAGGAGGTAGCGGGTTCGAGCCCCGTCGATCGCTCAATGCGCGTGATGGGTGGGTCGGATAGGGTCCGACCCTGGCCTGCAGGCTGTCGTGCGCAGAAGTCCACGTCTGGAACCTCGGTCCCCAGTTCGCTCGATGCGTCACGCCGAGGCAGGTAAGCACCCGCTGATGGGGTCGCGTGGCAACTCTTCCTGATGGTCTCGGAGCGGAGGCGGTCATGTCGTGGCCTTGCCCGGGGTGTGGTGTTCCGCGTCCGTCTCTGTTCGCCGCTGTCCTGCATTGCGACCCGGTCGAACCGATCGATGAGCTCACGGATGAGCCATGACCACGGTCATCGAGGTCGCTGAGGACACGTGCGATCGCTGCGGTCCATCGGTCCGCGCCTACCTGTACGCCCGGATGCCGTCGGGCCGCTCGCTCGCGTACTGCGGCAGCTGCGGCACCCGCTACCTCGCCGGCCTGCTCGACCAGGGCGCGACGATCATCGATCAGCGTCACCGCATCGGGGAGCTGTGAAGCTCGCGGCCGGCATGGCGATCGGCGTGACGGGGATGATCGTGTGGCATGTCGTGGGCTGGCCCCTTCATCGGGTGGGTGTTCACGCGCATCCCGCCGGCCACGCATCCGGACTGCGCGCCGCGCTTCCGGGCATGGCACCACGGGGAGGAGATCTGATGGACGATGACGATGAGCAGCAGCCGAGCTACCTCACTCCCGAAGCGGCCGAAGCACGTGACAAGGTGAGCAAGGCGATCAGCGAGTACCTGCAGGTCGTCCGACCCGGCGAGGACCCTTACGTCGTCGCGTGGGTCGTCGGCGCGGAGTGGACGAATGCGACGCTCGAGCAGACCGGGCGGGCAGGCCGAGACGTCATCATGCCGCAGGATCAGTCCATTGCGGCGTCATGCGGCCTCGGCGTCTACATCACGAACCGCTTCGGCTGACCCAGAGGAGATCATCATGACCACGAAGACCGCATCCCAGCTGACCCACGGGGACATCGTCCAGTCCGAACAGGGCCCGTCCCGCGTCAACACGGTGACCCCCGACGGGAACCGGGTAGCCGTCGACCTGACCACCGTGGATGGTGGCATCGCGTGGGGAGACAGCTTCCCGACCGGGCACGCGTTCACCCTCGGCTAGCAGCATGGTCGCCCCGCTGCACAACGCGAACGGCCACCGACGTCGTCAGGTCGTCGCACGGGTGAAGGCCGAAGAGCACGACTGTGCACTCTGTGATCAGCATGTGGACAAGACTCTCAACTTCATCGCCGGCGAGCACGGCAAGAAGTGCCCATCGCGGGACTGCATCGGGTGCATGCCTGATCCGATGCGAGGCGAGGTTGACGAGGACGTGCCACGCTCACGCGGCGGCTCACCCTACGACCGGGGCAACACGCATCTGATGCACCGCAAGTGCAACCAGTTCAAGTCCGACATGACCATCGCCGAAGCACGCGAGAAGCTCCACGGCGCCAAGACGACGACCCGAACCGTCACCGCATCCCCGATCTGGTGACCGCGGGCCACCCCTGGGCACCCCACCCCCCTCCCCGGGCCCACAGGCCCACCCGCGGCATTGGGCCTATCTCTCCCCGGGGATTTTCCACTTTCCAGGGGGTGAGCGACCATGGCGAATGCGAAAGCGCAGCTGCACGCGGTCGGGGCCCCTGCCTCCGCGAAATCTCGCGGGCGGCGCACATACGACGAGGCGTTCAAGCGCGACGCTGTGGAGAAGGCGCGGGCTGCCAAGTCGATTTCCCAGGTGGCAACTGCTCTGGGTGTGTCGCGGCCAACGCTCCGGGCGTGGATGAACGCGGCCGCACCGCCGCCGATGACGCTGATCGAGGCGGCTCGGTCGGGGAACCGGAAGGCGTACCTCGAGGCGCTGCGGGATCAGCTCGCGGAGAAGATCGCGGCGGGTATGACGCCGAGGGATCTGCCGCCGAACGTGCGACTGCTGAACGAGACGATGCAGCAGCTCGAGGATCTCGCGGCACGGGAGCGGGAGGATTCTGATGCCGAGTCCGTCCCCGACGAAGACCTCGACCCCGACGAACTCTGAGCCGAAGCTGTCGGACGTTGCGAAGCACCTGGTGGTGCCATCGGGAATCAAGACGACCGGATACCCCGCCGTCGAGGCGCAGTGCCGGAAGATGGGGGTCGAGCACGACCCCTGGCAGAAGGGCCTCGGACGCGCAATCCTCGCGAAGCGTGAGGGTGGCCTGTACGCGGCCGGCATCGGCGGTGTGCTGATCTCCATCTGCAGGCAGGTGGGGAAGACGTTCACGATCGGGACGATCATCTTCGCGCTGTGCATCCTGTTCCCCAGGATCAAGGTGCTGTGGACCGCGCACCACTCGGCGACGTCGGACGAGACGTTCGAGACGCTGTCGGCGCTGGCGAAGCGTCGCCGCATCGCCCCGTACATCCGGCAGGTGCGTGGCGGCAACGGAAAGCAGCGCATCGTCTTCACGAACGGGTCTCGGATCATGTTCGGCGCCCGGGAACACGGGTTCGGCCGCGGTATCCCCGGCGTCAGCATTGTCGTTTTCGACGAGTGCCAGATCCTGAAGGCGAAGGCGCTGTCGGACATGATCCCGGCAGCGAACACGGTGAAGAACCCGCTGATCATCTACATGGGCACCCCACCGAAGCCGGATGACCCGGCCGAGGTGTTCAAGGCGCGTCGCAAGAAGGCGCTCGATGTTAAGAAGCGCCGCGCAGCTGGCGAGGTCGTCGACTTCGACACGCTGTGGGTGGAGGTCGGGGCGAACCAGGGCGACGACGTCGAGGACCGCAAGGTGCTCGCGAAGGCGAATCCGTCGTTCCCGCACCGCACGCCGTGGGAGGCGATTCTCCGTCTGCGTGAGAATCTGACCGACCCGGCCGACTGGTCCCGTGAGGGACTGGGGATCTGGGATGAGGAGCTCGACGGCGATGGACCGTTGTCGAAGTCGTGGCCGATGCTGGCCGTCGACGCGCCGCCGATCGATGGCGCGCGCGCGTTCGGTGTCGCGTTCTCTGCGGACGGCATGAAGGTGTCCCTCGGCGGGTGCATCGTCGAGGGCGAGCGGGCACACGTCGAGCTCATCGACGCGCGGCAGGGTCCGGTGGATGCGGCGCTACAGCCGCTCGCGGACTGGTTCGCGCAGAAGGTCGACGGAATGCCGCGGTGGAAGCGCGCCTCGGCGATCGTTCTGTCGGGCCGGGCAGGTGCGCTGGTGCTGGAACGGCTGCTCATCGAGCGGAAGGTGCCGCGCCGGCGAATCGTTGTCGCGTCGTCGCCGCAGTACTTCGAGGCATGCGGCATGCTGCTCGAGCAGTCGACCGCGGCCGCGCGTGAGGCGAAGCTCGACGGTCAGCTGTCGCTGACGCACCTGGCAGGCGAAGGTCAGGCGCAGTTGGACGAGTCGGCGAAGAAGTCGATCCAGGAGAAACGCACCCGTGATGGGGCGTGGGGGTGGGCGTCGCCGGCCGGTGATGAGACCCCGGTCGAAGCTGTCTCGCTCGCGCTCTACGGCGCACGGACGGGCAAGAAGCCGCGCGATGCGCGCGAGGGAGGCGGGGTGATCCTGTGACGATGATTCTCAGTGCTCCACCTGTGGACCTCGGCGAGGACACTGATCTGCTGAAGCAACTGGTCAAGGTGTGGCAGGCGCGGCGTCCGATGAACGTCGAGCGTTCGACCCGGTACGACGGCGAGAAGGCGCTGAAGGACTTCGGAATCTCGCTGCCGCCGCAGATGCGCGGCATCAAGGCGGCGCTCGGGTGGCACGCGAAGGGCGTCCACGCGGTCACCGACCGGTCACGCCTCGAGGGGTTCGTGTCCGCATCGGGGGCTGACGACCCTTTCGGCGTCGAGCAGTTGATGTGGGACAACCGGTTCCTGACCGAGTTCCCGGCAGCATCGGTGTCGTCAGCGGTGCATGGCTGCGCTTTCCTCACGGTGACGCACGGCGATACGCTCTCGGACGAGCCGGATGTGCTGATCATGCCGCGGGATGCGGAGGACTCGGCAGCGCTGTGGGACACACGTCGTCGGCGACTGCGCGCGTTCCTGTCGGTCGTTGACACGGACGATGATGGTGCAGCGACCGCGATGATCGTCTACACGCCCTTCAAGGTGCACACGATCCAGAAGGTCGGAGCACGGTGGACGGTCCGGACGCTGTCGCACAACCTGCGTCGTGTACCCGTGGCGCCTCTCGTGCACAAGTACGAGCTGCGGCGACCTCTCGGGCACTCCCGCATCACACGCCCGAGCATGTACTTCGCCGACGCGGGATTGCGGTCGATCGTGCGGTCCGAAGTCAACTCGGAGTTCTATGCGTCACCGGAGACCTACCTGTTCGGTCCCGGCGTGGAACAGTTCGTGGGAAGTGACCGGTGGTCGGCGATCATGGGGCGCATCAAAGCGCTCGATGTCGAGGACAAGGACGAGCAGCCCGCTCTCCACCGGTTCACGGGGGCATCCCCGCAGCCGCACACGGAGCAGCTGCGGATGTGGCAGGCGTTGTTCGCCGACGACCAGGACCTTGAAGTGCGGTTCGCTGACGCGTCGAACCCGTCGTCCGCGGATGCGATCTTCGCGGCCAAGGAGACGCTGATCACGACGACGCGTGACGCGAACACCCTGTGGGGGTTCGGCGCGGTCTCGGCGATGCAGATGGGCGTCATGCTCCGAGACGGGCTGACAGAGCTCCCCGACGAACTACGGACGTTGCGCGCACAGTTCACGGACCCGGCGATCGTGTCTCCGTCGGCTCGCGCGGATTCGTACTCGAAACTCTCGACGGCGGATCCGTCGTTCGCGACGACGCGCGTGGGTCGGCAGTACGCCGGCCTGTCGCTCGAGCAGATCACGCAACTGGAGGCGGAGCAGAAGCGGAATGGTGCGTCGGATCGGATCGCGCAGTTGGTGGAGGCGGCGCGTGGCGTTCGGCAGGATGCGCCAGCCAGCCAGCCAGCCAGCCAGCCAGCCAGCCAGTGATCTGAGCGCCGCGCAGGTGCTCAAGGCGAGGGCGGATGCGCTTGGTGTGCTCCGTCGTGCTGGTGTCGAAGCTGATGACGCTGCGCGGATGGCTGGCCTGGACGGGGTGAAGTTCATCCCGGGCCAGCCGATCACGATCAAGTCTGAGGAGTGACATGGCGACGTCTGCGCAGATCGAGGAGTTCCGCACTGCGCAGGCGTCGCTGGTCTCGCTCGGTCAGGCGCAGCTCCGCGACGTGCTCTCCACGTTCAGCTTGTCCTCCGACCCGGCTGCGGTCCGTGACGTGCTGTTGCGGTACTTCCCGGACTTCATGACGGCATTCGGCGATACCGCGGCTGTGATCGGCGCGGACTTCTACGACATGGTGCGCGATCTGCCACCGTCGGCGGGGAGCGTGCGAGCGGTGTTCGCGCAACCGGCGAAGACGAAGCAGTCCGAGGGCGTCGTGCGGTGGGCAGTCAATGGACTGTTCACGGCCGAAGCCGACTGGGAGGCGTTCGAGTCGCTGCTCCTGGGCGCAGCGCAGCGACTCATGCTGCAGCCGTCCCGACAGACGATCGACCTACTCGCCCAGGAGGACGCACGATCCGGTCGGGTAGCGGCGGTCAGCTGGTCGCGGCACGTGCATCCGGAGCGCGCGCAGTCGCACAAGTCGTGCGACTTCTGCATCATGCTCGCCGGACGCGGGCCCATCTACAGGTCGCAGGAGGCCGCAGGGTCCGTGATCGGCCGAGGGTCAGATCGCACAGGATTCGACGAGGACGGGCACCGGAGCGCAGGCGGCATCGGTGGCGGCATCCGCGCGCGAGGTGCGCAGGAACTCGCGGCGTCGTTCCACGACGACTGCAACTGCACGACGGTGCCCACGTTCTACGAGATCCAGGACCGCCCGGGTAGCCGCTACCCGCAGGTGCTCGCGCCGATCAATTGACTTGCACGGTTTCTTCCGTGCCCGCACCCAGACGGCTTCTGGGGTCATGGGCGCACGGCCCCTAAACGGAAATGAGGCTCAGCATGGCTGAGGAAACGGCCCAGACCACGGGCACGGAAGAAACCACCAACGAGCAGCAGCAGGAGCAGCCGCAGAAGTTCCAGGCGATCACGTCGCAGGAGGACTTCGACAAGGCGATCCAGACCCGCATCGCTCGGGAGCGTGCGAAGTACTCGGACTACGACCAGCTGAAGGCCGACGCCGCCGAGCTGGCGACGATCCGAGACTCGCAGAAGACCGAGGCGCAGAAGCTGCAGGACGAACGGGACCAGGCGAAGCAAGAGGCCGCCACCGAGCGTTCCGCACGGCTCCGCGCCGAGGTCGCCGCCGACAAGGGCGTCCCTGCCGCGCTGCTCTCGGGCAGCACGCAGGAGGAGCTCGAGGCATCGGCAGCAGCGCTCATCGCGTTCCGTGGCGAGCAGCAGAACGACAGTTCGCGCCTGCACGTCGAGAACGAAGGCAACCAGAGCAAGCGCGCCGCAGCCGACTGGCTGCGCGACGCGGTCAACTAACCCTGAAAGGAGTCGGCCCATGGCTGGCTACAACGAAACCGTCAACCGCACCGATGCCGGTGCGCTCGTGCCCGTCGAGCACGCGAAGGAGATCATCCAGGAGGCGCCGAAGGACTCGGCCGCCCTCTCGCTGATGCGTCGCGTCCCGATGTCCAGCAAGACCAAGTCCCAGCCCGTCCTGTCGGTTCTGCCGCAGGCGTACTGGGTCAACGGTGACAGCGGGCTCAAGCAGACCACGAAGCAGCAGTGGAAGAACCAGATCATCACCGCCGAGGAGCTGGCGGCGATCGTGGTCATCCCTGACGCGCTGTTCGACGACGCGGAGGTGCCCCTCTGGGAAGAGGTCAAGCCCTACCTGCGTCAGGCGATCGGCCAGACCGTCGACGCCGCCGTGCTGTTCGGCAACGACAAGCCGGCATCCTGGACCACGCCCGCCGTCGTTCCCGGTGCAGTCAACGCCGGCAACACCGTCGCCCTCGGCACCGGTGCGGACATCGGCGTCGACATCGCTGCCCTCGGCGAGAAGGTCGCCCTCGACGGGTACACCGTCAACGGCTTCGCCTCGCGCCCCGGCCTGCAGTGGTCGCTGCGCATGGTGCGCTCGGCTGACGGCATCCCGATCTACGGCTCCACGATCGGCGACAACGGCGGCCCCGGTCTGTACGGCTTCCCGCTGCGCGAGATCGACAACGGCGCGTGGGACGCCGACGAGGCCACCCTCGTCGCGGCCGACTGGTCGAAGTTCGTGATCGGTATCCGTCAGGACATCACGTTCGAGGTCTTCAAGGAAGGCGTCATCTCGGACGCCGACGGCAAGGTCATCGTGAACCTGATGCAGCAGGACTCGAAGGCACTGCGCGTCGTGTTCCGAGTCGGCTACGTCGGCGCGAACCCGATCACCGCACTGAACAGCGACGACGGCACCCGCTTCCCCGCGGGCGTGCTGACGCCGTCGGGCAGCGCCTCCCCGGTGGAGCCGGTCCTGACCTCGGTGGCACCCACCACGGGCGCCGCTGGCGACACGATCACGCTCACCGGCACCGGGTTCACCGATGCCACGCAGGTCCGCTTCGGCTCTGCCAACGCGACGAGCTTCGCCGTGGTCTCGGACACCCAGATCACCGCAGTGGTTCCCGCCGGCACGGCCGGCAGCGCCGCGGTCCGAGTCATCAAGGGGCAGCTCGACTCCGACTCGGTCGCGTTCACGCGCAGCTGAGCGACTGGGAGGGGCGGCGGCCACGGTCGCCGTCCCTCCTCACCCTGACCCATCCGCACGAGGAGGCATCATGGCGAGCTGGACCGGACCCACCGATGTGACCGGCGCGTGGATCGGTGAGGGTGCGCCCACCGACACCGGGAAGGTCCAGAAGTGGATCGACAAGGCCGAGCGGGAGATCCGGTTCCGGGTGCCCGACATCCAGACACGGATCGATGCGGAAGCCGCCGAGTCCCCGGCGCGCACGGACCTGCTCGAGCTGGCGAAGGACGTCACCGTCGCGATGGTGATGCGCGTCTTCCGCAACCCGGAGGGCATCCGTCAGGCGAACACGACCACCGGCCCGTTCACGGACTCCGTCACCTATGGCGGAGACGTGCCCGGTGGCCTGGGGCTGACGGACGATGAGCTTGCGAAGCTGCAGGGCGCCCGTGGTGGCGCGTTCAGCATCGACCTGATTCCGTCGACGTCGCCGTTCTATGTGGGGCCGTCGTGAGGCAGGTCAGCGAGGATGTGCTCTGGATGCCGTTCGTGGCCGGGGCTGTGGACGCGCACGGGAACCCGATCGAGTCCTGGGGTGACCCGGTCACGAAGGGTATCTACGCGCTCGACCCGGGGTCGACATCCGAACCTCGCGAGGGGCAAGACCGGGTCATCGTCGAACCCGCCGTGTACATGCCGGCCGATGTCATCTTCGGATCCCGTGATCTCGTGATCGCGCGAGGGAAGGCCTACACGGTCGAGGGAGTCACGCGGGACTGGCGGCATCCGCGTCTCGGACGCATCGGGAACGTCGCGACGCTCCGAAGGGTGGAGGGCTGAATCATGACGGACGTGCGAGTGCAGCTAAAGCTGCGCGGCATCAACCAGGTGATGACCTCCCCCGGGGCCGTGGCGGCCGTCGTGGCTGCCGCCAACAGCATCCAGCGGGCGGCGGGCCCGGAGTTCGAAGTGAACGTGGTACCGCACCGGTACACAGCACGCGCGTTCGTGCGCGCGAAGTCCGCGAAAGGCCGACGGCAGGAAGCGCGCGACAAGGTACTGACGAAGGCGGTCGGTCATGCCGGACGTTGAGTTCGCAGACGCGGAGGCGATGGTCGGCGCGTTCCTGAGATCGCGTCTCGGTGTGCCCGTGTCGACAAAGGTCCCGAATCCGCGTCCGGCACGTTTCGCGCGAGCGTGGCGGACTGGCGGTGGCACCGACAACCGGGCTGTGGAGACGGTGCAGATCACGGTGACCTGCTCCGCAGCCGACTCCGTCACCGCGTCGAACGACGCCGCGAAGGCGAAGCACCTGCTGCTGAACGAGTACACAGCAATGCCGCTAGTGCGCGGCGTGACCATCCAGGCCGGACCGTACTTCGACCCGGACCCAGATACCAACGGTGACCGATACACCGTCACCGCCGTGATGCGCGTGCGCGCGCGTCGAGACCAGGCTGCGGCACCCGCCGCGACCACCGCTGCCGGCTGATGTCGGCGAAACCGAAGGAGAACGCTCATGGGCGTGAATGCTGAACTGGCGCGGATCTTCGGGTCCGACATCGACGCCATCCACCTGGCACCTCTCGGCACGACCCTGCCGACCGAAATCGACGGGGTGCTCGACCCCGCGTTCGAGGACGTCGGATGGCTGTCCGACGACGGCGTGACCGAGTCGCTGACCGGCTCCGTCGAGAAGAAGCGCGGCCACCAGGGCAACGGTGTCGTCCGCACCCGCATCTCGGAGCCCGGCACCACCGTCACCTTCTCCGCGCTCGAGTCGAAGGCGCAGACGATGGGACTGCGGTACGTCGAGAAGACCTCGACGGTGACCGCCGGCGTCCGGAAGACGACCCGCGGCCCCGGCCAGCGGATCACGGCCCGCGCCGCGGTGCTGGACTTCTACGACGCGGACGAGACGACCGTGAAGGAGCGGTACATCATCCCGCGCCTCGAGATCGCGCCGAACGGCGACCGGGTGCTGAACAACGCGGACATCGCGACGCTCCCGTTCATCGGGGAGATCATCGGCGAGTACACCCACCTCGCGACCGACCTGGAAGAGACGGGGGCCTGAGCGTGGCTGATGCGAACGAGGTCGAATCGACCAGCGTCCCGAAGGGCGCGAAGCAGCCGCAGGACCGCAAGCCGAAGGACGACAAGCCCAAGGTGGAGCAGGTCGAGATCGACACCCCCACGGGTGAAGTCGACGACGAGGGGAAGCCGAAGACCCGCAAGGTGAAGGCATCCCGTGTCGCGATCCGCGGCATCGTCGTGACCGTCCCGCACGAGGCGCTCGACGACTTCGAGGTGCTCGACGACATGCGCGCACTCCACGACGAGGAGGACGCATCCCGGATGCCGTCCCTGCTGCGACGCCTCATCGGCGACGACTACAAGCGCGTCATGAATGCGCTGCGCGGCACCAACGGGCGCGTGGGCGTGGAGGACGGCACGAAGTTCGTCTGGGATCTCGTCGGAGCCCTCGGCCAGGGAAACTGATGACGCTCGCGGGCGTTCTCAACAACAACGAGAGCGCCCTGCGGGCATCCCTCCAAGCCGAATACGGCATCCGCCTCCTTCTGGACGCTGGCGGTCGTACCGAACCAGGAAGAACCCCGCGCGAGCTCGCGGACCTCGTCGAGCATCTGCCCGGAGGGTGCGCCCTCGGTCGGGCAATCGGTGGTGACGCGGCGATCACCACCGAAGCGCACATGACTCGGGCGGTGGAACACACCATCCGCATGACCGCATGGTCGGAAGCGGGCGGCAAGGGCAAGCAACCTGAGCCGATGCGCCTCCCGCGTGCCGCGGGTGAGGTCGCAGCTGAGCAGGCCGTGGAGTCGGCGAAGGCGTCCGCGTGGGAGCGACGCCAAGCACGGCGGGAAGCCGCGTCAGATCCGAGCTGAGAGGTTCGGGTCGAACGCGGCTCCCGTCGCTTCCAGCTTCGCTGTCACTTGCTCGAGGCTCTGCATCGCGAGCTTCGCCGTCGTTGACGTCGACTTCTCGCCCCGGAGCGGTGCGTACAGCAGCGGCAGGATGTACTGGTCTCCGGAGGCGGTCCGCAACGCGACGCTGATCTGGTTCACGGTGTCGAAATCGGCGCGGCCGGTGATCGCGCCGACGATCGCGCCGGCGGGACCGAACAGAACCCCTAGTCCGGCGGCGCGGCCGAGGCCGGACTTATGCCGCGCGTCGGTGGCTACATAGGTCGTGTATGCAATGAAGTCGCCGTATGCGACGACGTCGACGGGGCGCTTGAGGCTCGGCCTCGCGTTCCCGTTCTTCCAGGGGCTGAAGATCTCGTACGTCTGTGCTTCGTCCGAGAACCGCAGGATGACCGACGTGTTCATCCCACCGATGAGCTTCTTGTGCTTCATGCCCGAATCGTATCGGGCAGGGGAGGGGGACGTATGACTACTGCTGCGGAGATCGCGAACGCCTACGTAGCCCTCTACACGAAGATGCCCGGTGTCGCTGGCGACATCAAGAAGGCTCTCGGCGGTCCTGACGTCCAATCGACGCTGACAGGATCCGGGAAAACGATGGGGGCGGTCCTCGCGGGCGCCGTCGGTGGCGCGGTCGCCGCGGTGACATCGAAGGCGATCAACACCGTCATGGGGTCGATCGACAGTGCGATCAAGCGCGTCGACATCATGAACAACTTCCCGAAGATCATGAAGAATCTCGGGTACTCGTCGGGTGAGGCGGCGAAGTCGATTCAGACGATGTCTGACCGGCTCACGGGCCTGCCGACGTCGCTAGATGCGATGGCTGGCGTCGTGCAGCAGCTGGCCCCGCTGACCGGTGGACTCTCGCAGGCGACCGATCTGTCGCTGGCGCTGAACAATGCGCTGCTGGCGGGCGGCAAGGCCACCGAGATCCAGCAGAACGCGATGGAGCAGTATTCGCAGCAGCTCGCGACGGGCAAGGTCGACATGGCCGCGTGGCGGTCGATGGTGTCGGCGATGCCAGGTCAGATGGACCAGCTGTCGAAGTCGCTGCTCGGGGCGAACGCGAAGCAGACCGACCTGTACGAGGCGATGAAGAACGGCGACGTCACCTTCGACCAGTTCAACGCAGCGATCATCGATCTGAACGAGAACGGCCTCGGAAAGTTCGCGTCCTTCGCGGATCAGGCCAAAGACGCCACCAACGGAATCGGAACCGCGCAGGCGAATCTCGGGACTGCGGTCACTCGCGGCCTGGCGAACCTGATCGCCAAGTACCAGCCGCAGATCACGGCGATGTTCGCAGCGGTGACCGCATTCGTGAACGACGCGTTCAAGTCGATCGTGCGTCTCGTTGACTGGGTCGGCGAGAACTCCGACTGGCTGACGCCTCTCGCGATCGGCATCGGTGTCGTCACCGCCGGATTCGTTGCCATGGGCACGGCGTCCGCGGTGGCGGCCGCCGGCGGGCTGACGAAGTGGATGCTCGCAACCAAAGTCGGCGCTGCCGCGCAGGCCGCCTTCAACGCGGTCATGAACGCCAACCCGATCATGCTCATCGTGACGGCAATAGCTGCACTCGTCGCGGGTCTGGTCTATTTCTTCACCCAGACGGAGACGGGCAAGGCCGTGTGGGAGGAGTTCACCCGCTTCCTGGGCGAGGCCTGGGCGAACATCTCCGGGTTCTTCACCGCGGCCTGGGAGAACGTGATACAGCCCGTGTTTCAGGCGATCGGGGAGATCGCGACGTGGCTGTACGAGACGATCTTGAAGCCCGTGTTCGACGGGATCGCCGGCGTCGTGAACTTCGTCGGCGGTGTGATCAAGCTCGTGTTCGATGTGATCGTGAACTACTTCCGGTTCTGGGGAGCCGTCGCGGGCTGGTTGTGGGAGAACGCGATCGGCCCGGCGCTGAACGCGATTGGAGCCGCGTTCGGCTGGCTGTGGTCCACGATCATCAAGCCGGTGATCGATGCGATCGGGATGGCGTTCCAGTGGGTCTTTGGGACTTTCATCAAGCCGATCCTCGACGCGATCGGGATCGGGCTGAAGGTGCTGGGGGACGTGTTCACGTGGCTGAACGTGAACGTGGTGCAGCCGGTGTGGAAGGCGATCTCGGATGCGATGAAGGCCGCGTGGAACTGGATCGACACGAACGTGTTCACTCCGTTCAAGAAGGGCATCGATCTGATCGCGAAGGGGTTCGAGATCGCGAAGTCGTCGATCGAGCAGACCTGGGACGGGATCAAGAAGGCCGCCGCGGTGCCGATCAACTTCGTCCTCGACACGGTGTGGAACAACGGGCTCCGCTCGTTCTGGAATGACCTGGTGACCGAGCTTGGGCTGAAGGACATGAAGCTCGCGAAGGCACCGCTGGTGAAGTTCGCCAGCGGTGGTGTCCTGCCCGGGTACACGCCGGGGCGGGATGTTCATCAGTTCTTCTCGCCGACCGGTGGGCGCCTGGCGCTGTCGGGTGGTGAGGCGATCATGCGCCCCGAGTTCACCCGCGCGGTGGGCGGGCCTGCCGGGGTCGACATGCTGAACCGCATGGCCCGCACCGGGCAGGCGTTCAAGAACGGTGGCGTGTTCGGCGAGCTCGGCAACTTCGCCGGAGACGTGTGGGACAACCTCGTGTCCGCGGCATCCACGGTGGGGGACTTCCTCACCGACCCGGTGAAGGCGATCCAGAAGCACATCGTCGATGGGATCATCCGGCCGCTGATGGGCAGTGGCGGGAACATCTTCATGAAGACGGTCGGTCAGATGCCGATCAACCTTGTGAAGAACCTCGCGAAGGTGTTCGAGAGCGCCCCGGGTAAGGGTGTGCCGGGCATGGGCTGGCAGGCGATGTGGAACATCGTGCACAACGCGCTCCCTGGGGCGCGGCTCACGTCGGGGTTCCGTAGCGTCGCACAGAACACGGCGGCGAATGGCGCGAAGGGCTCGTATCACATGCGGGGTCGGGCGATCGATGTCGTCCCGGCGTCGATGGCGACGTTCAACGCGATCCGGTCGCTGTTCCCGAACGCGTCGGAGTTGATCTACACGCCGGCGGGGTCCGCGCAGCTGCTCAACGGCCGCTCGTTCTCGGGATGGTCGCCGAAGGTGAAGGCGCAGCACTACAGCCACGTCCATCTTGCGATGGCGAACGGTGGTGTGGTGCCGAAGCTGTACGACCAAGGCGGGTGGCTGCCGCATGGTGGCATGGCCGTGAACCGGTCCGGGAAGCCGGAAGCGGTACTCACTCACGACGAGTCCCGTGCACTGAAGGCTGGCCTGCAGGCGGGGTCGACGATGGTGCTCCGTGTCGGGGATCGCGACTTCGTCGCGTACCTCGAGGAGGTTGCTGACGGTCGATTCCCGTCGCGTCAGCAGATGCGGTCGGAGTTCCCGACGATCTGACGAACCAAAGGGAGGGGCGAGACCGATTGGTCTCGCCCTTTCGCGTACCCGGAGGGGGTGGCCTGTGCCTGAGATCTCGGTATCGAAGTCGAGCCCGTTCGTCACGTTCAAGCTCGTCTACGACCGGTACTCGACCAACGTCGGCGCCAACCAGTCGACGGTGTACGCGTACAACCAGATGTCGAAGGGCTCCGGCTCGTACTTCAACGGCGCTGGTGTGCAGATCGCGTCGATCGATGGTGTTGGGGAGCTCGGTCGGCATTCGGCGTCACCGTTTTTGCCTTCCGGGATGACGGGCTGGAACGACGGCCCGTACTTCCTGACCGTGAACCATGACGGCAATGGGAACGCGTCGGTCACGGTGCGAATGACACTGACGTACGGCAACATCAACGAGGCGCACACGGCCGTCCTGACGCTGCCGACTATCCCACAGACGCCATCGGGGCTGACCCTCAATCGAGTTTCGGATACCCGCATCGACCTGTCCTGGTCGAAGGCTGGGACGACGACCAGCGCGGTGGTGCACCGTCAGACGGATGATGGCGCGTGGCAGCAGGTTGGTGCGCCGTCGGGAAATGTGACGTCCTTCTCGGACACGACCGCCTCAGAAGGGCACAAGTACAGGTACCGTGTCGCGGGCGTGGCTGCCGCGGGAACGTCGGCATGGTCGGCCACCGCCACGGTCTACACGTCTCCGGTGGCACCGACGGGCGTGTCGGCGACGCGTTCGGGCATGGACATCGTCGTGAAGGCGTCGACGGTCCCGCCGTTCGTGACCGGCTTCGATGTCATGGACGACACGACAGTCGTCGCGACGAACGTGTCGCTGCCGTGGACGCATGTCGCTCCGGATCCGGGCGTCCCGCACACGTACAAGCTGCGCGGCGTCGCCCCTGGTGGGGTGCAGGGCGCATGGTCGGCGTCGTCGAACACGGTGCAGCTGATCGCCCCGCCGGCCGCGCCTGTGAACCTGGCTCCGAACGGGGCTGTGCGGGCGTCTGACGCTGCCGTGCGGCTGTCGTGGACTCACAACCCGGTGGACTCGTCTGCGCAGTCTGCGTACGAGCTGCAGTGGCGTCCTGTCGGTGGATCGTGGACGACCCTGACGGGCGCCACCGCTGCTTTCCGTGACGTGTCCCTCCCGCTCGGCGATGTCGAGTGGCAGGTACGCACGAAGGGCACCGACCCGGCGTTCTCTCCGTGGTCTGCGGTGGCTGTGGTGACGGTGATCACCCGGCCGGGTGTCGCGATCACACAGCCGGACACCGACTGGGATGCGTCCACCCTCACTGTCACCTGGTCGTGGTTTCAGCCGGAGGGGCGTCCGCAGTCCTCGTGGGAGCTCGAGCTGCAGACCGCCGCGGGGACGGTCATCGAGGCGCGTTCTGGGTCGGGGGCGACGGGTTCGTTCACGTTCACGTCTCGTCTCGCGCAGGGGGACTTCAAGGTGCGGGCGCGCGCCGCGACTGGCGATGTCATGTCGCTGTGGGCCGAGCAGGCGTTCACGGTCGTGTTCGATCCGCCGGCTCCGCCGATCTTCCTCGGAGAGTGGTCGGAGGAGAACGGGGTTGTCACCCTCACTGTCGCACCTGGTGGCATCGAGGGACCGATCGAGGTCGACGACCTCACCACGGGTGGGCGTGTGGTGCTGTGGGATGCGGTCCCCGACACAACGGACGTGCAGGTCGTGGCCCCGTTGCCTCCTGCGGCGGTGCGGATGACCGTCGAACGGCTGAGTGGCACACGGTGGGTGCCGTTGATGGATGGCCCTGCGGGTGCGACGTTCATCGATTCTCGGTCCCCGTCGTACGCGGATATCGTGTACCGGGCTACCGGGTTCACGGCGGAGGGTGCGGCGACGGTGACGGAGATCATCGTGCCCGCCCGTTCGGGCGCCCTGTGGCTCAGCGGTGGGGCGGGGTTCATGACCACATGCAGGCTGCCGTTCGACCCGCAGTACACGATCACTGCGGGCCGTGCGCGAGCATCGAAGCAGTTCGCGGGAAGGCCGCTGCCGGTGGTTCTCACTGGCGAAGCGCTTGAACGGATCGTCGCGGTCACGGGGTCGACATCCGACCTCGAGGACGACACGGCATCTGCGGACAAGCTGACCGAGCTCGCACAGGTTCCGGAGCCGCTGTTCTTGTTCCGTGACCCGGACGGGCGCCGCATCTTTGGCGGTATCGGGCAGATCCAGCTGGGCCGCCAGGGGTCAGAGTGGCATCCGGACGGATGGAACTCGCTCTGGGGGTACAGCTTCACGCTGACTGAAGCGACAGAGGAGTGACATGCGTTCCTGGTCGTTCGAGCTCCTCGATTCCCACGATCGACCCCTCGGTGCCCTGGATGGGGTGACCGGGGGGTCGGGGGAGATCGTCGCACAGTCGACGCTCGGCGGGTCCGGGAGTCTCACGCTCGATCAGCGCGGCCAGGCCATCGACTGGATGTCGAACCGCGTCAGAGCGATCTTCCACAACGGTGAGGACTCGTGGCCCTGGGGCACCTACCTGCTGTCGTCGCCGTCGGAGAAGCACACGGCGTTCGGTGTCACTTTCGAGGTGGGTCTGCTGACGAAGATGAACGTCATCGCGGAGGACACCGTCGAGGACCGGTACTCGCTCACCGCGGGCGCGCAGATCGTCGCGACCGTGCGGGACCTGATCGTCTCCACGGGGGAGACGCGGGTCGCGGTCACTGACTCGGATGCTGTGCTGTCATCGGCGCTCACGTGGGAGGCGGGCACGTCGAAGCTGCGGATCATCAACGACCTGCTTCAAGCCGCCGGCTACTGGAGCTTGTGGTGTGACGGCAGCGGCTTGTTCCGGGTAGAGCCGTACGTTGACCCGTCGTTGCGGCCCATGTCGTACAGCTTCGAGCACGGTGAGACATCCGTGCACTTCCCGGACTGGACGTCAGAGCGGGACATGACGTCGGTCCCGAACCGGTTCATCGCGGTCGCGCAGGGAGATGAGGAGACTCCGCCGCTTGTCGGTGTCGCGGTGAATGAGAACCCAGAGTCGCCGTTCAGCTTCCAGGCGCGTGGCCGGTGGATCACCGCGACCGAGGAAGGTGTGGAAGCGGAGTCGCAGACGGTGATCGACACGTACGCGGCACGGAAGCTGCGCGACGGGATGGACCCAGTCTCGCGCCTGACGGTCACGCACGCACTACTGCAGCTGGAACAGAACGCGCTCGTGCAGTTCATCCCCGAGGACGGGCGCCAGCGTCTGGCGACCGTGCAGCGCATGTCGACAAACTTCACCTTCGATGCCGACATCGCCGCGGAGTGGCGGGAGGTGCTGTGATGGCCGACCCGATGGGGCCCGTCGTCGAGACGCTCAAGAAGATCATCGCCCGGATGGCCCGGGTCGCGACGATCCGGTACGGCACGGTGGCGCAGCTGTCCCCGTTGCTGATCAACCTCGACGGGGATATCGACGGGGACGGGCTCCCGATCCCGACTCCGGCACAGTCGCTCGTGCCGCACACAGTCGGTCAGCGTGTCATCTGCGCGGAACAGAACCGGCGCGTGCTGGTCATCCAGGCCGGCGCCTGAACCCACCCCCCGAGCCCCGTCGCGTGCGGGGGCTTTCGCATACCCGATTGAGAGGAGGCCGATCGTGGCCTACCAGTACACGACCATCAATGGTCAGCGTGTGGAGAAGAACGTCGCGGCCGCGTTCGAGCGGATGCGTGCCGCGTTCATGGCGAAGTTCAAGCTCGACCTGCTGGTGTCTTCCGGGACCCGCACCCGGGCTGAGCAGCAGCGGCTGCGTGACCTGTACCTCGCGGGGAAGGGCAACCTCGCCGCCCCTCCTGGATACTCGAACCACGAAGAGTCCGGCCCGCGGGGTCCGCGTGCTCTCGACCTCCGCGATTCTGGATCGGATGCGGGTGTCACCCGGTCGGGAACGACCCGCGCGAAGTGGCTGCGTGCGAACGCACCCAGCTTCGGTTTCAACCCGGCAGGGTACGGGTTCTCGAAGGTCGAGCCGTGGCACTACGAGTACACGGGCGCTCTCGCGGCTGGTGGCGCTGCGACCGCATCCGGTCACGTGACCGTGAACCGGTCCGTGAAGGACGTGCAGCGTGTTGTTGGTGCGGGTCAGGATGGCATCTGGGGGCCGGAGACGGACTCGAAGGTCCGCGCGTTCCAGAAGGCGCACGGGCTGACCGCTGACGGCATCTGGGGACCGCGCTCAGATGCGGCGGGCTTCCCGCCCGCTTCGTCGGGTGATGCGCTGATCCGTGCCGTGCAGGCGAAGCTGAAGAGCAACTACCCGCTGTACGCGGGGAAGCTCGTTGTCGACGGGATCAACGGGCCCGCGACGAAGGCCGCGGTGAAGGAGTTCCAGCAGCGTTCGGGTCTCACCGTGGATGGCATCGTCGGTCCGCGCACCCGGAAGGCGCTCGGGGTCTGATGCGTGGCTCGAACATCCAGCACGGGCAGGCACGCCGACACCCGATCCCTCTTCGGGAGTGGATCGGGTTCGGCGTGCTCCTGGCCGTCGGTCTCGCGGCGCTCATCCTCATGTGCACCCCGTCTTGGGGGTGGGTGTGAGCGAGGACATCATCATCGCGATCATCGGCGCGGTCGGCCTGCTCGTCGGCGCGATCGTCGGGCACAGGGTCGCTGACCGCCGGTCGCGGCGTGACGCGCAGGTTGCCGCGGCGACCGTGGAGTCGACATCCCAGAACCAGCTGATCGATCAGCTGCAGGAAGAGCTCGCCCGCTACCGCGAACGCACAGACGCGCGGTTGGACACCCTCGAAGCCGAGAACCGTGGCTATCGGGCGTTCATCGGCATCCAGCGCGACCACATGGCCGCACACAACATCCCTCTCCCTCCGTGGCCGGAAGGCCTCCCACGCTGAAAGGCATCATCATGAGCGCACCGCTTCCCACCGACCTGGGCAAGGTCATCACTTCCGCGACCGTGCGGAAGGTCATTTACACCGTCTACGTGGTCGGCATCGTGTTCCTCGGTGCGATCCAGGTCGGCTTTGCGGCGACGGACGCTGGTACGCCGGCCTGGCTGACTGTGGCGCTCGCTGTCGCCGCGTATCTGGGTGTCCCGGTCGCCGGGCTGGCTGCGGTGAACGCGACCGCGCCTGCGGTGTCCGGGCCGTCTCGCGATCAGATCCTCTCGGACCTGTCGTATCTGGACCCGGACGAGCAGAACACTGAGCTGCAGGCCGCTCGAGCTCGCGTCGAGGGCTGACCGGTGGCTGCTGGTGAGGTGCAGCAGGTTCGGGTGACTGCTGATGACACCTCGGCGACGTTGCACCTCACCGGGCTTGGCCTGCACGTGTCTGCACCCACAGCGGAGGCGGCAGACCCGGGAACGGTTGTGCTGACCGCACCTGATTCGATGATGACCCCTGACGGCTTGGCCGTCCGTATTTCCTTGGAGGCGTGATGGCTGATGTGAAGCTTCCCCGGCTGGACGAGAACGACAAGCTGCCCGAGAAGTACATGCCGCAGTCGGTGGCTGATGTGGCGACCGCGCTGGACAACGCGAAGACGATCGATGACGCCCTGATGAGCGGCATCATCGCGGACGGCACGTCGGCGACGGCGGCTCAGCTTTCGGCCACGATCAGTGAAGGCGTAGATGCAGCGATCGAGGCTTCGTTGGGTGTGATCGTCGTGGACGGGCCATGGGACAGTAAGCGTGTCCGCCCAACCACGACGATCGGGTCTAGCACCGTGTGGATGCCTGGGATCGATGATTCTGACATCGGCAAGAAGGTCATCATCTACGGTGCTGGGGAAGTGGGGTCGTCGAATGCTTTGGTGACCACGATGCTGTCACGATCGGGATCTAACGCGCTCGTGGCGCATCCCGCAACTCGCGCAGTCGCCGAAGGCTGGGGGGTCGTTGGCACCGACATGACGGCGCAGTGGAACGCGGCATTTGATGCTGCTCGTGCGGCAGGAGGTGCCATCGTGCATGCGCGCCCGGGGAAGGTGTGCCTGGTGGAAGGGACTCTCTACTTGAGGCTGAACGGTAACCAGTGCATTCAGGTTGAGGGCGGACTGGCAACAATCGTCGCCGGGCCCGAGTCAAACGGTCCGCTCATTGATATGAGGTCAAATGGTGGCAGGACTCGACGGAACGCGATCCGGAATCTGAACATTCAGGGACACCCTTTCTGGAACTCGGAGGCGCAGGTCGACCGCCTGGCCTTGGATGCTCAGATCATCCAAGACTGGGACTTCCAGAATGTGATGATCTCTGGCTTTAAGCTCGGTGCGATCCACGCCGGGGACATGTGGGACTGCGTTCTCCAGAACGTCCAGATTCAGACATGCGGGTACGCAGACGGCGACAGTGACTTCGCGTACGCCTACCGGCTTTACGGTCTGACTGATAACTCCAATGCCAACCACCACTTCGCGCTGCGCATGGAGCACACGCCCTTGGCGCTAAGCATTGAGGGAAACTCCAGAGACAACCATTTCGTGGGGTCGAAGTTCGAGCTCGGCAATATCCCCAACCTCAGCACCAAGTCGCCGATCGTACTCGGTGGGCTGGAGAACGCGATCGTGGGGACACAGATCACGAAGAACACCCTCGATGCCGTGCCAGTCATCTCTGCACCGGAGATCGACTACAGCAGTTCCCCAGAACTGCGAGCAAGCCGGAAACGCCACAATCAGATCATCGGCGTGCAGTGCGTGACACCGCTGAGCCTGCAGTCATCCGGAAGGGGAACGGCGTGGTTCAAGGGATCGAATACGACGATCGTCAGTTCGAAGTTCGAGTTCTGCGGTGCCATCCCAGCTTTCGATCTTGCAGAGGACGTCACGATCCGTGACGTGCAGATCAGTCACGCCGTTGGGACGTCTGCGACGTTTCGGCTGAGTGGCTCTCGATGCACAGTAGAGGGCACATCCGTGTTCTACCCTTCGGGTGCGAACACGGGCGCATTGCTGGAAGTGGCTGCAACGCTCGGTTCTAGGAACCGGGTCGTTGGCGTCCACACAACCGGTACTCCTGGCAGCGTCTTGACGACCTCGCTCAACTCGCTCGGCGACAACATTTTCCGTCCCTTCGGGGAATCCTCGATCGCCTCAGCGACAGATGTGACCGCGGCGAATGTACAAGTCGATGTGTTCGGAAGGTCGTTCATCTCATTGCCGTCGGCCGGCTCGGGCGGAGGCTCTATCGCGGACTTCACGCGGGGCTGCAACGGGCAGACCCTGTTCATGAGGAACGGCACAGCCGCGGCCGTGACGATCAAGCACTCTACAAAGATCCGCCTCAAGAGTGGAGCTGATGTCGCGGTGCCAGGTGGTGGAGGAACGATCGCATTCGTCAGGATGGACGGCATCTGGTACGAGACGTGAGATCAGCGTGCAGAGGCTCCTATGAGAGCCTCTGCACGCGCTCGCCACTCCGCAGCGATCTGCTTCGCATACTGCCGGGTGGGGTGCACGTTATCGCGGCGGATGATCGTGCTGCCGTTGATGACCGGGCACTTGTTCTCGACGCAGAACATGTCTGTCTCGTCGAGGAGCTTGATTGACATCGATGCTTCGACCCGCCGGATCTGCTCCCAGACCCCCGGGATATCGCTGACACACGCCGACGGTGCCGATCCGGCAGTTGCACAGTCAACGATCGACTTTCCCTCCGGCGGGGGTGTCACGAACAGCACTTCGGAGGCGCCCGCCGCCAGCAGATCCTTCTCCAGGGAAGTGACGCCAGCCCGCCACTCATCTTCGAGGGACTTGCCGGTCGCGCCGGAGGACAGCTTGTTAGCCCAAAGATAGTTTTGAATCACGATCACGGTTGACGGCTTCATCGCGGCGACGAGGGAACGAACGTTTTGACGGTGTGCGAGACACGCATCCTCATCCTTAGCCGACGCAAACTCGACGCTGACATCAGTGACGGCGCAAGCGAACCGTGTAAGACCGCGGATGCGGTGGTCCTGCTCGTACGCGGAGCGCACCGTTGGGAGCAGAGTCGTTGCGAGAGAATCACCGTAGACGAGGATGCTGGGGTCTGACGGGTCACCGAATACGCATCGTGTCGAGTCCGAGTTGCTGCAGTCGAAGTCCTCTTCTTCAGGTCGGCCTTGCTCGGCCACAGAGCCGATGGATGGAGTCAAAGGCTCAGGCCATGAAACAGCAGTTAGCGAACGCGCAACGCCTTGGGCGATTTCGCTGGTGTTCGCGGCCTCTTCCGGCTCATCGCCCCGCTGTGAGTCTTGCTCCGCATTGATCTTGTTGATGAGCGCGACCTGCTCGGGGCTGAGAGCACCAGGGGGGAACAACATGCCGAGGACGATGAGCGCGACGGTCGCTGGCATCAGCACGGTGGCCGTGACCATCCGGACGCGGGAAGCTTGGTCTCGACGCCATTGCGCCCACGATTCTCGCCGAGTTCGTCCCGGAATCTGAGGACGTAGCCATGGGGAAGCAAGTAGCGGTCGCTCAATGAGTTCAAACGACAAGACTGCGAGGACGATGCCAACAGCGCTTGCCCCGATGAAATACCAGATTCCTTGGGCCGGGAACATGGCGGTTCCGAGGATGATCACAGGGAAGTGCCAGAGGTAGAGGCTGTACGAGATGTCGCCGATGTACCTAGAGGCGGGGTTGTTCAGGAGCACGCTCGAAGCCGGTTCCGTACCGATTCCGGCGGCGAGCACGAGTGCAGATCCCAACACCGGGATGAGGCCCCACGGCGCAGGGAACGTGCTCTCCGGCGAGATGACGAACATGCCTCCAGCAATCACCGCGAGTCCGCCCCACGACATCATGTCGCGTGCGGGCGACGGCAGGCGAGAAAACACTGGGGCGAAGATCGCGAGAGCAGCACCGACACCGAGCTCCCACACGCGTGTGAGTGTCGAGAAGTAAGCGATCGTGGGCTCGGATGCACTCTGCATGACGGCGAGAGCAAATGAGACCCCTACGATCACGAGCATGACGATCCCGGTGGCGCGAATCGCTCCCTCGACGCTTCGCTTGACGAGCCTGGTTCCGATGATCAGGATGCCGAGCATCAACCACGGCCATACAAAATAGAACTGCTCTTCAAGCGATAGCGACCAGAAGTGCTGCAGAGGTGACGGCGTCCCCGCGGCGAAATAGTCCGTTCCGGTGGCTGCGAACCGCCAGTTACCGACGAAGAAGAACGAAGCGATTCCGTCCCAGAGGATGCCTACGGCCTTCGATGCGGGAAACAGCACGAAGCTGAGTCCGACGGTGATCGCGAGGGTCACGATGGCTGCTGGCAGGATACGGCGAGCTCGCCGCGAGTAGAACCCAGTGAACGAAATATGTCCGCTGCGTTCGTACTCTCGGACCAGCAGTCCGGTGATCAGGAACCCGGAAATGACGAAGAACACGTCAACGCCAACGAACCCGCCAGCGGGCCATCCGAACAGGTGATTGGCGAACACCATCAGTACAGCGACGGCTCGGAGCCCCTGAATGTCTCCTCGGACGTGCGTCCGCGTGCGTTCTGCCATGAACTGGACCCCCTCAATATCCCAGCGAAGTCTATCCATCCGCGCAGATCTCGCCGGAACTCGGCACTCTGACCCGAAAGAAGAACCCCCGTCTCACCCCTCACCGGGTGGGGCGGGGGTTCTTCTGCGTTCCCGGGACATCACCTGGGCGGCTCGGGTGCGGCCGGCATGCTGTCCCAGAGGATGACGGTCCCACTGGCGTGGGTCGGCTCAGCCGGGTTGGCTTTCATCGTCGTGACGAGCTCGTGGAGGCCGTCCAGGACGACGTCACCGAGGGCCGCGAGTACGGTGATCATGACGTCAGCGCCGGACGTGCTCGGCGCGGCCGTTGCCATCATCGCTCGCTGTGCGTCGGTCTCCGCCTCACCGAGGTGCACGCCGCCTTCGACGTTCGCGTAGTAGCGAATCGTGTTCACCACGGACACCCACTGCCCTGCAATCCGGAATGCGGGTGCCGAGAGGAATCGATCGAGGGTCAGGTGCTGCTCGCGATCGAGCAAGTGCCGCGTGAAAACCGCATCAAGAGTGCCGCCGGCAGAGAGGTCGTGGGTGATGTCCCGAAGAGGGAAGGTGATGCGCAGGCGATGCTCCCGGTTCACCGTCTTGATGAGACTGCTCTTGTCGACGATGAGCTTCCGCACAAGAGGCGCTATCCCCAGCGCACTGTACCGGTCGGCGCCACCCACGAGATGGCCGACCGCGGCGCAGCGCTCTCGGAGATCCTCGAGCGTCTGCATGAACAGCCAATGCTGCAACGCCGCCACGTTCTGCTCGTACTCGTCATTCATCGCGCCGACGCTCCCCAGGATCATCCAGCCCAGATAGAGGCCAGTTCGGTTAATGTAGCGGTAGGCCGATGACGGTCGTAGAGGTCCGGGTTCAAGTCCCGGTGCCCTTTCGGGGGCGGAGCGCGAGTGGCAGCGCACTTGAAGGCGTTCAGGAGACTGGACGCCTTCAACCGTTAGACCTGGTATTCCGGTCGGGTCGGGGGTAGGGTCGGGCGAACCAAAGCGCCCCTGCAGATGCGCCAACATCCGCAGGGGCTGACGAACCCCAAGTATCGATTGGAGCCGTCGATGTTCGACGCTATCTCAACCCCTGCCACGTCCGCTATCGAGACCGCGGACCTGATCGCCGCGGCCGGGTTCCTCGCCCGGTACAAGGGCGAGACCCGCAAGCTGTACGAGATCGACATGCGGATCTTCTACGACTGGTGCGCTCGGGTCGGCATCCGCCCTCTGCAGGCGCAGCGCGCGCACATCGAGCTGTTCGCCCGGCACCTCGAGACGGAGCGGGCGAACGCCCCGTCGACGGTCGCGCATCGGCTCGGCGTGCTGAAGACGTTCTACTCGATCGCGGCCGACGATGACCTGATCGTCAAAGACCCCACGACCCGGCTGCGGATGCCGAAGGTGCACCGTGACCCGTCCGCGATCGCCTGGCTCGACCGGGCGCAGATGGGGAACCTGCTGCGCGCCGCACGCGACACGAGCCCGCATCACGAATGCCTGGTCGTGCTGATGGGGATGCTCGGCCTGCGCGTCTCCGAGGCATGCAACGTCCGCATCGAGGACTTCGCCGACGATCCACTCGGCTACCGCACCCTCCGCGTGGTCGGGAAGGGCGACAAGCCCGCGATCATCCCGATCCCCGTCCCGGTGCTGCGCGTCATCGACGAGTGCCGTGCCGGCCGCGACACGGGCCCGCTGATCCTGCGCCGCAACGGTGAGAAGCACGATCGCGGGTCGGCGTATTCATGGATCAAGATCCTCGCCCGCAAAGCCGGGCTGCCCGGCACGATCCATCCGCACTCGCTCCGGCATGCGGCGATCACCGGCGCCCTGGATGCCGGGCTCGAGCTCCGGGACGCGCAGGTCTTCGCCCGTCACTCCGACCCACGCACCACCACTCACTACGACCGGACCCGGTTCAACCTCGACCGGCACGGCGCGCACACCGTCTCCCGGTGGTTCGCGACAGCTGCATGAGCGTCAGCTGCCGCCGTGGCCTTCGGCCTGGCGTGTGATGTCGACGGATGCCGCGACGCGCGCCCGCGCCTCGGCATCCGTCGCGATCGCGTCGCGGCACCATTCCTGCGCGGCGAGCAGCCCGCCGACGACGGCGACCGTGTGCCTGTCGTTCTTCTCGACAGCCCACCAGTCGATCCGCCAGGCGGTGTGCGTCTCGCCGGTGTCGCGGCGCACCATCGGCCCCTCGGTGATGAGGAAGCGCGGGCGCACGGCCGCGTCGAGGATCAGCCATTGCTTCGCGGCGAGCTGGATCGTGTGCACCCGGTGAGGTTACGCCGCGTCACCGACGCTGGTCGATGTCCGGCCCGTCGAACTCGGGCGGTAGCTCGACGTCCTGCGCCTGCTGGACGTGGCCGCAGTGCGGACACTGCCACCCTCCCGGGACGTCTCGCATGAGGATGCCGTCCTTGGGGCATCGGGGTTGCGCACCCCAGTCGAGATCGTCCACCCGTACGACGCTACGCGACCCGCTGAGACGACGAAAGCCCCCATCCAGCACACCGAGTTCTGGATGGGGGCTTTCGTGCGTCCTGCGCGATTCTGTGGCCGGTACCGGGATCGAACCGGTGACCTCTTCGGTGTAAACGAATTGCGCTACCGCTGCGCCAACCGGCCACCCGCGAGCCTACTATGCCGCGATCGGTGGTACCTCGCGTGCCCGTCCGGAGTGGGCCGGGATCGGCACCGGGGACAGTGCGGCGATGCCCGCGGTCTTCAGACGGTCGGAGACCCGCGTGTAGATCTGTGTGGTCGAGAGATCCTCGTGCGTCATCAGCTCCTGCACGACTCGGATGTCGACCCCGTTCTCGACGAGCTCAGTGCCGAAGCTGTGGCGCAGCGAGTGGGGTGTGAGCAGCGGGTCGAGGATCCCGGCCCGTATCTTCGCCTTCGTGATCAGATCCGTCACGGACTGTGACCGCATCGGCCGTGACGGGTCATTCCGCGCCGGGAACCACCATGTGTCCTGCGGCATCGAATCCGCGAGTTCGGCGATCACAGGGTGCAGCGGGAGCCGCCGCGCCTTCCCGCCCTTCCCGATTGTGTTGATCCGCATCGCCTGCACGTCGATGTCGTGTGCGTGGACGCGGGCGATCTGAGAGACGCGGAACCCCTGACGGTAGCCGAGGAGGATCATCGCCCGGGTGCGCTTGTATGCGCCGCTGGTGAGCATCGCTTCGATCTGCTCGGGCGAGAACGGGCGGGCTTCCTTCCGCGGCACGTGGATGCGCGGGAGGCGTGTGGTGGGGTCGTCCTCGCGGAGCTCTTCGGTGACGAGGAACGCGTAGAACGTGCGGATCGCGTTGCGCTCGGTGACTCGTGTGCCGGCGCTGACGCCGTCTCGGCCGACGTGGCGGCGGATGCTGAAGATGTCGCCGTCGAGTAGCGTTCCGGGCAGGTTGCGTGCCAGGTGGCTGAGGATGGAGTGGCGGTTGCGGATTGTCGTGGCGGCGAGATTCTGTGCTCGCTGGTACTCGGCGAATTGGCGCAGCAGATCGTCGTTGATTTCGTGCATGGTTGTCTCCCAGTGACGGTGGGCGCGTAGGCCAGGGGCAAGCCCGCGTCCGATGAATCGACCGTATGGATCCGTGATGGGCGTGCGCGACGACCGCCACGCCCAGACTCTCAGGGGGTTCTTAGAGCGAGTCGTTCATGCGGCAGAACACGGGCAGATCGTTACGCTACGCCGGGCTCGTTCCGGGGGTGCAGCACGGAATGCGTCGGGCAGGCGGTGTCTTCGCAGTCGACTGTGCCGCGGCCCTCGCATCCGCCGCAGAGCTGCAGCTCGCCGTCGTAGTCGTATTCGAGCCCGTCACCGTGGCACCATCCGCACCAGTGCTGGCCGAGGTTGAGGTCGGTGGGCGGGTCGCCTGCGATGAAGCTGTCCGGGCCGGTCTGGATGATGGTAGCCATCACGCCACCTCTTCAGCGCCGAGAGTGCGACCAGTGAAGATGTCGACGAGCTCGCCTGCAAAGTGCTGTGTTTTCACCGTGGATGTCGTCGGTTCGATCCCGGCAGGGCCCACATCGAGACCCCTGGCGGGCGTCCCTCCCGCGACCTGGGCTCGCGTCATGGGAACCCTGACCTTCAGCCTCAACGTCACCCTGGACGGCTGCGTCGACCACCGCGAGGGGATCGCCGATGACGAGTCGCACGCCTTCTTCACGGGCCTGATGGACGGGGCCGGCGCGATGCTGTGGGGCCGCGTCACCTACGAGATGATGGAGAGCTACTGGCCTGCCGTCGCCCGCGGCGAGGAGGAGGCTCCGCCCGCGATGCGGGAGTGGGCGGTCAAGCTCGATGCCAAGCCCAAGCACGTCGTGTCGTCGACGCGCACGGACTTCCCGTGGAGCAACAGCCACCACCTCTCCGGCGACCTGCGCGACGGCGTGCAGCGGCTCAAGGACCAGACCCCCGCGGGAGTGCTCCTCGGCAGCGGCTCGCTCGCCACCGAGCTGGACCGACTGGACCTGATCGACGAGTACCGCTTCCTCGTGCAGCCGATGATCGCCGGGCACGGCCCGACCCTGTTCCAGGGCGGGCTGCCCGCCACTCGCAGGCTCGAGCTGATCTCCGCGACCCCGTTGCGCAGCGGGGCGGTCGACATGCACTACCGGCGCGCCCGCTGACCCGCGGCCTCAGTCCTCGGTGCGGAAGCCTGCCGCCTTGTGCGTGCCGTCGCAGAACGGCTTGATGGCCGAGAGCCCGCACCGGCACAGCGCCACCGTCCGTCGTCGACGGGGGATGACCTCGCCGTCCGCGGTCTGCAGCACCACGTCGCCGCGGAGCAGGAGGGGGCCGTCCGGGTAGGGCGTGATCGTCGGCTGCGGTGCGGACGCGCTCATGGAGTCACCGCCGTGCGCAGCGAGGACGACTGCCGCTCCCAGGCATCCAGCATGTGACCGGCGACGGCGCCGTCGATCGCCAGGCAGGCCGCGGCGCCGAACATGATGTCCGGCAGGAGGTGCGGATGCTGCGCGGCCAGGCCGCCGGCCAGGTCACGCGCCGCGATCTGCTCGTGGACGGCATCCGCCTCGACATGCTCGTCGAAGTAGTCCGTGACATCGTCCTCGAACCCGAGTCGTCTCAGCCCGTCGGCGTAGAGGCGGTTCGGGATCGAGGAGGTCATCTCGAACGCGGCGAGGTGTCCAACGATCGCGCCGATCAGCCGCCGGTTCAGCCCGAACATCGACATCATGTTGAGCGAGGCCAGCGTGATCGCGGGCACGTCGTCGACGTATGCGCCGTAGGTGTCGTCCAGCCCGGCGCCGCGCAGGGCCTTCGCGAAGAGCTCGGCGTGCACCCGATCCGGGCGCCCGCCGCCGTACTCGTCCGACTGGATCTCGACGAGTGCGGCCTTGGGTGAGCCCGACAGGCGGGGAATCGCCCAGGAGTGCGGGTATGCCTCGCGCAGCGTGTAGATCGAACGCTGCATCAGGAACTCTCGCGCCTGATCGGCGGTGGCCCGCCTCGCCAGGTGACGGAACAGGCTGGGCCCGTCGTCGGCGGCGACGAGGGCGAACAGCTCCCGCGCGACGGCGTCGGCGGTCGGCTCCGGGAGGTCCGGCACCGTGACGCGGGTACGCAGCGCCCGTTCGAATGCGCTCTCGAGCATCAGGCGAACGGCGATCAGCGCCGGCTCCCACTCGCGGTCCGCCTCGAGGCCGTCCAGGGTGCCGTACGCCGAGGCGTACAGCAGGAAGAGCGCGAGCTGGATGTCCTCGTCCGTCGTGATGTCCGAGCAGGAGCGCAGGGCGGCCTCGGCCTGCCGGGCCAGCGTCTCCCGGTCGGCGGGCTCCGCGGCGGTCAGAGCGTGCAGAACGGCCTCGCCCAGCGGGCCCCGAGGACGGACGGCGGCGCCGGCGAGCGCGGGTGCGGTGATGGTCATCGATGCCTCCCATACGTCGAGGAGGCGAGTCTCCATGACGACACCGCGCCGCGGCAGGGCCTTGACCGGGGCGTCCGTCGCGCGCTACGCGCGCGACCGTGCCGGAGGGTGATGCGAGATCACGCGGTCGCCGCGGTCTTCTTCGCCGGCCAGAGGCGGCGCGGAAGCTCGAAAAGCAGACTCACCGGCATCCGGCGGCCCAGCAGGGCGAAGCCCGTCGAGATCGCCACGGTCGCCAGGAAGATGACCAGCAGACCCAGCGTCGGGTTGTCGAACCCGGCCTTCAGGGCGAGCCACCCCAGGGCGGCGAAGACGGGGTAGTGCGAGACGTAGTAGATCAGGGAGTACCTGCCCACGAACCGGGCGGGCGCCAGCCAGCGGGCATCCGGCGCGACGGCGGTGAGCCGCACGAGGATCATGATCCCGAGCATCGCGGGCACTGCCGAGAGGGGCTCATACCAGAGCGGGTCGATGAGACCGGAGTACAGGCCCACGCCGATCGGGATGATCGCGAGTCCCGCCGCGAGCGGCACGCTCAGGCGCTTGGCGTACTCGTCCCAGTGCTTCTCGATGAATGCGCCCAGGAAGAAGAACGGCATCAGATAGAAGAAGCGGCGCAGCAGCTCGAGGTCGGCGGGGATCACGAACATCAGCACGAACGGTACCGCGAACAGCACCCAGATCGGCAGCCACTTCATGAGGAGCGCGATGATGTAGTACGCGAAGATGAACTGCATGAACCACAGGTAGGTGTTCCAGAAGCCGAGTTCCCACGGCATGTACTTCACCTGAGACGGCTCCGCCACGAACTCCATCGCCGCGTAAACCAGGGTCCAGACGAAGATCGGCCACAGGATGCGGCGCACCTTGCCCCAGACGTACTTGCCGGTCGGCACGTGCAGCGAGCCCGCCACCAGCAGCCCGGAGAGGAACATCAGCATCGGCATGCGGAACGGCGCGAAGAAGTTGCTCACGAACTCGAAGGCGCCGGGCACCTCGCCGATCCGGTAGGCGGTGATCTGGGTGCTGTGGTGCAGGATCACCAGCAGGATCGAGAGCCCGCGCAGCAGGTCCATCCATCCGATCCGGCGATCGTGCCGGTCCAGCGCCCGGCTGATGTCGGCGCCGCCGCCGCTGCGGTCGGTGCGACGGCGCGCCTCGGCGCGGGTCGCAGGGGCCGGGGAGGACGCGGAATCGGTGTGCTCGGACATCCCGGTCAGTATACGAGGGGGTCGCTGACGGAACCGGAGGAACGGCGGCGTGGGCGCCGCGGGATCCAGCAGGACACGCGGTCGCGATACGCCTCGTACGAGGCGCCGAACCGGGCGACGAGATCCCGCTCCTCCCACGGCCGGATGAGGTCGTTCCACACCAGCGATCCGCACAGCGCGTAGATCACGACGAGCCACGAGCCGCAGATCAGGCCGACCGCCACGCCCTGCGCGATCCCGGCCACGGCCATCGGATTGCGCACGAACCGGTAAGGGCCGCCCACGACGAGCAGCCGGGCGGTCGCGACCGGCAGCGGGGTCCCGTCACCGCGCCCTGCCATCGCGACCGCCGACCAGATGCCGAGCGCCGAGGCGGCCGCGAGGAGGACGACGCCGGAGATCGTGACGGCGGGCGGGAACGGCATCCGCAGCCCCCACCGGAGCTCGAAGAACGCGATGCCCGCGGGGACGACCACGAGGCAGACGCCCCAGAAGACCACGATCTGGCCGGCCGTGCGCAGCAACTGAGTTCGCGGGGGCGCCGACGTGGCCTCGCGCGCACGGAACGGCCCGACCAGCAGCCACTCCGAGGGAATCCGGTTCAGCCGGACCAGCAGCAGCGCGCCCACCGAGCTGACCGACGCGGCGATCATGAGCAGGGATCCCCACCCGGCGAGCGACGTGATCGTCGAGTACAGGGCCATCGCCGCCGTGACCAGCACCGTCCAGCCGGCGGCGGCCTCGGCGGCGAACCGCACGCCCCGTGCGGCGAGCGCAGACGCGATCACGAAGAGGGGGATGTCGACTGCGGCGACCAGCCCCGCGGGGAGGTCGCCGAGCGTCAGCATCCGGATGCCGGGGGAGAGCGCGACAGCAGCCCACCACAGCGCGCCCGCGGCGGCCTGAGCGCCGAAGTACGCGCGCCCCCAGCGGGAGTCCAGACGTGCGGTGAGGGTCACATCTCCTCGTGCACGGCGGGGTCGGCGTCGAACAGGCGGCCGTCGGCTCGGCCCAGCGCCGTGATCGCCTCGACCTCGGCCGCGTCCAGCACGACGGCCGCGGCGGCGAGGTTGGCGCGCTGATGATCAGCCGACGACGCCTTGGGGATCGAGACGGTGCCCCGCGCGACGTGCCAGGCGATCACGGTCTGCACGGGACTGATGCCGTGCGCCTGCGCGATCTCGATGATCACGGGCTCCTCGACGACCTCCTTCGCGCGGCCCAGCGGGCTCCACGCGACGGTCAGGATGCCGCGCTCGGCGTGCAGCGCCAGAGCGTCTGACTGCGGGAAGTACGGATGCACCTCGATCTGGTTGACGACGGGCCGCACGCCCGTCTCGGCCTCGATGCGGTCGAGGTGCGCCGCGAGGAAGTTCGATACGCCGACCTGCCGGACGAGGCCGTCGCGCTGCGCGTCGACGAGCGCCCGCCACGCCTCGCCGTAGAGGTCCCTGCTCGGGTTGGGCCAGTGGATCAGGTGCAGGTCCGTCGCGTCCAGGTGCAGCCGGGCCCGGCTCTCCTCGATGCTGGTGCGCGCCTTCGCGCTCTCGTGATGGCGGCCGGGAAGCTTGGTCGTGACGATGAGGTCTGAGCGGTCGACTCCGGATGCCGCCACCCCCGCGCCCACGATCCCCTCGTTCTCGTAGTTGAACGCCGTGTCGATCAGGCGGTAGCCGGAGCGGATGCCTTCGGCCACGGCATCCGCTCCGGCCTGCCCGCGCAGACCGTAGGTGCCCAGCCCGACGGCGGGGAGGGCGAAGCCGTTGTGCGCGGTGAACTGAGGGATGGCGGCCATGGGACTCCTTCGGATCGACGTGCGGCCAGCCTACGCGCCGGGCCCACGCGGTGCGCGTCGACGGGACCACCCGCACCGGATAGATTTGACAGCGTGAAAGCCACCCCCGAGAACCAGCGCACCCTGCTCGAGATCGCCGAACTCGACCGTCGGCTCCAGCAGGCGGAGCGTGCTCGCACGCAGCCCGCGCAGGGCGCACGCATCAACGAGCTCGCCGGCGTGCGCAAGCAGCAGCTGGCCGAGCTGACCTCCCTCGCGGGAGCCCTCGACGACGCGCGTGCCGAGCTGAAGCGCCTGGAGTCGGACGTGGCACTCGCGACCCAGCGCCGTGATCGGGACGGCGAGCGGCTGACCTCGGCGACCGACCCCAAGCAGGCTCAGGCGCTGGAGAACGAGATCGACAGCCTGACCCGTCGCATCTCCATGCTCGAGGACTCCGAGCTGGAGGTCATGGGGCGCGTGGAGGAGGCGCAGGCGGCCGTCGACGCCCAGCAGGCGCTGATCGACCAGACCCAGTCGGAGGGCGCCGCGCTGACCGCTGCGGCGAAGGCCGAGATGGCCGCCGCCGCGACCGAGTCCGAGCACCTCACCCGCGATCGCGCCGCTCTCGCCGGCACCGTCGCGGCAGATCTGATGGCCGAGTACGAGCGGCGCTCCGCCCGTGGCGGGATCGGCGTCGGGCTGCTGCGCCGCGGCGTCTGCGAGGGATGCCGCATGGTGCTCGCCGGCACCGACCTCACCGAGGTGCGCAAGGCCGCACCGGACGAGGTGCTCTCCTGCCCCGAGTGCGGGGCGATCCTCGTGCGCACGGAGGAGTCCGGGCTGTGACGCGCGTCCGGCGCACCGTCGCCGGTTCATGACGGGAACGACGTCGGATGCCGGTGGTAGACCGGATGCCGTGAGTTCGCCCGCACCGCCGTCGACGCCGCCGCACGTCCTGGTGGCCCGCGCCGATGACGGACGGGGCTGGATGCTGGCCGTGCTGGAGGATCCGCTCGCGGCCGTCGAGACGGAGCGCGTCTCCGACGAGGAGCTGCCGGATCGCGTGCGGGAGCTGGAGGAGCGTCGTTCGCCGCGCTGGACCGTGCGCTCGCTGCGCACCTTCTACCCGCCGCTGCTCGCCTCCGGCATCCGGCTGCGCCGCGCGCACGACCTGCTGCTCTGTCACGCCATCCTGCGGGACACGGCATCGCTGGCCGAGCCTCTGCCCCCGTCGCCGCGGTGGGTGCGCACCGACGAGGTGCAGGACGCCGCTGTGCAACCGGGTCTGTTCGAGGTCGATCTGCCGAGCCTGCCGCGCTCCGACGACTTCGACGAGGCGCTGACGCAGTGGCGGGCCCAGCAGGGAGCTCTCAGCCGCGCGCCCGATGCCCGGCTGGCTCTGCTGTGCGCCGCCGAGTCCACCGGCGCGCTGATCGCGGAGGAGATGACTGCGGCTGGACTGCCCTGGAGCACGGCGATCCACCAGCGCATCCTGGAGCAGGCACTGGGGGCCAGGCCGCTGCGCGGGGCGCGGCCCGCGCGCATGGCGGCACTGGCCACGAGGATCGCGGATGCGCTGAACGACCCGGACCTGAACCCCGACAGTCCGCCGCGGGTGCTGCGCGCGCTGCACCGTGTCGGGGTGTTCGTGGATTCGACCTCGAAGTGGGAGCTGTCCGAGATCGATCATCCGGTGGTGGAGCCGCTGCTGGAGTACAAGAAGCTGTCGCGGCTGTTCGCCGCCAACGGCTGGGCCTGGCTCGACGAGTGGGTGCACGAGGATCGCTTCCGGCCGGTCTATCTGACCGGGGGCGTCGTCACCGGTCGGTGGGCATCCTCGGGCGGCGGAGCGCTGCAGATCCCGCGGCAGCTGCGCACGGCCGTGCACGCCGATCCGGGCTGGACCTTCGTCGCCGCCGACGTGGCGCAGCTGGAGCCCCGCGTCCTGGCGGCGATGTCGCACGACGCCGCGATGGCGGACGCTGCGCGCGGCGCCGATCTGTACGACGGCGTCGTGCGCTCGGGGGCGGTCGCCACGCGCCAGGAGGCCAAGTACGCGGTGCTGGGAGCCATGTACGGTGCGACCACGGGCGAGAGCGGTCGCCTCGTGCCACGGCTGCGCTCGGTGTATCCGCGGGCGATGGGGCTGGTGGACGCCGCGGCGCGCACCGGGGAGGAGGGCGGCGTCGTCAGCACGCTGCTGGGTCGGAGCTCGCCGCGCCCGGACGAGGCCTGGCGCCGTGCGCAGTCGCAGGCCAGCGATCCGAGTGCGGGAGGTGCGGACGAGTCGCGTGCGCGCAGTCGCGCCAGGGACCGCGGACGCTTCACCCGCAACTTCGTGGTGCAGGGCACGGCCGCGGAGTGGGCGCTGCTGTGGCTCGCCGAGATACGCCACCGCCTGATGGCGCTGCCGGCGGCATCCGCTCCCGCCCCGGCATCCGGCCCGGTCTTCTCCACGCGGGCGCACCTGGCGTTCTTCCTGCATGACGAGGTGATCGTGCACTGCCCGGCGGAGCAGGCGGATGCCGTGGCATCCGCGGTGCGCGGCGCCGCCGAGGCGGCGACAGCACGCCTGTTCCCCGGGTTCGCGATCGATGTGCCGCTGGATCTGCACATCAGCGCCGACGCGGGGAAGTGACGCGCGTCCCGGTAGAATCGGAGGGCGAGCGGGTCGGCCGGACGGTCGCGTGGCGCGAGAGCGCACCGAGGAACGTCCGGGCTCCGCAGGGCAGGGCGGTGGGTAACACCCACCCGGAGTGATCCGCGAGAAAGTGCCACAGAGAGAAGACCGCCCCCGTCCTCGTGACGCGGGGTAAGGGTGAAAGGGTGGTGTAAGAGACCACCGGGGGACATGGTGACATGTCCCGCCAGGTAAACCTCGCCCGGAGCAAGACCAGACAGAGGACGTCGACGCGGCCCGCCGAGTCCTCGGGTAGGTTGCTGGAGCGGCACGGCAACGTGTCGCCGAGAGAGATGGCCGTCAAGGGAGCTCGAGCTCCTGAACAGAACCCGGCGTACAGGCCGGCCCGCTCGCATTTCGACCCGTCCGACAGGGGTTCCCCGGTCGGACGGGTCTCTCCGTCTTCGGGAGAATCCTGATTCCCGCGTAATGAAAAGGGCCGACACGGCGTCTCTTCTGTGTCGGACACGCACAGCACGCAGGGAGCACGATGAACACGCTGGCCATCCAGTTCGCGGTCGCATCCGTGATGGTGCCCGTAGGTATCGCGGGGGCGGTGATCGCCGCGCTCAGCGCGGTCATCACCTGCGTCGTGCTGATCAGGGGGAGCGACGAGATCGGCATCCCCATCGCCGGATGGATCGTGGGGACCATCCTGAGCCTGGCTGCGGCCTTCGTCGAACTGACGCCCACCGTCGTCGCCGCGGCAGCCGGCGCGGTGCTGGTCGTGGTCGCGCTCGTCGTGCTCGGCGGGCGGCGCGCTCACTCCCGCCGGCTGCACACGCGCTGACCCGCGCGAGCTCCACAGGCATGCGAAAGGCCCCGATCATGCGATCGGGGCCTTTCGGGCGTTCGTGGGTCCTAGTCCGCGGCGAGCGACGCGGCGCCGATGATGCCGGAATTGTTGCGGTGCACCGCGTTGATGATCGGCGTCTTCAGCTCCAGCAGCGGAATGAACTTCTCAGGGTTCTTGGAGACACCACCGCCGACGACGAAGAGGTCGGGGCTGAACAGGAATTCCACGTGGCTGTAGAACTCCTGCAGGCGTGCCGCCCAGTCCTCCCACGAGAGCTTCTCGCGCTCCATGGCGGAGGACGCCGCCCAGCGCTCGATGGACTCGCCCTTGCGGTCGAGGTGCCCGAGCTCGGTGTTGGGGATCAGTACGCCGTCGTACAGGAAGGCGGAGCCGATGCCGGTGCCGAGTGTCGTCAGGACCGTGAGGCCCTGCACATCACGCGCCGCGCCGTGACGCGCTTCGGCGACGCCGGCTGCATCCGCATCGTTGACGAAGGTGATGTGCCGGCCCAGGCCGTCCTCGAAGAACTTCTCGGCCGCGAATCCGACCCAGTCCTTGGAGATGTTGGCAGCCGACAGCGTCTTGCCGCGCTTGACGATCGCGGGGAACGCGACTCCCAGCGGCAGGTTCGACTTGGACGCTCCCAGAGTCTCCAGCACCTCGCGCACGGTCTCCAGCACGTCGGCGGGGTGTGCGCCCTCTGGAGTCGGGATGCGCACGCGATCCGAGTCGAGCGTGCCGTGCTCGAGGTTGACGATTCCTGCCTTGATGCCGGTGCCGCCGATGTCGACGCCGATTGCCTGCTGTGCCATGTCGAACAGCCTATCCAGATCGGTCCGGACGATTAGGATCGTGACAGATCCCGACGAAGGAGCTGACATGGCTGACGGCGACGACAAGTACTGGTACAACCTCAGCACGGGCGAGGTGGAGTTCGGCATGCTCTCCGCCGCGGTCGACCGGGTGGGTCCGTTCGACACGGCCGACGAGGCTGCGCATGCCCCCGAGAAGCTCCAGGAGAGGTCGCGGGCCTGGGCGGAGGACGACGCCGCCGACGATTCCTGGGGAAGCTCGTCCCGCGCCGGCTCCGGCGACGACGAGTGAGCATGGACAAGCAGCGCGATTTCGTCCTCCGCACGATCGAGGAGCGCGGCGTCAAGTTCGTGCGCCTGTGGTTCACCGATGTGATCGGCACCCTCAAATCGGTCGCGATCGCGCCCGCCGAGGTGGAGGGCGCGTTCGCGGAGGGCATCGGCTTCGACGGCTCCGCGATCGAGGGCCTGACCCGCACGTTCGAGTCGGACCTGCTCGCGCAGCCCGACCCGTCCACCTTCCAGATCCTGCCGTGGCGCGGGGAGGTCGACCCGACCGCGCGGATGTTCTGCGATCTGGCGACCCCGGACGGCCGCCCCGCGGTCTCCGACCCGCGCAACGTGCTGCGCCGGGCGCTGGCGAAGGCGGCGGACGCCGGGTTCACGTTCTACACGCACCCGGAGATCGAGTTCTACCTGCTGAAGTCCTCGCAGGTGGGGCCGGACGGCCCCGTCCCCGTCGACTCGGCCGGCTACTTCGACAACGTGCCTGGCGGCACCGCGCACGACTTCCGTCGCAGCGCGGTGCGGATGCTGGAGGACCTCGGCATCTCGGTCGAGTACAGCCACCACGAGGGCGGCCCCGGCCAGAACGAGATCGATCTGCGCTACGCGGACGCCCTCACGATGGCCGACAACATCATGACCTTCCGCACGGTCGTGAAGGAGGTCGCGATCGAGCAGGGCGTGTACGCGACGTTCATGCCGAAGCCGCTCAACAACCACCCCGGCAGCGGCATGCACACGCACCTGTCGCTGTTCGAGGGCGACGTGAACGCCTTCTACGAGGCGGGCGCGGAGTACCAGCTGTCGCTCACCGGCCGGCGGTTCATCGCGGGCCTGCTGCGGCACGCCAACGAGATCGCCGCAGTGACCAACCAGTTCGTCAACTCGTACAAGCGCCTGTGGGGCGGTGACGAGGCGCCCAGCTTCGTCACGTGGGGGCACGCGAACCGCTCGGCCCTCATCAGGGTGCCGATGTACAAGCCGAACAAGGGCCAGTCGACGCGCGTGGAGTACCGCGCCCTCGACTCCGCCGCGAACCCGTACCTCGCATACGCGCTGATGCTGGCCGCCGGTCTGAAGGGCATCGAGGAGGAGTACGAGCTCCCGCCCGAGGCGGAGGACAACGTCTGGTCGCTGAGCGACTCGGAGCGCCGCGCCCTCGGGTACGCACCGCTGCCGGCGAGCCTGGACCACGCGCTGGAGTACATGCAGGACTCCGAGCTGGTCGCAGAGACCTTGGGGGAGCAGGTCTTCAACTACGTGCTGCTGAACAAGCGCAAGGACTGGGAGGCGTACCGCGGGCAGGTCACCCCGTTCGAGCTGCAGAACAACCTCGGGCTGCTCTGAGTCCCAGTCATGGCACGACCTGATGCGTCCGTCTCGCTGTCGGCGCTGGCCCGGCTCGGCTTCGTCGAGCTGACGGCCGCGTCGGCCGCGCTCTCCGAGCTGGCCGAGCTGACCGGACTGGACCGCGCCGAGCTCATCGACGGCCTGGGCGCCGCGGACCCGGATGCCGCTGTCGCGGGCATCCTGCGCATCGCCCGCCGCGATCCCTCCCGGGTCAGGACGGTGCTGCAGGATCCGGATGCCAGATCGGCGCTCTGGCGGGTGCTGGGCGTCTCCGGCGGCATCGCGGACTTCTTAGCCCGGCGCCCCGAGCAGCTCGATGCCGGGCTCCTGCAGCGCGAAGCGCTGCCGACCGCGCAGGAGCTCGTCGAGACGCTGCTCGCAGCCGTCGACGCGCAGGACGGGTTCGCGCGAGCCGCCCGGCCCGAGGCCGCGCTCCGGATCGCCTACCGCCGCGCGCTGGCGGGGATCGTCGCGGCGGACACGGCATCCGCCGACCCGACAGCGGTCATCGCGGACGTCTCCGCAGCTCTCGCGGATGCCGCGGGTGCCGCGCTCGAAGCCGCTGTCGCCGTCGCCCGCGCGACCGTGACGGACGCCGGGATCCCGCGAGCGGAGGTCGCCGCGACCAGGCTGGCGATCATCGGGATGGGCAAGGCCGGCGCCCGAGAACTGAACTACCTCAGCGACGTGGACGTGATCTTCGTCGCCGGCACCGGCGATGAGCGGATCGTGAGCGAGGCGCGCGCCATCGACGTGGCGACCAGGCTCGCCCGCGAGAGCATGCGCGTGCTCTCCGGCATCGACGCGGAGCCGCCGCTGTGGGAGGTGGACGCCGCCCTGCGGCCGGAGGGCAAGCAGGGCGCTCTGGTGCGGTCCCTCGCCTCACACGAGGCCTACTACGACCGCTGGGCGAAGAGCTGGGAGTTCCAGGCGCTGCTGAAGGCGCGTCCGCTCGCCGGAGACGCGCAGCTGGGAGCCGAGTACATCGCCGCCGTGCAGCCTCGCGTGTGGACCAGCGCCGAGAGGTCGGATTTCTGCGACAGCGTTCAGCGCAGGCGCGAACGCGTCACGGACAACAGCCCCGCAGATGACGTGGCGTATCAGCTCAAGCTCGGCCCTGGCGGCCTGCGCGACATCGAGTTCACGGTGCAGCTGCTGCAGCTGGTGCACGGCGTCAGCGACCCGAGCCTGCACACGCGCGGCACCCTGGAGTCGCTGGAGGCGCTGGCCGAAGGCGGCTACATCGGACGGGTCGAGGGCGCCGCGTTCGCCGAGCAGTACCGGGTGCTGCGCCTGCTCGAGCACCGCCTGCAGCTGCAGGAACTGACCCGCACCCATCTGATGCCCCGCGACGACGACGGCATGCGCAGACTGGCGCGAGCCACGGGACTGGCCGACTCGGGCCTCGCCCTGCGCCAGCTGTGGGAGAACCTGCGGCGCGACGTGCGGGAGCAGCATGTCCGCCTGTTCTACCGGCCGCTGCTCGCGGCGGTGGCCTCGCTGCCCGCCGAGGAGCGTGCGCTCACCACCGGGCAGGCCGCCGATCGTCTGGCGGCCATCGGCTTCCGCGATCCCGCCGGCGCGCTGCGCCACATCGCGGCGCTGACCGCGGGCCTGAGCCGCAAAGCCAGCATCCAGCGCTACCTCATGCCGGTGATGCTGCGGTGGTTCGCAGGCGGCACCGACCCGGACTACCGGCTGGTCCCGGTCCGCCCGGTCAGCGAGCGGCC
>Ga0066256_1000643_pt1 | contig 75436 bp, 62 predicted proteins | sample ThiBio_1000_biof_FD_87107 | JGI IMG/M metagenome (GOLD analysis project Ga0066256, IMG submission 87107) | Wastewater bioreactor microbial communities from Cape Town, South Africa - Thiocy_expt_1000_biof (version 2) | ecosystem: Engineered > Bioreactor > Thiocyanate-remediating >... | reverse complement strand
GTCGAGCGCCTATGGTGCCGCCTCAAGGACTGGCGGCGCATCGCCACCCGATACGACAAGCTCGCCGCCAACTACATGGCTGGCGTCTTCCTCGCCGCCTCGCTGACCTTCTGGTGCAATTGAGTCCAGACCCTAGTTGAACAGCTTGCGGAAGCTTACCCGCACCGAGCGGCCGATCGGGTCGATGAACGCCGGCCGATAGGCCAGCGGGACATCGCCATTGCCGTCCGTCACACGCTGCCGGGTATCGAACAGATTGTCGAACGAGACTTGCAGGCGCGCACCGCGCAGGAACGGCACCTTCTCGACCAGTGACGGCATTTGCGAGAGGTTGGCGAACAAGCGCAGGTTGACCGTGGCGAGATCGCCGAAACGGAGCTGACTGGAGGGAATACCGGTCACGCCGTTGACGTGCGACGCACTCTTCCATTCGCCGGTGAGCCGCAAGCCGTAGCCACTCTGCGAGAAGCCGGCCTGCACCTCCACCTCATGCCGCGACGGCCCGGCGCCACCGCCAAGCGAATCGCCATCCAGCAGATCCAGCACCGGTAGGTTGGGGAGAAGCTGCGTCGTGTTGGTAAGCGCAATCTCGTGGTAGATAGCAAAGTTCAGGCGTCCGCCAGCCCCCTGCCCGCCGCCGAAGCCGCGCCCACCTGGTCCTCTGAAGCCTCCACGTGCGCCGTCGGCATTGCCCGGTTGCGCCGCGGGCGGCGGCGTTTCGTTCCCACCCGCCGGCGTGCTATTGGCGGTGGGGGCGCCATCGGCCGGCGCTGCTCCGCCTGCGCCATCTCGCTGGTTTCGGCCGCCGGGAGCGCCATCAGGGAAACGGCGCTGGAAGGAGGCACGCATCGCGTCGATCTGGCTCTGCGGGGTCTTCAACCGTTTGCTGATGTTGATCCCCCAGCGCAGCGAATCCCGCTTCTGGCCCACAATGTTGATCGGCCGCAGGTCAACCAGTGTCAGCCGGCCATCGCCATCGCGCTGGAACCGATCCGGGAATGCCGCAGCTGTCGCCTCGGTAATGCCGGGGAAGGTCGCGATGCCGCGCTTGTTCAGCCGGTGATTGAAATCGAGGCTGAAGACCAGATTGGGGTCCTCCAGCGGTGTCAGCACCATCCCCAGCCGCAGCGCCTGGCTGCGTGCCGCGCTCAGCGTGGGATTGCCTCCCGTGATGGTCGTCACCAGCGCCGTCTCGCCGCGGATATTGTCAAAAACCAGCACGTCCTGTGTGTAGAGTTGCGGATCGCCGAGTTGCTGCGGCGTGGCCGCTACCTCGTCATCCCGATAGGAAGCGGAGAGCGCGATCCCCTTGTGCGGCGTCCAGTTGAGGCCGCCGCCGAAGCTGCGCAGCGTGCCAGCGTCCGAGAGATGATCAATGCCCGCATTGGCATTGGCGGACAGCCTGCCCAGCGGCCCCGTGCGCGAGATCGGCAGATCGAGGCTGATCGAACCGCTGCCGCTCTGCCGGCCGATACTCTTGCCGGTCACGATGAGATCGCGATCCAGCATGCTCTCCAGCTCCATGGTCGCGCCGCTCAAGCGCAACGTTGCGGTCGCGTCACCGGCCGGCAGGTGGAACAGGCTGCGGTTGTAGATGAAATCGACGTTGGCGGTGTCGCTATGGCTGCGCGTCTCGTCGGACGGCCGGCCGATCAGGAACATCGGCGCGACGGGCAGATCGGGATCGGCCAGCGGATCGCCCGCGGCAACCGCGTCGGCATAAGCGGCAAGGTTGAACGGCCGCGCGGTAATGCCGCGCGATTCGCTGCGCTCATAGGTTGCCGTCAGTGTCCACTGCCCGGCGCTGCGCTGCGCATTAACGGTAAGGCCAAGCTTGCCGGTCTGGGCGCTGTTGGACCGCGCCAGCGACCCGATCCCATCGGCGGATGGCAGGAAACTCTCGTCCAGTGGACCCGTCGCATAAGGCGTCCCACCGGGGATGGCGACGGGGGAGAGCGCCAGCCCGACATTGCTCTCGGTGCGGCGGGTGGTCACTTCCCCGCTGATCGTGGCCTGTGTCCGCTCGGTCAACGGCTTGTGATAGCTGCCGTCGATGGTCAGTTCCTGACTGAACGGGCGCAGCGTGCGCGCGGGGCTATCCTCCTCGTCAAGGCCGCGCTCGGTCTCGAAGAGCCGCGCGGTCGAGGAATATTCTGCGTTCAGGTTGATTCGCTCGCCACGCCGGATACCCAGGAAACCGCCCTCGACCTCGCCGGTCTTGCCGCCGCCTGCGGTCGGGATCCGGCCGGTCAGTTCGCCGGTGAAGGCGCGGAAGCGCTGGCGCAGCACGATGTTCATCACCTTCTGGTCGGCGCCGTAGCCGTAGCGCAGCCCGACTTCCTCCGGCAGAATATCCACGCGGGCGATGGCTTCGGACGGGATCGAGGCGATCTCGCGGAAGCTCGCGATGCGCTTGCCTTCGAGCAGCGTGACCGGCGGTTTGCCGCTGGCGCTGCGCAACTGCGGGCCGAGTTCGGCCAGCAGATCGTTGATGGTCGAAATGCCGAGCGCGCGCACATCGGCGGCGTTGAGCTGCTGTTCCGGCTTGATGTCGCCGATCACCGCGCCGCGTTCCCGCTGGCCGGTGACGACGATGTCATCCGCGATTTCCTCCAGCGCGGCCTCGTCGATCTCGTCCTGTTGGGCGAGTGCTCGCCCGCTCGTGAGAGTGGCCATAGTGATGGCGAGTAGCGAAGCAGCGGTGATACGGGTTGGGAGCATGGGGACCATCTTGAGAATCAATTGCAACAAGCACTCCTGCCCATGATAGTCCTATCCTGTCTCGTCTATGAACAAGATGGCTGTTGGGCGGATTCACAGCCTTTACGTTCAAAAATGTCACAGCCAGCGGCGTTGAGCTTGATTGCCTGCTCCGATAACGAGGACGAACCAAGGCGCCCCACAGCATGGAGAGGATACGCATGACGCTGGCAATTGAGGACAGGCTTGGCCTGCAAGACCTGATCGCGAATTATAGTTGGGCGCTCGACACGGGCGATGTGGATGCGCTGGTCGCCTGCTTCACACCGGATGCTCGCATGGTGGAGGAAGTGTTCGAGGACCCCGATATCTGGGAAGGCCATGACGGCATTCGCGGCATCGCCGAGCATTATCGCAATGCGCCTGGCTTCCCCGGCCGCCAGCATCATGTGACGCAGACCCAGTTCATGCCCCAACCCGACGGATCGGTGAAGATGCGCTCCTTTGCCTTCGTCACCGAGTGCGAGGGGGAGCCTCCCTATCTGCTACGTTTTACCGGCTGGTACGACGACCATGCCGTGAAAGGGGCGGACGGCAAGTGGCTGTTCCACCGGCGCACCGTGCGCCTGTGGGACGGCGAGGTGCTCAAGAACTTCCCCGGCAAGGGTGAATGGGTCCCCCGCAAGCGCCCGCCTTCGCTCGTCATCAAGCGCTGAACCAGGCAGCTAGCTCCATCTGGCTTCAGACCCTCGTTCTGATCGCGGAGAAGGCTTTCCTGGGCGACCTCCCCGTCCGCTCGCGGTCAATTTGACGGCATCGTTACCCCATAACGGGCAAAGGTCTCCTGAACCTGGGGATCGAGGTGACGGGCGGCGGCAAGATCGGCATCCGCCTTCTCAGCCTCTCCCTTGCGCGTCCAGGCGATCGCACGGCCGAAGAAGGAGGTGGGATAGTCCGGGTTTTTCTCGAGTACACGCGTATAAACTGCGATCGCCTCATCGAGGCGGCCCAGACGCAATAACACAAACGCTTTGCTGTCGAGAAAGGCGAATTCATCCGGATTCATTGCCAGAGCGGCGTCACATTCCTTGAGTGCCGCCTCCAGTGCCACGTCGTTGATGGCCTTCTGCCAGCACAGGTTGTTCAGGAGCGGTGAGGTTGATGCCTGCGCTCGCGCCTTCGTGAAATCCTGGTCCGCTTTCGCCACATCTCCGGCCTTGGCGTAGGCGATCCCGCGATAGGCTAGCAGGTTGATATCGTCATTCGCCTCGGCTAACCCGTCCGACAGGAGGGCGACGGCGCGTTGCGGCTCCCCCTGCTCTATATAGAGATGCGCTCGCTCTCCAATGGCTTCCCTTGAATTCGGGTCCAGCTTCAAGGCGGCATCATAATCGGCTTCCCGCCCTGCAATATCGGTTGGGACCCGACTTTGGGCACGGTTGAGGTAGACGAGGGGATTCTGATCCATAGCCAACGCCATATCGAATATGCGCATGGCTTCATCCCGGTCCCCGAGATCCGCATAAATGCGGCCCGCAATGATCTGCGGCCCGCTATCGCCTCTACGGATTTGCGCCAGAGCGGCCGCCTCTTTCCTCATTTCATCCTTTTTACCCTGTCGGCGAAAGATATTGGCCTTCAACAGGCGCATTTCGGCCCATTGCGGGACGAGCTGGATGACCCGCTCGGCATCGGCCAGAGCGGCCTCATCATTTCTTGCGGCGCGATAGGCTGTTGCACGGTGAGCAAGCGAGAAACTGTCGTTCGGGTCGAGCGCGATGGCCTGCCCGTAGGCCACGATCGCCGCGTTTGTGTCACCGCGCTGCTCAGCGATAAAGCCCCGCGTCATGGGAATACCCGTCAACTTCGGATCAATCGCAGCGGCAGCGTCAAGGTCCTTCGCCGCCGCGTCGATCCGACCCAACCAGGCCTCCGTCACACTGCGGTTCATCAAGGCGAGCGCGTTGCGAGGCTCCTTCTTCACAAGCATGTCGAAATCGGTGAACGCTGCCTCATATCGTCTTCCGCTGAGCAGGGCGAGACCGCGCTTGAGGCGGGCCTCATCCGTTTCCGGCTCGCTCGCCGCCATCGCATCAAGCTCGGCCGGGGTCATACCCACGGTTACAGGCCGCTTGAGATAGACCCGGCGTTCCGCGAGTGCGCGCAACTTTTTCTCGGCATCGGGCGCGTCCTTGGCCGGGAACTCCGGTGCAATGGTCCGTGACGAAGCCTCGATCCGGAACACGCCGTCTACCAACTGCGCCGCACGGCGATATTCGATACCGGCGATCGTCTCATCGACTGCTGCATTCGCCAGGTTTCTGCCTTCCGGGAAACCCGGCGGGAGGCGGATCGTCTCGACTGTGCGCGAAAAGCCGGGATGAGGCACCGTATAAGGCGCGTCGCGATCCGGGCCGGCTGTGCGAGAGAAATCCGCTTTGTAGCCGAGGCCGATCTCGTCCGCTTCGTAATAGCCGTCCTCCCAGTCCATCGTGGCGAGACCTTCCATGGTCAGCCGCTGCTCGCCTGTCGCGGGATCGAAGGCGGCCTCGGTCGAACCGATTTCAACGAAGTCGAACTTTCCCTTCCAGTACCGCCGCAGCGCCTCGTTGCGTGCATCGGCGGGCAGGTTAGCAAGGCTGAGCTTCGTGCCGATGGCGCCATCGCCGCGCAGCAACGTTTCGGCCTTGAACGGAGCGGGCAAGGTCAGGCCCTTGCGCGCGTCGATATCGATCGTCAGTTCTTCATCGGGCTCGTTCAGCGTCGCCGCTTCCATCCGCACGAGCTGAGCATTCTCGGCGACCAGCGGCAGTCCCCAATCGAGATCGGGCACACGCAGCCGAGCCAGACTGGTATCGCCCGTGCGGGTGCCGTCCAGCCAATAGCTTTTGCCATCAACGGTGGCGCGAACCAGTACATGATTGAACAAGCCGAGCATGGGCAGACGCTTGTCGAACCCGTCGCCACCGTTGATATTGACTGCGACGGGCTCGGCGGCGATCCCTAACTCCTTCAGCAGTGCCAGCAGGAGCGCGGTCTTGGCCTTGCAATCGCCGAATCGCCGGGACCAGGTTTCTTCCGCGCTCGCCGGTACATAGCCGCCCGTACCCATTAGCAGCGCGACATAACGGATCCGATCCTGTACCAGGGCGAGCGCCATCTCGGCGCGTTTTACCGGATCGGTGGACGCTGCTTTGATCTTCTCCAACTCGGTCCGCAACGTACCTTCGGCTGGCACCACCGCCGCTTTGGCATAAAGCGGCGCCATCAGTGCGCCGATATCCGACCAGGAGCGGAAATCGCTCAGCTCGATCAATCGCCCCGTCCAGTAGCGAGCCGGCGCATATTTGGGCGGAATGATCGGTTCAACATTATCGAGGCTCAGCGTGATCGAGCTGGTGCCGCCGGCTTTGGCGATCTTGACCGCCGGTAAGGCGCCGGTCTGGCTTATCGCGATTGGCAGGCCGCTCGGCCATTGCATCTTCATGCGCGCCCTGCTGATGGGTACGCCGTTCCACATCGCTCCAACCTGCTCGACATGTCCCTTCAGGGCGGGGTCGCTGCGGCTGATTGAGATGGCGAATTCCAGAACGTCGCCAACCTGCAAGCCCTCGGGCTGGATGTTAGCGGTGAGCATGCCGTCCAGCATCGCGCTTTCGAGATTGGGCTCACGGCGCAGCACAGTGAAGTTCTGGCCAGAACCGAGCACGTCGATGGTCTGGCTGCGGCGGTGGATCTCCAGCTTGTGAACGAAAAACTCGTCCGTCTCCGGGTTCCAGGGGAAGGAGAGATTACCCGCCGCCAGACCTTGCGGCGTCTGGATGCGCATGGCGATATTGGAGTAAACTATCTGCTTATCCTGATCGAGCCGGGCTTGTTGATCGGAGAGGAGCAGACGCACGGGCGCCTCGTCCGGTTTTTCCGGACTGTCGGGCAAGGCGACCGGCGTCACCCAGTCCGGCGCGGGTACCATGATGGGCTTATCGGCCCCGGCATGCGCCGCACCCGCCAGAAAACTGGACGCCATCAGAAAGGTCTTCAATGGACGCATCGCCTATCCCCCCTAAGACGGACCATAGCAAGCAGCGGCAAGATTGCCACGGCAATGCAAGGCGGAAGCTGATTCTCTATCGGCTATGCGCGTCGATTTTAATCAAGCTGTCGACCGACCTGGAAGAAATGGCGCGCCCGGAACGATTCGAACGTCCGACCCTCAGATTCGTAGTCTGATGCTCTATCCAGCTGAGCTACGGGCGCATCGCCAATTTCAGGGCGCCTGAGCGCCTTGGGAGACGCGCAAATAGTCGGGGGCGCCCCGGCTGGCAACCCCCTTTTTCCCTTTTTTCCGCCTGCTCTCTCACCCCTTGCGTGCGAGTGCCGCTTGCGCCGCCGCGAGGCGAGCGATCGGCACGCGGTAGGGCGAGGCGCTGACATAATCGAGGCCGGTCTGCTCGCAGAAAGCGATGCTCGCCGGATCGCCGCCATGCTCGCCGCAAATGCCGAGCTTAATGCCGGGGCGTGTCGCCCTGCCCCGTTCCGCCGCGATCTCGATGAGCTGGCCGACGCCTTCGACATCAATGCTGACGAACGGATCGCGCGCAAAGATGCCCTTGTCGACATATTGGGTGAGGAAGCGCCCGGCGTCGTCACGGCTGACGCCCAGCGTCGTCTGGGTCAGATCATTGGTGCCGAACGAGAAGAACGCGCCGACCTCCGCGATCTCGCCGGCCTTGAGTGCGGCGCGCGGCAGCTCGATCATGGTGCCGACCAGATAGGCGACGTCCGCGCCGCGCTCGGCGAACACGGCCTGCGCGGTCTGGTCAACCAGTGCCTTCATCAGCTCCAGCTCGCGCCTGGTTGCAACCAGCGGGATCATGACCTCGGGGATCGGCGCGGTGCCGCTCGCCTTGGCCACATCCAGCGCCGCCTCGAAAATGGCGCGGGCCTGCATCTCGTAAATCTCGGGATAGGTGATGCCGAGCCGGCACCCGCGATGGCCGAGCATCGGGTTGAACTCGTGCAGCTCCGCCGCGCGGCGCTTGAGCAGGTCCACGGACACACCGGCCGCTTCCGCCACTTCAGCGAACTCATCGTCGGCATGCGGCAGGAACTCGTGCAGCGGCGGATCGAGCAGGCGGATCGTCACCGGCAGCCCGGCCATCTCGTTGAAGATCGCGGTGAAGTCCGCGCGCTGGGCGGGCAGCAGCTTGGCCAGCGCTGCGCGCCGCTCCGCCTCACTGTCGGCCAGGATCATCTGGCGGACGGCGGTGATCCGCTCGGCGTCGAAGAACATATGTTCGGTGCGGCACAGGCCGACGCCTTCGGCACCGAACTCACGCGCTGTCTTGCAGTCGTGCGGCGTCTCGGCATTGGCGCGCACCTTGAGGCGGCGTACCTTGTCCGCCCACGCCATCAGCGTGCCGAAATCGCCGGCCAGCTCGGGCTGCACGGTCGGCACCTTGCCGGCCATCACCTCGCCGCTGGCGCCGTCGATGGTGATGATCTCGCCTTCCTTGAGGGACCGGCCGCCCACGCGCATGGTCCGTGTTGCCGTGTCGATGGCGATATTGCCCGCGCCGGAGACGCAGGGACGCCCCATGCCGCGCGCCACCACGGCCGCATGCGACGTCATGCCGCCGCGCGCCGTGAGGATGCCGCGCGCAGCGTGCATACCGTGAATATCCTCCGGGCTGGTCTCGATCCGCACGAGGATTACCGCCTCGCCCAACTCGGCGAGGCGCTCGGCATTCTCCGCATCGAACACGATCTGGCCGGAGGCCGCGCCCGGCGAGGCGGGCAGGCCCTTGGTCAACACGTCACGCGGCGCCTTGGGATCAAGCGTGGGGTGGAGAAGCTGGTCGAGCGCGGCCGGATCGACGCGGGCGACCGCCTCCTCCTGACTGATGAGCCCTTCCTCCGCCATGTCCACCGCGATCTTGAGCGCCGCCTTGGCGGTGCGCTTGCCGGTACGGGTCTGGAGCATCCACAGCTTGCCCTGCTGCACGGTGAACTCGATATCCTGCATGTCGCGATAGTGCGCCTCCAGGATCTCGAACACCCGCGCCAGCTCGGCATAGGTCTCCGGCAGCGCTTCCTCCATGCTCGGCAGCTTGGCGCCGGCCCGCTCGCGTGCAGCCTTGGTCAGATATTGCGGCGTGCGGATGCCGGCGACGACATCCTCGCCCTGCGCATTGATGAGATATTCGCCATAATAAGCGTTCTCGCCGGTCGCAGGATCGCGCGTGAAGGCGACGCCGGTTGCCGAGGTGTCGCCCATGTTGCCGAATACCATGGCCTGCACGTTGACCGCCGTGCCCCAGTCACCCGGAATAGCGTTGAGCCGCCGATAGACCTTGGCGCGTTCGGCCTGCCAGCTTCCGAACACCGCGCCGATCGCACCCCAGAGCTGCTCGTGCACATCCTGCGGGAAGGGTTTGCCCCATAACTGCTCGACGATGCGTTTATACTCGCCGACCAGTGCCTGCCAGTCCTCGGCGGTCAGCTCGGTATCGAGATAGGCGCCCTTGTCCTCCTTGGCGATTTCGAGCGCTTCCTCGAACTTGCCATGATCCAGCTCCAGCACCACGTCCGAATACATCTGGATGAAGCGGCGGTAGCTGTCCCACGCGAAACGCGCATCGCCGGAGACAGCGGCGAGACCCTGCACGGTCTCATCATTGAGGCCGAGGTTGAGCACGGTATCCATCATGCCCGGCATGGAGACCCGCGCGCCCGAGCGAACGGACACCAGCAGCGGATCAGCCGCATTGCCGAAGGTCTTGCCCGTTACCGCCTGGATATGGGCGATGCCGTCCGCGACTTCCTGCCGTACGCTATCCGGATAGGTCTGGCCTTCCGCATAATAGCGGGTGCACATCTCGGTCGTGATCGTAAAGCCGGGCGGCACGGGGAGCCCGATGGCGGCCATGCCGTCCAGATTGGCGCCCTTGCCGCCCAGGAGGTTCTTGTCCCCCTTGCCGCCGTCGTTCACACCTCCGCCGAAGCGATAGACATATTTCGTCATGACCGTTGCCACCTGCGCTCCTTCCGCTCGCGCGATCGAACATATCTCCTGATTGACCGGGCCACCTGTTTTGCTGTCGTGCGGTGTCCTGACCGACTAACCTTCGATCTTCGAAAAATCCGCGACTTGGTGCACCGCAGCACGAATGCGGGTCAATACATTTAACCGCGAATCCCGTTTTGCCGGGTCCGGATCGTTAACCGTCACGGTATCGAAGAAGGTGTCGATCGGCCCGCGTAACGTAGCCAGCGCCGCCATCGCACCTTCGAAATCCTCGGCGACGACTGCCTCCGCCGCACGTGGCTCGGCGGCATCGAGCGCGGCGATCAGCGCGGCTTCTGCCGGCTCCAGCATATAGGCCGGCGGCAGTGCGTCATGCACGCGGATCGCGTCGGCGATCTCGGGGTCGGTCAACGCCGCGCCGGGGTCCTCCTCGCCGGCCGCGCTGGCCGACTTGCCATTCTCCGGCCGCTCTTTCTTGAGGATGTTAGCTGCGCGCTTGTAGCCGGCGAGCAGATTGGCGCCGTCCTCGGTGGCGATGAAATGCTGGAGCGCCTTCACACGGGCGAGCAGCCGAACAAGATCGTCCTCCCCACCGAGCGCGAACACGGCGTCGATCAGGTCATGGCGGACGCCGGCCTCGCGCTGCTGGACCTTGAGGCGATCAGCGAAGAAATCGAGGATAGCGTCAATCACCAGCCCAATGGGTGCCGGCTCCTCAATATCATTCTGAAAGACCGGCAGGACCTGCCACAGCGGCGCACGCAGGCCGTTCTTCTCGATCAGGAGGATCGCGCCGAGCGCCGCCCGGCGCAAAGCGTAAGGATCACGCGATCCGGTCGGTTTCTCGTCGATCGCAAAGAACTGGAACAGACTGTCCAGCTTGTCCGCCAGCGCTACCGCCACCGTTACCGGCGCGGTCGGCACATCATCGCCCTGCCCAACCGGCTTGTAATGATCGCGAATGGCGTCGGCGACCACATCAGGCAGCCCTTCGGCGCGAGCGTAATAGCCGCCCATCAGGCCCTGCAATTCGGGGAACTCACCGACCATCTCGGTGACGAGATCGGCCTTGGCGAGGCGAGCGGCCTGTTCGGCCAGCGCTGGGTCGGCGCCCTTGACGATGCCTTCCTCGCCCAACCAGCGAGCCAGCCTGGCCACGCGCTCCACTTTATCGGCCACGGTGCCGATCTTTTCGTGGAAGGTGATACGCGCGAGTTTTTCGGCATGCACAGCGAGCGGCGTTTTCTTGTCTTGCTCCCAGAAGAAGCGGGCGTCGGAGAGACGCGCGGCGAGCACCTTGCCGTTGCCCTCGATGATCGCCCTGCCACCGTCCGTCGCCTCGATGTTCGCCGTGCAGATGAAGGCATTGGCGAGCTTGCCAGCGGAATCGCGCAGCACGAAATATTTCTGGTTGATGCGCAGGGTGAGCTGGATGACCTCCGGAGGCACCTCCAGATAGGCGGAGTCGAAGCGCCCGAGCAGCGGCACCGGCCACTCGGTGAGGCCGGCATTCTCGGCGACGAGCCCGGCGTCCGGGATCAGGTCCAGCCCCGCTTCAGCCGCCAGTGCCGTGGCGCGTTCCTCGATGATCCGCCGACGCTCGGCCTGATCGACCACCACATAGGCGGCGCGAAGCTGCTCGGCATAGGTTGCCGCGCGCTCGATCGACACCAGGCCGCTCGCATGGAAGCGATGGCCGAGCGTAGTCCGCCCCGCCTCGGCCCCCTCGATGGCGATCGGCACCACATCGTCGCCGAGCAGCGCTACGATGCCTTGCAACGGCCGCACCCAGCGCAAGCTCTCAGGCGAAAGGCTGACCGACCCCCAGCGCATCGACTTGGGCCATGGGAAGGCGCGAATGATGGCGGGGATCACCTCTGCCAGCACATCGGCAGTCGCGCGACCGGTTTTCTCGACCGTCGCGAACCACACGCCGTCGCGATCCTCAAGCTGGTCTTGCGTGAGGCCGGTCTTGCGCAGGAAACCCTCCAGTGCCTGCGGCGGCGCGGAGATGCGCGGGCCCTTATATTCCTCGCTCACCGCCTGCGTTGCCAACGGCAGATCGTGCGCGATCAGCGCGAGACGACGGGGCGTCACGTAGCTGGTCAGCCACGCGGCCTTGAGGCCCGCTTCCGCCAGTTTCTCGGTGAACAGCCGCGCCAGATCCTCGCTGGCCCTGGCCTGCATGCGCGCCGGGATTTCCTCGCAGCGCAGTTCAAGGAGAAAATCCGCGCTCATTGCGCCCACCCATTATGCGCCATCCATGCCTCACAGCTTCCCTTGGCCAGATCGCGCACGCGGCCCATGTAGCTCGCCCGCTCCTGCACGCTGATGACGCCACGTGCCTGAAGGAGATTGAAGATATGGCTTGCCTCGATCGCCTGCTCATAAGCGGCGAGCGGTACGCCGGCGGCAATGCTCGCCTGGCACTCTGCCTCCGCATCCTTGAACCAGCGGAACAGCTTGTCGGTATCGGCGACCTCGAAATTCCATTTGGAAAGCTCGCGCTCATTTTCCAGGAACACGTCGCCATAGGTCACGGCCGGGCGATCCCCCACGGCGTCGTTGAAAACGAGATCGTAAACGCTGTCCTTGCCCTGAATATACATGGCGAGACGCTCAAGCCCGTAGGTCAGCTCGCCCGTGACGGGCTTGCAATCGAACCCGCCCATCTGCTGGAAATAGGTGAATTGGGTGACTTCCATCCCGTCACACCAGACCTCCCAGCCCAAGCCCCACGCGCCGAGCGTCGGGCTCTCCCAATCATCCTCGACAAAGCGGATATCGTGGAGCAGCGGGTCGATACCGATAGCGGCGAGGCTGCCGAGATACAGTTCCTGCAAATCCGGCGGGCTCGGCTTCATGATGACCTGATACTGGTAATAATGCTGGAGCCGGTTGGGGTTTTCGCCATAGCGACCGTCGGTCGGCCGGCGCGAGGGCTGGACATAGGCGCAGTTCCACGGGTCCGGCCCGAGGCTGCGCAGCGTCGTCGCCGGGTGGAACGTGCCCGCGCCCACGCGCATGTCGAACGGCTGGAGGATCACGCAGCCCTGCGCGGCCCAATAATCATGCAGTCTCAGGATCAGTTGCTGAAAGCTCAGCGGTGTCGATGCGGTATCCTGCATGCCCAGCCATTCCAATCGGATCGTTCGGTCCGTCGGTTTCGGGCGCGGCGGACGGGCGCGCTTTGGCGCATGGGGGATGCGCGGTCAAGGCGCGGCCGGGTAGGACTTGCGCTCCGCGACCAACTCCGCGATGCAGGCGGACGCCGTGCAGACGAGGACGGGAAAGAGATGAAACGCTGCAAATCCCTGCTCCTGGGCGCCCTGATGGCGCTTGCACCGCTGGCGCCCGCGCTTGCCGCGCCCGCCGCAGATACCATCATCAACCCGCCGGTCGAGCAAGCCGCGCCGCCGGTTGCCGGGTTCGTCCATGCCGATCCCGCGTTGTGGGTGCTCAAGGATGAAGATACGACCATATATCTCTTTGGCACCATCCATCTGCTGCGCCGCGAGATCCTCTGGTTCGACGGGCCGGTGCGCCGCGCGTTCGACTCCGCGCAAGATGTCGTTCTGGAGGTCATCGACAACGATGAACCCGACGCGCAGGCCGGGATGCTGGGCGCGGCGATGCAGCCGGATGCGCCGCCGCTGTCGAGCCAGCTTCCCGGCGACCAGGGAGGGAAATTCCTCGCCGCGCTGGCAGATAACGGCGCTCCGGCGGTGCTGTTCGACCATGTGAAGCCATGGCTGGCGGCAATGGCGCTCACCACCCTGCCGCTCCAGAAGCTGGGTTACAGCCCCGATAGCGGCGTCGATCGTGCAATCCGCGCGGAGGCGGTGGCAGCAGGCAAGACTCTGGTCGGGCTGGAGACGACGGCGGAGCAGATGGGTTTTTTCGCCGCCATGCCGCACGATCTGCAACTGGCGTTGCTCAGCCAGACGATTGACGAATTGCCTGCCCTTCCGACCACCATCGGGCAGATGATCGCGGCCTGGGGAGCGGGCGACCCCGACCGGCTGGCGGTGCTGATGAACGACTCCGTCAACGACAATCCGGGCCTGCGCAAGCTGCTGCTGACCGATCGCAATGCCCGCTGGGCCGACTGGATCAAGCAACGCCTTGCCGCGCCCGGCACCGTGTTCATCGCGATCGGTGCCGGGCATCTGGCCGGAGAGGACAGCGTCCAGGCCATGCTCCGCGCGCGCGGCGTCGAGACGGCGCGGGTCGCCGGAGACTGAGCATGCCCCCCAGCCCGCGCCTCGCCTGGCAGCCCCGCTTCATTCTGCCGGTGCTGGTGCTACTCGCCGCCATGGCGGCGCTCGGCTGGTGGATCGGCCACCGCGCAGCCGACGCGGAAATAACCGCACGGCCAGCGCTGTGGCATATCTCCCAGGGCGACAAGGAAGCCTATCTGTTCGGCACCATCCACGCCGTACCGCAGGGAGAACGCTGGCTCTCGCCCGCCATTGCCCGAGCTGTCGCGCACAGCGACGCGCTGCTCCTCGAAGTCACGGGACTCGAAGGCGAGCGGCGATCCCGCTCCACCTTCGAGCGCCTCGGCCGCACGCCCGGCCTGCCGGACATCGGCACGCGCCTGGACAATGACGCGGATGCCGGGCTGTTTGCCGATCTGGAGCGGCGCCACCCGGCCACGCTGCGAAATCTTGGCGGCTATGAGAGCTGGGCGGCCGCGCTGCTTGTCAACGCCGCCGCTTCATCCGGCCTGTCGCTCTCCGCGGACAATGCCGGCGAGGCTGTGTTCAGCCACATGTTCGCCGCCGCCGGCAAGCCCATCGAAGGGCTGGAGACCGTCGATGGCCAGCTCGGCCTGTTCGACGCCCTGTCTGAGTCCGACCAGCGGCTGCTGCTCACCCAGGCCGTGCGTGAAGCGGGCGATGCCCCGCGTCTCTACCGCATCCTGCACGATGCCTGGGCAAGCGGCGATCTCGGCACTCTCGAACGCCAGTTCCTTGCACCACTCGCCCGCACGCCGATGCTGCGGGAAATCCTTGTCGACGCGCGCAACCGGCGCTGGAGCACGCTCATCGACCAGCGGTTGCGCACACGGCCGGGTGTGCCCTTCATCGCCGTGGGCGCGGGGCATCTGGTCGGCGCGCAGAGCGTGCAGGCGCGGCTCGCCACCCTCGGATGGCGCGTGGAGCGCGTGCAATAGTCGGAGGAAGGAAGGGGCACGCGTCGCGCCGCCGCGCCCGCCCTTGCATTGGCGCCCTTTTCCCGCTAAGCGCGCCCATCTTCCGCTATGGTCATCCCTGGAGGCGTGGCGGAACGATTGACAATCTGCTTCCTGGAGACACGCATATGAGCGACACGCTTACGCTGTCGGCCGAGGCACGCGATCGGGCAGGCAAGGGAGCCTCCCGCGCTCTCCGCCGCGAGGGCCGCGTTCCCGCCGTCATTTATGGCAACAATGAAGAGCCGCAGACGATCCATGTCGAGGAAAAGAGCCTCGCCAAGCTGCTCGGCACCGGCATCTTTTTCAACTCCGTCGTCACCGTCGAAGTGGCCGGCAAGAAGGTCCGCACGCTCCCCAAGGACGTGGCGTTCCATCCCGTTACCGAGCGCCCGCTGCATGCGGATTTCCTGCGCGTCTCCGCCCACGCCAAGGTGACGGTCAACGTGCCCGCGCGCTTCACCAACGAGGAAGCCTCGCCCGGCCTGAAGCGCGGCGGCGTGCTGAACGTCGTGCGGCACGAGCTGGAACTGATTTGCGACGCGGCCAGCATCCCGGACGAGATCGTCATCGACATGACCGGTTTCGACGTGGGCGAGGCCGTGCATATCAGCCATGTGACGCTGCCCAAGGGCGCCGAGCCGACCATCACGGATCGCGATTTCACCATCGCCACCATCGTGGCACCGTCCGCGCTCAAGTCGAGCGAAGGCGACACGACCAAGGAAGAAGAGGGCGAGACGGAGGAGTAATCCGCCTCGCGCAGGTAGGAGCGCATCGTGCAGCTATGGGTTGGCCTCGGCAATCCCGAGCCGCAATATGCGCTCCACCGCCACAATGTCGGCTTCATGGCGCTGGACGTCATCGCCGAGGACCATGGCTTCTCGCCGTGGAAGAAGCATTTCCAGGGCTTGACCAGCGAAGGCCGCATCGGCCCTGACAAGATCCTGCTGCTCAAGCCCCTCACCTTCATGAACCACAGCGGCCGCGCGATCCGCGCCGCACTCGATTTCTACAAGCTGACACCCGAGGCCGTGACCGTGTTCCACGACGAGCTGGACCTTGCCCCGATGCGGGTGAAGGTGAAGCGCGGCGGCGGCACCGCCGGCCACAACGGCCTGCGCTCGACGGACGCGCACATCGGTCCGGATTTCCGCCGCGTGCGCATCGGCATCGGCCATCCCGGCCACAAGGACCGCGTCACCGGCTACGTGCTCGGCAATTACGCCAAGAGCGAAATGGACGCGCTGGCCGCGATGCTCGGCGCGCTCTCGGCCGAGGCGGAGTGGCTGGCGCGGGGCGAGGACGCGCGGTTCATGAGCGAGGTGGCGCTGCGGCTTGCGGATTAGGTGGACGAGACACTTATCACCTACGATTCGCGGTTTTCGGAAATCCTACAAATGTAGGATCACCTCATCGTGCGGGTGAGGCGGGCGCGCCAGTTTGCGAGTGTCGCTTCGGGTACGGGCGGCCGCTCAAGGGCGGGCTTGCCGTCGCGCAGGCGTTTGCGGTCCCGCTCGGGCGGCTCGACATAGCGAACGCGGACGGGGGCGACGCCTTGCCGGCGGATGCCGAGCAGCGCCGCCGCGCCTCGCGACAGGTCGATGATCCGTCCGGCGGCGAAGGGTCCGCGATCGTTGACGCGCACCAGCACCGTTCGCCCGGTATCGAGCGCCGTCACCTCGACATAGGTGGGCAGCGGCAGCGTGCGGTGTGCGGCGGTGATCCCATTAGGACGGAACCGCTCGCCATTGGCCGTCATGTTGCCCGATTCGTGGCCATACCAGCTTGCGTAGCCCAACTCGTCATAAGTGGGATCGGCCGCCGGCACATAAGTGACGCCGCGCACCTGATAGGGCTTGCCGATCCGCACCGGCGTATCGCTGACCGGCCGGTATTTTGTCGAGGCACAAGCGGCCAGCAACGGCAGCGCGGCAAGGGCCAGTCCCTGAAACAACCGGCGCAGCGGGAGCTGGTGAGCGTGGATATCAGGCATGGCCGGGGGTCTAGAGGCTCTGCCGGGGGAATGGAAGCGGGTGCGCTGGCGCAGGAGGGTTGGAGGCGCCCGGTCGCAGGGTGGAACTGCTGGGTTCCCGCCTGCGCGGGAGCACGGATTGTTCATTGGGGCAAGGCGCCACGGGCCGGTGCGATGAGGGGAGCACCACAGGCCGGTGCGACGAAGGGAGCACTACAGGGCGGTGCGCTGAGGGGTGTGTGCCACAGGTCGATACGATGAGGGGGCCGCAAGTCGGTGAGCGGGCCGGTGCGATGGGGGATGCGCTACGTCATATCCCCGTCATCCGACCGTCATGCCCGTGACGCCGCCCGGCAATGCTCCTGACATGGTCCGCTGCGATCAGGCGGCCGCCCGAGGGACCCGGCACCTCCGCCCGTGTCCCCATACAAAAGAGGGGAACTCCATGTCTCACCTGACCGATGCGGCCCGCGCGCCCTATCGCCTTGCCGCCACCACCGATCTCGACGCCGCGGACAGCCTGGAAGCGATCGTCTCCGCCAATCCGTCGCGCCGCACCATTCTGAAGAACGGCCTGCTCGGCCTCTCCATCCTGCCCGTCGCGGCGATGCTCGCCGGCTGCGACGACGATGGCGACGGCCCGGTGACGATCCCGACACCGACCCCCTCCCCCAGCCCGACGCCGAGCCCCACGCCGACGCCGACCGCCAGCTACGAGGTCAAGTTCACGTCCATCGCCGCCAACCAGAACGACACCGTCACCGTGCCGGAGGGCTACAAGGTAGAGGTGCTGCTCAAGGCCGGCGACGCGGTCGAGAACGGCGTCACCGGCTATGCCGGCAGCTTCCCCACCCCCGCCCAGGCCGAGAAGTGGGCCGGCGGCAACCATGACGGCATGGAATATTTCACGCTGGACGGCACCGATCCGAACAAGGGCGGCCTGCTCGCGATGAATTTCGAACTGCCCGATTTCAACATCCTGATGAGCGGAAGCTACGACGCCGCCACGGCGACGGCCGACCAGAAGGCGCTCGCCCTCTCCGCTGTCGGTATCGCGGTGGTTGAGATCGGCGCGGACGCGGCTGGCAAATGGAGCGTGAAGGCCGGCTCGCAATATAACAAACGCTATACCGGCAACAGCAGCTACCGCGCGGGCGGCCCGGCTGCCGGCCTGCTCTCCGGCACCATCAAGGGCATGCTCAACAACTGTTCGAGCGGCCGCACGCCGTGGGGCACCTACCTCACCTGCGAGGAGACGACGGACAATTATCTGGACCCGACGCAGCCCTCCACCAACTATGGCTGGGTGGTCGAGATCGACCCGCTCCAGCAACTGGCGCAGCCGACCAAGCGCACCGCCATGGGCCGGTTCAACCACGAGAATGTCGCGCACATGACCAACGGCGACCGCCGCGTCGCCTTCTACATGGGCGACGACAGCACGCCGGGCTGCATCTACAAGTTCGTGCCGGACCGCGCCTATAGCGACACCAACCGCGCGGCCAATACCGAGCTGCTCGACTATGGCACGCTCTACGTCGCCCGCTTCAATGCCAACGGCACGGGCGACTGGATCGCGCTGGTGCAGGGCCAGAACGGCCTGACCGCCACCGCGTCCGACCCTGGCAATGTCAGCCAGAGCACGACGCCGCCGGCGGCGACGCCCGTGAGCTTCGCCAGTCAGGCGGACGTACTGATCCGCTGCGCGTCCGCCGCGCGTGTAGCCGGCGGCACGATCATGGACCGGCCGGAGTGGATCACGGTCGCACCGGACAACAGCGCCATCTTCGTTACGCTGACCAACAACAGCGGCCGCAAGGTGACGGATGCCGCCAACCCGCGTGTGACCAACCTGCACGGGCACATCCTCAAGTTCCGCGAGAGCGGGGATTCGCCGCTGGCGACCGGCTTCACGTGGGAGATCTTCCTGCTCGCGGGCGATCCGGCGCTCTCCTCGGGCGGCACCAATCTGGTGGGCGACATCAAGGGCGACACCTTCTCCAGTCCGGACGGCCTGCGCATCGACCCGCAGGGCCGCCTGTGGGTGCAGACCGACCACAGCGTTCCGGGCAATTCGGGCGTGTCCGGCACGACCATCGACCAGGCGTTCGGACACAATGCGATGTTCTACGTCGACCAGACGAGCAAGCAATCCAAGCGCTTCCTCGTCGGGCCAGAGGGCTGCGAGATCACCGGCATCGCCTATACGCCGGACCTCAAGACCTTCTTCGTGAACATCCAGCACCCCACCGGGAACTGGCCGGTCGCGGGCGAGGAACCCCGCTCCTCGACCGTGGTCATCACCCGCACGGACGCGCAGCCGGTCGGCGCCTGACGGCAGATCACGGCATCGGATGACGGGAGCCTCCCCTGCGGCATGCGGGGGAGGCTTTCGCTTGCTTGGCGGTGAGGCGCAGGCAGATTTCGTCCGCATCGGAACGGTCGATCCAGAGTGGGCGAGAGCCAATCCACGATCATCGTCACCCCGGGCCTGACCCCGGATGACGGTGGTGAGTTGGGCTGGTATCAACCGGATTGGGGCAGCGGTTGCCACGGGGCGTCCCACCCCCAACGTTCATACGCCACCCAAGGGGCTGGCGCGGCGGGCGTCGAGCGCCTATCGGGGCGCTTTCCCCACCAGCATCGCACGGGTTGAGCATCATGGGTTTCAAATGCGGGATCGTCGGCCTGCCCAATGTCGGCAAATCCACTCTCTTCAACGCGCTGACCGAGACGCAAGCGGCGCAGGCGGCCAACTATCCTTTCTGCACCATAGAGCCCAATGTCGGGCAGGTCGCGGTGCCGGATGCGCGGCTGGATAAGCTGGCCGCCATCGCCGGCAGCCAGAAGATCATCCCCACCCAGCTTGCCTTCGTCGATATCGCCGGGCTGGTGCGTGGCGCCTCCAAGGGCGAGGGGCTGGGCAATCAGTTTCTCGGCAATATCCGCGAAGTGGACGCCATCGTCCATGTGCTGCGCTGCTTCGAGAATGACGACATCCAGCATGTCGACAACCGCGTCGACCCGATCGCGGACGCCGAGACGGTCGAGACCGAGCTGATGCTCTCCGATCTCGAAAGCCTGGAAAAGCGCGTGCCGGCCTTCCAGAAGAAGGCGACCGGCGGCGACAAGGAGAGCAAGATCGCCGCCGCCGTGCTCGGCCGCGCGCTCGACCTGCTGCGCGAGGGCAAGCCGGCGCGGCTGGTGGAGCCGAACGACGAGGAGGAGGCGCGCATCTTCGCGCAGGCGCAGCTCCTCACCTCCAAGCCGGTGCTCTACGTCTGCAATGTCGAGGAGGAGAGTGCGGCGGAAGGCAACGCCTACAGCGCCCGCGTGTTCGAGAAGGCGAAGGCGGAGGGTGCGCAGGCAGTCATTGTCTCGGCCGCCATCGAGGCCGATCTGGTCGGCATGGACGAAGGCGAGCGCACCGAGTTTCTCGAGGCGATGGGATTGCACGAGACCGGCCTCGCCCGCGTGATCCGCGCCGGTTACGAATTACTGCACCTCATCACCTTCTTCACCGTCGGCCCCAAGGAGGCGCGGGCATGGACCGTCCACAAGGGCGCCTGCGCCCCCGAGGCGGCCGGTGAGATCCACAGCGATTTCCAGAAGGGCTTCATTCGCGCCGAGACCATCGCCTATGACGATTTCGTCACGCTCGGCGGCGAAGCCCGCGCCCGCGAGGCCGGCAAGCTGCGCGCCGAGGGCAAGGGCTATGTCGTGCAGGATGGCGACGTGATGCACTTCCTGCACAGTTGAAGCAGCGCGGAGGCCGGCGATGGCGAGCTATTATTGGGAGGATCTGGAGATCGGCCTGATCGACACGTTCGGGCCGATCACGGTGGATCGCGAGGAGGTGCTGGCCTTTGCCCGGCGCTATGATCCGCAGCCCTTCCATCTCGACGATGCAGCCGCCGCGCAGACCCATTTCGGCAGGGTTGCGGCGAGCGGCTGGCACACCTGCGCGATGATGATGAGCGCGATGGTGGAACGCTGGCAGCAGATGGCGGGCTGGCAGGCGCAGACGCTGGGGGCCATGGGTGTCGATGAACTGCGGTGGCGCCATCCGGTCTTTCCGGGCGACACGCTGCGCGGCACGAGCGAGCTGATCGACAAGATCGCCTCCCGCTCGCGGCGCGAGATGGGTATCATCAAATGGCGCACGAAGCTGTTCAATCAGGATGACAAGGAGGTGCTGAGCCTCGTCTCCATCGTTATGCAAAGGCGGCGGCCATTGGACCTCGCAGATTGAAGCGGGGGCTATGACGAGATCGTGAGACCGGGAAAGCGTTCAAGCCAGCGCCTGGAGGAGACCCGCATCTGGAAAATCGACCGCTTCTCAACTGCAAACATCGGCGTTGGCTTGAGCCGTAACGCAAAAAGATCATCGATGCCGAAGGGCGCGTTGATGTCAATCATGCCATGGGGCTGCAAGCGCACTGCGATGGCCGTCGCGGTTTCAGGCCAGTGGCGCATTGCGTCCGCGACGGAACAATAAGGGCCGTCTCCATTGCGAAGATGCATTCGCGCCTGATTCTTTGCCGACCAGTCCAGTTGCGGCATGCGGGATCGGAGCTTGGCGTCGATGGTGCGCTCGATATCTTTATCTGCCGGCGACGGGTCGAACCAGACGACATCCACGTCACCCACCGGAGGGCGACACGCACGACCGTGCAGATGATCCCATACGGCATCACGGACGAAACCCGCCCCGATCCAACAATCAGGAAGCGCCAAGGCAGCGACTGTCCTCAACGCCTCCAGCCTGAGCGAATCGCTGGCCAGAAGCGCTTGAAGGGTTGCGATCCGGTTCAACTCTCACCCTCAATGCCGGCCGAACAGCTTCTCGATGTCGCCATGGGCGAGCTTGATCCAGGTCGGCCTGCCGTGGTTGCACTGGCCGGAGTGGGGCGTCACTTCCATCTCGCGGAGCAGCGCGTTCATCTCCGGCACGGAAAGAACGCGGCCGGCGCGGACCGAGCCGTGGCAGGCCATGGTCGCGGCGACGAGATCGAGCCGGCCCTTGAGCGAGGTCGCGTCGCCCAGCGCGGCGAGGTCGTCCGCCAGATCGCGCACGAGGCCGGCTATGTCGGCAAGGCCGAGCATCGCCGGTGCGGCGCGGACCAGCACGGCGGCCGGGCCGAAGCGCTCTATCTCAAGGCCGAGTTCGGACAGTTCAGCGGTGCGCGCCTCGATGCGGTCGCAGGCGGGTTCGTCCAGTTCGATCACCTCGGGCAGTAACAGCGCCTGCCGGGCCACGGTGCCATCCACCAGTGCCTTGCGCATCCGCTCCAGCACCAGACGCTCATGCGCGGCGTGCTGGTCGACCAGCACCAGCCCATCCTCCGCCTCGGCGACGATATAGGTGCGCGCCACCTGCCCACGCGCGGTGCCGAGCGGATAGTCGCGCTCGGCGGGCACAGCTTCGCGCGCGCCGGCATCATCGCGGGCAGAGGGGGTGAAGCCCGCGAAGCGCACCTGCCCGTCCGCCAGTAGCGGCGTGCCGCCATAGGCGCCGCCGCCGGAGGATGGGGACGCAGACCAGCTTCGTTCTTCGAGCGGGAGAGAAAAGGCGGGTGCAGTTTCGCGCTGCCAGAGATCGGTCGAGCTGGCCTCGGCACGATTGACGACACGCATGCCGGCAGCGTCGAGCGCGCGGCGCAGGCCGCTGACGATCATGCCGCGGATGAAGGCGGGATCGCGAAAGCGCACCTCCGTCTTGGCGGGATGGACGTTGACGTCGACATCCTCCAGCGGGACGGTGAGGAATAGCGCCAGCACGGGGTGACGATCGCGCGCGATGAAATCGGCATAGGCGCCGCGCACCGCGCCGACCAGCAGCCGGTCCTTCACCGGGCGGCCGTTGACCAGCAGATATTGGTGATCGGCGCTGCCGCGATGGAAGGTGGGGAGCGAGGCGATGCCGCTCAGCGAGACGCCTTCGCGCTCCAGGTCCACGACGACATGATTGTCCGCCAGCTCGCGGTCGATGAGCTGGGCAACGCGGTCCTCCCGCTCCTGCCCCGCCGGCAGCGAGAGCACCCGGCGCCCGTCATGCTCCAGCACGAAGCCGACATCGCCGCGCGCCATGGCGAGGCGGCGGACGATATCGAGGCAGGCGGCATATTCGGCGCGGGCGCTGCGCAGGAACTTGCGGCGCGCCGGCACCCGCTCGAACAGCCCCTCCACCTCGACCCGCGTGCCGAACGGCATGGCGCATGGCTCCAGTGGCCCGGCTACGCCATTGTCGCAACGCAGCCGCCAGCCATCGGCGCCGCGCGGGCGGCTCGACAGGGTGAAGCGCGAGACGCTGGCGATGGAGGGCAGCGCCTCGCCGCGAAAACCGAGCGTCCTGACCCTTTCGATCGCTTCGTCCGGCAGCTTGGAGGTGGCGTGGCGCTCCAGCGCAAGCGGCATTTCCGCACACGCAATGCCGTGGCCATCATCGGTGACGGCGATGCCATCCAGTCCGCCGCCGCGCAATGTGACGGCAATCGCGCCCGCACCGGCATCCAGCGCATTCTCAATGAGTTCCTTGAGCGCGCTGGCCGGGCGTTCGACCACCTCACCGGCGGCGATCCGATTCACCAGCGTCTCGGGGAGGCGGCGTATTGACATATTCAGGGGACTAGACCAAGCGAACGCCCTGCGCGAGCCGGGGCAAGATATTTTCGTGCATGCCCATCGACACGCAGGGGCACAACCCCATAAGGTCACGCATCCCGTCGCTGGCAAGAACAGGACCGTCCATGGCGTTTTTCTCAAACTGGTTCAAGTTTACCTCCCGAGACATGGCGATCGACCTGGGGACAGCGAACACGGTCGTCTATGTGCGCGGTCACGGCATCGTCCTGAATGAACCCTCGGTGGTCGCCGTGGAGACGCTCAACGGCGTCAAGCGCGTCAAGGCCGTGGGCGAGGACGCCAAGCTGATGATGGGCAAGACGCCCGATTCGATCGAGGCCATCCGCCCGCTGCGCGACGGCGTGATCGCCGACATCGACATTGCCGAGCAGATGATAAAGTGGTTCATCAGCAAGGTACACGGCCACCGCCGCTTCCCCCGCTTCCCCGAGATCGTAATCTGCGTGCCCTCGGGCTCCACCAGCGTCGAGCGCCGCGCCATCCGCGACGCTGCCAGCAATGCCGGCGCGAGCCAGGTGTTCCTGATCGAGGAGCCGATGGCCGCCGCGATTGGCGCCGACATGCCGGTGACGGAGCCGATCGGCTCGATGGTGGTCGATATCGGCGGCGGCACCACCGAGGTCGCCGTGCTCTCGCTGCGCGGCCTCGCCTACACCACCAGCGTGCGCGTAGGCGGCGACAAGATGGACGAGGCGATCGTCTCCTACGTCCGTCGCCACCATAATCTGCTGATCGGCGAGGCGACGGCCGAACGGATCAAGAAGGAATATGGCATCGCCCAGAAGCCGGCGGACGGCGTGGGCGCCACCATCCACATCAAGGGCCGCGACCTGGTGAACGGGGTGCCCAAGGAAATTGCGATCAACCAGGGCCAGATCGCCGACGCGCTGGCCGAGCCGATCGGCACCATCGTCGAGGGCGTGCGGATCGCGCTGGAGAACACCGCGCCTGAGCTGGCCGCGGATATCGTCGACCAGGGCATTGTGCTCACCGGCGGCGGCGCGCTGCTCAAGGGGCTGGACGAGGAACTGCGCGACGAGACCGGCCTGCCCGTGACCGTGGCCGAGGACCCGCTGACCTGCGTCGCGATCGGCACGGGGCGCGCGATGGAGGACCCGGTCTTCCGCGGCGTGCTCCAGACCGCCTGAGCAAGGGCGCTGCACGATGGCGCCACCCAGCAAACGGCGCCCCGGCTACGACCGGAAAGCGCAATATGGGCTGTTCGCGAGTTATGTGATCGCCATCGTCGGCGCGCTCGTCGGCCTGCTGCTGCTCGCCATCTCCATCGTCGACCCCACCGGCTTCTCGGCGTTGCGCTCGGCGGGTGCGGAAATCACCCGTCCGGTCGCGTCCAATCTGCGCGCGCTTGTGGTCGGCATCGGCAATTTCGATGAGGCGGTCGCGGCCTATATCAATGCCGGCTCGCAGAATGCGGCTCTGCGCCGGCAGGTGGAGGCCAACCGCACCCGGCTGATCGAGGCCGACGCAATCCGGCAGGAGAATAGCCGCCTCAAGCGGCTGCTGCGACTGACCGAGAGCGACACCGGTGTGGCGGCGGCCGGGCACCTCATCTCATCGACCAGCACCAGCGCGGCCCGCCTCGCCCGGCTCGACGTGGGTCATGCGCAGGGCGTGCAGCCGGGCATGCCGGTGCGCGCGCCGGAGGGGCTGGTCGGCCGCGTGATCCGCTCCGGCCCGCACACCGCCGACGTGCTGCTGCTGATCGACGAGGGCAATGTCGTGCCGGTGCGGCGAACCAGCGACAATATCCCCGGCATCAGCTCCGGCCGGGGCGATGGCACGGTGGAGATCCGCGCGCTCAATACCGAGCGCAACCCGTTCCGGCCGGGCGACGTGGTCGTGACCTCCGGCATCGGCGGCCTATATCGCCCCAACATCCCGGTCGCGGTGGTCGCACGACTGGAGGGCGACAAGGCCATCGCCATCCCGCTCGCCAACCCCTCGCGCGTGGAACTGGTCGTGGTGCAGACGCCGTTCCGCCCGGTTGAAGCCGCGCGCGAGAGCGCAGCGCAGGCGCAGGCCGCCGACACCGGGGCGCCATGACCCGCCGCTACGAATCGCGGATCGCCCGCCCGCGCACCGTGCTCCACATTCGCGGCACGCCGATCGTTTCCGTGCTGCTCGGCTCGGCCCTCGCACCACTGCTGCCGATCGTCGCGCAGACGCCGCTGCTGCCGCCCTTCGGCCTGATGGTCTTCCTCGCCTGGCGGGTGCTGCGGCCCGAGATCTGGCCGCTCTGGGCCGGGGTGCCGCTCGGCCTGTTCGACGATGTGATGAGCGGCCAGCCAATCGGCAGCGCCGTGGTGCTGTGGACGGTGATCCTGCTGGCCTTCGACCTGGAGAACCAGCGGCATTTCTGGCGGGATTACTGGCACGGCTGGTTCATCGCCACGCTCGCCCTCGCCTTCGCGCTCGCCGGCGGGTGGCTGATCGTGCATCTTGCGGGACAAGGCGGTTCGCTGGTTCAGATTCTCCCGCAACTTGCCTATAGCATTGGCTTCTTCCCTCTCATCGTGCGACTCTGTGCCGCACTCGACCGGTGGCGCTTGCCGTGATCTCGTTCCGCAAGAAAATCGTTACGCCAGCCAGCCAGTCCTTCACCTTCTCCCGCCGCGCCTTCTTCCTGAGCGCGGCGCAATATACGGTGGGTGGACTGCTGGTGGCGCGGATGGGCTGGATCGCCATCGCAGAGAACGAGAAATATGAGCTGCTCTCGGAGAGCAACCGCGTCAACCTGACCATCACACCGCCCCGGCGCGGCTGGATCGTCGACCGCAAGGGGCTGCCGCTCGCTTCCAACCGCACCAATTTCCGCGTCGACATCATCCCGGACCGGCTCCAGAACCGCGCGAAGGTGCTGGGCGACCTCACCCGGCTGCTCAATCTCGACCCCAACAGCGTCGACCGCATCAACGAGGATCTCGACAAGGCGGCAGGCTTCCTGCCCGTGCAGGTGGCTGACGACCTGACCTACGAGCAATATGCCGCCATATCGGTGCGGCTGAACGAGTTGCCGGGCGTGGCGCCTGCACAGGGCTTCTCGCGCCACTATCCGGCCGGGCCATCGGTGGGCCATCTCATCGGCTATGTCGGCGCCGCCTCGGCCGAAGATTACCAGAAAACCAAGGACCCGCTACTCATCACGCCGGGCTTCAAGCTCGGCAAGCAGGGTCTTGAAAAATCGCTGGATTCTTTCCTTACCGGTAAGCCCGGCGCGCGGCGAGTCGAAGTAACCGCGCGCGGGCGGATCGTGCGCGATCTGGCGACGCGTCCGGATACGCCGGGCCATTCGGTCAAGCTCACCATCGACGCCGGCTTGCAGGAGTTCGCCGGCCGCCGGCTGGGCACGCAGAGCGGATCGGTGGTGGTGATGGACTGCCAGACCGGCGATATCCTCACCTCCGCCTCGATGCCGAGCTTCGACCCCAACAGCTTCTCGGACGGCATCTCGCACCTCGAATGGCAGATGCTCTCCGAGGACGAGCGCGTGCCGCTGCGCAACAAGACGCTGACCGCGCTCTATCCGCCAGGATCGACCGTGAAGCCGATGGTCGCGCTCGCCTTTCTGGAGGCGGGGCTGGACCCGGAGGAGACCGCCACCTGCTCCGGCGCGCTGCGGGTGGGCAACACGCTGTTCCACTGCTGGTCGCGGCGCGGCCACGGGCATGTCAACATGCACCGCGCCATTGCGCAGAGCTGCGACATCTACTTCTACCACTTCGCCCAGAAGATCGGCATGGAGGCCATCGCCGCCATGGCGCGGCGGCTGGGGCTGGGCCAGCGCTTCGACCTGCCCTTCCCCAACCAGAGCTACGGGACAGTGCCCGACCCAAGCTGGAAGAAGAAGAAATACAACCAGGAGTGGCAGCCCTACGACACGGTCAACGCAACCATCGGGCAGGGCTATATGCTGGTCAACCCGACGCAGATGTGCGTGATGGCGGCGCGGCTGGCGATGGGGACGGAGCTCGTCCCCCACTTCATTGCCGATGGCAGGCGCCATCAGGGCGCGCCGCTGGGGGTGCCGCTCGATCACCTCACCGTCATCCGCAACGCGATGCGTGACGTGGTGAACGGCGGCGGCACCGGGCGCGCGGCACGCATGACGGTGCCGGACGTGCTGATGGCCGGCAAGACCGGCACCGCACAGGTGCGCCGCATCACCATGGCCGAGCGCCGCAGCGGCGTGCGCAGCAACGCCTCGCTGCCGTTCAAACTGCGCGATCATGCGCTGTTCCAGGGCTTCGCGCCGCACGACAATCCGCGCTATGCCATCTCCTGCATCATCGAGCATGGCGGCCACATCAATTATGTGCAGGATTCCCCCATGATCGCGGCCGATTGCCTGACCTATCTCTACGATCCGGCCAAGGCGCTGGAGAAGCTGACCGCGCTGGAAAAGGACTGGGGCGGCACTCCGCAGGTACGGCTGGAACGGCAGCTCAACGAACTCCGCATCGCCAAGGGCCTCGCCGCCGCCCCGCCGCTGCCGGCGGCAGACAATGCTACCAATGCCAGTGCGCCCACCAACACTGTCGAGCTGCCCGCGCCCGATCCGGACGAGGCGCGCGAGCGAGATGTGTCGGCCGCAGCTCCTGTTGCCGACACGGACGAGCCACCGACGACCCAGCGCGCGCGGGGTGAGCCATGAGCTACGGCCTCGTTCCGGACGCCATCGCACGGATGCCCTGGCGGCTTTATGTGCTGTTGACGGCGATCGCCTGCTTCGGCGGCATCGTGCTCTACAGCGCGGCCGGCGGGCACATCATGCCATGGGCGGGGATGCAGATCGCCCGCTTCGCGATCTTCCTGGTCATGGCGGAGGTCATCGCGCGCCTGCCCTTCTCGCTGATCCGAATGAGCGCCCTCCCCGTCTACGGCGCGGTGCTGGTCGCGCTGATCCTCGTCGAGCTGGTCGGCGGCATCGCGGGGGGCAGCCAGCGCTGGATCAACCTCGGCTTCATGCAGCTCCAGCCGTCGGAGTTCATGAAGGTCGCCATCGTCCTTGCGGTCGCACGCTTCTACGCGCTGCTGCCGCCGGCGCAGACGCGCACCTTCACCGCTATCTGGCCGGCGCTGGTGCTGATCGGCGTGCCGGTGCTGCTCGTGCTCGTCCAGCCCGATCTCGGAACGGCGAGCATGATCGGCCTGGGCGGCGTCACCGTGATGTTCCTTGCCGGGCTGCCGCTGCGGCTGTTCGTCGGATCGGCGCTGGCCGGTGCGGCGATCGTGCCGATCGCGTTCAGCTTCCTCCACGAATATCAGCAGAAGCGTGTGCTGATCTTCCTCGATCCCGAGAGCGATCCGCTCGGCGCGGGCTATCACATCAGCCAGTCCAAGATCGCGATCGGCTCGGGCGGGCTGTTCGGCAAAGGCTTCCTCAACGGCACGCAGAGTCATCTGGATTATCTGCCGGAGGGCCACACCGATTTCGTCTTTGCCACCATGGCGGAGGAATGGGGCATGGTCGGCGGCATCGGCCTGCTCGTCGCGCTGTTCCTGCTGCTGCGCTGGGGCATGCGCGTGGCGCAGCAGACCGAGGACCGCTTCGCCCGCCTGGTCGCGGCCGGCCTCACGACAACGATCTTTTTCTACGTCGCGATCAACCTGATGATGGTGATGGGGCTGGCGCCGGTAGTCGGCATCCCCCTGCCCTTCATGTCCTACGGCGGATCCTCGATGCTGACGGTGATGCTGTGCATCGGCATCGTCATGAACATCAACCGCAACCGTGACCTGCTCGGCGACCGCTGGCGCTGAGGACGGCAGAGGTCAATCGCGAGTCTGTATAAGGCGAAGCGTTGATGCGCGAGGCTTCAGACGGGGCGGCGCCAGTAGACGCCCCTGACCCGAGCGAGGGATAGTATCCGATCTGTCAGGAAGTGGTGGTGGACGCATTTTTTTTAGGGCTCGAACCAAGGACCCGCTGATTAAGAGTTTTGGAATCGCGTTCTTGTGCTAGATTGCGCTAGGTTGTTCTAGCCACAATAATATTGATAATTCAGTAGCTTATTCGCTTGCGTGATTGTGGGTGATTGCCGTAACTTGCGCTTCATTGCTAGAAATACGCTAGATTCTAGCGGCTAGGGAGCGTTATGGCGAAGATCACTAAGACCTTTGTGGACAAGGTCGCAGCGCCCGCCGAGGGCTACGAGATGCATTGGGATGACAGCGTGAAGGGCTACGGCCTGCGCGTGTCGTCGCAGGGCAAGAAGGTGTTCATGGTGATGGGGCGGGTCGCTGGTAAGTCGATCCAGTTCACCCTTGGTCCGTATGGCACGCTGACCGAGGCGAAGGCGCGGGAGCGTGCGCAGAAGGTGTTGCAGGATATGCGCGAGGGTATTGACCCGCGTGCTGTGGTCAAAGCCGACGCTGCCGCCAAGGTATCGCTGCAAGATGTGCTTGAGGCGTATGTAGGCAGGCCGGGCAAGATGAAGGACAGCACGGCGCGCGAGTATCGCCGCCATGTGGAAAAGACCTTCGCCAAGTGGGCCGCTCTCCCCATCGCCAGCATCACCCGCGACATGGTGAAGGACCGCCACGCCGCGCTGGTGAAGGGCGGTCTTGAGGGCAAGAAGGCAGCGCCCGCCAGCGCCAATGCGGCATTCGTCACGCTTCGCATCCTGATCCGCTTCGCAATGGACGAATACCGGCAGGCGGACGGCACCCCGCTAATCCGCGACAATCCGGTTGATGCGCTCAAGCACCATTGGGCGAAGCTGGGCACCCGCACGGAGCGCTATATCGACAAGCGCAAGATCGGCGAAGTTTGGAACAAGCTGCACGCCATGCGCGGCGAAGTGCAGGGTTATGAAGCACTTGCGTCGGTGGACCTTACGATCTTCGCGCTGCTCACTGGCGCGCGCCGGGACGAGATGGCGACTTTAACTTGGGATCGCGTGCATATTGATGACCACAACCCGTCCGAGTGCTGGTGGCATCTGGACGACCGCAAGCGGGGCGATCCGATTTGGCTCCCGCTGAGCAGTCAGGCGGTTGCGCTGCTCAAATCCCGCCCACGCCTCAAGCTGGAGGACGGCACCGAAAGCCCGTTCGTTTTCCCGTCGTGGGGCAAGACCGGACGCATTATGGATGCCCGCGCTCCGATGGTTGCGATTGGCGAGATAGCGGGGAAGCACCTTTCCCTGCACGACCTGCGCCGCTCGTTCACGAACTACGCCATGCGCGAATGCCTCATTGAGAAGTTCCGCACCGACCTTCTCACCGGGCACAAGCCGAGCAGCGACGACGTTACCGCTCGCGCATATCTCGACCTGGCGCACCTCGATTGGCTGCAACCGGACGTTCAGAAGGTCGGCGATTGGATCGAGCAGCAGGCCGCTATCGCTGCCAGCAAGAATGTGGTGCAGCTACAGCGCACCGCGTGATGCTCGCGCTGGGCACCGTGCGCCGGGGTAGCAGGGGCGGCACTAGCGCGCCGCAGGGTTAGGGGCGGCACGATAGCGATCGCTCCTGTGCAGGCCCCACAGCGAAGGTCGGCCCCGCCAGCTCAAATCGCAATAATGGGGCAAAATCGGTCGATCAGGCCGATACCCTCAAAATCGCCCGACCCCGGCTTAGAGATCGAAAAATTTAGCATCGCCTTTGCGACCGAATCAGATTATCAAAGTAGCGCACATCGTAGCTTTCGACCGATCTAGGCCGGTCGTCCGTGCGAGGCGGGAGTGCTAATCCGTCTCGTGCATATCTCGCCCACAGCGATTGATGTGTCACCAGCGAATATTGTTGGAGACACGATGTGATTATTAAAGAAGATCTGTGTGCCATTCAAAGCTTCAATGAAGAAAAAGTGAGAGCCGTATTTGATGCGGCTTACACAAGAGTCTTTCAAGAAGTGGCTGGGGCTGGCCTTGTGTCAGCAGACCTGATTATCAATTCGATTGAGGAACAAGTTACTCAGCATCTTCATGCGATGGTGACTGAGGCTTGCGCAGAATTGGACTGGTAATTTTCTCCAAGTATTGGCGCTTTGTTTGCGCTATAACTACCTTGCCGGCCCACCTTATCATTTATCGGGTGGGTCGGCCCCGTCGCTAAGCTGGGATTCGCTCGCACCACATTCTGCGGGAGTCCCCTGCAATGTCAGAAATGTCCTTCGACCAGCTTTGCGAGCTGTTCGCCTACACCCCCAAGCGCCGCCCGCTTGATAGCCGTGAGGTTGCCGAACTGCTCGGCGTCCACCCGAACACGATGGAGCAGTATCGCTTTCGTGGCGAGGGACCGCGCTATTTCAGCCCGCCCGGAACCCGCCGCGTCTGGTATGCCGAACTTGACGTCCTGCGCTGGCTCGCTTCCGGCGCTCGTCACAGCACGAGCGAAGCCGCCTGATCCCCAATCACGAATAGAGGCAGGGCGCGACCCCTGCCTCTGGAGTATCGATGTGAACAGCCCCATTGTAACCGGCCTCGCGGAGAGGTCGCAAACATCAACACGCCCCGAACTTTTTGGGCAATATTGCGCGTCGCGAAAAAATCGGCCCGATGCAGATGGCGACGTGCGAAAATCCTTGCCTGCCCCCACCGGCAGGGAGGCGCGTCATGTCTGACCCGACCTTTGATGCGTCTGGTCTGCTCGCGCAGGCAACGCAGATCCAACAGCACGCACAGGCCGAAGCGCAGGCAGGGTTCCAACGCGACTTGGACGCACTCAAGGCGCAAGCGCGTGCGGCTCCGGGCGGTGGTGCATATGCCGCTGACCGTCCCGCGCTGCCCCTGCAAGGTGCGCTGCCCATGCCACCGGGCTTCGTCGGTGCGCTGGCGCAATTCATCTACCAGCAGGCACCGCGTCCAGTCGCAGAGGTCGCTATCGTGGGGGCGCTGGGCCTCATGGCGGGCGTTGTCGGACGCGCTTGGCATATTCCGGGTTCGGGGTTGAACCTCTATGTCGTGCTGATTGCCCGGTCCGCTATTGGGAAAGAGGCGATGCACAGCGGCATTGCAAAGCTCATCACCGCCGCTGCGGCGAAGTGCCCGGTGGCAGGGAACTTCGTAGACTTCAACGACTATGTGTCCGGTCCCGCGCTCATTAAGGCGTGCGCGCAGAATATGTGCTTCGTGAACGTCGCGGGCGAGGTGGGACACAAGTTCGTGCAGATGGCAACGACGAACGATACGAATGCGCGCTCACTCCGCAAGGTGCTGACCACGCTGTATTCCAAATCAGGTCCGTCCGATGTGGCGGGCGGCATCGCATACAGCGACCAAGATAAAAACGTGCAATCGGTGTCGGGCGTGGCGTTCAGCCTGATTGGCGAAACGACCCCCGGCACCTTTTATGAGTCGATCACCGATACGATGATGCGTGACGGGTTCATGTCCCGGTTCTGCGTCATTGAGTATGGCGGGGACCGACCCGCGAAGAATGCTGCTCCTGTTCAGCGCCCGCCGCAGCGCCTTGTTGACCACATGGCGCGGCTCATGGCCTGTTCGGACTTAGCCGTCGCGGGCGATAAGTTCCAAGAGGTTGCGTTCAGCGAAGGCGCGCAAGCCCTTCTGGGCCGCTTTGAGGGCGAATGCGATATTGCGATTACTTCGACGGATGACGAGAGCTTCCGGCAGCTTTGGAACCGGGCGCATTTGAAAGCCCTCCGGGTGGCGGCGCTGCTGGCGGTCGGTGACAATTGCTTCAAGCCGGTCGTCACACCGGAGCAAGCAGAATGGGCGGTGATGCTCATGCGGCATGGCATCGCAGCCTTTGACCGCCGCATCCGTCAGGGAGAGGTTGGCGAGGGCAGCGATGGCGGGCGGGAGCAGAAGGTCTTGGAGCTGTGCAGGGAATTTATTGCTCTGCCCGCTGACAAGCTGCCCGGTTGGTTGAAGCACGGGAGGGCCATGCAGGACGCTGGCATCGTGCCGCGCAAATACCTCCAGCAGCGGACACAGCGCCTCGCAGCATTCGAGCGGTTCAAGCTGGGGCATACTGCGGCGCTGAACATGGCGATTAAGACCGCCATGACGAACGGCAATCTATTGGAAGTGAAGCCGGTGCCGCTGGCAGAGCAATTCAGCTTCCATGGACAGGCTTACCGGGTGCTCTGCGTGACGTGAGTGACCACATGGCAGGGCTACCGCTGCCGTTTGCGTTAGCGGAAATAGCCCTGCTCCGCGCCAGACCTAGGGCTAACAGTAGCCCGCATTAGCCCGCGCGAGGCTAGCGCCGTTTCCCCAACAAAACCAAGGGTTTCTATATAATATAGAGAGTAAGTTAGTGCGTTAGCCTATACGGCATGTTTTGGGTCATTTCAGCCGTTTTGGGGTGACTAAGGGGTGGCCCCCGAAGCTAACGCTAACGGGCTACAGCCTTTCGGGCTTCGTTCCAACCAATAGGCAGGGGTATTCTGTGCCAAAGTTCGAATTGGGGTGAGGCGGTTTCAGTTCAACATGTATCCCAGCGATGGCAAATGCGTCGGCAAATGCGCGGCGTTCCGGTGTGTCATTTCCTAGCAGAGAGACTCCAGCTGCCTGCTGCCACCCACTGAAATAATGAGTTTCGACCCCGGCTTCTTTCAAAGCTTCGTCAATTTGGTTGCGATATTGAACAGCCTCTGGATCGTCACCAACGAAGCTTGTCCAAATTTTCAGATTTTTTCCTTTCAAAGCCTCAATCAGCTTTGCTTTCTGTTCTGGTGAAATAATCCTCCATGACTGTGCTTCAACTATTTGAGCCACCTGCAATCTTGCCTGTTCCGCCCGCGCGTTGGCAACAGCCGCGCGACTATTCGCTGTGGCTATGCTTCTTTCCGAAGCCTGGGTTGTTATGTCAGAAGCACGACTTGCCGCGATGCCGCCTGCCAACCCGGCTAGTGCGGCCACTGCGCCAGCGACCCCCGCGATCCAAAGTCCCCAGAACGCAATTGCGTTCAACACCGGCAATGAATTCCACATCAAAACACCCCGTTCTTCAAACGGTCTATAGCAGAAGTGCGTGCAAATGGGATTCCATTGGCGCAGACAAGTTCGGTTCACCGCACACAGGCCAGCAGCGCCGTGCGGAGGGGCACGAAAGGCGCACCGTCGTCGCTACAGGGGCACCCCCTGCGCGCCGCGCCCCTGCGTGCCCCACAGCGCCCCGCGCTGGTGTGGTCATCACCCGCAAATCGCCGACCCACAAATATGCTATATGGTGTTCACGGCGCGCAGAACTGAACTAAGTCATTGTTTTAACAAATAAACTGCTTGCGGACCTTCGCACGGCCTCCCTAGCTTATAGCCAATGTCTAGCCGCATCCGACATTGGAGTTCGATAAATGGCCGATGAAATTGACACCCGCGTCACCCCGTCTTTTCATCCTGAGACGGTGCAGGCGATTGCCGAATACGACGACGATACCTCAAGCATTCTTGCCGGGACCGTTTCCGCATTCACCGAGGCGTATATCGCGGTCGGGCGCGTCCATGACGCCAGCGCCGCGTCCAAAACGAACCCGGCATGGAACGAAGCCGCAGCCCTGATTCACACTGCGGATTTTGCTGATAAGCTGACCCTACAGCTTGCCAAGCGGTTCGACAGTGCCACCGCTGGACTGTCTCGTGTGATTGAAGGGCTTGAGGCTGAACTGTCCCAGCCCATCGAGGGGCAGGGCGTTGGCGCTATGGCGGGCGAGATTCGGGCTTTCGTGCGCGGCATGAGCGATGGTGAGCGGATGGGGTTCATCCGCAAGGCGATTGAGGCTGGCGACAACCGAACGGTGGGCGCGTGCCTTGGCGGGCCTGCCTACCTGTCCGGTCTTACCCCCGAAATGCAGACGGCACTGCTCCGCGTGCATCACGAGAAGGCGAACCCTCGCGCTGCCAAGCAACTGCGAGCGGCGAAGGCGGGTCTTGAACTGCTCGGTGAGCGCGGCGGCCTCGTCTTTGGCGAGATGGAGAAGGCGGTCGGGGCGAAGGCGCAGAAGGTCCAGAAGCTCCGCGCAGCAAAGGCGGCGGCTGAAAAGTCCTTCGTCGTTTGATGCATCCCGCCAGATTGATTTGAGGCTGCTCTATCATGGACCCAAATCTTACCCCTCCGTGGCGCGAAGGCTGGCAGCCAGCCCCACCGCCTGAGCCGAAGCCGATGCCGGGACCGCCGGGGAACCCAAAATGGGTAAAAGGCATGAAAAGTCCCAACCCGGCTGGTCGCCCACCCGGTAGCACTGCTCAAACCATCCTCCTCAAGCGCATGTTGGAGAACGCGGACGGTATCGTGGACATGCTCATTTCGCGCGCGATGGAGGGCGATACGAACAGCGCAAGCCTTATTCTCAGCCGCATTATGCCGAGCATCAAGGCGCAGTCGCAACGTGTAGCTTTCGATTTTGACCACACCGCCCCGGTCAGTCAGCAGGTGGAGCAGGTCATTGCCGCGATAGCAGACGGCTCCGTGCCTGCGGACATTGGCAGGCAGATTGTCGATGCCATCAGCAGCTTGAGCAGCATCCGAGCGAACGAGGAGCTGGAGGCGAGGATCGCCGCCCTTGAGGAGAAACAGGGGTGAGCGCGCAAACGGCAAAATATGCGTCGTTTGCAAAAAGGCCGGATGCGACCGGCAGCACTGAAAATCCCATAGTGGGGAGACCCCGATGACGATCATCAAAACCGAACGGAACCGCGTCCACGCCCACGCTATTGGCGACGACGATGTGTTCGTGCGCATCTCGCTCTTGGGATATGACGAAGCGGGGGCGCGTGTAGTGCGCCACCTGCGATACGAACCGATCACCGAATATCAGGCAGCGGTGGATTGGGCGGTCAGCATGGCGGACGTCATGGCGCACCCCATCCATGTCGTTCCGCTCAATGGCGATGACATGCGCGAGTCAAGCCGCTTCCTGCCCATCTGTGAAGCTGTCGCCCGCATGACCGATCAGGAGCGCGGCGAGATGCGGCGCGGCATCGTGCAAAGCATGTGCGAGGTGATGCGGGACTGTGACGACTGGCGGGTCCGCGCCGACGCCTATGACATTCTGCGCCAATTGAAGGTGACTTATGAAAGCTGACATTTCGCTGGCGGAGCGCCGCCGTATTGAGCGGGACAAGTGGGCGGAGATTCGCGCCATGCTGGCACCGCGTCACTTCGCTACCATGCGCGAGCAGATGGCAATCGACGCGACATTGGCGCGGTTGGAGCGTGAAGCGCTCCTTGAAGCCGCGCCTGCGATCTATGCCGCGATGGGGCGCACGGCGGTTCCCGTGCCTGCACCTGTGGTCATGCCCGAACCTGAACCCGTCGCGCCACCCGTGCCGGTCCCGGTGGCAGCGCGTCCCGGTGCGCCGGACCTGCCCTTTGACCTTCGCTACCATCTGGGACTGCGATAACCACAATGGCAGGCATCCGCGCCCTTCAACGCCGCATCAAGCGGATAGAGGAAGCGGAGAAGCCGAGACCATCCCCGTTCGTGCTTCTGTTCGGGTCGTTTGATGCATGGGTTGAGCACGAGGTGCTCCCCGGCATTCAAAGCGGGGCGCTGGACCGGCGGGACATGGTGGCGGTCGTTGCTGCCCTGCGAGCATGGGAGCGCGACGGGACATGGAGCGGCGCATATGCACGCTGACGGTGAACCCGCGTGGCTGGTAGCATGGCGCGAGCGCGACCATCAGCAGCCAGCGCCCAAGCAACCCAAGCCGCGCAGGCCCGCACCGCCGCGTGACGCGCCCTATACCCCGCTCCGCATGAAGGGGCAGGCTGCCGCTATCGGTATCATCGAACCTGACGCTTGGCCGTTCGACGGTTGCGTGCGCCGGGAGCCGGTGACGGACATGGACATTCCGGGCCGTGTGGTCAGGAGGGTAGGCTGGCACCGCTGCCTCAAGTGCCGTCGCCCATTTTTCTCTGAGGACGTGCTGCGTCTGCGCCTGTGCAGCGGCACGGAGGGATGTAGGGGAGACGAAGACCGATTTACGAGATGAGTTAGCGCGGGGGTTCCATTTTGCTCGCCGCGCCGGGGTCAAGGCCACCGACCCCCGCCATCAACATCGGGGCCAGCAGCGGGGACGGGTTTCCTCCCGCCTGACGCTGCCAGCACCCTGCGCCTTCGGGCGTGGGGTGCTGCTATGAGCAGCTAGAGCGGCTAGAAATACGCTAGAGCGCTTACGGGCGCGACCTGCGCCCTCGCGCTAGACCTTCGCTAAGTGTTTGGTTTTGCTGGTGAAAAGTGGTGGACGCACTAGGGCTCGAACCTAGGACCCGCTGATTAAGAGTCAGCTGCTCTACCAACTGAGCTATGCGTCCACACTGGCGATGGGGCAGCGCGCTTGGCGCTGTGTTCCGTCTGGAGGGGCGCCGTTAGCATGGGGTTTTTGCCTTGCCAACGAAAAAATGCGGAAGTTCTCGCCGATTGATGAACTTCCTTCGGACGGGTCGGATGATCGGAGCGTGCGAGGTGGTGAATGCCTGCAAGCCCACTACGGGGCGAGGCGGATCATGCGGTTGTGGAAGAACGATTCTCACTCCGGTCCTCCCCGCAAAGCGGGTTATGATGGAAGCATTCCATCCGCATCGGGTGCGTGCACGGACGGGAGGGATCGGACTCTACGGCCTCGCCGTGTTGTCCTGAAGTTCGTCCGCATGAGATGGAAGCGGTGCTCCTGCGAAGGCAGGAGGCCCCAAGACGGGACCGCTCATAAGCTCTGACGTCCTGCCTTCAGGAGTGCGGCATGGCTCGATCTGAATTAAGCAGAACCGCGGATGCCGCGAGCAGGCGACCGAGGCGCCATGCCCGGCCTCCGGGCCGCTCACTAATCTTCAGGAAATGGTGGAGCCGAGGGGGATCGAACCCCTGACCTCTACACTGCCAGTGTAGCGCTCTCCCAGCTGAGCTACGGCCCCGAAAATCACCGGACGGAGGGTCCCGCCCCGGCGCAGGGCGCTGCTCTTATGTCAGCACTCGCCCTGCTGCAAGTCCAATTTCAAACAATATTCGAAGCGGCGCTCAGTTCTCGTCCTCGTCGCCTTCGCTGGCCGCGACACCGAGATCGTCGTCGCCACCGAGATCGACATCATTGTCCGGCGAGCCCTCGGCATCGTCCACGTCCACGTCGATATCCAGATCGTCGTCCGCCGTGGTTTCGGCCTCCGCGGTCGCGGTCTGCTTGGGCGCCTCCTCAAACGGCAGCGGCTGCTTGGACTTGAGCACCGGCTCGGGCGTCCACACGTTGCCGCATGCGATGCATGTCACCGGCTCGTCATTGCCGAGGTCGTAGAAGCGCGTTGCGCATTTGGGGCAGGTCCGCTTCGTTCCCCATTCAGGCTTCACCATGTGCCGCCTCTGTCCTTCTTCCGATGAAATGATAATGGATGCAGACAGGCACCCCTGCCGCAAAGTGTCGGGCGCCTTGCCATAGCGAACGGGCACTGTCAAAAGCCCTCCGCATTTTTTTCGTTCGCGGGGCCGCGCAGAAGCCGGCCGCGCCTTCTTTCCCGGATCTGGAGACGATGACCGATATTGCGCGCAACATGCTCTTCGAGCCTGGCGGTCCGTTGCGCGGCACGGTGGCCGTGCCGGGCGACAAGAGCATCTCCCACCGCTCGCTGATGCTTTCCGCGCTGGCGGTGGGCGAGAGCCGGATCTCCGGCCTGCTGGAGGGGGAGGATGTGCTGGCCACGGCCGCAGCGATGCGCGCGCTGGGCGCCGATGTCCAGCGCGGAAGCGACGGGACATGGCGCATCCATGGCGTTGGCGTGGGCGCCCTCACCCAGCCGGAAACCGCGCTGGAGATGGGCAATAGCGGCACCTCGACACGGCTGCTCATGGGCCTGCTAGCCAGCCATGCGGTGACGGCGACCTTCACCGGCGATGCGTCCCTCTCCCGCCGGCCGATGGGGCGGGTAACGACTCCGCTGGGACTGATGGGCGCGGAATTCACCACCGCGCCGGGCGGACGCCTGCCACTCACCATGCGCGGGATCGTGCCGGCGGTGCCGATCGAATACCGCCTGCCGGTCGCCTCCGCGCAGGTGAAGTCGGCGGTGCTGCTCGCCGGCCTCAATACACCGGGCACCACCCGCGTCATCGAGCCGGTGCCGACGCGCGACCATAGCGAGCGCATGCTCAAGGGCTTCGGTGCGCGGATCACGGTCGAGAGAGAGGCGGACGGCACGCGACTCATCTCCATCACCGGCGAGGCCGATCTGAGGCCACAGGTGCTGGCGGTGCCGGGCGATCCCTCGTCGGCCGCCTTCCCCATCGTCGCCGCGCTGATCACGCCCGGCTCGGACGTGACCGTCACCAATGTCGGCATGAACCCGACGCGCGCCGGCCTGTTCGAGATGCTGCGCGCGATGGGCGCGGACCTTACCATCACCAACGAACGCGAGGTGGGCGGTGAACCGGTCGCCGATCTGGTGGTGCGCCACAGCCAGCTTACCGGCATCGAGGTGCCGCCGGAGATGGCGCCGAGCATGATCGACGAATTTCCGATCTTCTTCGTCGCCGCCGCGCATGCCAAGGGCGTTACCCGCACCAGCGGTCTCGACGAGCTGCGCGTCAAGGAATCGGATCGCCTCGCCCTGATGGCGCAGGGCCTTGCCCGCATCGGCGCGCGGGTGGAGGAGCAGGCGGACGGGCTCATCATCACCGGCACGGACGGCGAGCCGCTTGGCGGCGGGAACGACCGCCCGACCATCGCTGCGGAACTGGACCACCGCATCGCGATGAGCTTCGCAGTGGCGGGGCTGCATACGCGTGGCGGGCTCCTCATCGACGACATGAGCCCCGTTGCCACCAGCTTTCCCGGCTTTGCGGAGATGATCGCCGGCCTGCGGGGCGACGCGTGATCTGGCTCGCGTCGATCGCGCAGGCCAGTGCAGCGCCGCTGCCGCACCTGTATCTGCCGTCGGCGGATCAGGCGCGCATCGACCGCAGCTTTTCGATGATCGCGATCAACACGCCGCTGATCGTGGCACGCCCGCGCCTCAAGGAGGATCGGCAGCCGGCTTGTGGCGGGACCTGCGATTGGGTCGACAAGGACGGCGTGCGCTACAGCTTCGCGGGTGAGAGTGCGGACCGCCGCTATCTCGTCGCCAAGACGGTCCGTGCGTCCGACTATGTCTGGAAGGCCATCCCCGCGCTGGGGATCGGGCAGGCGCGTGACAGGGCGCTGGTCATGGCGGCCGTGCAGCGCTTCATGCGCGGCGCCCCGTTCGATTGCTCGGGGCCAGCGGGGACCCCCTCGCCCGTGACGTGCCGCGCGCCGCTGAAGCCGGGCAGCGTGACGATTACGTTCGACGCCGCCGGCAAGCTCATCGAAGCACGGTTCGTGGGATACGCCGCTCCATGATTATCGCCGTCGACGGGCCGGCCGCGTCCGGCAAGGGCACCATCGCCCGCGCACTGGCCGCCCATTATGGGCTGCCGCATCTCGACACCGGGCTGCTTTATCGCGCGGTGGGCATCACGGTGGCGCGCGCCGGGGACAACCCGGACGATCCGGCCGATGCGCTCGCCGGCTGCGTCTTCGCCGACAGCCTGCTCGACGATCCGGCACTGCGCTCGGAGGAAGCGGGGCCACTCGCCAGCCGGGTCTCGCGCCATCCGCAGGTGCGCGCGGCACTGTTGGAGCGGCAGCGCGCCTTCGCCCGCCAGCCCGGCGGGGCAGTGCTGGACGGGCGCGATATCGGCACGGTGATCGTGCCCGATGCGGACGCCAAGCTGTTCGTCACCGCCAGCCTGGCGGAGCGGGCACGCCGTCGCCATGCCGAATTGCCCGGCACGACAATCGAAAGCATCGCCGCCGATATTGCCGCGCGCGACGCCCGCGATGCCGGGCGCGCGGCCGCTCCGCTCAAACAAGCGGACGACGCGGACTTGCTCGATACCAGCGATTTGAGTATAGGCGCGGCCGTTCAACGCGCGATTGCGCTGGTGAACGCACGCTTGGAGAGCCGCTGACAGGCGGCTGTGCAAGGCGCTTCGCGCGGCGAAGCGCCCTTTTGCTTTTCCATGAAGGGCGTTCTGCTGGTATATTGCGCGCGGAATGTCTGCCGGGCATGCGGCCCCGCAGGCGGTTTGGCCAAAGACCGCCGGAGACAACCGGCTGGCCAGCAACGATTCGAAGGAACCTTATTTTATGGCCTCAACGGCATTTCCCTCCCGCGACGATTTCGCGTCGCTCCTCAATGAATCACTCGGCGGTGCCGAGGGCGGCTTCGAAGGCCGCGTGGTCAAGGGCACCGTCACCGCAATCGAAAACGATCTTGCCGTCATCGACGTCGGCCTCAAGAGCGAAGGCCGCGTGCCGCTGCGCGAGTTCGCCGCGCCGGGCCAGAAGGCCGACCTGAAGGTCGGTGACGAGGTCGAGGTTTATGTCGACCGCGTCGAGAACAGCAACGGCGAGGCCATGCTGAGCCGCGATCGCGCCCGCCGCGAAGCCGCGTGGGACAAGCTGGAATCCGAGTTTGCCGAGAACAGCCGCGTCGAGGGCGTCATCTTCGGCCGCGTCAAGGGCGGCTTCACCGTCGATCTGGACGGCGCCGTGGCGTTCCTCCCCGGCAGCCAGGTGGATATCCGCCCCGTCCGCGACGTCACCCCGCTCATGGACATTCCGCAGCCCTTCCAGATCCTCAAGATGGATCGCCGCCGCGGCAACATCGTCGTGTCGCGCCGCGCCATTCTGGAAGAAACCCGCGCCGAGCAGCGCAGCGGCCTCATCCAGACCCTGTCGGAAGGTCAGATCATCGACGGCGTGGTCAAGAACATCACCGATTACGGTGCGTTCGTCGACTTGGGCGGCATCGACGGCCTGCTGCACGTCACCGATCTCAGCTACAAGCGGATCAACCACCCGAGCGAGATGATCAACATCGGCGATACCGTCCGCGTGCAGATCATCCGCATCAATCGCGACACGCAGCGCATCAGCCTCGGCATGAAGCAGCTTGAGAGCGATCCGTGGGAGGGCGCATCGGCCAAGTATCCGGTTGGTGCCAAGCTGACCGGCCGCGTCACGAACATCACCGAATATGGTGCCTTCGTGGAACTGGAGCCGGGCATCGAGGGCCTTGTCCACGTCTCCGAGATGAGCTGGACCAAGAAGAACGTCCACCCCGGCAAAATCGTCTCGACCAGCCAGGAAGTCGACGTGCTCGTGCTGGAAGTGGACGCCGAGAAGCGCCGCATCAGCCTGGGCCTCAAGCAGGCTCAGTCCAACCCGTGGGAGAGCTTCGCGGAGCGTCACCCGGTCGGCAGCCAGGTCGAGGGCGAAGTCAAGAACGCCACCGAGTTCGGCCTGTTCATCGGCTTGGACGGCGACGTGGACGGCATGGTCCACATGTCGGACATCGCCTGGGGCATCTCCGGCGAGGACGCGCTCAACCTGCACCGCAAGGGCGAGACCGTCACCGCCATCGTGCTCGACGTGGACGTCGAGAAGGAGCGCATCAGCCTCGGCATGAAGCAGCTTGAGAAGGGCGCGCCGGCAGTCGGCGTGGGCCGTTCGGGCAGCAGCGGTCTCCAGAAGAACGAGACCGTCACCGTCACCGTGCTCGAAGTGCGTGACGGCGGGCTTGAGGTGCAGGCGGGCGACGATGGCGTCACCGGCTTCATCAAGCGCAGCGACCTGGGCCGCGACCGCGACGAGCAGCGTCCGGACCGCTTCCAGGTCGGCCAGAAGTTCGACGCGATGGTGATCGGCTTCGATCGTTCCAAGAAGCCGAACTTCTCGGTCAAGGCGCTTCAAATCGCCGAGGAGAAGCAAGCGGTTGCGCAATATGGCTCGTCGGACAGCGGCGCATCGCTGGGCGACATTCTGGGCGAGGCGCTCAAGGCCAAGGGCTGATCGCCCGGCGCCCCCCATGCGCCACACGGATAAAGCGGGGCCTGTCGATCACAGATCGGCGGGCCCCATTCCATTTCGGCGCCATTTTACGTTATTTCGCTTGATTCGGGCCTCATCTTGGGCAAATCGCGATTGTTACCGTTTCGTTGAGACAGGACTCCGCTCCGGCAACATATTTATTTCTGGGGAGGCGGCTTCGGCCAAATAGGGAAGACCACATCATGATTCGTTCGGAGCTGGTGCAGAAACTGGCAGCGCTCAATCCGGGCCTGACCCTTCAGGAAGTCGATCGGATTGTCGATATCGTTTTCGATTCGATCGGATCGCGATTGGCTGACGGTGGTCGCGTCGAACTGCGCGGCTTCGGCGCCTTCACCACCCGCGCGCGCGAGGGTCGCACGGGCCGGAACCCCCGCACCGGCGCGGCCGTGGTGGTGCCCTCCAAGCGGGTGCCGCACTTCAAGCCCGGTAAGGAAATGCGCAACCGCCTCAACGGTCACGGCTGACGGCGCCGCGCCTCCACCCTATTCCCTCCATCCTATTTTCAGGGCCCGAAGCATCGGCAACTGACCGCTGGCCACCGCCCTACCGGCGTGGCATGGACGGGGCCCGTGCAGCGCCTCATGCGGACGTGGCGAAACCGGTAGACGCAGCAGACTTAAAATCTGTTTCTCATCCGAGAGTGCGGGTTCGAGTCCCGCCGTCCGCACCAGCGCTGATAGGCCGCCGGCACGGCATTGGCTGTTGGCCCCGCCGGCAAGCCCCGCTAGGGTCTGACGCTGTTGGCAACGAGATGAGCGGCGCGGACAGGATGATGTGGCGATCCCCGGCAAGCGGCCCGCTGGCACGCCTCGCACTGGCCGCTACGCTGCTCGCCGCCGCAAGCTGTACGGGCGACCGCGATCAAAGCCCGGTCAAGGTCGATCTTATCGGGCAAGCCAGCGAGATCCTCAATCCGCTGCGCGCAAGCGATACACCGGCGGGCAAGGCAATGCTCGGCGCCACCGCACAGGGCCTGCTCGCCTTCGACGCGCGCGGAGAGGTGATGGACGCCCTGGCCGAGAGCTGGATCGTCGAGGATGGCGGGCAGAGTTATATCGTCCGCCTCAAACGCGCCGTCTGGGCGGACGGGGAACCGGTAAAGGCGGAAGCCGTCGCCCGCCTGCTGCGCGAGCGGTTCCGCGCCAACCCGAACTGGCTGGCCGGGCTCAAGCCGCAAGTGCGGGCGATGACCGACCGGGTGATCGAGATCCGCCTCGACGCCGCACTGCCCGCCTTCCTCCAGCTTCTGGCGCAGCCGCAGTTCGCTATCCTGTCCGGCGATAGCGGCACTGGCCCCTATCGCGCCAAGCGCCAGGACGCACAATTCGATCTTGTGCCGGTGGGCAGCGTGGCCGCGGGCGAAGGCGCGACGGAGCACGAACCGCCGCCGGTCGATCACCGCATCGTGCAAGCGAGCAGCGGCGCGCGCGCGCTCGTCCGCTTCCGCGAGCGACGGACCGACCTGGTACTCGGCGGCCGCTTCCAGCATCTGCTGCTCGTGCCGGCGGCAGGCTTCTCAATGGCCGATCTGCGGGTCGATCCCGTCTCCGGCCTGTTCGGCCTCGCGCTCACCGGCCGCTCGGCATTTCTGGCGGACGGCAATGTGCGCGATGCGCTCTCACGGGTGATCGACCGCGCGGCGCTAGCCTCCACGCTGGGATTGCCGACATGGGCGACGTTCGATCATCCCCTTCCCGCCTCGCTCGAACTGGATCGCGCGCCGACCATGCCGGTCTGGGCGGACAGTCCCCGCGAGACCCGCGTGACGATAGCGCGCCGAGCCGTCGAGCACTGGCGTGTCAGCCATGGCGAGCCGCCACTCTTGCGCGTAGCCCTGCCCGAGGGCGCCGGCGCCACGGTGCTCTTTCGCCGGCTGGCGCGCGATTTCGCCGAACTGGGTGTTCGCATCGACCGGGTCGCGATGGACGATACCGCCGATCTCGTGCTGATCGACGAAGTGGCGCCATTCGATAGCGCGTTCTGGTATCTGAGCCGGCTCGATTGTGCCGCGAAGCTGCTGTGCGACAAGCGCGCTTCCGACCTGCTGGCTTCGGCGCGGCAGGCGGATACGGCGGCGGAGCAGACGCGACTGCTCGGCGAGGCGGAGCGGCTGATTGCCGACTATGGTGGCTATATCGCACTCGGCCAGCCGATCCGCTGGGCGCTGGCCAGCCGCCGCCTCACCGGCTTCCAGCCCTCGCCGCGCGGCATTCATCCATTGAACAAGCTGACCCCCGTCCCCAACTGACGGGCATGGACCCACCGTCGCGGTCCACCACGTAACGAAGGATCGACCGCCGGATGGCCAGACCCAACCCCCGTTTCGAGGAAATGATGGCGCAGTTCGACGCCATGCCGGGCCTCGGCCGCGATCCGCGTTCGATACGCCAGCGCATCGAGATGATGGAGCATCTGCTGGAAGGCGCGCTCGTCGTGCCGGGCACACGCTTCCGCTTTGGACTGGATGCGATCCTCGGCGTGGTGCCGGTGCTGGGCGATCTGCTCTCGGCCGCCATGGGTGCCTGGATCGTGTGGGAGGCTCGCAACCTCGGCATGCCGCGCTGGCAGTTGCTGCGGATGAGCGCCAATGTCGGCATCGACACCGCCATCGGCGCGATCCCGGTGGTCGGCGATGCATTTGACTTCGTTTTCCGCTCCAACAGTCGGAATTTGCGGATTATTCGCAAGCATCTTGACCGTCATCACCCCGAGACGGCCGTTATCGACGGCTAACCGCCCCATCCGGTTCCATTCGGGCGTTTTCTGCTCCGTCATGCCGAAGCAAGTTCAGCATGGCATTCTACGGGAGAAACGATCGACGGGATCGTCTCTGCGCCCGTGGTTTCAGCGATTTTCGACCGCCTTGCCATGCAGGCGCAGGAAGCGCTCATGGTCGGCCGGCGCCATGCGCACCGAGACGTGGACCCACAGGCGATCGCCCGTGCTGTCATGCTCCTCCGATAATATCTCGCCATGGGCGTGCAGCCAGGCAAGCGCGGCGCCATCGCTGCCGTCCAGCTTCATCTCGTAGCGGCGATGTCCCCGCTCCAGAAGGTCTGCGAGGTAGCGCCGCAACTCGGGGAGCCCCTCGCCGGTGAGGGCGGAGACCAGCACCACCTTGCCCTCCCGCTCTGCGCGGGCCTGGACGACGGCGCGATGCGTGGGATCGTCGATCAGGTCGACCTTGTTCCAGATCTCGATGATTGGGCGGATCGCCGTCCCCTGCCCCTCCTCGGCCTCGCTCCCTTCCGGTATCGCGCCGAGATCGGCCAGCACGTCCAGCACATCGGCCTTCTGCGCCTCCGTATCGGGGTGAGCGATATCGCGGACGTGGAGGATAAGGTCGGCCGACAGCACCTCCTCCAGCGTGGCCCGGAAGGCAGCGATGAGCTGGGTCGGCAGGTCGGAGACGAAGCCGACGGTATCGGAGAGGATCGCCTTGTCCAACCCCGGTAGGCTGATCTGCCGCATGGTGGGGTCGAGCGTGGCGAACAGCATGTCCTGCGCCAGCACGCCAGCACCGGTCAGGCGGTTGAACAGCGTCGACTTGCCGGCGTTGGTATAGCCGACCAGCGCGATCACCGGCCAGGGTGCCCGCTGGCGGCGCGCGCGATGCAGGCCGCGCGTGCGCGTCACCTGATCCAGTTCGCGACGGATGCGGGCCATGCGATCGCGGATCATGCGGCGGTCCGCCTCGATCTGTGTCTCGCCCGGACCGCCGAGGAAGCCGAAGCCGCCGCGCTGGCGCTCAAGGTGCGTCCAGCTCCGCACAAGGCGACCAGCCTGATAGTCGAGATGCGCCAGCTCCACTTGCAGGCGCCCTTCCGCCGTGGCCGCGCGTTCGCCGAAAATCTCCAGGATCAGCCCGGTCCGATCGATCACCTTGGCAGACCATGCCTTTTCCAGATTGCTCTGCTGGATGGGCGTGAGACTGTTATCGACGACGACCAGTTCCGCACCGGCGGCGGCGATCCGCGCGGCGACTTCCTCCACCTGCCCCGAGCCGAGCAAGGTAGCCGGTCGCGACTGGCGCACGCGATAGACGGCCGTTTCCACGACATCGAGCCCGATGGCGAGGGCCAATCCGGCGGCTTCCTCGACCCGCGCGGACACATCCCGCCGCTGCCGCCCGCCAAGATCGGCATGGACCACCAGCGCGCGGGTGCCGCGCGTTACTTCCTCGCGTTCGGTAAAATGCGCGATCGCTCAGGCCTTTACCGGATCAATCGTCGGCATCGTCATCATCATCGTCGCCCTCGCCCGACAGGTCCAGCGTATGCGCCGGCTGCACGGTGGAGATGGCGTGCTTGTAAACGAGCTGGATCAGGCCATCGCGCTGCAGGAGCATGCAGAACAGATCGAAAGCCGCAATTTCACCCTGGAGCATGACGCCGTTCACGAGGAACATCGTCACCGGCTCGCCCGACTTGTGCACGGCGGAGAGGAAAATCTCCTGTAACAGCTTGGGCTTGCGCTCGTTGGCGGAGAAAGCGGTTTCGATCCGGGTGAGGTCCAGCGGATGCGCCGGCATCACCGTGGAGATGGCGTGCTTGTAAACCAGTTGCGTCTGCCCGTCTCGGCGGAGCAGCACGGAGAAATTGTCAAACCAGGTGACAATGCCCTGGAGCTTCACGCCCTTGACGAGGAACATCGTCACCGGCGTTTTGCTCTTACGGAGGCTGTTCAGGAAAATATCCTGCAGATTGTTGAGCTTATCTGCCATTATTCTACTCCGTTATTGGCGAGTCATAGCTCGCATCGCGCCCGGTGCCGGACGTCGATTCTTCCCACATTCGAACGTGGGTGAACCTATGCGATTTTCCGCCGCAAATCCAGCCGTCTTTGCCGCACCGCACAAGAGCGATGCACGGATGGAACCGGATTATTCCCTGCTGTCGCCCAGCCCGAGCGACTTGAGCTTGCGATGCAATGCGGACCGCTCCATGCCGATAAATGCCGCCGTCCGCGATATGTTCCCCGAAAAGCGCTTGATCTGGACGCGCAGATATTCACGCTCGAAGTTCTCGCGGGCCTCGCGTAACGGCGCCCCCATGATCGCGCTGGACAGGCCGACCTCCTCATGGCCACCGGTCGCCTCAACCGGAAGCATATCCAGCTCGACGGTGTCGCCGGCCTGCATCGGTGCCAGGATGATGGTGCGCTCGACCACGTTGCGGAGTTGGCGGACGTTGCCGGGCCATTCGCCGGCCTGGAGCGCCGCCATGGCATTGGCCGCCATCGTCGGCGACGGCATGCCGCGCTCGGCGGCGAAGCGGGCCAGATAATGCTCGACCAGCCCCGGAATATCGTCCCGCCGTTCGGCCAAGGGCGGAATGACCAGCGGCACCACGTTGAGGCGATAATAGAGATCCTCGCGGAATTGCCGCGCGGCGATATCCTCCTTGAGATCATGCGCGGTGGACGAAATGACGCGAATATCCACCTTCACCTGCCGCTGACCGCCGATGCGGGTGAAGCTCTGGTCGGTCAGCACGCGCAATATCTTGCCCTGCGTGGTGAGCGGCATATCGGCGATCTCATCGAGGAACAGCGTGCCGCCATGCGCCTGTTCGAGCAGACCGGGGCGAATGACTCCGTCCGTCCCTTCGACGCCGAACAGGGCCTCCTCCGCGCGTTCCGGTTCCATGCGCGCCGCCGTCACGATGACGAACGGGCCGGTGGCGCGGCCCGACCAGTTGTGCAGCATCCGCGCCGCGACTTCCTTACCCACCCCCGCCGGGCCGGTGATGAGCACGCGGCTGCCGGTGGCCGCCACTTTCTTGATGGTAGCGCGCACCGCGTTGATCGCGTTGCTGGTGCCGGTCAGCTCCTCATCCTGGCCGGAACGGGCGCGCAGCACCTGATTTTCGCGCCGCAGCCGCTCGGTCTCGGTCGCGCGGCCGACGATGTGCAGGAGCTGGTCGGATTCGAACGGCTTCTCGATGAAGTCGACGGCGCCGCGCCGGATGGCCGCCACTGCCGTGTCGATATTGCCGTGGCCGGAGATCATCAGCACGGGGATGGTCGGATCGCCCCGCTTGATCTCCTCCAGCAGTTCGAGCCCGTCGAGGCGCGAGCCTTGCAGCCATACGTCCAGCAGCACCAGCGAAGGCCGGCGCATGGCGAGCGCCTCCAGCGCCTCGTCGCTGTTGCCGGCAAGCCGGGTCTCGAAGCCTTCATCCTCCAATACGCCCGCGACAAGCTCGCGGATATCCGCCTCATCGTCGACAATCAGAACATCAAGCGCCATTCAATGTCTCTCTCACAGATTCCCCAGCCCGTTCCTCACCTTCCTCCGCAAGGCGAGCGAGGCGTGCCACATCGAAGCGCAGCGTCACGATTGCGCCGCCGCTCTCCGCATCTCCAAACGTCATGGAGCCGAAATGCTCCTCAACGATCTTCTTTACGATCGCAAGGCCAAGGCCGGTGCCCTTGGCGCGCGTCGTCATATAAGGCTCGATGATCCGCTCGCGCTCAACCGGCAGGCCGACGCCGTCATCCGCGACCGAGACGACCACCTCGCCATCGCTCCGCGCCACGTGCATTATGACATGGCCATGCGGGCCGGACGGCGGCTCGACCTCGTCACGCACGGCCTGCTCGGCGAGATAGCGCTGCTCGACCGCCTCCACCGCATTCTTGACGATGTTGGTGAGCGCCTGGCCGATCTGGCGCCGGTCGCAGACCAGCAGGGGCTCGGGGCCTTCACACAGGAAGGTGAAGACGATCTGCGGATGCGCCACTTCGTGCAGGAACATGGCGTGGCGCGCGATGTCCACCACGGCTTCCTCGCGGAACACCGGCTTTGGCATGCGGGCGAAGGAGGTGAACTCGTCGACGATGCGCCGCAGGTCGCCCACTTGCCGCACGATCGTCTCGGTGAGGCGCTTGAAGGTGCCGGGATCGGACTCGATCTCCTTGGCGTAGCGCCGCTGCAAACGCTCGGCGGCGAGCTGGATGGGGGTGAGCGGGTTCTTGATCTCATGCGCGATCCGCCGCGCCACGTCCGACCAGGCGGCGCGGCGCTGGTCGAGCAACTGCTGGGTGATATCGTCGAAGGTGAGGACACGGTTGCCGTCCTCCGCCACCACCTGCGCGGCCAGAGTGCGGATTTCTCCCTCCGTGCGTATCTGGATGATATCGCTGCCCGAGCCCGCCTCCATCAGCGCGGCCAACTCCTCGGAGAGTTCGCTCAACGGCTGCCCGACCGCCTGAACGCCCGGCTTGACCAGCAGCGCCATGGCCGAGCTGTTGAGGAGCTGGACGACACCGTTCTGATCGACCGAGATCACACCGGCGCTGACGCCCGACAGCACCGCCTCGATCAGCGCGCGGCGGTTGGCGAGCTGGTTGTTGGCGGAGACGAGCGCACCTGTCTGCGCTTCCAGCCGCTGGGTCATGCGGTTGAATGCGCCAGCGAGCGTGCCGAGTTCATCGCGCGCGCGCGGATCGGGCACGCGGGCGGAGAGGTCGCCCGCCGTCACGCGCCGGGCCGCGTCCACCAGTTCGCCCACCGGCCGCACCAGCCGGTCCGCGACGGCCAGCGCGATCCACACGGCAGTGCCGACCAGCATCAGCGTGCCGATGAACAGCGCGATGTTGAACTGGAGCTGCAACTGGCGGGAGCGGGTCGTGAACTCGTCATAATCGCCGAGCACGGCCTGCGCGCGCTTCATCTCGCTGAAGGCGGTGGCGGCGGAATCGCGGGTGGCGTAGAGGAAGGTGTTCGAATTGGGGTAGAGCAGCACGAAGGCTTCGATCTGGTTGGGCTTGGCCTGCACGACGACCGGTTCCCCCTCGCGCAGGCGCTTGATGACGTCAGGCGTCAGGATATTCGGCGCGGTGCGCTGTTCCGGGTCCACCGTCGCGATCGGCGGCATGGCGGTGCCGTCCTTGCCCAGCTCGAAGATCGCCGAACGGTTGAGCTTTCGCGTTACCACCTGGTAGATATAGCCCTCCGTGAAGGACGGGCTGGTGATCGTCGACTGCCCGAGATAATCGCGCAGATCGCCGGCCATGGTGCTGGTCTCGTCGCCCAGTTCCTTCAGGTTGGACTGATAGTAGCCACGCGCCAGATCGCTGGCATTTTGCAGCATCCCGCGCGCCTCGGCCGAGAACCAGAACTGCACGCCATACTGGAACAGCAGGGAAGCGAAGATGACGACCAGCAGCAGCGGCACGCTGGCGATCATCGAGAACAGGGCAACCAGTCGCACGTGCAATCGCCCGTCGCCGCCTACGAGGCTGCGGACCGCGCGGCGCCGGGCGATGCGCTGGCCGAGCAGCACCAGCAGCACGATCGCCGGCAGCAGGTTCATGACAAGCAGCAGCGCCACGACGGGGGCGCTCAGCAGCGTGTCGTCCTGCTGGGGGCGGCCGACCAGCCAGTAGGTGAAGGCAGCGGTGGCCAGCAGGGTGATGCCCGCCAGCGGCTCTGCCAACCGCGCAAGGCGGCGCGATCCGAACAGCGTCCTGTCGGTCTTATCGTCCCCCCCACGCAGGCCCGATATCTGATCCATCATGGCAGCGATACAACATCGGCGTGTCGCTGGGAACACGCTTTAAGGCAGATGTCGGGCGCAATTCTCGCTGGTTGAAGCGCTCGGCTGAGTATTAGCCGCTGCACTGTGTCATCCCTGCGCCAGCAGGCTCAGCGCTCGCGCAGCGGCATCGTCGGGTCGATGTCGTAATGTGTGAGCTTCTTGCGCAGCGTGTTGCGGTTCATGCCAAGCATGGCGGCAGCACGGATCTGGTTGCCGTCCAGTGCTGCCAGCGTCTCGCCGAGCAGCACTGGCTCGATCACCGCGAGGAGCCGCTCGTGCAGATCGTCCGGCGCATGGGGGGCGCCGACGGCGAGTTGCTCGCGCGCCCAGCGGCGCACCGCCTCGCGCAGATCGGCCGCGCCGGCACCGGGTACGACGCCCGGCAGATCTGCGAGCGGCAGCACCTGCCGCAGATGCTGGATCTGAATCTCCTGATCGCGCGTCAGCACGGTGAGGCGTTTCATCAGGTTCTGCAACTCGCGGACATTGCCCGGCCAGTCATAGCGTTCGAGCAGCGCGGCCGCCTCGGCTGACAAAGTCTTGCGCGGCAGGCCGGATTGCGCCGCCCGATCGAGGAAATGGCGGGCAAGCAGCGGTACGTCCCCCACCCGTTCGCGCAGCGCGGGCAGCCGGATTGGCACCACGTTGAGGCGATAGAACAGGTCCTCGCGGAACCGCCCCTCGGCGATCAGCGCGGGCAGGTCCTGATTGGTCGCGGCAATGATGCGGACATCGACCCGCACCGGCCGCGTACCGCCCACGGACGTGACTTCGCCAGACTGGAGCACGCGCAGCAGCCGGGTCTGCGCGTCCATCGGCATGTCGCCGATCTCGTCGAGGAACAATGTGCCGCCCTCGGCCTGCTCGAACTTGCCGGCCGAGCGCGCTGCCGCGCCGGTGAAGGCGCCCTTCTCGTAACCGAACAGCTCGGCCTCGATCAGTTCGCGGGGAATCGCCGCCATGTTGATGGCGACGAACGGCCGGGCGCGGCGCGGACCAAGCCCGTGGATCGCCTCCGCGACCAGTTCCTTGCCGGTGCCCGATTCGCCGAGAACGAGAATATTGAGATCGTTGCCGACCACCCGTGCGATGGTGCGATAGACCTCCTGCATCTGCGGCGAGCGGCCGATGAGCGGCAGCTCGTCTCCCGCGCTTTCTCCTCCGCTCTCCGGTGCCGGCGCGTCGGGACTGGCGCTGAGCGCCTCGGCTACCGCGCGAACCAACTCATTGAGGTCGAATGGCTTGGGCAGATATTCGAAGGCCCCCTGCCCCGTCGCACGCACGGCAGTGTTAAGGGTGTTCTGCGCCGAGAGGATGATGACGCGGAGGTCGGGCGCCTCGGCGAGGATCGCGCCGACATCGTCGAGCCCGTCGCCGTCCGGCAGCATCACGTCGGTGATGAGGACATCCGGCGCGAAGGGGAGCATGGCCGCGCGGCGCTCGGCAATCGAGCCAACGGTGCGGACGATATGGCCCTGCCGCTTGAGCGCCTCGCCGATGACGATGCAGATGGCCGGATCGTCATCGACGACGAGAATCTTGCCCGAGCGCCGGGTCATTGTGGGGCTCCAATCGGCAACAAAACGCGAAAAATGGAGCGCTGCCCCGCATTGTCCCGCTCATATTGGACGAGGCCGTTCATGTCGCGCACCAGCTTATCGACCAGCGCGAGGCCAAGCCCCTGCCCCCCTCGCTTGCTGGAGATGAACGGGCTGAAGAGTCCGTCGCGGATCGCGTCCGGCACGCCGGGGCCGTTGTCGATCACCTGGATTTCGATCTGGAGGGGCGACGCGCCCTTGCCGCCTGTCCCGAGCACGGAGAGGCCGTGGCGGTAGGCGGTCGCCACCTGCACGGCACCGTCCGCCTGCCCCTCTACCGCCTCGACGGCATTCTTGACGAGGTTGAGCATGATCTGGACCAACGCGTCGCCGTTTACCTGCGCGTACGGCAGCGACGGATCATAGCTGCGCACGATCGGGCAATCGCGCGCGAAGCCCGCGGCGGCGATTTCCACCGCGCGGTCGAGCAGCGGGTAGATGTTGGCCGGCGCGCACTCAAGCGGCTGGTTGCTGGTGAAATGCTGCATCCGGTCGATCAGCGCGGCGATGCGGTCCACCTCGTCACAGATCAGGCGGGTGAGCGGGCGCGCGGTTTCACTCGCCTCGCCCTCGATGAGCTGGGCGGCGCCACGGATGCCGGAGAGCGGGTTCTTGATCTCATGCGCCAGCATGGCCGCTGCGCCCGTCGCGGAGCGGATGCCGAGCGAGGCGCGCCGCATGCCGAGCGTCTGCGACTGGCCGTGGACGTGCAATGCAACGACCCGCCAGCGTTCGTCATCGAGCAGGGGGCTGATGAGGATATCCATCTCCACCGCCTCGTTGCGCCCGGCATGGACCTGGATATCATAGGCCGAAAGCGGCTTGTCGGTGAGCCAGATCGCGGCGTCCATGCGCGGGTCGGCGATGCGCAGCACGCGGCTGACACTGCTGCCGACCAGCGCCGAGCGGGCCATGTTGAGCAGCGATTCCGCGCGGGCATTGGCCGAGACGATGCGCCCTTCCGCGTCGATCAGCAGGGTAGCCACGGGGTGCGCGGCAATGAGGTCGGCGGCGGCCGGAAGCTGCTCCCTTGCGGGATGGCTGCTACGATCAGGCGGCATTCAGGACGAGATCGGGCGCGGCCGGCGTCGGCCGTGCGAGGTGGGGCCGCGCGATGAACGGCTCGTAGAAGCGCGCCAGCATATCCAGGACCTTGGCCGCTTCCGGCACCTGATTGACGGTGTTGCGGAACTCTGCCGAGCCGGGCAGGCCGCGCGTATACCAGCCAAGATGCTTGCGGGCCATGTTGACGCCGGTCGTCTCGCCATAATGGGCGAGCATCGCGTGATAATGCTCGACGATCAGGCCGTATTGCGCCTCGATTGTCGGGTCCGGGGCGGGCACGCCGTCGCACAGCGCCGCCATCACCTGCCCGAGCAGCCACGGGCGGCCATAGGCGCCACGGCCGATCATCACGCCGTCAGCGCCGCTTTGCTCCAGCGCCGTGCGGGCGTCCTCGATAGAGCAGATGTCGCCGTTGACGATGACGGGCAGTCTCACCGCTTCCTTGACCTTGCGCACGAAGGCCCAGTCGGCCGTGCCCTTGTACATCTGGTTGCGGGTGCGGCCGTGGACGGTAATCATCTTCGCGCCGAGATCCTCGGCGATATGCGCCAGTTCCGGGGCGTTGAGGCTGGCGTGATCCCAGCCCATGCGCATCTTCACCGTGACGGGTACGTCGACCGCTTTGACCGTCGCCTCGATCAGGCTGGCGGCGAGCGGCAGGTCGCGCATCAGGGCGGAGCCGGCGTCACCGTTGACCACCTTCTTGACCGGACAGCCCATGTTGATGTCGATAATCGCGGCACCGCGATCGGCGTTGAGCTTGGCCGCCTCTGCCATCTCGGCGGGCGAGCAGCCGGCGAGCTGCATCGAACACGGCTCCTCGCTCGGATGCCATGCCGCCTTCTGGAGCGACTGGCGGGTTTGGCGGATCATCGCGGGCGAGGCGATCATCTCGGTTACGTTGAGGCCCGAGCCGTAGCGGCGCACGAGGGTGCGGAACGGCATGTCGGTGACGCCGGTCATCGGCGCAAGGATTACCGGCTGCGCAATCGTGACGGGGCCGAGCTGGAAACTTTTCAACAACGATTTCATGATTTCGCGTGCCTAAAAAACAGGCAGCGCCCATAGCGCGAAAGCGGCTGGCCGGCAAGCGACGGCTCGGCTAAGCGGCCTTCCATGCCGATTGTCGATCCTACAGATCCTGCGGAGCCCATTGCCGCCATCGTGCTGGCCGCCGGAGCCGGCGTGCGCAGCGGGGGCGAGACGCCCAAGCAGTATCGCGCACTAGCCGGGCGGGCGGTGCTGGCTCATTCGGTGTGGGCGTTGCGGAGGCATGGGCGGATCGGCGCGGTGCTGCTGGTCGTGGCGCCGGGCGAGGAAACGCGGGCGCGGGAGGCGCTGGGGGACCGCCTTGCGAACGTTCGCATCGTCGATGGCGGAGCGACGCGGCGGCTCTCGGTTCGGGCAGCGCTGGAGGCACTGGCGGCGGAGGATAGGCCGCCGCGCCATGTGCTGATCCACGACAGCGCGCGGCCGCGCCTGCCGGGTGGCGTGATCGACCGGCTGATTGCCGCGCTCGACGCGGGCGCGGAGGGCGCGATGCCGGTGCTGCCGGTCGCCGATACGCTGGTGGGAGCGCAGAACGACCTTTCCGGCGACACAGTCGACCGCGCTGCGCTGCGCCGGGTGCAGACGCCGCAAGCCTTCCGTTTCGAGGCCATCCTTGCCGCGCATCGACGCTGGCCCGAAGGCGACGAGCCGACCGACGACGCACAGATGCTGCGCGCGGCCGGCGGCGCCGTGCAACTCGTCACCGGCGATCCGCGCCTTGAGAAGATCACCTATCCGGGAGACCATGACCGCATGGAACGCGAATTGGCGCCCACTATCTCGACCCGCACCGGGCTGGGCTTCGACGTGCATCGGCTGGTTGCGGGCGCGCCCTTGTGGCTGGGCGGCATCGAGATCGCGCACAGCCATGGCCTCTCCGGGCATAGCGATGCGGACGTGGCGATCCATGCGCTGGTCGATGCGCTGCTCGGTGCGCTGGCCGAGGGTGATATCGGCAGCCACTTCCCGCCCTCCGATCCGCAGTGGCGCGGCGCGCGGTCCGAGCGCTTCCTCGCCTTCGCCGCCGGGCGGGTGCGGGCACGCGGCGGGCGCATCGAGCATGCGGATGTCACCATCATCTGCGAGGCGCCGAAGATCGGCCCGTATCGCGAGGCCATGCGCGCGCGGCTTGCGGCAATCATGGGGATCGGCATCGAGCGGGTGAGCGTCAAGGCGACCACCACCGAGCGGCTCGGGCTGACCGGCCGGGGCGAAGGCATCGCCGCGCAGGCGGTCGCCACCATCCGGCTGCCGCAAAGCGATGAATCCGATTGGCTTTCAGTGCCGGAAAGCCCATGATCGCACGGCTATGACAGGGGGCGCCGCCATCACCCACACCGTCCTGCCGGAAGCGCTGGTGACGTTGGCCCGGCGGGTCATCGAGACGAATATCGGGCTGGGCCGCCGCATCGTGGTGGCGGAAAGCTGCACCGGCGGGCTGGTTTCGGCCGCACTGACCGAGATTGCCGGTTCATCCGCCACGTTCGAGGCGGGGTTCGTCACTTATTCCAACGCGCAGAAAACCGCCATGCTGGGCGTGAGCGAGGACGTGCTCGACACGTTCGGCGCCGTCTCCATCGCCACGGCATGGGCGATGGCGCAGGGCGCGCTGGCCCGCAGCGAGGCGGACGTCGCCGTCTCGATCACCGGCATCGCCGGGCCGGATGGCGGCAGCGAGATGAAGCCCGTCGGCACCGTGGTCTTTGCGCGGGCGGAGCGCGGCGGCGACAGCGAGAATATCGTCGCGGACCTGCGCCGGTTCGACGATACCGGGCGGGGGAATATCCGCGTTCAGGCGGCGTTGTGCGCGCTGGAATTGCTGCTGCCGGATGAGGCGGGGGATTAGGGCGCGTCGCCAAGTTCGTTAGCTGCGGGGATGGCAGCTATTCGGGGTTTTCGTGTGGAAGCGGACTGTTCGGACAGACGACATTGCGGACATGGAGGAAGCATGGCAATTTCGGCCATGGCAAACCGATTGGCTGCGATCATCATAACACTCTGGCTCTTTTTTGCGTTGCTCAGCGTATTCGTGGCGCTCGCATTCTCGCCCATGGGGCTGCGTCTTCTGCTGCCCGACAGACATCCGGTCAGTTGGGTTTATCCTGCACTCCTTATAGTGCCGCCGGTCGCACTTGCGTCTCAGAGCCTTTTGAGCGCGAGGTTTTCGCGCCTATCGCTCTGGATCATCGTTATTCCTCTGGGCGCATTCACATTGCTGCTACTCGCATTCTTCGGCTCGGCTTTTTTTGCGCACTGAACCAACGTCCGCTAACCCCGACATTTCCGCCGTCTAGCAGCGCTGGCGCGCCACGTCGAAGCGGACATTCGTTCAGTCTGGATTTGTCCACGAAGCCGAGCACGGTTTGCAACGGATGGAGATGGTGGTCTGCCCGCTATCGTCATGCTGAATTGAGCGTTCCGCCCAACCGCGACCTTTCCCCGAGAGGAGGCGCTTGATCCGGATCAGGCAGTGCTATGCGCGCCGGAGCCGCTGCCGGAGGTGGCGGGCGCATAGAGCGCCTGCGCGCGCGCCTCGAAGGCGCCGATCATCTTGCGCAGGGCGCGGTCGAACACCTGCCCCGCGAGCATCTCGAACATGCGGTTCTTGAACGCGAAATCGACCGCGAAGTCGATCAGCACGCCCCCGTCTCCGTCGGGACGGAAGCGCCAATCATTGCTGAGGTGGCGCAGCGGGCCGTCGATATAATCGACATGCACGCTGTGCGGGCGCTGCTTGATGACGCGCGAGGTGAAGGTCTCCCGCAGGCCCTTGAAGCCGACGATCATGTCTGCCAGCATCTCGCCTTCGCTGTTGGAGCGCACGCGGATGGCGCTCACCCAGGGCAGGAACTCCGGGTAGCGCGGCACATCGGCGACAAGCTCGAACATCTGCTCCGGCGAATAGGGCAGTCGCCGGGTTTCCTCATGGCGGGGCATGGGAGACTCAGGCCTTGCGGGCCAGCGCCGCCTCGCGTGCCGCGCGCATCTTCGCGAAATCCTCGCCGGCGTGATAGCTGGAGCGGGTGAGCGGGCTGGATGCGACTTGCAGGAAGCCCTTGGCCCGCGCGATCGCGGCATAAGCCTTGAACGCCTGCGGAGTGACGAACTCCATCACCGGCGCATGCTTGGGCGTGGGGCGCAGATATTGCCCCATGGTGAGGAAATCGACATCGGCCGAGCGCATGTCATCCATCACCTGATGCACTTCGAGCCGCTGCTCGCCCAGCCCGAGCATGACGCCGGACTTGGTGAAGATGGAGGGATCGAGCTTCTTGACCATCTCCAGCAAGCGCAGCGAGGCATAATAGCGCGCGCCGGGGCGGATGGTGGGGTAGAGGCGCGGGACCGTCTCCAGATTGTGGTTGTAGACATCCGGCCGCGCGGCGACGATGGCCTCCACGGCGGCTTCGTGCTTGTTGCGGAAATCGGGCGTGAGGATCTCGATGGTGGTCTGCGGCGTGGTCTTGCGCAACGCCTCGATCACCTTGACGAACTGGTGCGCGCCGCCATCCGGCAGATCATCGCGGTCGACCGAAGTGACGACGATATGCTCCAGCCCCATCTCGGCGCAGGCATCGGCCAGGTTCTGCGGCTCGCGCGGATCGACCGGGCGCGGCATGCCGGTCTTGACGTTGCAGAAGGCGCAGGCGCGGGTGCAGGTATCGCCCAGGATCATCACCGTGGCGTGTTTCTTGCTCCAGCACTCGCCGATGTTCGGGCAGGCGGCCTCCTCGCACACGGTGGCGAGGCCCTTTTCGCGCATCAGCTTGCGGGTCGCCTCATAGCCGGCGCTGACGGGCGCCTTGACGCGAATCCAGTCTGGCTTGCGGGGAGAAACGCCGCGCGGGTCTGAGGAAAGGTCGTTCATGCGCCCCAAATAGCGATGACGCCGCCGGGTTGCCAGCCCCAACGATCTGCTGCACAGCGGGGGCCTATGATTACATTTACAGATATGCTGAGCGGGTATCGCAGGTTTCGCGCTACCGAGTGGGCCAATCAACGTGCGCGGTGGGAAGATTTCAAGGATGGCCAACATCCTGGTGTTCTGGTCATCGCCTGTTCCGACAGTCGAGTCGATCCGACGATCATCTTCGATACACATCCCGGCGAGATTTTTGTTGTGCGCAACGTCGGCGCACTTGTTCCTCCATTTGAGACGACGCCCGGTCTTCACGGCGTTTCTTCTGCGGTTGAATTTGCCATCCAGATCCTCGGCATTCAGGAAGTTCTTGTGATGGGCCATGGGCTGTGCGGCGGATGCCATGCCGCCCTCACCCAGGACATGCGCGACGCGCAGCCCGGCGAGGGCGGATTCATCGCCGGCTGGATCTCCATGCTGGACGAAGCGCGCGCCAAGGTGGTCGCCGAGCATGGCGACGACCGCAGCCGCGTGGCCGGCCGCGCGATGGAGCATGCGGCGGTACAGGTCAGCCTCGACAATCTGCGCACCTTCCCGTGGATAAGGGAGAAGGAGGAGCGCAACGTCTTGTCTTTGAAGGGCGCCTACTTCGCGGTGGCGGAGGGCGTGCTCTACCTGCTCGATGAGAAGACGGGACAGTTCGAGGCCTATGACGGATGAGATAATGCTGTTCGTCTATGGCTTGTTGTTGCCGGGCGAAAAAGGGTTCGAGTCGCTGGGGCTGGCCGCGCATGTGCGCGCACTGGGCCCGGAGCGGATCGCCGGCCGGCTCTATCATCTGGGCGATTATCCCGCGCTGGTCCCCGGCGGCGCGGGGATCGTGCGGGGCGACCTGCTCGCCTTCACCGAGCCGGGGCTGCTCGACAAGCTGGACGCCTACGAGCTTTACGACCCGGAGAACTCGGACAAATCGGAGTATCGCCGGGTCCGCGTCGACCTGCTGGAATCCGGGCGATCCGCCTGGACCTACGCCTATAACCGGCCGGTGACGAACCGGCCGGTGATCGCGGCGGGAAGCTGGCGGATGCCGGCCTGACCGGCGCCGGCGCGGTCATGAGCCGCGCCCGCGCTGGCCGGATTCAGCGCGTCAGCTTCTTGTAAGCGAGCCGGGTCGGCCGGTCGGCCGCGTCGCCCAGGCGGCGGCGCTTGTCTTCCTCATACGCCTCGAAATTGCCTTCGAACCATTCGACATGGCTGTTGCCCTCGAAGGCAAGGATGTGGGTGGCGAGGCGGTCGAGGAAGAAGCGGTCGTGGCTGATGACCACGGCGCAGCCGGCGAAGTTCTCCAGCGCATCTTCCAGCGCGCGTAGCGTCTCGACGTCGAGGTCGTTGGTCGGCTCGTCGAGCAGGAGCACGTTGCCGCCCTCCTTGAGCATCTTGGCCATGTGGACGCGGTTGCGCTCGCCGCCGGAGAGCTGGCCGACCTTCTTCTGCTGGTCGGTGCCCTTGAAGTTGAAGGCGCCGACATAGGCACGCGTCTGGATCTCATGCTTGCCGATGGTCATGAGGTCATGGCCGCCGGAGATTTCCTCCCAGACATTGTGGTTGGGATCGAGCGCGTCGCGGCTCTGGTCGACATAGCCGAGGCGCACCGTGGGGCCGATGTCGATCTCGCCCGAGTCGGGCTGCTCCTGCCCGGTGATGAGCCGGAACAGCGTGGATTTGCCCGCGCCGTTGGGGCCGATCACGCCGACGATGCCGCCCGGCGGGAGAATGAAGGAGAGGTCCTCGAACAGCAGCTTGTCGCCATAGGATTTGCTGATGTTCTTCGCCTCGATCACCTTGCCGCCGAGGCGCTCGGGCGTCTGAATGACGATCTGCGCCTTGCCCGGCGCGCGCGCCTCCTGCTTCTCGACCAGCTCGTCGAACGCGCGGATACGGGCCTTGCTCTTGGTCTGGCGCGCCTTGGGGGACTGGCGGATCCACTCCAGCTCCTCCTTGATCGCCTTCTGGCGCCCGGCTTCCTCGCGCTCCTCCTGCTCCATGCGCTTGGCCTTGGCCTCCAGCCAGGTCGAGTAATTCCCTTCGAACGGGATGCCGCGGCCGCGGTCCAGCTCCAGCACCCAGCCCACGACATTATCGAGGAAATAGCGGTCGTGGGTGACGAGGATGACGTTGCCGGCATAGTTGATGAGGTGCTGCTCCAGCCACTGCACGCTCTCGGCGTCGAGATGGTTGGTCGGCTCGTCGAGCAGCAGAATATCCGGCTTCTCCAGCAGCAGGCGGCAGAGCGCGATGCGGCGCTTCTCGCCGCCCGAGAGGTTGTCGACCGACCAGTCGCCCGGCGGGCAGCGCAGCGCTTCCATCGCGATTTCGAGCTGGTTATCGAGCGTCCAGCCGTCGACCGCGTCGATCTTCTCCTGAAGCTCGCCCATCTCGGTCATCAGCGCGTCGAAATCCACGTCCTCGGGCGGATCGCCCATGATCGCGCTGATCTCGTTGAAGCGATCGACCAGATCGGCGACGCCGCGCACGCCGTCCTTGACGTTTTCCAGCACGGTCTTGTTCGGATCGAGCTGCGGCTCCTGCGCCAGATAGCCGACGCGGACGCCCTCGGCCGCCCACGCCTCGCCCTGAAACTCGGTGTCGATGCCGGCCATCACCTTCATCAGCGTGGACTTGCCCGCGCCGTTGACGCCGATGATCGCGATCTTGGTTCCCGGCAGGAATTGCAGGTTGATATTGTTGAAAATTGGCTTGTTTGCGCCGGGGAAGGTCTTGGTGAGACCCTTCATGACGAAGCTGTACTGGACGGCCATCGGTAATCGGTCCTTCTGGAACGCGGAAGCTGTATGAGAATTCGCGCCCGGTTAGCCGAGCGGAGGCAGCTTGGCAAATGTGCGCGCGCGGGGCCCTCGCCCGCCGGGATTAGCGGTGTTCAGGAGAGAGTTGTCCCTGTCGATTTCCTATCGGTTAGGTTGATAACTCTATTGATTTCCCCGTCGCACGCGTTAATTGGGCGGCTCGTGCCCTTAAATCGGAGCACGTACATTGCTATGGGAGCCCGATAATATGAAGAAGTTTGCTGTGGCGAGCGCTGCTGTTGTGCTGATGAGCCTGGCTGCATGCGGCGAGCAGCCGGCTGCTGAGTCGAACAACGCGACCAACGAAGTCGTCGTCGACGAGCTGGCCAATGCCACCAACGCCGTGGACAATGCCGCGAACGCCGTCGCCAACGCTGCGGACGCCGTGAACGCGACCAACGCCGCCAACGCGGCCGAGTAATTGCCGGCGGCCGACCGGCCGGTCCGGACAATTCCGAAGGGCGGTGCCGTGATGCGGCGCCGCCCTTACTCTTTGTGCGCCGGCTACAAGGCGCCAGTGGCGTGAACGGAGGCCGGCCGCTGCGGAAGATCGCCCGGCATCCAGCCGCCGGCTCCCGCGATGGCTCCGGAACGGCTGGTCCCTTGCGCTGTTTCCGCTTGCATGGCGAACGGCGCCACAGCTAAGGGCTTGGCCCGGTCCGGGGAGTAGCGCAGCCTGGTAGCGCATCTGCTTTGGGAGCAGAGGGTCGCAGGTTCGAATCCTGTCTCCCCGACCACCTTTTTTCAAGCGCTTGCGGTTTCATTCGGAGGCCGCTCCCGCCGGCGTCGCGCGGTCTCGGCCTCACGTGGCGTTTCCCTGTCCTAGAGCCGCGTCAGCGACCGGGCCCGTGCGCATTCGTCGGCCAGAAAATCGAGCAGCGTGCGGACTGAAGGCAGCAGCCCTCGCCGGGACGGAAAGACGGCATGGACGATGCCGGCGCGCGGTCGCCAGTCCGGCAGAACATGCACCAGCTCTCCAGCCTCGACCTGACGCCAGATCATCATGGTCGGCAGTTGTACGATGCCGACGCCAGCCATGGCCGCCTCACGCAGCGCCGTCATATCGTCCGTTACCAGCCTTGGCCGGTAGGTGACGCTGGCCGTCTGGCCATCCCCATGATCGACTTGCCAATGATAGTCCTGACGAACCAGCCCCAGCGTGATGCCGGGCAGCCCGGCAAGATCGGCGGGCGAGACGACGGGATGGCTGGCCAGCAGCGCCGGGGCGGCGACAAGGCATTGCGTGCTGCTGTCGAGCCTGCGCATCACCAGATCGGTCGGCTCAAGCGGTGGGAAGCGCACGCGAATGGCAACGTCGATACCCTCGGCGATGAGGTCGACGCGCCGATTGGTGCTCTCCAGATGAAGTTCGATAGCCGGATATGCGGCGAGAAAGCGCGCGAACAGCGCCCCGAACTGATAGTTGATGAGCGCCACCGGGCAACTCACCCGGACGACACCGCGCGGCTCGGCGCGCTGCTGCGCGATGACATGCTCGGCCGCCTCCGCCTCCACCAGCATGGCGACGCAGCGCTCATAATAATCGCGGCCGATCTCGGTGACGGAAAAGCGGCGCGACGAGCGGTTGAGCAGCCGCACGCCGAGGCGCTCCTCCAATTGCTGGATGCGCCGGCTCAGCTTCGACTTCTGGAGCCCGGTGGCGCGCGCCGCATTGGCAAAGCCGCCGTGATCGACCACCTGGACGAAATAATAGAGGTCGTTCAGATCCTGCATCGTCCTGATTTTAGGATGCTGCGTCGGATATCGCAATCTTCTGGCGAACGCGGTGCAATGTTATATCCCTCCCGACAGGCGCAAACAGGTGTTTGCCGCCACGGAGATACGATCATGACCAAGACGATCCTCGGCCGCTACGGCAACAATCGCGGTCATTGGGTGGGCGACGGTTTCCCGGTCCGCTCGCTCTTTTCCTACAATAATCTCGGCCAGCATATCAGCCCGTTCCTGCTGCTCGATTATGCGGGGCCGCATTATTTCGAGCCGACCACGGACCGGCGCGGCGTCGGCCAGCATCCTCATCGTGGGTTCGAGACTGTCACCATCGTCTATGACGGCCTGGTGGAGCACAAGGATTCCGCCGGTAATGGCGGGATCATCGGCCCCGGCGACGTGCAGTGGATGACGGCGGCGGGCGGTATCCTGCATGAGGAATATCACGCCCCCGCTTTCGCCAGGACCGGCGGCCCGTTCCGCATGGTCCAGCTCTGGGTCAACCTGCCTGCGAAGGACAAGATGACCCCCGGCGGCTATCAGGGCATCGTCGCGGCGGATATTCCGACCGTCGACATGCCCGATGGCGCGGGCAAGGGCCGCGTGATCGCGGGCGAGTTGCTGGGCGCCAGAGGGCCGGCAAAGACCTTCACGCCGATCAACGTGTGGGATCTGCGCCTCACCCGCGACGCGGACCTGGCACTGGCCCTGCCCGAAGGCCATACCGCCATGCTGGTGGTGCTGACCGGCCATGTCACGGTCAACGGCAGCCAGCAGGCCGGTGAGGCCGAGGTGGTGCTGCTCAGCCGGGACGGCAGCGATGTTTCCATCCATGCCGATGGCGACGCGATGCTGCTGGTGCTGACCGGCGAACCGATCGACGAGCCGATCGTGGGTTACGGCCCCTTCGTGATGAACACGGAGGAAGAGATCCGCCAGGCGATCGACGATTTCAACAGCGGCAGGTTCGCGCGAGCAGCCTGACGACACGGGCCCGGCCTCCCTCGTGGGGCCGGGCCTTTCCCCGATGAGCTTTGGATCCGGTGGAGATGGTGGTGGGCCCGGCAGGACTCGAACCCGCAACCTAGCCGTTATGAGCGGCCAGCTCTAACCATTGAGCTACAGGCCCCGACCCCCTCGACCGGCCGAGCGTTCCGGGTTCGGCGGCGTTACCCCGGCGCCCTCCCCCTTTGCAAGCGCCGTTGTGACAGCGATGAGGGGGATGGGACGCCGACGAATTGCTGTGATGGGACCAGCTCATCTCGGATTTGGGCTTATCGTAATATTCGGCACGCTCGCGAGATTTCTCTGCGGGGTGATATGGATGCCGAAACGCGCCCAGCTTGGATGCTCTGGAGGACGGACGGCAGGGAGCACGCCGGTGAGAGCTTAATGCCCTCTTCCCTGCTCTTCCCGTGCGGCGGCGTGAATCGGCAGGATGAGCCGGAAGCTATGTGGCGTAATCTCGAAATGACCGCCGAGATGGCTGGCGATGCCACGTATCAGCTTGAGGGTGAAAGCGAGGCCGAGTTGCGGCGCGTCGCGCAGTTGACCGTCGATGCCTCCCTCATGCTCGAACAGCGCGGCGTCCGGCAGGGCGACGAGTGCGGTGGGACGGCGCACGGCGACTTCCACCGTGTCCGGCGCCGCGCCGGGGAGGAGCGTGACCGCCAACTGCTCGCCCTCGCCCAGCGCGGCACAGCCGGCACGGATCAGATGGGCGAGCATCCGCTCGACTTGCGCAGGATCACTGGCGATCGCGGGCAGATCGGCGCCCGCCGCGACAACGACCCGTACAGGCCCGCCCTGCCCGAAGCCGGCGACGATCGCATGGGTCAGCGCGGGCAGATCGACCGGCTCGGATACGGCGCGATGATCGCCGCGCTCGATGCGGCTGGCGAGATCGAGATCGTCGAACGTCGCCAGCAGCGTGCGGGCATCGGCGAGGATCTGCCCGGCCATGGCGCGATAATCGCTGGAAACCGGGCCGACGAGCTGCGCCTCGATCATCTCGGCATAGCCCTGAATGGCGTTGAGCGGCGTGCGTAGCTCATGGATGAGCTGGCGGGTGCTGGCGGCGGAGAGACCGGCCCAGCCGGGCGATGCGCTACCGCTCACCTTGACCAGTGCCTCGTGCGGCAGTTCGCGGCGAGCCTCCCCCACATAATCGAGAAAGCGCCCCGTTGCGGGATCGAAGCGCGGCGTGGCGGAGAGGCGCCACTCGCCCGCGAGCAGCCCCCCGGCGATGGTGAAGCGCGCATCCTGAAACGCGGCGCGGTGGCGGAAGGCGCCGAGCGCGCGCCCGTCCGCGCCGTGACGGCCATCGCTCGCCGGCGTGCCGATGCTGAGCCCCGCCACGGCCGCGCGGGGTGCACCGGCGACCGCGCGGATGACGCCGGCGGCGTCGGTCTCGAAGGTGAAGCGGCGAATGAGCGCCCCCCGGTTCGCCCGCACGCGCTCCTTCCGCGCCAAGGGCGGCGGAGGCACTGCTTCCGGCGCGGGTTCTTCCTCGCGCCGGTGCTGGCGTGTCTCGTTAAAGCGTTCGATCTGCGCCACGATACGGCCGATCTGGCTTGGCTCCGCTGCCTGCTCGCTGTCGTTCGCGGCCTGAACCGGCGGCGCGGCGGCCGCCTCCTGCGCCATCTCTCTGGGCACGAGCGTGGTCAGTGCGAGATCGACCGTGCCGAACCGCTGCAAGGCCGCGACGGCACCGGGACCGAGATCGGCGCGCCGGCGCAGCACGCTGCGCGCGAGCGGACCAAGATCGGGGATGATCCCCACCCAATCGGCGTCGGATAGCGTGACGGTCGCCATCATCGCGGCGACCAGCGTGGGATGATCCTGCCCGAGCAGACGCACCAGACCCGCCGAACGCAGCCGGCTACCCAGCTCGACTATCGAGGCGACGCGCTGCTCCACACTGACCTGCGGACGCATGCTCTCTAGCTGGGTCAGAATCGCGTCGCGGTCCTCGGCAGCGAGCGCGTTGGCCGCGCGGGCACCGGACACGTCATATTGCGCGAGCAGGTCGATGCACTGCCGCCACCGCGTCACGGTCGCTACCGTCCCGTCGCCGATGTTGGCGAGTACGGTGCGCAGAAGATCGTTGAAGCGCATGGTTCGGAGCGGTCCCTGTCGTGCGCCCGACCTAACGCCGGGCGCGCGCCGGGGCCAGATGCAAAAAACGGGACGTTACATAGTGGGACAATTGCATTGATGCGACATTATCTTATGATGGAGCTGATACGAGCGAAAGGAAATGTCTGGCTATGCCTGGCTCCACAATCGACGAGATTGATCGCAAGATATTGGACGCCTTGCAGAGCGACGGGCGCATGACCAATGTGGACCTCGCCGCCAAGGTCGGCCTGACCGCCCCACCCTGCCTGCGGCGCGTGCGCACGCTGGAGGAGCATGGCTACATCACCTCCTACCACGCGCATCTCGACCCGGTTTCGCTGGGCTACACTATCACTGTGTTCGCAATGGTCAGCCTCAAGAGCCAGGCCGAAGCGGACCTGCGCGCGTTCGAAGCCTATGTCGCGGAGCTGCCGCAGGTGCGCGAGTGCCACATGCTCAACGGCGAGATCGACTTCGTGCTCAAGGTGGTCGCGCAGGACCTGCGCAGCTTTCAGCAGTTCCTCACCTCCAAGCTGACGCAGGCCCCCAATGTGGCGAGCGTCAAGACTTCGCTCACCATCCGCACCTCGAAGAGCCTGCCGGGCGTCCCCATCGACCTTTGAAATCGCGCGGATGCGACAACGCCGGCGGACACGGAGTCCGCCGGCGCCGTTTCCGGTTGCTGTGTGGCTGGCTCAGGCCGCTTGGCTGTTCAGCCAGACCGTCCACATATCGGCGATCTGCTTGCGCACACCGGCGCCGTTCACCTTGCCGAAGGCTTCGAGCGCGCCGGCCTTGTCGCCCGAGCGAGCCAACGCGATGCCGAGACGTGTGTTAACCTCGTTGGCGTCCACGCCGCCTTTCTGGAGAGCCAGGCGGTAAAGCGCCACGGCCTTGGCATAGTCGCCATAGCTCAGGAACGCATTGGCCGTGGAGGCAGCCGGCCTGCCCGTTGCCGCCGCGCCGGCCGACTTCTCGGACGAAGGCAGCGATGCCTTGTCCTTGGCGATGGCATCGCTCGCCAGACGATAGAGTTCGCCGAGGTCGCTCTGATTGATCTCGCCGCTACTACGGCCGCTGTCGATCACCGACTTGACCTCACCGGGAAGGCCCGCCTTCCACGCCGACTCGGCATATTCATTATAACTGAAGGCGTTGCCCAGCGATTTGCTGGAGGCCATCAGGCGGAGCAGATCGAGGCTCTCGTCACGGGTCATGCCGTGGTTCGCGTCCTGGATGGACCGCAGCGCGATCCGCCAGTTTTCAGGCGAGCCAACATGGGTGAGCGCCAGTTTGAACCACTCGCCCTGCGAAGGATCGCTGGCGAGCGCCGCCATCTTGAGGCCGCGGGTATACCAGCTTGGATCAGGCGTCTTGCCTTCGGCCTGCTCGGCCTCGATCGCCTTGCGCAGATATGGGAGACCCTGCTGCACGAGCGCCTTGCCGGCCGGAGAAAACTGGTTGCCAGTCACGCTGGCGGTCGCCTCGCCGAAATAGCTCTCGGCCAGATAGACCTGCGTACTGGCCCCGCCGTAATTGGCGGCCGCCGCCTTGGCGAGATGATCGCGCGCGCCGGCATAATCCTTGGCATTGAGCGCGAGCTGACCGGCCACCAGTTCGAACTTGCCGATATCCGCCGCCGGGGTGACGCCCGAAGCGAGCATCTTCTCGATGCCGCTGCGCTGGAGCGCTTCATCCTTGAGGCCGATGCCGACGTTGAGGGTGAAATTGCCAAGGAAATACTGGTCGTCGGGCTTGCTCGCCTTAGCCTCGATCTCGGGCAGCTTGGCCTTGGCGCCGGCAAAATCGTTGGCGGCAAGCAGCTTCTGCACTTCCTGCGCGCCCGGCACGAATTCCTTGCTGGGCGAAAGCTTGACGGCTTCGGCCGCCTTCTCCTTCTTGGCGGCGGTCGCCGCGGACGGCATGAAGACCCCCGCCGACATGGCGACAAGCGCGATGGACAGGGCAGTGCTGGACAAGCGGCGCATCAATAATCCTCCAACCAAAGACCTTCAGGCTGCCCGTTTCCAGACGAGCCGACCCCAAAAAGGCCGTCAATCATCCTTGGCGGGCGCCGCGTTAACCGGGTTTGAACGGCGCTATAAACGCGCCCGCTCCTCTTGTCATCGCTCCATGTTCGGGTCGTCGCGCTTTGCAACCGTTATGTCGACGAGTCGTGTCGGCCCGACACCCTCGCCATGGGGCGACCTGCCCCATCTCTACAGCATCCTCCGGGGCTCCCTCATAGAGCATCTCCAAATCCACCATCGCGACGGCACAAAAGCTGAAATCCGGTGGACGCGCACAACGATGCGCCCGTTTTCTCTGGCATTCGCGCCCCCCGGCGGCTAGGCTGCCGGCTCTACATTCCCACGCAACAGACATAAGAGAAGAACGCTTGAGCAGCGACGAGACGATCCTCGCCGAACCGTCGGATATCAGCCCGGTCAATATCGTCGACGAGATGAAGTCGAGCTACCTCGACTACGCCATGTCGGTCATCGTGGCGCGCGCCCTGCCGGACGTGCGCGACGGCCTGAAGCCCGTCCACCGCCGCATCCTGTTCGGTGCGCACGAGCAGGGTTTCACCTACAACCGGCCCTATCGCAAGTCGGCCCGCATCGTCGGCGACGTCATGGGTAAATATCACCCGCACGGCGACTCCTCCATCTACGACGCCCTCGCCCGCATGACCCAGGACTGGTCGATGCGCGTGCCGCTGATCGACGGCCAGGGCAATTTCGGCTCGATGGATCCCGATGCGCCGGCGGCAATGCGTTATACCGAGGCGCGGCTCGCCAAGGTCTCCAACGCGCTGCTCGACGATCTCGACAAGGATACCGTCAACTTCACGCCCAACTATGATGCCAGCGAGAGCGAGCCGCAGGTTCTCCCCGCGCGCTTCCCGAACCTGCTGGTCAACGGCGCGGGTGGCATCGCGGTGGGCATGGCGACCAACATCCCGCCGCACAATCTCGGCGAGGTGCTGCGCGCCTGCCGGGCCTATATGGACAATGGCGCCATCTCGGTCGAGGAACTGATGGAGCTGGTGCCGGGGCCGGACTTCCCCACCGGCGCACTGATCCTCGGCCAGTCCGGCGCGCGCTCGGCCTACCAGACCGGGCGCGGCTCGATCATCATGCGCTCGCGCCACGAGGTCGAGACCGGACGCGGCGACCGCCAGTCGATCGTGCTGACCGAAATCCCCTTCCAGGTCGGCAAGTCGGGCCTCGTCGAGAAGATCGCCGAGGCCGCGAAGGACAAGCGGATCGAGGGCGTCTCCGACATTCGCGACGAATCGAACCGCGAAGGCGTGCGCATCGTCATCGACCTGAAGCGCGATGCGACCCCAGAAGTGGTGCTGAACCAGCTCTGGCGGCACACGCCGGCGCAGACCAGCTTCCCGGCCAACATGCTCGCCATTCGTGGCGGCCGGCCCGAGTTGCTCAACCTGCGTGACATCATCGAGAGCTTCGTGCGCTTCCGCGAGGAGGTCATCACCCGCCGCACCAAGTTCGAGCTGGCCAAGGCGCGCGACCGCGCCCACATCCTGCTCGGCCTCGTGGTGGCGGTCAGCAATCTCGACGAGGTGGTACGGATCATCCGCGGGTCGGCCAGCCCGGCCGCCGCGCGCGAGGCGCTGCTCACCAAGGCCTGGCCAATCGGCGACATCGCGCCCTATCTGCGGTTGGTGGAAGCCGCCGAGGAAGCGCCGGAGGGCGACGTCTATCACCTCTCCGAGACGCAGGTGCGCGCCATTCTCGACCTGCGCCTGCACCGCCTGACCGCGCTGGGCCGCGACGAGATCGGCAACGAGTTGCAGGGGCTGGCAGAGGCCATCGAGGGCTATCTGCTGATCCTCGGCGACCGCGTGCGGCTCTATGCGGTGATGCGCGAGGAATTCGACGCGATCGAGGCCGAGTTCGCCACGCCGCGCAAGTCGACCATCGCCCCCGCCGCCGATGGTATCGAGGACGAGGACCTCATCGAGCGCGAGGAGATGGTCGTCACGGTGACGATGGAGGGCTATATCAAGCGCACCCCGCTCGATACCTTCCGCGCGCAGAACCGGGGCGGCAAGGGCCGCGCCGGCATGGCGACCAAGGACGAGGACGTGGTGACGGAACTGTTCGTCACCTCCACCCACACGCCGGTGCTGTTCTTCTCTACCATCGGCAAGGTCTATCGCCTCAAGGTATGGCGCCTGCCCGAGGGTGGCCCAGCCACTCGCGGGCGGCCGATGGTCAACCTGCTGCCGCTGGCCGAGGGCGAGACGATCCAGACCGTGCTGCCGCTGCCGGAGGACGAAGCGGAATGGAGCGCGCTTCAGGTGATGTTCGCCACCGCCAGGGGATCGGTGCGGCGCAACAGCATGGACGCCTTCGCCAACATCCCCTCCAACGGCAAGATCGCCATGAAGTTCGAGGGCGACGACGCGGATGACCGGCTGATCGGCGTGGCGCTGCTCACCGGGGCGGATGACGTGCTGCTCGCCTCCCGCCAAGGCAAGGCGATCCGCTTCCGTGCCGACGACGTGCGCGAGTTCCAGAGCCGCAGCTCGACCGGCGTGCGCGGCATGACGCTCAAGAAGGGCGATGAGGTGATCTCGCTCTCCATCCTCCATCGCGTCGGCACTACGCAGGAGGAGCGCGAGGATTATCTGCGCTATGCCCCATGGAAGGGCGAGCGCGAGGGCAGCAGCACGCTCGACCCGGCGCGGTTCGAGGAGCTGATCCAGCGCGAGCAGTTCATCCTGACGGTGTGCGCCAACGGCTACGGCAAGCTCTCGTCCGCCTACGAATATCGGCGGACCGGGCGCGGCGGCCAGGGCATCACCAACATCGACAATATCGCCCGCAACGGCGAGGTGGTCGCCAGCTTCCCCGCCACACGGGAGCATCAACTCATGCTCGTGACCGATCAGGCCAAGCTGATCCGCATGGGGCTGGACAGCCTGCGCGTGATCGGCCGTGGATCGGCAGGCGTGCGCCTGTTCGACGTGGCGGCGGAAGAACATGTGGTGAGCGCGGCGCGCATCGAGGAAAGCTCGGACGAGGACGCCGAGGTGGAAGTCACGGACGCAACGGACGCGACCGAGTAAGCCGATCAGGCAAGCATAAGGGCGGTGGTAGGCTATGCTGCCACCGCCGCCCCGGTTGCACAGACGGGCCGCTCGAAACCTCGTCCGGGATGACCCAAAATCCTTATCCCCTTCTCGCGCCGCAGCGGTCAGATCGAGCGAGCAGAGTCCGTTTTAAGGGACGATCGTTTACCCTGATTTGCCGCGTAATCCGGGCAATAGCGGTGGCGCATATCTGCCTCTTACCAGAGCCACAGTAACCTTTTCCAAGATGGGCCGTCTAACAACGGGGGCGTCACGGAGGCGCGCCCTTGGGAAAGGAAGATCCATGAGCAAGCTCAAACTGATGGCGGCCCTTGCGGCGGCGACTGCGGCACTGGGGATGGCGGCGGCGCCGGCCGCCGCTGAACAGGTGAACATCAACACGACCGGTTTCAGTCCAACTATCGGGACGGCCGGTAATTCGGTGGCTTTTTCGGGCACGTCGAACGGTATTACTGTCAACGCCCTGGCCAGTGCCTGGACGGCGACGCCGACCGATACGGGTGGTTATACTTTCGCGCCCTCTTACATGAGCCGGGGCGCTCTGGGGCTGGGCGTCACATCTCCGGATGATTCGATAACCAACGACGGGTCCCGTTTTCACCTGATAGACAATAAGGACGGTTTCGATTTCGTTCTATTCCAATTTGACCAGAATGTCACGATCACATCGGCGATCCTGAACCAATCATCGTTGCTTAATGGCAATATAGACAATGAATCGTCGGTTGGTATCGGCTTGAGCAAATTGCCTTGGAACACACGGCTGGACTTGAGCAATGCGTCCCTGTTCGACAGCCTCTCGATCGACTTCTTCGACGTCGCTCGCTTTTTTACGTCGGATCCCACCGTCCGTCCCGATGTGCCGTTCAATCTGGGCGGGCAATCCGGCAATATCTGGATGATCGGCGCGAACCTGCACAATGACGACACCGTGACATTCGGCAATGGCACCTCACCCTCGTACGATGCATTCAACATCCAGCGCCTGACGGTGAACACGGCCGGGGCGGTGCCGGAACCGGCAAGCTGGGCAATGATGCTAACCGGATTCGGTCTGATCGGCTGGGGAATGCGCCACAAGGGGGTGGCAAGGCGCCCTGCGATCGGCTGACCCAACCCATAGCCCGCCGGGGCCTCCCCGGCGGGAAACATCGAATACCCCATGCCCGGCGGAGCCTTCTTACGGCGCCGCAAGGCGATCAATATCCCCGATGGCCCCAAGACGCCAATCGGCAACTCCGCCGACACCCCCGAATTGAGCACACCCAGAGGAAAGGGCACAGGACGAGAAGTCGAGGCAGCGGAAACTCGAGTGTTTCCTTGCTTTTCCGTCTCTTCCGAGGGGAAGTGATGACGGGTGACAATTGCGATTGGCGGAGAGGGTGGGATTCGAATATGGCTCGTAGAACCCTGTAAATACTCGCATACTCAGACCAAATTTGCCAAGTGTGCCCCCTGCTCTGCCCCCAAAAAGATTGGACGCATCCGCATCGTCTCGGACGAGGCGCCTCAATCCGAGGCTGTACCATCAACCATGCGCAAAATCGCGATCTGTCTCTTAATCAGCGGGTCCTAGGTTCGAGCCCTAGTGCGTCCACCACTTTCCCCTTACTTTTCAATCAGATACTAGGCTCGCCGGATCGGGCGATTGAGAGCATTTTTGTGCTAGGTAGCTCTCTAGGTAGCAGCGCGCTAATTCGGCACTGCGGCTACTCAGCCTCCGCACATCAGCGTTCACGGTGAAAGATTCATGGCCTGCGCTTTGTCCGACTGCGCGTGAGCGAGTCGGCGTTTCACCTCTCAGCCAGCGCGACTGCTACCCATCTTGCTCCGCACCAGCATCGCACGCTGGGATGGCCGCTTAGAGCCTCAGGCAGCGCGGTGTCATAATGACAGCTAGGCCACCCGAGCTCCGATCCAGATCACCCGGCCGACAATATCGACGCCTTTGCGCTGGATGCCCTGCCAGCTCGGATATGCAGGGTGGTCGGTAAGAACGGTCAGACGGTTCTTCGTTGGGTCGATCGCTATTCGCCTTACGAAGATTTCAGAAGACCCACGGATGGCGTAAAGGCCTTCACGCACGCTCTCCTGGAAGCGAACTCGGCTAATCATAACCTCGTCGCCATTACGGAGGGTCGGCTCCATCGCCTCACCAACAATTGGCAAGATTGCGACACTGGCGGGCTGATCACACAGCCGACCGAGCCAAGCCGCATCAACCAGCCGCCATTGTGAGCGTGAATCGTTACCTGTCCCGTTCAGCAATGGGACTTTTACTATCGAACGCTGCCCGACTGTCGGCCCCTCCTTTCCACCGAGCATCTCTACGGGCACGTCAAAATGCAATGCCAGCAGCGCTATATCGCTTTGGTCAAGGCGGGCTGGAGAACCTCGTTTAATGAACTGCTGGATGTATGCCGAGTTTCGCCCGAGGAGGCGCGAAATCGATGCGTAGGTCTCTCCTCGCTCGCTGATTAGGCCATCCAACGCCTCCCGCGGCTCCATCCTATCGTCTCCTTCGATTTCCTACCTCTCTATCACACGCCGAAGGAACAATCCTAGTCGGACAGCCCCGACAAGGTCAGTAGGGCAAGCAAAAGAAACAAACGTCGTACGGGAGCACAATGCCACGGCACCTGCGCTACTGGGTCGGCCTCGACGCCGGCCACTTGGAGACTGCGGTCTGCCTCGTCGATGCCGAAGGAAACGTTTTCTTCGAGGCAATGACTGAGACCCGCGCTGCTCCGATAAGGGATATCCTTCGCCGGTTCGGCGTTGAGCCTGTCCAGTCTATTACGATCGAGGCCGGTGTCGGCACTCAGATGGTTCGGGATCTCCGTTCGTTCGGTTTTCCCGTTCAAGTCGCCGACGTTCGCAAATCAAGCAAATTCCTGGCGATCCGACGTCAAAAGACAGATGCGAATGATGCCAAAGGTCTCGCTGAGCTTGGCCGACTGGCGCAGTCCTTCGGTCCCTATAGCGCGACGATCTGGGTGAGAGGTCAGCGACTATCAGGATGAGAACAGATTGTCGCGGCGGGTTCATGGTGCCGGGTTAGATTGTCGCTGGCAAGGGCGATTCTTCGCTCTGATTGTCGCTGAT
>Ga0066256_1000642_pt1 | contig 75571 bp, 65 predicted proteins | sample ThiBio_1000_biof_FD_87107 | JGI IMG/M metagenome (GOLD analysis project Ga0066256, IMG submission 87107) | Wastewater bioreactor microbial communities from Cape Town, South Africa - Thiocy_expt_1000_biof (version 2) | ecosystem: Engineered > Bioreactor > Thiocyanate-remediating >... | reverse complement strand
GCCGTCGTCGGCACCGTGCCGAACATGGGCGCAGCCGAGACCAGGCGGGCTATCGACCTGGCGAACGCCGCATTGCCGGCGTGGCGCGCGAAAACGGCGAAGGAGCGCTCGGCGATCCTGCGCAAGTGGTTCGAACTGATGATGGCGAACCAGGAAGACCTCGCCATGATGATGACGGCGGAGCAGGGCAAGCCGCTGACGGAGAGCCGCGGCGAGATCGCCTATGCCGCAAGTTTCTTCGAGTGGTTCGCGGAAGAAGGCAAGCGCGTGTACGGCGACACCATTCCGCCGTTCACCTCGGACCGCCGCATCGTCGTGCTGAAGCAGCCGATCGGCGTTTGCGCCGCGATCACGCCGTGGAACTTCCCGTCCGCGATGATCACGCGCAAGGCCGGCCCGGCGCTGGCGGCCGGTTGCACCATGGTGGTGAAGCCCGCAAGCCAGACCCCGCTGTCGGCATTGGCGCTGGCGGTTCTGGCGGAGCGCGCAGGCGTGCCGAAGGGCGTGTTCTCGGTGGTGACCGGATCGGCCTCGGCCATCGGCGGCGAAATGACGTCGAACCCGATCGTGCGCAAGGTGACGTTCACCGGATCGACCGAGATCGGCAAGATGCTGATGGAGCAGAGCGCCTCCACGGTGAAGCGCACGTCGATGGAACTCGGCGGCAATGCGCCGTTCATCGTGTTCGACGATGCGGATCTCGACGCGGCGGTGAAGGGGGCGATGGCCTCGAAGTATCGCAACGCCGGACAGACCTGTGTTTGCGTCAACCGCATTTTTGCGCAGGACAAGATTTACGACAAGTTCGTCGAAAAGTTGACCCAGGCGGTGCGCGACCTAAAGGTCGGCGACGGCTTCGGCGAAGGCGTGACCATCGGACCGCTGATCAACATGGCGGCGGTGGAGAAGGTCGAGGAGCATATCAACGACGCCAAGTCCAAGGGCGCGAAGGTCGCGGTCGGCGGGCACCGCCATGCGCTCGGCCACACATTCTACGAGCCGACGGTGCTGACCGGAACGACGCCGGACATGCTGATCTTCCGCGAGGAAACCTTCGGCCCGGTTGCGCCGGTGTTCCGCTTCACGACGGAAGAGGAGGCCATCACGCTGGCCAACGACACCGAGTTCGGCCTCGCCGCCTATTTCTATGGCCGCGACATCGGCCGGGTCTGGCGCGTTGCCGAGGCGCTTGAATACGGCATGGTCGGCATCAACGAGGGCATCATCTCGACCGAGATTGCGCCCTTCGGCGGCGTGAAGGAAAGCGGCAATGGCCGAGAGGGCTCGAAGTACGGCATCGAGGACTATCTCGAGATCAAGTACCTCTGCATGGGCGGGATCTGAGTCTTCGCGGGCGATGCGTGTCCGTCATTCGCCCGGCCCTGTCGAAGCACGTTCAACCCGCTGACATCGCAAGCGCAGAAGCCCGCCATCGGCGGGCTTTTTTGCATCTGCGTTGTCCTCGTACTGGCGTACCATCGAACGCGCTGTTTCCTCCTGCTGTTGAACTGCATTGTTTGCGATGAAGGTGTGCTGATCATCGTCGCGGCTGCGAGATATTTTCCGAACATGCTGTTCGCGCAACTCAATTCGGTTTGCATGCGATGTAATATCGCCTCGCGCCGTTTGTGTTGCGATGCAAGATGCGACAATGAACCGTTCCATAAATGGAACGCTGTCGGATCATAATAGCGGCTTCTCATTGGGTTGTCAGAGCGGGCAAACAGGCAGACACCAAACGGGGACTGGTGAGCGGTTGAAATTATTTCGATCGCCGCGGAGTTAATCCGAACAACAAACAACGGGAGGGACTGATGACAATGAATAGACGGGACGTGTTGTCTGCGGGTTTGGGAGCTGCCTTTGCATTGCCGGCCGCATCGCGCGGATGGGCGGCAGCCGAGGCGGCCAATGTTCGCTGGGCTTCGCTTACACCGGGCTTTACGGTTCTGGTGACGGAGTTCGTTCGCTATCACAAGCTCGACCAGAAGAATGGTTTCACGTTGGGAACGCCGGTCTCCTATTCTTCGGTCCCGACATATTACAGCGATTTCGATGTTGGAAACTACGATGTCTGCATCGGTAGCTGGGACACCTTTGCTGTCCGCTATCTCGGCGGCGTGCCTTGCAAATATATTTGCACGATCACGACGGGTGACATGATCAATTTCATGTCGTCGAAAAAGGCGGGTATGAAATCCATCGAAGAGGTTGCCGGCAAGGTTGTCGCGGCGCCTCAGTCGACCGGAACCTACCGCATGGCGCGGGCCGTGCTGAAAGAGTTTCACAAGATCGATATCGAAACTGCGGCAAAGGTGCAGAACGTCACCAATCCCGCAGCATCCGTTTCTCTTTTGCGTGCGGGCTCAGTTCAGGCAGCTTTGACGTGGGAGCCGAATGTCAGCGCGGGTCTGGCTGAAGACCTAGACCTGCAGGTTCTCTTCAACGTCGGTGACGCTTACACCAAAGCAACCAGCGGCGTTCTGCCTTACTTCGGAATTGCGGCGCGCCGCGAGCTTCTGGAAAAGGACAAGAAGATCGGATCGCGCATCGACGGCGTGTTCCGCGATTGTATCGCGGGCATCCTTGGTGACGTGCCGGCGGCTGTGAAGATCGTCGGAGAACGCACCGGCTTCAAGCCCTCCGTTCTCACCGAGGCTATCAATTCGAAGCGGCTGAGCTTCAAGTACATGTCGATGAATGATCCGGAAGCTCGCAAGACAACGGAAAAGGCGATCGATTTCTGCGTGCGCAACAAGTTGATCGCTTCGAAGCCGGACGAAGGATTCTTCTACAAGGCTTGACGTTCGTTCCCTGCATCGGCCGGGGCCTGATTGGCCCCGGCCATTTCATCTAGTCAATCGGAGAAGTTCGTGTCGGAAACCGACGCCCGTAAAGTAGCGCCCACGGCGGGGGCCAATCCGGCCTCATCGCAGGCGGAGCCCACGCGACGCGAGGGTGTGCTCCCGGTCATTGTCGTTGTGATCGGGCTGATCATCGCGATCCAGATCGCAAGCTTCTATCTGCCGCCGTTCGTTATGCCGGCACCGCTGACGATTTTGTACGCGACAATCGATATTTTGCGAACGGACTACATGCACATCGGTGTGACAGCGCTCCGACTGCTCGTCGCGATCCTGTTCGCCATGGTGCTCGGTATCTTTCTCGGTATCGTCATGGGCGTCTTTCCCAAGATCAGACCCTACATCCGCTCGCTGGTGATCATCGATACGGGTATCCCTGCGCTGTCCTGGATGCTGTTGGCGATATTCTGGTTTCCTCAGCCGGAAGTCCGCATCTTCTTCATCATGTCGGTCATTCTCATTCCTTTCTATGCGCTCAGCATTTTCGACGGCATCCGCGCGTTGCCGCGCGACTGGGTCGATATGATCGAAAGCTTCCGTCCGCGGCGCTGGCAGGTCCTGCGCTATCTGATCCTGCCGCATATCGTTCCGTACATTCTTTCGACCACGAAATCCGTCATTGGCTACGCGGTTCGTATGGTCATCTTCTCCGAACTGATTGCTTCGACGCTTGGCATCGGATCGAGAATGAGCTTGGCCCAGTCGATGTTTCGGATCGATACGGTGCTGGGGTGGACCGTTATTCTGATCGTATTGAATCTGCTGCTTCAAACCGCGCTGACGGCTCTGGAAAAGCAACTCCTGAAATGGCGTGCGGAGGCCAGCGTACGATGAGTTCGGAAAAAGAAGCAGTCATTTCGCTGAAGAATGTCGACAAGTCCTTCGGGAACATGGTCGTCGCCAAGAATATCAGCATGAGTGTGAAAAGCGGTGAGATCGTCGCGCTGCTCGGCCAGACAGGTGCAGGCAAGAGCACCGTGATGAACATGATCATGGGCACCTTGCGGCCGACCGGCGGTGAAGTGCGCGTGGCAGGGCACGACCCTTACAACGAGTTCGACAAGCTTCGCGGCAAGCTCGCGGTCAGCTTTCAGACCGACCGTCTGTTGCCATGGCGAACGACCGTCGAAAACACCGAACTCGGACTTCTGATTCTTGGCGTGCCGGCCAAGGAGGCGCGCGAGCGCGCGCTTACATGGCTGAAGCGGGTCAAGCTGGATGGCGCGGAGAACAAATATCCGCATGAGCTGTCCGGCGGCATGCGCCAGCGTGTTTCGCTGGCCCGTGCACTCTGCGTCGATCCGGAGCTGATCCTTCTCGATGAGTCCTTCAGTCAGCTTGATCATGTCACGTCCAAGGCGCTTCGCGAGGACTTCGCCAAGGTCGCGCGTCAGTACAACAAGACTTGCCTGTTCGTGACCCACCGGATCGAAGACGCGCTGGAAATGTCGGATCGGGTAATCGTTCTCCGTCCCGGCGCGGGAATTGCGCTTGAGCAATCCATCGATGATGCCATGCGCGCTGACGAAACACGTCTGCGCGAACTTCACCAGACGATCGCCGACCGGATGGGCAGCGGACCGGCTGCGTAACAATTCAAGAAATCCCAGCAGGAGATTGAGAGAAGAAGATGAGCTTTGAAGATATCGTAGTTGAGCGCGTTGAGAACTGGATCGAAATCCAGATCAACCGCCCGGAAAAGCTGAACTCGCTGCGCGAAAAGACCGCCGGCGAAATCCTCGAGGCCATGGCTGATGCCGAACACGACCGCTCGATCGCTGCGGTGATCCTGAAGGGAACCGAGAAGGCATTCTGCACCGGTATCGACACCAGCGAATTCCAGATCGGTGACAATGAGTACTTCGACTTCTATCGGCTTCGTCGCCGGTCGCGGAAGGTGAATTCGCTGTTCAGGGAATTGCCGAACTATACCAAGCCGGTCATTACCGCGATCGAGGGCTTCGCTCTCGGCGGCGGTCTCGAACTCGCCCTGGTTGGCGACATGATCGTCGCAGGCGAGAAGGCAAAGCTGGGCCTCCCCGAGATCAAGCTGGGCCTGATGCCCGGCGGTGGCGGCACACAGACTCTGCCGCGCCTGATCGGCAAGCCTCTGGCCAAGGAACTGATGTGGACCGGCCGCCGCATCAGCGCGACCGAAGCCAAGGAATATCGCCTGGTCAATCACGTCACCGCAGCGGGCGGCGCGCTGGAAAAGGCGCGAGAGATCGCCCGCTCGATCGGCGAGAACGCGCCGCTGTCGGTGATGTTCACCAAGGGCGTGATCGATCGCGGTATCGACATGTCGCTTCCGGACGGTTTCACCGCCGAGGGTGACGTTTCCTTCATGCTCTATTTCACCAAGGATCGGCAGGAAGGCCTGACCGCATTCCGTGAAAAGCGGGCTCCGAAGTTCAAGGGAGAGTGATGAGAGATGGCAAAGTCAGATATCGTTATTGCCGGTTACGCTGAAACACCGGTTCTCTATCGCTCCGGCCGCAGCGCCTATGATTTCGCCGGCGAAGCGCTGGCGCAGTTGATCAAGAACACCGGCATCGAGAAGTCGGTGATTGACGGCATGTCGGTCACGGTGCCGCTGTCGGAATGCGCCAATCCGTTTTTCGCGGTATACATGGCCGAAGGCCTCGGCATCTCGCCGACCTGGTTGAACTATGGCGGCATCGGCGGTTGCTCGGCAACGGGCGGCGTATCGCGCGCAATGTCCGCCATTCGTGATGGCCACTGCGAAGTCGCGGTCGTCATGTCGGCGGACGCGCCCAGCACGCGCTGGAATGCAAACTACGCGGCCTACCGTTCCGAATTCCAGGACCCAGTTGGCGTGCAGGGCCCGCCCGCGGTGTTCGGACTGCTGATGAGCCGTTATGCTCATCAGTACAAGCTGAAGCCGGAAGCTCTCGCGAAGATCGCCGTCACGCAGCGCAACCATGCGCTGCTCAATGACAACGCGCTCGACAAGTTCCGCAAGCCGCTGACGGAAGAAGATTACTTCAATTCGCGCATGGTCGCCGATCCACTGCGCGTGCTGGACTCGGTGATGTTCTGTGACGGCGCCAACGCGTTCCTAGTGATGACCCGCCAGAAGGCGGAAGAACTCGGCATCAAGAAGTACGTTTATCCGACGGCTTATGCCGAACTGACCAACGTCAACGGAGCCGATCCTCTGGCGGATATCACGGAGACCGGTTTCTCCAAGATCGCGCCGAAGGTGTTTGCTCAGTCAGGCCTGAAGCCGTCCGATATCAGCATGTTCCAGCCGTATGACGACTTCACCATCGCAATCCTGATGAAGTTCGAGGATTTCGGCTTCTGCGGACGTGGCGAAGGCAGCGATTTCATTCTGAACACCGATCTGTCGTTCAGCGGGCAACTCCCGCTCAACACCGGCGGCGGCCAGATTTCGGCAGGTCAGCCGGGTCTTGCCAGCGGAGGCCTGAACCTTGCTGAAGCCGTGCGTCAGCTCTTTGGCGAAGGCGGAAAGCGTCAGGTTAAGAATCCGAAGAATGCTCTCGTTACTGGTATCGGCGTGATTCCGTTTGCCCGCAACTGGGGCACCAGCGCCGCGATGATCCTGGAGGTCTAAATGTCTGAAACAGCGAAAGCGGGACGTCCCGTTCCCAAGCCCAATACCTATGTCGACACGACGCCGTTCTGGGAAGGTGCCAAGCGCAAGGAACTGTTCCTGCAGTATTGCAAGGACACCGGCCGCTTCCAGCACTATCCGCGTCCGGTTTCCATCTATACCGGTTCGCGCAATCTGGAATGGCGCAAGGTCAGCGGCCGGGGGAAGATTTATGCGAATACTGTTATTCGCATTCCGGGGCCGGGCATCGACGGTCGGCTTCCGCTCCCTGTCGTGACGGTCGACCTCGAGGAGGGCGCACGCATTCTCGGTAATATCATCGACAGCAATGTCGAGCAGATCAAGATCGGCGCTGCCGTTGAAGTGGCGTGGGATCATCTCGCCGATGATATCTACTATCCGGCGTTTCGCCTGGTTTGAGGAGTAATATTCCGTGCGGATGGAAACGATCCTGTTCTCTCATTGTCGACGATACCCCGACAAGGAGGCTCTCATCCTTGGTGATCGGCGGGTCACGTACCGTGAATTCGGTGACCGTGTCACTTCGATCGCGAAGGCTCTGATTGCTCGCGGCATCAAGCCGGGAGACAGGGTCGTTCTTTATCTGCCGAATTGTATTGAGTTTGCGGAAGGCATGTTCGGTGTTCTGGCGGCAGGTGCGATTGCTGTCCCGGTCACCACACGCCTGACGCTTTCCGAACTGACGTTTTTCTGCAACGACTGCGACGCAAAGGTCGTTGTCTGCGATTCAGAGCGCGCGGACGCCATTGCGCAGGACATCGTCGGCAAGCGTACGGGAATGCTCGGATTTTCGATCGGCGGCGCCTTCGGTGGTCTGGAAGATTTCGCCACCCTTCGCCTTGAGAATGACTGGCCGTTGCCATCCTTGCCGCTGGCGCAGGATGAAGCTGCAATTCTCTATACGTCGGGAACGACAGGCCAGCCCAAGGGCGTCGTCATTACCCATGCCAATCTTCTGATCCAGCATGGCTTCATGAACGGCTGCGAGTGGGGGATTGGTGCGGACGACCGCTATCTCGTGGTGACGCCGATGGCGCATCGCGCAGGCATGGGGCGTCTGGTCAATTCCACCATGCTCGGCGGCACGCTTTGTATTATTCCTCAGTTCGACGCCGAAGAAATCATCTCCACGATTGAGCGCGAAAAGATAACTGTCTTCGGTATGGTACCGACGGTCTGCCGCATGTTGATGCCGGCGATTGAATCTCATCCGGAGCGTTGTTATTCGCTGCGCCGGATCGCCGTCACCGGTGAGGCTTTTCCCGTGGCATTGAAGAAACGACTGATTGCAGCGCTGCCGGATGCGCGGCTGGTCTCGTTCTTTGGGATGACCGAAGCGGGCGGCGTCACGTATCTCTCCCACGAAGAGCAATTCACTCATCCGGAAGCGGTCGGCCGTCCTTCTCCCGGTGTCGAGGTGCGGATCGTATCCGATGCAGGCAAGGATGTTGCGCTTGGGGAGGTCGGCGAACTTCTGGTGCGGACCGGTGCCCCCGGTGCCGTCACGGTGATGAAAGAGTATTTCAATCGACCGGAGCAGACGGCTGCGGCGCTGCGCGACGGCTGGTTCTATACTGGCGACATGGCGCGCGAAGATGCGGATGGCTACATCTACATCGCCGACCGCAAGAAAGATATGATCGTCAGTGGCGGCTTCAATGTCTATTCCAAGGAAGTCGAGCAGGTTATCAGCGAAGTCGCCGGAGTGCGGGACGCTGCGGTCGTCGGCATTCCCGACGACATGTACGGCGAGGCCGTGGTGGCTTTCGTCGAGCGTAGTTCCGAGGGACAGAGTCCCGACGAAAAGGCGATCGTCGAACACTGCCGCATCAAGATCGCCGGATACAAGAAACCACGGCATGTCTTCTTCATCGAGACTTTGCCGCGCAACGCGACCGGTAAGGTCGTCAAGCATTTGCTCGTCAAGGATGCGATTACGGCGCTGACACGCAGCGCATAGGCTTCCCATGCTCAGAATTGAATCTCCGAACGAACGCGCCTTTCGATCGGAAGTCAGGTCGTGGCTGGACAGGAATATCCCGGACCATCTGCGTCATCTGACGTTCCGGCCGCAGCCTGCCGACGCCATGCCGTGGTACAAGGCGTTATCGCGCCGTGGGTGGATCGCTCCGCACTGGCCGGTCTCCGCCGGTGGCATGGGCGCGACCCCCGTGGAGCAGGCCATTCTCATGGAGGAGCTTGCTCAGGCAGGTGCGCCAGATATTCCGACCCAGGGGCTCAATCATATCGGCCCGCTGCTGATTAAAGCCGGCACGCCCGAGCAGAAAGCAATGCACCTTTCGCGTATCGTCAATGGCGATGCGATCTGGTGCCAAGGCTACTCCGAACCGAACGCTGGATCGGATCTTGCGTCCCTTGTGACGCGGGCGCGGATCGAGGATGATCATCTTGTCATCAACGGCCACAAGATCTGGACGACATGGGGACATCATGCCCATTGGATGTTCGCTCTTGTCCGTACCAGCGGAAAGCGCCGCGATGGAATCACATTTGTTCTGATCGATATGGCAACGTCCGGCATCACACGGCGTCCGATCGTCACCATCGCCGGCGACGATGAGTTTTGTGAGGTCTTCTTCGACGAGGTTAGGGTCCCTCTGTCGAACGTTGTCGGAGAAATCGGCCAGGGCTGGAAGGTCGCGACGTCTTTGCTGGACGACGAGCGCATGCATCTCGGAACGCCGCTGTCGGTCAATCGCGCGCTGGTGCGATTGAAGCGTCTGGTCGCTCGTTTGAGCAAGCAGGAGCAGGCCAGATGGATGGCTCGTGTAACCGAGGCCGAAATTGCCGTTGAGACGGTAACCGCCGCGTGGCTCGACGTGAGCGAACGCTTTGAGGCTGGTGTCGGCGTCGAGAATGAAAGCTCTTATCTGAAAATCCTCGCGACCGAGACTGTTCAGTCGATCCTCGATATGGCGCTCGAAGTCGCCGGTTCCGATGCGGCACGATGTGAGCCTGTCCTTGAGGGAAATAAGCGGATCGACGTCAACGAGATGTTCCTTCAGTCGCGTCGGCTGACGATCTACGGCGGCAGCAACGAAATCCAGCGATCGATCTTGGCAACCCGCGTTCTCGGGATGGGGGGAGGGCGCGGATAATGCCGGTCTGGTCCGAACAGGAGCGCATGATTGCCGACAGCGCCGCCGATTTTTTCAAGGCACATGGCAGCACTGACAGGATTCGCCGAAGGCGCGATCTCCACGAACATGATCGGGAGACCTGGCAGAGCATCGCTGATCAGGGCTGGATCGGGATGCTGATTTCCGAATCCGAAGGCGGGCTTGGCCTCGATCTGCGCGAAGCGCTGGTTCTCATGCAGCAGACGTCGCGGTTTCTGACGATCGAGCCGCTGGCCGGTGCCATTGCGGCGGGGCAGGCTCTTGTGGCGTTGCCGTCGCTCAGAAAGGTCAAGGCCGAGGCTATATCGGGAACGTGTCTCGTTCTTCCGGCGTGGGGCACCATCGCACAGGATGGTGGGAAGCTGAGCGGACATAGCCAGCCGCTGCCGGGGCTGCGGGCGGCCGACAGTGTTCTGCTGTTCGACGATAAATCCCAGGGCATGTTTTTGGTCAACCGCAGCATGAAGGGCATCGTCATGGATGCTGCTCCGACCATTGACGGCGGCAATATCGGACGACTGGTTCTTCGCGATGTGCAGGCAGAGCAGATCGCCACCGGAGCATCGGTTCGGAATCTTTCTCGGACGGTCAAGGATACGCGGCTCATCCTTGAAGCGGCCGAGTTGGTCGGGATCGGTGGTGAGGTGCTGGGTCGCGCGCGCGCTTATCTGGAGACACGCAAACAGTTCGGCGTCGCCCTGGCCAGCTTGCAGGCCGTTCAACAGCGGATCGCATCGGTTCACGTCCAGGTTGCCGCGGCGGAAGCGTTGCTCTTTGAAGCTGCACGCGCTTTTGAGGGCTCGAAGCAGTCCTTTGCCGCGCGCGCAGCATTTTACCGCGCAGGTCAAGCTGCGCATTTTGCGTGCCGCGAAGCTATTCAATTTCATGGGGCAGTGGGCTTCACCGATGAGCTTGACGTCGGGCTCTATTTGAAGCGTTGTCTTGCCATCACCGCTGCTCAAGGAGGTCTTGAGGCGGTGCGCTCCGGGATCGCAAACTGACTTCAATAACGTGATGGGATAAGCACGATGCAGAATACACAATACGGACCGCTCGGCTTCTATATCAACGGTGAGTGGATTTATCGTTCGGATGGTCCGCAACTCGAGGTCTACGATCCCGCGACCGGGGATGTTCTGGCGCCTCTGCCGCGCGCGACGCCCGAGGAACTCGACCGCGCCGCAGCGGCTGCAAACGCGGCGTTTCCTGCCTGGAAGGCGCTGACGGCGCTGGAGCGATCGCGCATTCTGCGCAAGGCAGCGGATCTGATCCGCGAGCGAGCCGATCAGATCGCTCCGCTGATGACGCGCGAGCAGGGCAAGCCCGTGGCGCAGTCCCGTATCGAGCTGATGGTCTCTGCCGATACGTTCGATTGGTGCGCGGAAGAGGGGCGGCGGGTTTACGGGCGAAGCATTCCTTCGCCGGTGAAGGACATGGAAGTTCGCGTTGCCCGCCTGCCAGTGGGGCCTGTCGCAGCCTTCACGCCATGGAATCTGCCTGCGATGATGCCGGCGCGAAAGATCGGTGCGGCGTTGGCGTCCGGATGCACGGTGGTCATCAAGCCGGCGGAAGAAACCCCGGCAGCCGCACTTGCTATCGTGCGCGCTTTGCATGATGCCGGATTACCGAAAGGCGTCGTCAACGTTGTCTTCGGCGTTCCGGGAGAAGTGTCGAGCCATCTGATCGCGCACCCTGCGATCCGGAAAATCACCTTCACGGGGTCGACCGCAGTCGGCCAGCACCTGGCGAAGCTGGCGTCGGATGCGGGCGTCAAGCGTTGCACGATGGAGCTTGGTGGCCATGCGCCGGTCTTGATTCTGGACGACGCGGACATCGATCTGGCGGTTTCCACCCTGGTGCCGTCGAAATTCAGAAACGCCGGGCAAATCTGTATCTCGCCGACCCGGTTCTACGTCCACGATTCACTCCACGACAGGTTTGTCGATCAGTTCGCCGCAGCGACCAGCCGCCTTGTTGTTGGAAACGGTCTGGATACCGCAACGAATATCGGGCCGATGGCGAACTCGCGCCGCACCGCGGCGATGGACAACTTGATCAACGATGCGGTTTCCGCCGGTGCTTCGCTGAAGATGGGCGGCGAGCGGATCGGCAACCGCGGCAACTTCTTCCAGCCGACCGTCGTGACCGACGTTCCGGTGAGCGCGAAGATCATGAACGAGGAACCGTTTGGTCCCGTTGCGGTAACGGCGCGCTTCTCCTCGCTCGACGATGTCATCACGCAAGCCAACCGGCTTCCGTTCGGGCTGGCGGCTTATGCCTTTACGTCGGCGACGAAGAATGTCCGGCGATTGTCCGAAGAGGTCGAGGCAGGGCTTCTCGGCATCAACAACGTGGCCGTGTCCCATCCGGAAGCGCCATTCGGCGGCGTCAAGATGAGCGGGTATGGCAGCGAGGGCGGAATCGAGGGAATGGACCCTTACCTCGTGACGAAAACGGTCACGGTGGCTTGACGCGCCAACCGTTCCCGAGCAGCTTCGGGCCGCCGCCACAAACGATGTGACGGCGGCCCGGAGACGACAATGCAGCAAAAATCAGCGTTGAGAAGGGGCGGAGATCTTCCGACCAAGACCGATCTCAACGCCCTGATCCTGTTTTATGAAGTGGCCAACATGCGCAGCATTTCGGCCACCGCGGCCAAGCTGGGCCTGCCGAAGTCGACCGTCAGCCGGAAGATTTCTGTTCTGGAGCATCAGGTCGGCGCCACGCTTCTGCGCCGCGGCACGCGCAATTCGTCGCTCACCGAAATCGGCTATGTCATCTACAACCACGCGCAACGGATCGTAGCGGAGCTGGAAGACGCCGGCTTTCAGGCGACGCAGATGCAGTCGAAGCTGAGCGGTGTGTTGCGCATCAGCCTACCTGTCGACTTCGGCATTTCCTGGCTGAGCCGTCTGGTCGCGGATTTCTCGCGCCACCATCCGGAAATGCGTCTGGTTCTCGATATCAACAATCGCTGGGTCGATGTTGCGGAAGAGCCTTACGACATCGCGATTCATCTCACGGTGCCGCGCAACACCAGCCTTCCGGTTCGCAAGTTTTCGTCGCTGTCGCGGGGCATTTACGCTTCGCCCGAGTATATGGCGCAGGTCGATAAACCTCGCACGATGGACGACTTGTTTCATCTCGATGTGATCATGACCACGCATCAGGCTGAGGAGGGTGTCTGGAATCTCGGCCGCTCAGACGCGCAGCGCGCAAACCTGGAGCCACGTGTTCTGGTCAACAACATCGGCATGGCGCGTGAAATGGTGACGGCCGGCATGGGTGTCGGCATCCTGCCGAACGTGATGTGCCGGAACGATGTCACCACGGGGCGTCTCGTTCGATTGTTCGAGGAGTGGGAAAGCCCGCGCTTGCAGGCTCACGCGACATATCTCGGACGCCGCAGAGTGCAGCGAAAAACCCAAGTTTTTATGGACTTTCTGTCCAGTTACCTTCTCACGGACAACTGATCGCGCCGCTTGTTGGCAATCCGGGTGTCGTCGATCGCAGCTTGGGATTGCCGCCCGACTGCTGTCATCCTCCTGTCGATGAACTGGCCCATTTGTCGCTGTTTGGTACCTTTTTTGAGAGTCGACCACGGGCGTCATGGCATCATTGTTTATGATAGCGCGCATCATCATCTATTATTTGCACTGATTATGACCCATTAGTAATTTCATCTCGTAGCGCTGTTTCGGGCGTTTTCATCTTAGTGCGAGTCAAGAACAAGGCCGGTCATGGCGTCTACTCAGCGGCGGCTTATCGTAGGCATTTCAGGCGCATCCGGCGTGATTTACGGCGTTCGGCTGTTGCAGCTTTTGCGAAACGCCGGCGTTGAAACACATCTCGTGATGTCCAAGACCGCCGAGATCACTCTCGCATACGAAACCAATTTGAAGGTCGCCGACGTCAAGGCGAGCGCACACACGGTTCATTCGATCGACGACATGGCCGCAGCGATTTCCAGCGGATCGTTCCGCACCGCCGGTATGGTCATTGCTCCGTGTTCGATGCGCTCCATGTCGGAGATCGCGTCTGGTGTCACCACGACCCTGCTGACCAGAGCCGCCGATGTTGCGCTGAAGGAGCGGCGGCGGCTGGTGCTGATGGCGCGGGAAACGCCGCTCCACACTGGTCATCTCCGTTCGATGACGACATTGTCGGAGATGGGCGCGATCATCGCGCCTCCTGTGCCGGCTTTTTACATGAAGCCTAACAGTCTTGATGAAATGGTGGACCAGACTGTGGGGCGGGTGCTCGATCTGTTTGATGTCGATGTCGGCGTGGTCGAGCGCTGGGGTGAAAACGAGGAACTGAAGCGGCGTCCGGCGCTGCGCGGAGGTGCCGTATGAACAAGACTGTGCAAGGAGCAGCAATGAAGGCGACCATCAATCCATCGAGCGCGCGGAGCAATGCGTCGTTGAACCTGCGTAATTGGCTGTCGCATCTCGCCGACACGGATCGGCTCGAGGTGACCCGCGATGGCATTTCGCTGATCGATGAACTGGCCGCTGTTTCCAAGCGTCTGGAGAACCGGCGCGCCGTTTTGTCCCCGAAGCCGGATGGACCCGCCATTCCGGCCGTCTCGAATATCTTCATGGATCGCGGGTCGATCGCCGAATCGATCGGAATTTCCGAGAAGGATCTGCTCAAGCGCTTTCAGAGCGCGGTGCGCAATCGGCTGCCATGGGTTGAGGTGAAGGATGCACCCGCGCAGGAGGTGGTTCACCGCAAGGTCGACCTGCTCAAGCAGTTGCCGATTCCCAAGCACAACGAGCATGACAGCGGTCCCTACATCACCGCGGCTCTTTTGATTGCGCGCAATCCCAAGACCGGCGTGCAGAACGTTTCGATTCATCGGTGCCAGGTCAACGGCCCGGATCGGATCGGCGTTCTGCTGCTGCCGCGTCATACGCTGCACTATTTCAAGATGGCGGAGCAGTCCGGCGAGGGGCTGGAGATGGCTCTCGTGATCGGTGTGCATCCGGCTTACATTCTTGCCTCGCAGGCGATTGCGGCGGTTGACGAGGACGAGATGGAAATCGCCGGCGCTTTGCTCGGCGAGCCTGTCGAAATGGTGAAGTGCCTGACCAACAATGTGCGCGTTCCTGCGTCTGCGGAAATCGTCATCGAAGGCCGGATTCTGCCCAACGTGCGTGAGCCGGAAGGCCCGTTCGGCGAATTCCCCCAATACTACGGACCTCGCGCCGATCGCGAGGTGATCCATGTCGAAGCGATCACCCATCGCAAGGATGCGATCTTCCACACCATCGTTGGTGGCGGCGTCGAGCATCTGCTGCTTGGCGAAATTCCGCGCGAGGCCACGCTGCTCGATCATCTGCAGCGTAGTTTTGCATCTGTTCGCGATGTCCGTCTGACGCGCGGCGGAACATGCCGTTATCATCTGGTGGTCCAGATCGACAAGACCAGCAATGGCGAGCCCAAGAACATCATCATGGGCGCCTTCGCCGGCCACTACGACGTCAAGCAGGTCGTCGTCGTGGACATGGACGTGAACATCGACGATCCGAACGAGGTCGAGTGGGCGATTGCGACCCGCTTCCAGGCTGATCGCGACCTTCTCGTTGTGTCGGGAGCGCAGGGCTCGAAACTCGATCCGAGCAGTGACGGCGGCATCAGCGCCAAGATGGGCCTTGATGCGACAAAGCCCGTCGAGGCCGAGTTGATGAAGTTCAAGCGCATTCATGTGACGGGCGAAGAGGCGGTCGATCTGTCCCAGGTTCTGGTGAGCGATCCGAAGGCGGCTCTCGCAAACATTGTAAAAGGCTGATGCCTTAGACGGTATGCGTGTGGCAGCGACTTCCTTCGTACGACCGCGCTGCCCGGTTTCATTTTCTCCTTCGTTCTGAACGAAATCGAACGTTGGTTAATCCCATGGACGACGCGCGTTTAGCCGGCGGGTAAATAGCCGCCGCGACGCGCGGCTTTTCACCGCATCCGATGGCGGAATCTTTGGAAAGAGGATAATTGCCAGATCAAGTCCTGCGTCCGGCTGATATAGAGGGGGAAACGGGATTGCCTGCGGGCATATTTCTCGTGTAATTTCAATTCGCTGGAAAGAACGGGTGGAGCCCCGTTCGAGATCGGACTGGCGCGAGCGGGAGGCTCGAATGTCGACAGCACTGCGCATCGCACATGGAGCGTTTGGCCGCGTCGCCCTTCTGGACATGGATTGTTCGTTGGTGCGGCACGCCCATCCTCATTGTCATGTCTTGCTGAAGGTTGAAGGCGGTGACACCCAGTTCGCTGTCGGGGATCGGATTTGTCCGTTGACCGACACCACAGCGGTTCTTGTCGATGGCTGGCAGCCGCACGCTTACGTGCATGATCCCGATCGCCCGCGCACGTTGATTCTTGCCCTCTATGTCGAACCGAAGTGGCTGATGGATTTTCGTCCGGGCTGGGCCGCGAGCGGCGCACCGGGATTCTTCGGTCAGCCGTCGGGCGAAGTCTCGCCGCGAATTCGCGAGCTCACCATGGCGCTGGCGACCGAGATGATGGCGCGGCCGGAATGCATTTCGGTGCACGAAACGCTGCTTTCAGATCTGATGATTGCGGTCATCGAGCGTTTCACGCCATGGCGCAGCTTCCCGGCCTCGATCCGTGAGTTGAATGTCGTGTCGCAGGATTGGCGTATCCGCCGCGCGACCGAAGCCATGAAGGCCGATGCTGGCCGCTCAACGAACATCGATAAGTTCGCCAAGGGAGCGGGCCTGTCGCGCGCGCATTTTTTCCGTCTGTTCGAGTCATCGGTCGGCATCCCCCCCAAGGTCTACATGAACGTTGTTCGCATGGAGCACGCCGTGGATGCCGTGCTGCATCAGGACGTGAGCGTCAGCGAACTCAGTGGCCAGCTTGGTTTCGCGGAACCTGCGCATTTTACGCGTTTCTTCCGCAATCATGCTGGCGTCGGACCGCGCGAATTCCGCAATGTTTCGCGCCTCGCGGGCTGATGGTGCGCTGCACTCAGACCAAATGAGACGCTTTGGTAAGTCGTGAGAGAGAGCGGTATGGCTTGCGGTCCGGACAACCTGACAAAGGGTTGTAATCGCAGCTAAAATGCGCGGTTGGGAGCAAGTTTCCGAAATGGCTGAACCCACCTTGCCAGCCTCCTTGGCCGATGCTGATCGTCCTTGGGTTGGTCGCTCGATTGAGCGGATTGAAGACGCTGCACTACTGACCGGCCGTGGTCGTTTCATGGACGATCTTGGTGTGCGTCCGGGTACGCTGCATGCCACGATCCTTCGCTCTCCCCATGCACATGCGGACATCGTTGCGATTGACACCTCGGCTGCGTTGCAGGCGCCGGGCGTTGCTGCGGTCCTGACCGGCGAAGACGTCAAGAAGATCACCACGAGCCTGGTCGTTGGCGTGAAGGCGCCGGTCGAATGCTGGCCCATCGCGATCGATCGCGTGCGTTATGTCGGAGAGCCCGTCGCGGTTGTCGTGGCGTCGGATCGCTACACAGCCGAAGACGCTGCCGATCTCATCGAAGTGTCCTACAAGCCGCGGCCTGCGGTGGTCGATCCTCTCGCGGCGATCTCGGGCGATGCGCCGGTGCTGCACGAAGGCTTTCCGAACAATGTCGCCAGCGACAGGCGCTTTCGGTACAACGATCCAGAAAGCGCGTTCGCCTCGGCTGATCACCGGGTTTCGATCAGTATCAGATATCCGCGCAATTCCTGCACGCCGATCGAAACTTATGGCGTCGTTGCTGAATACGATCCGCTCGAGGATGCGTATGACGTTCTCGCCAATTTCCAGGGCCCGTTCAGCATTCATGCTGTTCTGTCGCGCGCGTTGCGCGTTCCGGGTCCGCGATTGCGTTTGCGTACTCCGCCTGATTCCGGTGGAAGTTTCGGCGTCAAGCAGGGCGTATTTCCCTACATCGTTTTGATCGGAGCCGCGGCGCGCGTCGCCGGCCATCCGGTCAAATGGATCGAGGACCGGCTCGAACACCTCACCGCATCTGTCTCGGCGACCAACCGCGCGACGACGATTTCCGCCGCCGTTATGTCGGACGGAAAGATTCTCGCGCTGGACTGGGATCAGGTCGAGGATTGCGGCGCGCATCTGCGGGCGCCTGAACCCGCCACGCTTTATCGCATGCATGGCAACCTCACCGGTGCCTATGACATTCGCCATGTGATGGTGCGCAACCGGGTAATCGTCACCAACAAGATGCCGACGGGATTGAACCGCGGCTTCGGCGGTCCTCAGGTTTATTACGCGCTCGAGCGGCTGATGCATCGCATCGCGCTGCAGCTCAATCTCGATCCGCTGGAAGTGATCCGCCGCAATCTCGTTCCAGCCGATGCATTCCCGTATCGGACGGCGACCGGCGCGCTTCTCGATTCCGGTGACTATCAGGAAGCATTGCTGCGCGGTGAACGCGACGGCAAGCTTGCCGAGTTGAAGGCGAAGCGCGATGCCGCGCGCGCGGAAGGGCGCTTTTACGGCATCGGATACGCGGCGGTGGTTGAGCCCAGTGTCTCCAATATGGGTTATATCACGACGGTTCTGACGGCGGCCGAGCGGCGCAAGGCAGGCCCGAAGAACGGCGCACAGGCGACGGCGACCATCACGCTCGATCCGGTCGGTGGTGTGAGCGTCCATGTCGCATCTGTCCCGCAAGGGCAGGGCCATCGCACGGTTCTCTCGCAGGTGGTTGCCGACGTGTTCGGTCTGCGGCCGCAAGATGTCCGCGTCAACGCCGAGATCGACACTGCGAAAGACGCATGGTCGATCGCATCGGGCAACTACGCCAGCCGGTTTGCCGCAGCGGTCGCGGGCACGGCAAAGCTCGCGGCTGAAAAGATGGCCAATCGTCTGGCCCGCATTGCAGCCAGCCAGTTGAATGTCGACATCTCGGACATCAAGTTCGCGGGCGGCAATGTGTTCTCGAAGCATAATCCGGAGAACAAGGTGGCGTTCTCCCGCCTTGCGGCGCTGAGTCACTGGTCGCCGGGCTCTCTACCGGACGATGCAGGAGCTGCAATCCGCGAGACGGTGTTCTGGACGCCGCCCGAACTGACGCCGCCCGACGATCAGGACCATATCAACTCGTCACTCTGTCACGGCTTCATCTTCGATTTCTGTGGTGTCGAGATCGACCGTACCACGCTCGAAATTCGTGTGGATCGTTACGTTACTATGCATGATTGCGGGACTATTCTTCATCCCGGCATGGTGGACGGCCAGATCCGTGGCGGCTTCACCCAGGCGCTCGGCGCGGCACTATTTGAGGAATACGCCTACGGTCCCGACGGAAGCTATCTGACCGGCACTTTCGCAGACTATCTGCTGCCGACCACGACCGAAGTGCCGACCCCCGTCATCCTGCACATGGAGACGCCGTCGCCGTTCACGCCGCTCGGTGCCAAGGGGGTTGGCGAGGGCAATTGCATGTCTACGCCGGTCTGCATCGCGAATGCTGTTGCGGATGCGCTCGGCATTGACGAGATCACACTGCCGATTCTGCCGGCGCGTCTTGCTGAAGTCGTGCGCGGGGCCGAGCCTGCCGCACCTGCCGGAGGTGCGAAGAAGCCGCAGGCCAGTGGCAAGGATCGCAGGCTACGCGGCGAAGGCAGCGCCTCCGTCGGCGCGCCGCCGGAGCGTATCTGGGAGATGCTGCTCGATCCGGAAACGCTCAAAGCTGTCGTTCCCGGCTGCCAGACGGTTCAGAAGGTTTCCGATACGCATTTCCGCGCGGACGTCGTGCTTGGCATCGGCCCGGTGACGGGACGTTATCGCGCCAACGTCATGCTATCCGATCTCGATCCGCCGCGTGCCGTCACGCTCGGCGGTTCGGCGGAAGGCGCGCTCGGCTTCGGCGGGGGTGAGGGGCGTATCACGCTGACGCCGGACGGAGCCGGTGGCACGACCATGCACTACGTGTATGACGCAGCCATTGGCGGCAAAGTCGCCAGTATCGGCGGACGTCTGCTCGACGGCGCCACGAAGGTGATCATCGGACAGTTCTTTACGGCGCTCGCACGGCAGGCAGGTGGAGGGGGCGGCAGCGACAAGCCGTCGCTGGTCACGCGGCTTCTCCGTCTGGTGGGGATGAAGTCATGAAGCCCGCACCGTTCGATTTTGTTCGCGCCGAATCCGTGGACGAAGTGCTTTCGATCCTCGCGCAGGAAGGCGGGGACGCACGCGTGATCGCGGGCGGCCAGTCGCTGATGGCGATGCTCAATATGCGTCTCGCCAAGCCGAAAGTGCTGATCGACATCATGCGTCTCAAGGATCTCGCGTCTATCGAAACCAAGGCGGGACGCGTGACGGTCGGGGCCGGAGTAAGACAGGCTGCGTTTCTCGCGTGGCCGCAACTGTCCAGCTCAATTCCCCTGATCGGCACGGTTTGCGGCTCGATCGCCCATGCGGACCCGAGCGCCGAATTGCCGCTAACGCTGATGGCGCTCGACGGTGAAGTTCACTTGCGCAATGCGCGCAAGCGTCGGCGGCTCGCGGCCAAGGATTTCTTCGTCGGCATGATGGCGACCGGCCGGGCCAACGATGAACTGATCGAGGCTGTGTCGTTCCCGGCGGGAAATGCGCGTTGTGCATTCCGCGAAGTGGCGCGGCGGCATGGCGATTTCGCTATCGTGGCCTGCGCGGCCGTTGCCAAGGGCGATGGCGTGCGGCTCGCGATCGGCGGTGTGGCCGATGTTCCGATGGTCAGGGACCTGCCGCGGCTCGATGGGTCCGCGCTGGACGACGCGCTCAATGCCTTTGCATATGAACTCGATGCACGCGACGACGTCCACGCCACGGCGCGGTATCGCCGCGATCTCGTTCGCATGATTGGTCGCGATCTTGTGCAGGAGGTGCTGTCGTGAAGCGCCTTGATAAATCAAGCCGTCATACGGTGAGCTTCACCCTGAATGGAAAAGCCGTTCGGGAGGAAGCCGAGCCGCGGATGCTGTTGACGGACTTTCTGCGCCATCGCATCGGCGCGACCGGGACGCATGTCGGCTGCGAACACGGCGTCTGCGGCGCCTGCACGGTGACCGTCGATGGCAATCTGGCGCGAGCATGCCTCACGCTCGCGGTGCAGGTGGATGGTTGCGACATCCGCACCGTCGAAGGGCTGGCGATATCGAATGACCGCCTCGGTGTGTTGCAGGCCGCATTCCGGCGCAACCATGCGCTTCAATGCGGGTTCTGCACAGCGGGCATCCTGATGTCGCTCGACAGTTATCTGCGGCAGAATCCAACCCCAACGGAACATGATATTCGCGATCTTCTGAGTGGCCATCTTTGCCGATGCACCGGCTATACGCCGATCGTCAAAGCTGCGCTCGAAGCTGCAGAAGAACTTGCGGGAATTAAAAACAGTGAGAAGGCCGATGTTTGATCTGGGAACAAGTTTCGTTGCAAGCGTCGCGCGGGATCCTGGCGCGCTGGCGATTGTCGACGGCGATGTGCGCCTGACTTACCGTGAGTGGTACAGCAAGATTTCATCCGTGGTGGCTGCGTTCGACCGTCTTGGGCTGAAGCCGGGCGACCACATCACCACCGTGCTGCAGAACAGGTGGGAAGCGGCGACCATCCACTGGGCATGCCAGTTCGCGGGACTGGTCATCACGCCGATCAACTGGCGGGCAAAGGCAGACGAACTGGATTTCTGTCTGGAGAACTCGCTGTCGTCGGCCGTGGTTTATCAGAATGTTTCGCTGCAGGCTGTCGAAGAATCGACGCTTGCCCAGGGACTCATTTCGATCGCGGTTGATGAGATCGGACCAAAAATCAGGTCGATCACATTCGAATCCATGATCGCCGAAGCCGCGCCTAATGCGACGCCGCGTGTCAGCGCCGATGCATGGTCGATCATGCTTTATACCTCCGGCACGACGTCCAAGCCAAAGGGTGTGCCGCGGCGTCACCGGGCTGAACGCGCAGCCGGTGTCGCGCATGTGGCGCAGAATCTGTACAAGCGCAATGAGCGGACTCTGGGCGTCATGCCGCTGTATCACACCATGGGCGTTCGCTCGCTGATTGCGATGTCCTTGATCGGCGGCACATTCGTGTGTCTGCCGAAGTACGATCCGGAGCAGGCTCTTTCGCTGATCAAGCGGGAGAAGATCGACAATCTTTATCTGGTGCCGACGCTGTATCATGACCTCGTACATCACGCGGCCTACGAACGGTCTAAAATCTCAAGCGTGCGCAAGATCGGCTTTGCCGGCGCCTCGATGACCGACGGCTTGCTGAAAAAGCTCAACGAGGAGTTCAAGCCCGATCTGTTCGTGAACCACTACGGCAGTTCGGAGGTCTACACCTTTACCATCGATCAGAACCCTGCGGCCAAGCCGGGATCTGCCGGCAAGGCCGGGATCAATCAGCATATCCGTGTGCTCAAGCTGAGCGCCAAATCCGTGAATGATCTGGCTGATCCGAACGAGGAGGGCGAGATCGCGGCCTTGCTCGCGAGCGATGAAGCCTTCGAGGGATACTGGAAGCGTCCGGATGCCGATGCGAGGTCCTTGCGCGATGGATGGTATCTTACGGGCGATACCGGTTACATGGATGACGATGGCGATCTGTTCGTGACCGGACGCGTGGATGACATGATCATTACCGGCGGTGAGAACGTCTCGCCGGTTGAGATTGAGAGCTGTCTGTCGCTGCATCCCAGCGTGTCCGAGGTTGCGGTGGTCGGTCTGCCGGACGAGAAATGGGGCAAGATCGTCGCCGCATTCGTCAAGCGCAACACGCAGGTTTCCGAAAAGGAACTTGAACAGTTCTGTCAGACGTCGGGTCTGGCGAACTTCAAGCGTCCACGCCGGATCATCTTCGTCGATGAGATTCCGAAATCACCCGTCGGGAAGCTGCTGCGGCGGCTGCTTGTCGCCGGCGAATATACCCTTGAACAATCATCTCCAACGTCCAGCACCTAACATCCGAATCCAGACAAAAGGAAAAGATCAAGATGGCCTCTTCTTATACGTTTGCCGATCCGCGGCTCGCCAAGCTCGACGGATTCCAGGTCGAGATCGATGAAGCCCGCGAGCGCGCCGACATCGTTCTCAACCGTCCTCCGTTCAACATCGTCAGCATGCCGCAGCGCGACCAGCTTCGCCTCGTATTCGAGACGCTGGATGAAGATGCACGCGTTCGTGTCATCGTCGTGCGCGCGGTCGGCGAGCACTTCTCGAGCGGCGGCAACATTGCGGGCTTCCTGGCTGCAACTCCAGAGCACGTCTCCAAACTTGCGTGGAACATTGCGGCCCCGGCGCGCTGCGCCAAGCCGGTGATCGTCGCCAACCGCGGCTATTGCTTCGGCGTCGGCTTCGAGCTGTCGCTGGCCTGCGACTTCCGCATTGCTTCCGAAACCACGCTTTATGCGTTGCCGGAACAGAAGCTCGGCCAGATTCCGGGTTCTGGCGGTTCGGCCCGTCTGCAGAAGATGGTCGGCATCACCCGCACCAAGGACATTGTGATGCGCTCCAAGCGTATTTCGGGCAAGCAGGCGCTTGAGTGGGGCCTTGCTACCGAATGCGTGGCGGATGCCGATCTGGAGAAGGCGACCGACAAGCTGGTGGATGAACTGCGCACCTTCTCGCCGCTGGCCCAGCGGACGGCCAAGAAGCTGCTGAACGATACCGAGGATTCGACGCTCGCTATCGCCATCGAGCTTGAAGGTCATTGCTATAGCCGCCTGCGCCAGTCGGAAGACTTCAAGGAAGGCGTTGAGGCATTCGACCAGAAGCGGCCGCCAAAGTTCATCGGCCGCTGATCGGAAAAGTTCTTTCGGCAAAGAGCCTATATCGGGGCATGTGTCAGTATCGCTACAAGGCGGCTGTTACATGCCCCGAATTGATTCAGGGCTGTGCTCAGACGCCCATCTCAAAAGCTCCGGAAGGATTGCGCTACCGGTCGCGTTCGCTGGAATGCGTTACTCAAAACAATATTGACAGTAGAAAGTTGAGGTGGCAACTAAATCGAAGGCAGGCTCGATACCGATCATTTCCCGCTCAGAGCAGTGGGGACGCTTATCGGGCAAGTTGAATAAAGACGAAAGGCAGCGCCCAGTACCGAAGAAATGGGCTTTATCTAAGCTTGAACATGACCTTCCGCACAGTTGCCCATGTCGTTGCGATATCGCGATGCAGCATGGGAAATGAGACGGGTTGGTAAGTTTTAAGAGTGCCCGGTATAGCCGGTGTCGCAGTTATCCCCGACAAGGCTCGAAAACCTGTCACCAAGAGCAGGCGATACACTGGGAGACGCCAAATCCGCGCTTGCCTGCGGGGCGCGTTTATCCAGCCGAGACACAATTGCGGTCGATCCTGCGAGGGAGAGACGAATTCAACAAGTCGCCGCCCGTCGGGGTGGACCAGATCCTTGAGGGGAAGTGCCATGACGAAATCCACCGCTCTCGTTGCAGGCCTACTTGCGGCAACTGCGATTACCACTGCGGCTGTTGCCCAGGAGCCGATCAAGATCGGCGTCGTCACGCCGCTGTCCGGCACGTATGCGCCGATCGGCCAGCAGGTTCGTTGGGGTCTCGAACTCGCGACCAAGGAAGTCAACGCGGCGGGTGGTATCAACGGCCGCCAGATTCAGTTGATTTTCGAAGACGAAGAAGCCAACCCCTCGGTTGCTGTTCAAAAGGCTGAGAAACTGTTCGAAGTGCAGAAGGTCGACTTCCTGACCGGAACCGTCAATTCCGGCTCGACCCTCGCGGTCGGTCAGACTGCCGAGCGCGCGGGCAAGCTCATTGCGACAACCGTTTCGTTCGCCGACTCGATCACGACCGACAAGTGCTCTCCCAACGTGTTTCGTGTGAATGCCCGCGCGGGTCAGCAGTCGACTGCGTTGGCCGCCTGGGTCGCCAAGCAGAAGCCGAAGGCGCGCGTCTATTTCCTCGGCCCGGATTATGAGATGGGCCGCTCCACCGTGGCCACCTTCAAGAAGACTGTCGAAGGGCTCGGCGCAACGTCGGCCGGCGAGGTTTTCGCGCCGCTCGATAGCAAGGATTACACGCAGTATTTCGGCCAGCTTCGTCAGGCCAAGCCGGAAGTGCTCTACACGTCGGTGGCCGGTAACGACACCGTGCGCCTGCTGACCCAGATGCAGGATTTCGGCCTGCTCGGAAATCTGCTCGTGGTCGGCGCGTCCGGTACGGTGACCTCGCAGAACATCGGCGCCATCGGTGCTGCCGCCGACGGTTTCGGAACGGGCGTCGGCTACTCGACCCAGATCGACTCGCCTGAGAACAAGAAATTCGTGGAGGCCTTCAAGGCCGCCAACAAGGCCGATCCTGACCTGTACGGCGCAGACAGCTATGGCCTGATCTACTTCTATAAGGCTGCAGTCGAGAAGGCGAAGTCGACCGAGACAGACAAGGTGCGTTCGGCGATGGCTGACCTTCAGTGGGATACGCCTCAGGGCCGGAAGACCATGCGCGGCGGCGATCATCAGGCGATCCAGCCGATGTACGTGGTGCGCGTGAATGCCGGTCAGTTCAAGATCGTCGACAAGGTCGGCGGCGAAGAGGCAATCGGCCCCGACGAGTGCAAGCGCTTCTGATTTCGGTAACAAAATCTCCTGCGGCGTGCGTGACCGCGATGCAAGCATCGCCGACATGCGGCCGCCGGAGTGATCGTGTCCATGATGGTGAAGGCTGATGGGCGGAATAACTGACTATATCCAGTTCGTGCTGGCGCCGCAGATGATCACGGGCCTCGCGCTTGGCGTCGCGGTGGTGCTCGTCGCGCTTGGCTTGACCATCATCTTTGGCCTGCTGGACGTGATCAACATGGCGCACGGCGAATTCTATGCCGTGGGTGCTTATCTCGCGTTGGCACTTGGTGCGTCCGGTATCAGCTTCTGGATTCTGCTCGTGATCGTCCCGCTGGTGATGTTGCCGGTGGGATATGCGGTGGAACGCGGGTTGATCCAGCGCGTGTTTAATTTGCCGGACCGTCACGTCACGACGCTTCTGCTGACATTCGGCCTCGGCCTCGTCATCGAGGAAGCTCTCAAGATCATCTTCGGCGCAAACACCCAGCGCCCGCCGACGCCGATCTCGGGCGCGGTCGAACTCATGGGTGTGCTGCTGCCGTCCTACCGCCTGTTCCTGATTGTAATCGGGGCGGCTATCGTTATTGCCGTCGCGCTGATCATCAACAAGACGACTCTCGGCTCTCTGGTGCGGGCAGCGGCTTTCGATTCCAATATGGCCGCGTCGCTCGGCGTGCCGGTGAAGCGGGTGTTCGCCTGGACCTTTGCGTTCGGCGTCGCACTGGCCGGACTTGCAGGTGTTTTGCTCGCGCCGATCTACTCCGTCTTTCCGACCATGGGACGCGACTTCATCTTTCTCGCATTCACGGTGGTGATCGTCGGCGGCATGGGCTCCATCGCCGGTGCCGTGGTCGCGGGCCTGCTGCTCACCCAGATCCAGGCCATATCAAGCCTGATCGTTCCGCCGGTCTGGAGCGATCCGCTTCTGTTTGGAATCATGGTGGTGATGCTTGTGGTTCGCCCGCAGGGTCTGTTTGGACGGCTGGGCCATGGCTGATATGTCTTCGCGATCACAGAAGCCTGTGGACCGGCTCGGCCTCGCCATGCGCGCAAGCCACGTTCTTGTGGCGATCTTCGTTGTCCTCGGTTTGATCTGCGCCGCCATCGGTGCGGCAAATCAGGATACGTTCTTCCTTCGGCTGGCCACGGAAGCGTTGATCTTCGCTGGCCTCGCGCTCTCCGTCGATATTCTTCTCGGTTACACCGGCCTGCTGTCGCTGGGGCAAGCGCTGTACTTCGGAATGGGTGCGTATATTTCCGCGCTTGTGCTGAAAGAGGTGCCGTCATTCTGGCTGGCGATGGGCGCGGTGCTAGTGGCGTCTTTCGTGGTCAGCCTGCTGGCCGGAATGGTCGCAAACCGCGTGCGCGGCGTCTACTTTGCTCTGGTTACATTCGGTCTTGCGCAGGTTGCTGCGCGCGCCGTTTATAACACGCGCGCGATCGGTGCATCGGACGGTCTGATTGGCATTCCGATCGTGCCGATCAATCTCGGCTTCGGCACGTTTATGTCCAGTTCGCCGGCGCCCTTCTTTATCTTTACTCTGGCGTTCATCGTGATCCTGTATCTGATCAGCGCCTATATTCTGGACACGCCGTTCGGCCGCATCCTTGTGGCGTTGCGGGCAAATGAGCGCCGCGTGCCGTTTCTGGGTTATTCGACATGGAATGCGCGTCTGGCGGCTTATGTACTCGCCGGTGTCGTTGCGGCGCTGTCCGGTGCGCTTTATCCGATGCTGCGTGGTTTCGTGTCGCCTGAACTGCTGTTCTTCGCGACCTCCGGCAATGCTGTTATCACTGTTGTGACGGGCGGTGTCGGCACGCTTGCGGGCGCACTCTATGGCAGCGTCATTTTGACGGTGCTCAAATCGGTGGTCGGCTCGATGACCGAGCATCATCTGATCGTGATCGGTCTTCTGTTCATGGCGGTGGTGATCTTCCTCCCCAAGGGATTGATGGGTCTGGTGCGGCCCCGGATCGAGCGCATGCTGAGCGGAGGTGACCGATGACCGCGGTTCTTAGCGTTCACGATCTCGGCGTGTCGTTCGGCGGCATCCATGCGGTCAACGGAGTCTCGTTCTCGGCCGAGCCGAATGCGATCACGACTGTGATCGGCCCGAACGGTGCGGGAAAGTCCACGCTGTTTAATCTTATCAGTGGCCTGATCCGCCCGAGCAACGGCCGTGTGATGCTGCGCGGTATGGACCGGACCGGAGCGAAGCCTCACCTGATGCAGCGCGCGGGCCTCGGCCGTTCGTTCCAGATCACGAATCTATTCTTTGAACTGACCGTTCTCGAAAACCTGAGGCTCGCCGCCCAGCGGCTGGAGCCGAGCGCACGTCTCTGGCTGCCGGTTCGCAGAAGTCATCGCGCGCTGGCGCGTGTCGATGCGCTGATCGAGCGCTTCGGACTGGCGTCGAAAGTCGGAGAATTGGCCGGTGCGTTGTCTCATGGCGAGCAGCGGCGGCTGGAAATCGCGGTCGCGCTCGCAGCGGAGCCTTCCATCCTGTTGCTCGACGAGCCGACGCAGGGCATGAGTCACGCGGACACTGCCGATACGGCGAAGCTGATCCGCGATCTTGCAAAGGACGTTACCATTCTGCTGATCGAGCATGATATCGGCGTGGTGATGGACATTTCGCACCACATCGTTGTGATGCATCAAGGCAAGAAGATCGCGGAGGGCGCGCCGGCGGTCGTGCGCGCCGATCCTGCGGTTCAGGCCGCTTATTTCGGACACGCCTGATGTTCAAGATCGACAATCTTCACGTTCACTACGGCCTGTCCCATGTCATCCAGGGCGTCAGCATCGAGGCTGCGCCGGGTGAGGTGGTCGGCATCTTCGGCCGCAACGGCGTCGGCAAGACCACGCTGATGAAAACCATTGCTGGCTGGGTGAAGCCCAGTGGCGGTTCGATTTCGCTGGATGACGCGCGCCTCGACGGGCTGGAGCCGGACCAGGTCTGTCATCACGGCGTCGGCTTCGTTCCCGAGGACCGGCGGATATTTCCCGGCCTGAGTGTCGAGGAAAATCTCAAGCTGGGTCTGATGCAGAGGCCGGGCCGCACCCGCGCGGAACAGAAGGCTGAGATCGACCGGATCTATCAGCGCATGCCGCGCCTTGCGGAGCGGCGGCGGCAGATCGGCACGACATTATCTGGCGGCGAGCAACAGATGCTGGCCATGGCCCGCGTCATGGTGGGGAAACCGAAAATCGCGCTGATCGATGAGCCGACGGAAGGGCTCGCGCCGATGATCGTGGCGGATATCTTCGCCATTATCGCGGAGATGAAGGCGTCCGGCGCCATCGTTCTGCTGGTTGAGCAGAATCTCACCGGCGCGCTTGCCGCGTCCGATCGCTTCTATGCCATCGAGCGTGGCACCGTCGTCCTGTCGGGTGATGCGAAGAACGAGGCGGACAAGGCGCGGCTTGTCGAGACGATTGCGGTGTAGGGGCTGTTTTTCGCAATCTCGGAGATTGTATGCCTCCGTTGTAAGAACTCCGAAATTTACGTCATCCAAATCAAAAGGCCGGATCGCAATCCGGCCTTTGCCTTTTGATAAGGCCGGTCCTTAGTCCCGGTTCTTATCTTTCTTCCGCTTCTTCTTGCCCTTCTTGTCATGATCGTCGCCGTCGTCCTCGTGCTCCTCAAGGGCGCGGGCGGCGAGTTCAGCGGCATGGCGCTCGGCGGCTTCCTGCTCTTCGCGCTCCTTTGCTTCGCGCTTGCGCTTTTCGCGATGTTCTTCGTAGGCGTCGAAGATCGTTTCCAGCCATGGCAGAATCTCCTCGAACGAGGGCAGGCGGCCGGGGGGGCCCTGTTCACCTTGAGGACCTTGCGCTCCGACGGGGCCTTGTTTTCCTTGAAGTCCTTGCTCGCCGCGCGGACCCTGCACGCCGGGTTTACCCTGTGGTCCTTGTTCGCCGCGTTTGCCCTGTGGACCTGGCTTGCCGGTTTCACCCATCTTGCCGCGCGGACCTTCCGCACCCGGACGGCCGGGATGACCTTGCGGGCCGGGGCGCCCTATCGGTCCCTGCGGTCCGGCCTTTCCGGGCCGTATGACTTCCTTTGCCACGCCGTTCACTCCGATGATGCTGTGCGCCGATCGCGCGTTATGCCTTTCTAACAGGGTTTTCGTGACTGCTTCAATTCGCGGATTGTGACACTAAGACGTTGCTGTGGAGAGATTTGCGGTGCTGACAGCAATGCATGGCGGCAACGGTGGATGCTATCGGCATACCGGGCGCGATTGCAGGCTAGATACGGGCGCCGCGATTGTAGGCCTCGATCAGCTGATTGTAATCACGCAACAGCCTGTCGGGAGACCCTTCAATCATCCAGCCGCTGCCGGCATTGATCATCATCTTGTCGCCCTGGCTGTACGGTGTCTTGTCGCGAACCCGGCGCATGAGTTGCTTGGCCGAGGTCAGAAAGGACTTTGCGCTGCTGGTGAACATCGAACCGATCTTCTGGCCGTCGTCGGCATTTGACGCATTTTCGAGATCCTTGGTCGCGGTCTCGTAATCGTTCAGCGCCTGCGTGATCGCGGCCATGTCCGGCTTGTCTGCCTTCTGCGCGCGCAGCACGCGCTTGGCCTGGATCATCAGCGCCTCGACATGATAGCGCGCCTTGCGGCCCTCGCTGCGCTCGATCGCGGCGAGGCGCTCCAGCGCGCGCTTGTCGTTGATCGTCTCGACATTAAGGCGCAGATCTTTGTCGGCCTTTGCAAACGCATCCCATGCGGCGACAAGTTGGGGATGCAATGCTTTTCCCTTGGCCATCTTGTCGTCCTTGTAGTTTTCCTGGGTGTAGTAGTCGTCTGCCTCCTTCAGCAGCGGCTCAAGCTTGCTGACGGCGTCTGCATACGCGGAGCCCGCGGCCTCCAGCTCCGCATCGCGCGGTTCCAATGTGTTGGCCTTCTCCACGTTCTTGCGGCAGTCCGATGTGTCGTAAATCGTGTAGGTACCATAGATGATCCGCTCTTTGCCTGTCGGTCCTTTCGGATTTGCCCAACTGAAGTAGCGGCTGCGTGAACTGTACGAACGCTCGGACAGGCGATTGATGCAGCCCACGTAAGCATTCATTTTTTCCGTGAATGCGGCTTCAACGGATGAGGATGGTGGTGGGGTTTGTGCAGCGGCCTGCGACGCCATGGGGGCCGCGAGCGCGATAGCTATGAGAGCGTTTGTGGCAAGCGATGTGCTGCGCATGGTGCTATCATCCCTGTTGAACTTCGATATGTGTCGCTCGGCTGCGCCATATGGTTCAATAGCGGTGGAGAAGTCTCGTTTCAAAATAAAATAGCCGGACCATGGTCCGGCTATTTCCATCTCGAAAGATTCGAAAACCCTGTTCAGAACGCCTTGTTGCTTTCCTTTACCGCGTCCGCCTCGACATAGACCTGTCCGCCCATCTTGACGAACTTTTCGCTCATCTGCGCCATGCCGTCGGCGATGACGCCGGTCATCGTCATGCCGACGCTTGAAGCGCCACCGAGGTTGAGGGCGGCCTTCTCGTTGTCACCAAGCGAGGCGGCGTAATCGCGCACGTCCTGCGTGATCTTCATCGAGCAGAACTTCGGGCCGCACATCGAGCAGAAATGCGCGACCTTGTGCGCTTCCTTCGGTAACGTCTCGTCATGATAGAGCAGTGCCGTATCCGGATCGAGGCCGAGGTTGAACTGGTCCTGCCAGCGGAAATCGAAACGTGCGCGCGAGAGCGCGTCGTCACGAAGTTGTGCCGCCGGATGGCCCTTGGCGAGATCGGAGGCATGTGCCGCGATCTTGTAGGTGATGACGCCGACCTTGACGTCGTCACGGTTCGGAAGACCAAGGTGTTCCTTCGGCGTGACATAGCAGAGCATGGCACAGCCGAACCAGCCGATCATCGCCGCGCCGATGCCGGAGGTGATGTGATCGTAGCCCGGTGCAATGTCCGTGGTCAGCGGCCCAAGCGTATAGAACGGCGCTTCGCCGCACTCCTTGAGCTGCTTGTCCATGTTGATCTTGATCTTGTGCATCGGCACGTGGCCGGGGCCTTCGATCATCACTTGACAGCCCTTGTCCCAAGCGATCTTGGTCAGTTCACCCAGCGTTTCGAGTTCGGCGAACTGCGCGCGGTCGTTGGCGTCGGCAATCGAACCCGGACGCAGGCCGTCGCCTAGCGAGAACGAGACGTCATACTTGCGCATGAGATCGCAGATTTCGTCGAAGTGCGTATAGAGGAAGCTCTCCTTGTGATGTGCGAGGCACCACTTGGCCATGATCGAGCCGCCGCGCGACACGATACCGGTAACGCGGTTGGCGGTGAGATGGATGTAGGCGAGGCGCACGCCGGCATGGATGGTGAAATAATCGACGCCCTGTTCGCACTGCTCGACCAGCGTGTCGCGATACAGCTCCCAGGTCAGCTTGACAGGGTCGCCGTCGCACTTCTCCAGCGCCTGATAGATCGGCACGGTTCCGATCGGGATTGGCGCGTTGCGCAGGATCCACTCGCGAGTGGTGTGGATGTTGCGGCCGGTGGAGAGATCCATCACGGTGTCAGCGCCCCAGCGGATCGCCCATACCATCTTGTCCACTTCCTCCTCGACCGACGACGTTACGGCGGAGTTGCCGATATTGGCGTTGATCTTGGTCAGGAAATTGCGGCCGATGATCATCGGCTCAAGTTCGGCGTGATTGATGTTGCAGGGGATGATCGCGCGGCCACGGGCAATTTCGTCGCGGACGAATTCCGGCGTGATGAAGGCGGGCACGGATGCGCCGAACGACTCGCCGTCTTTCAGCGCGGCCTCGGCGCGCTCGAGTTGCTGCTTGCGCCCGAGGTTCTCGCGTTCGGCGACATAGATCATCTCCTTGGTGATGATGCCGGCGCGTGCGAATTCGAGTTGTGTGATCTTGTGCCCGTCAAGGCCGCGGATCGGATTGTGATGCGCCTTGAAGGCCGCGGCTGCATGCGATGCGCCGACATTGCCGTTGTCTTCCGGCTTGATCTGGCGACCTTCATATTCTTCGATGCCACCGCGCTCCTTCACCCATGCGATACGGCTGCGTGGCAGGCCGGCGTTGACATCGATGATGACGTTCGGATCGGTGTAGGGGCCGGAGGTGTCATAGACCGGAAGGTTCGGTTCTTTCGCTTCGGGCGAGAGAATGATTTCGCGCAGCGGCACGCGCAGGTCCGGCGCAGTGTCGGGCACCGAATAAATCTTGCGCGACGAGGGCAGGCCGCCGGTGGTCACGGCCGGGAGCGTGGTGTCCGGATTTGAACGAATATTCATGGCGTCCTCCTTGTGGGTCGCTTTGAGTCTCAGGCAGCTTTTGTGAGATCGTTGGGATAATCGGTGAGCCAGGCGCGCACGCGCGCATCCGGATCGGCATTCTGAGTAACGTCGCTGACGACGGCGATGGAATTGGCGCCCGCCGCGAAAATATCGGCGGCCTGTTCGAGCTTGATGCCGCCAATGGCGACCAGCGGAATTTCGCCGATCAGGAGTTTCCAAGCGGTAATGCGCTCGATGCCCTGGGGCGCGAACCGCATTTTCTTCAGCGTGGTTTCATAGATCGGGCCGAGCGCGATATAGTCCGGCTTGTAGGCCAGCGCATTGTCGAGTTCATCCTCGTCATGGGTCGAAATGCCGAGGGTCAGCCCGGCGCGGCGGATCGCGGGCACGTCCGCCGTATCGAGGTCTTCCTGTCCGAGATGCAGGTGCTGCGCGCCCGCATCGATGGCCGCGCGCCAATAATCATTCACGATCAGCTTGGCCTGTGTGCCTTTGGTCACCGCCAGTGCCTCGCGGACGATGGCGAGCGCAGCGGCATCATCGAGATTCTTCGCACGCAGCTGAATGGTGCCGATGCCGAGCTTCGTCAGGCGCTCGACCCACGCGACAGTATCGACCACGGGATAAAAACGATCAGGATACAGCATGCCAGAACGGTGTCCCAACGACAGGGGTTGAAGGAGAGGCAAAATCGCGCGCACCCATAAGGCCCGCTTCATAGCCAGTGCGTCCTGCCTCGATGGCAAGCCGGAACGCTTTTGCCATCTTGACTGGATCTTCAGCTTTCGCGACGGCGGTATTCAGCAAGACGGCGTCGAAGCCAAGTTCGAGCGCTTTGGCGGCATGCGATGGCGCGCCGATACCGGCATCGACCACCAGTGTGATGTCGGGCAAGCGAACACGCAGCAGCTTCAATGCATCGGGACTGGTGATTCCGCGCGCGCTGCCGATCGGGGAGGCCCATGGCATCACGACCTTGCAACCGGCATCGGCCAGGCGCTGCGCGACGGAAAGATCCTCGGTGCAATAAGGGAACACCTCGAAGCCGTCCTTAATGAGGATGTTCGCAGCTTCCACGAGGCCGACCACATCGGGCTGCAGCGTCTCGTCGTCCGCGATGACTTCGAGTTTGATCCATGGCGTGTTGAACAGTTCGCGCGCAAGTTTTGCGGTTGTGACGGCCTCGCGCACTGATTTGCAGCCTGCGGTATTGGGCAGAACGGTGACATCAAGTTCGCGGATCAGCGACCAGAACTGATCACCGGTTTTGCCGCCTGCGGTCTCGCGGCGCACCGAAACGGTGACGATCTCGCTGCCGGCGGCACGGATCGCGTCCTGCATGATCTTCGGCGACGGATAGAGCGCGCTGCCGATCAGCAGACGCGACGAGAATTCGCGGCCGTAGAAATTCACTTTGCTCATCTTGCTCTCATCCTCCCTGCCGGGGCGTGAGGATTTCCACCGAGTCATTGTCGTTGAGCGGCGTGTTAGCCCAGCGTGCCCGGGGCACCACGTCGTAATTCACTGCCACGGCCAGATGACTGCCCTCGTAGGCGAGTTCGCTCAGCAGTGCATCGACATGCGTGGCTTTGGTTTCGATCCGCTCGCCGTTGACGGTCAGGAACATTGCATCACCTCGTTATCGATCGCGCCGCGCTCGACATAGGCCAGCGTCAGTTCCGCAAGGGCAGGGGCCAGCAGGAAGCCGTGCCGATAGAGCCCGTTGACGGAAATCTGCCTGTCGTTGATCGCGATGCGCGGCAGGTTGTCCGGAAAAGCAGGGCGCAGACCCGCGCCGAATTCGATGATGCGCGCTTCGCCGAACGCCGGATGCACTGCATAGGCTGCGCTCAGCAGTTCAAGCGCCGAGCGGACGCTGACGCCGGTGTCTTCGCTTTCGATCGAGGTGGCGCCGAGCATGAAGCGGTTGTTCGGACGCGGAATGATGTAGAGCGTCCAGCGCGGATGAAGCAACCGCACCGGGCGCGAGAGCTGCACCTCGACCGTCTCGACGATGATCATCTCGCCTTTGACGCCGCGCAGGTCGCGATGTTTGTCGCGTGCGCCAAGGCCGCGGCAATCGATCACAATGCCGTCGAGTATGTTGTCCGGCTGGATGTCGCTTTGGAATTGAATCGTCGCGCCGGCCTCAGCCAGCTTTTCGTGAAGCATCGGCAACACGCTTCGCGGTTCGACGTGACCTTCGCCCGCGAAAAACAGCGCGTCGCGGAATCGGCCATCCAGCGATGGCTCGAGTTCGGCGATGCCAGTGGCATCAAGCCGCTCATGGTCGGTGGTCAGCTTGGCGAAGCGCTCGAAATCGGCGCGGTCGCGCGGATGCGCGACGACCAGCGACCCGTTGAAGGGCGTATCGGGGAGCTGCTCGCGCCACAAGTCCAGCGAGCGGATGCCGAGGCGCGTGATCACAGGCTCGGAGCTTTCCCGCTCGCACCATGGCGCCAGCATGCCGCCGGCCCAGTGGCTCGTGGCCTCTGTCATGGCCGCGTCACTGCGCTCGTGCAGTGTCACGGCGTAGCCCGCGCGCGCGGATAGCAGCGCCTGCCATGCGCCGGCAATGCCTGCACCTACAATATTGACTGGAGACTCTCCTCGCGGAGACTTGGCTTTCTGTAGCATCCCTGTCCCTTCGCCGGCATGACCCGGATCAGGTTCAAAGGGTCACCGCGCGACCGCGGTATCTCAGCTCCCTGCCGGAGCACCCCTCGGAACATGTCCTTACAATAAACCCGATGTCCCAGGGGTTCAATGCCGGTGCAGCGCTCCGGCACGGCTTTTTCGCATCGTGGTGGCGCGTTTTCGCATCTCGCGCTGCAACGGAATTGTTGTGCCGGATAGCCGGTAAGGCTTCGTTGACCCTGTTGGAAACCGAAGCGCGGCGATTTCAGCTGATTTCGCCATTTTTACCAAGCTTGCCCGATGGCTGAGTTTACCCGGAATTATGCCGCCGATGGTTAGGTCGCGAGGTCTCTTCCTCTGCAGGACTGCACCATGAGCATCGCCGGTTATGACGGTATCGGGCATCAGCCGGGCGCGCGTGAAAGCGCGCTGGGCCGCGTGCCGGCATGGCTGTGGTTCGGCGCGGGCCTGTTCTTGGTGTTTGTGATCGCCGGCAATCGTTCTCTGCAGGATGCGGACACCTATTGGCAGACGGCGATCGGGCAGTGGATCATCGATCATCATGCGATGCCTACCGTCGACATCTATTCCTTCACCAGGAAGGGCGAGCCATGGATTTCATCGTCCTGGCTGGCGCAGGTTGTTTATGCCATCGCTTATCGGATCGCCGGATGGGCCGGACCGGTTATTCTGGCCGGGCTTGGAACCGCGGCCGCCTTTGCGTTGCTGGCGCGCAGCCTGACGCGGCGGTTTGCTCCGATCCATGCCGTGATTATTGCAATCGTCGCGACAATCGTGTCCGCGCACCACTTCATCGCACGCCCTCATCTTCTCGCGCTGCCGGTGATGGTAGCCTGGGTTCTCGGTCTGGTGAACGCCGCTGACGAGCGGCGCGCGCCGTCATTCTGGCTGCTGCCGCTGATCACGCTGTGGGCCAATCTTCATGGCGGATTTGTCCTGGGCATCACGCTGGTCGCGCCTTTTGCACTCGATGCGCTGTGGAATGCGGACGCATCGCAGCGTGTGTCGCTTGCCATGCGCTGGATCGTGTTCGGTCTTTGCGTGCTGGCGGCAAGCTGCATCACACCCTACGGCTGGGAATCGCTGCTGGCCTCGCGCAGGATTCTCGATCTCGGCGACGCCATGGCGCAGATTCCCGAATGGAGGCCGGTCGATTTCAGCAGCCTCGGACCATTCGTCATCTGCCTGCTTGCGGCGCTGGGTCTCACGCTCTGGCGCGGCATCGTGCTGTCGCCGACACGCATCCTGCTGGTACTTGGATTGCTGTACATGGCGCTGTCTCATGTCCGCAGCATCGAAATCTTTGCGCTGCTGGCGCCGCTGGTGCTGGCCAAACCGCTGTCCGTGCGGTTCGGTCGCGCCGGTGGCAGGCCAGTATCCGATAGCAAGGTGGGAATCGCTGCCGTTCTTGTAGGGGCCAGCATCGCAACCTGGATCTTCGTCGCGTATTACACCTTCACGCCGATGCGGGTATTCACGCCGGTGAGTGCGGTCGAACTGTTGAAGGAGCGCAAGGCGGAACGAATTCTCCACAATGCGGGGTTCGGCGGTTATCTCATCACGCAGGATATCCCGGTATTTTTCGATGGCCGGGGCGAACTCTATGGCAGCGAGTTTCTGGTCGAAGTCTTCGATGCGCTCGCACTCAAGAACGTGGACTCATTTTTGAATCTTCTGGAGAGCTACAAGATCGATGCTACGTTGCTGACGCCTTCCACGCCAGCTGTTGGTCTGATGGATCGTCTTGATGGCTGGAAGCGGATTTATGCGGACGATTTGTCGGTCGTTCATGTCCGTAAATCGGAAGCGCAGGGCGGTGGAAAGATCAAGAGCACGGATGACGCGCGGCCATGACTGACGCTGCGGGCGAGGGTGCGTCGAAGAAGTACATTCTGCTTCCGCTCTGCGCGGGCATTGTGATCTATGCCGTGGTGCTTGCCGAAGGCAATCGGCTTCTGCTCGATCCGGACATTTACTGGCAGATTGCTGTTGGCCAATGGATCGTTGATCACCGCACGGTGCCGTGGACGGATATCTACTCCTTCACCATGCAGGGCAAGCCCTGGATGTCCTCGCAGTGGCTGGCGCTGGTATTCTACGGCCAGGCTTACGCGTGGTTTGGTTGGACCGGTCCTGCTGTCGTCGCGTCGCTGGCGACCGCGCTAGCCTATATGATTGTCGCCCGCTTTCTGGTCCGCCGTCTCGGCGTCTTGTGGGTGTTGCCGATACTGGCGCTGTCGTTCCTGATCGCCAGGCCGCATCTCTATGCACGACCGCATGTGCTGGTGTTGCCGGTGATGGTGGCGTGGGTCTGCGCACTGCTTTCAGCGGTCGAGCGTCGCAAGGCGCCTTCTTTTTTGGTCGCCGCGCTCATGGCGCTGTGGGTCAACCTGCACGGCAGTTTCATTTTTGGCTTGCTGCTGATCGCCCCGATTGCGGTTGATGCGGCGCTCGCCGCGGATTCATCGGAGCGGTGGCGATTGTTGCGGCGCTGGTTTCTGTTCGGGATTGTTGCGACGGCGGCGTGCTGTGTCACGCCTTATGGATGGAATGCGTTCCGCGCGGCACACGCGATTCTCGATCTCGGTAAGGCGCTGAAATTGATCCGTGAATGGGCGCCTCTTGATTTCGGAGTTCTGGGGCCTATTCAGGTCGGTATATTCCTCATTCTGGCATTCATATTCTTCAGGGGCATGAAACTGCCACTCATGCGCAACGTGCTGTTTGCCGGATTGCTCTATATGGCGATGGCGCATTTTCGAAATGCGGATGTTTTTGCTCTGTTGGCTCCGCTGGTCGTTGCTACACCGCTCGCAATTCAGTTCGGAGTGCACGCCGATAAACTGATATGGACCTCTCCACTGCGCAGGAATGTTGTGCTGTCAGGCGCGGCCATGGTGTTCGCAGGAATTACGATTTTCGCATGCGTCGCGGGCCGATATCATCCAGGCAGGTGGTTCGCGCCGGAAGCGGCAGTTGAAGCCCTAAAAGCCAATCACGCAAAGCGCATTTTCAATGACTACAATTTCGGCGGCTACATGATCTCGAAGGGGCTCGCGCCGTACATCGATGGCCGCGCTGAACTGTATGGCGAAAAGTTCGCGCTGGAATACAACGCCGCGCTGCAATTGCTGAAGCCCGGCGTGTTCCTCGATCTGCTGGCGCGTCACGGGATCGATACGACCTTGCTGAGCCGGAATGCCCCGGCGGCACGGATGCTGGATCATCTTGACGGTTGGCAGAAGATCTTCATCGACGATCGTGTCGTCGTTCACGTCCGCGATGCGGATGCTGTCCATTCTGCCGATCCTGAAATAAAGCCGGCCTCAAACTGAGACCGGCTATTTCAATAGATCGTCAGTGGCGGTGTCGCCGATGCCGCCGCGGAATTTCCTGCGCATTGGCGTCGAACAGCGTGATGTCCCGCTCGGCCGCAACCTGCTGAACCGGCAGCAAGCCCTGGCGCTTCGCGGCGTAGTAGTAGCCGCCCGCATAGTAAGCAACCGCGCGGCTATGATTGCCGCCCGCCGCACGATAAGCGCCCGCGAGATATTTCACGGCGTAGGTGAGGTTGGTGTCGGGATCGAGCAGGCCCTGCGCGGTGCCGGTGTAACCGAGGCCGCGCGCGGTCGCGAGCTTGATCTGCATCATGCCGTAATTGCCGCGGCTCACGGCGCGCGGATTGTAGCGGCTCTCGCGCATGATGACGCGATGAACCAGTTCGACGGGCACGCCATTGGCGGCTGCGTGAGTGGCGACCATTTGTTCGTAGTCCGCGCGCTGTGCGTTGGCAGGATGAATCAGCATCATCGCCGCTGCTGCGGCGAGCAAAATGCGCTTCATGATGTCTATCCTCGGCGATCGTTGGGAAATGAATTCAACGCGGACGCAACAGGCCGGCGCGACGAACGGCCCGGCTCAACGGCAACGGGCGCATGAAAGTTCCATGACGCTGAAATGTGGGCAGATCATGTCATCGCGCGGGTTCCATCAACCCGGCGATCATGATGAACAGATGGAACATAGGTTGAACAGCGGCGCGGGGCTGTATTCTGCAGGCTTCGTGATGCCTACAGATTTGGAATTGAGGTCACGGCCACGCTCATCGTGCCGTCTGCCTCCGCAATGATACGTAGGGTGTTGGAGTCGAAGGCGATGCTGCCGAGGCGGATGCCCGTCACCGCTGCATCGACGCGGATGCCGCTTTCGCTCTTCCGGAAATCCGCGACAACCGCTGAGAGTTTCTGCTGCGCGTTGGCGGCGAATGTCTTGAGGTCGATGGTCGCGCGCTGTTCGAGCGCGCGCTGTACATATGGAATGACCGGACGCGCGGCGGCGCCGAGCAGGCCGAATGCGGAATCGGATTCAACCGCGAGTTCGAGATCGGTCAGCCGCAGAACCTGAGTCGCCTGATCCAGTACGGGCCGGCCCCAGATATGGATCGTTGCTTCGCCGCCGAAGCCGAACCAGCTTTTCTTTTCCTTGGCGTTGACGAGCAGCGAAATCAGCAGCCGCTGTCCGGCTGCGGAAACGCTTGCGCTTTTCACGGTGACGTCGACGGAGCCGCTGCCGTCTTCCGGGAAGGTGCGCCCTTTCAATTGCACTTCAACGATCTTGTTCACTTCGGTGAAAGGCAGATCGATCGGCACACCGATGGTGACACGTCCTCTGTCTGTCGGCGCGACGATGTCGAGCGTGGCGGGGAAGGGACAATCCGGCTTGGTTTCCGATGGCAGCACGCGGGTTTCCGCCTGCAGGCCAAGCATCAGGTTGACGTTGCTGGTATCAATGCGCGGCTGTGCCGCGACCGCGCGTATCGGACGCATTTCGAGCCACAGCACCGGCATGCCGGGTGCGGCCGGCGGCAGCGGCATCGAGCGACACAGCTTCGCCCATTCCCGCCGCGCATTTTGTTCGAGCGTGCGGTCATTGCGCAGACGCTGCTGCAACAGCGCCAGTTGTTCGTTCACCGTCTTGTCGATCACGGGCTTGACCTGTGCGGGGACGGCAACCTTGGCGCCCGCGACGGTGAGGTTGCTGCCGCCGATGCTGCCCTGCGCGGTCAGCTTGGGATCGATCCGCCACTCTCGCAGGACTTCCGGCCGGGAGGTCACTCCGACATTGCCGTGAATCGTCGCATTGGCATTCAGCGACTTGATCGACACGCTGCCGAGTTGCTTGACCGCATTGTTGCCGAGCACGTTACCCAGTGCGTTGCCGAGCGCGGTTCCGCTCGCGGCGGAGAGCGATCCCAGCACCGTGAGCTTGCCGTCGAGCGGTGTCGACAGCGCGAGTGCGTTCTGCGCGCCGGATGCGGCGATCGGACCGCGCGAAACGGTCCAGCTGATATCGGCGTTCTGCAGGATCTGGCTGACAGGATTTTCTGCCTTGCCGCCGAGATTGCGCGGCGCCGCGCGGTCCAGCGCATCACGCAGCGCTGTGATCGACACCGCGATCGGAGTCAGGATTTCCGAATTGCGCGTGACCGGCGGCAATGGCGGCAGTTTCGCGAGCACCGGCTTTTCCACCGTGACCGGCCAGAACGTATTCATCGCATAGAGGCTGACCGCGAACGACACGACCAGCGCCAAGAGGCCCAGCAGGATCACTTTTATACGCATGTCAAATCCGGTCGCATCATGACGGCGATGCTACCGCCGACAACGCATGCATGCCACCCTGCCTGCTGCACGTTCCGGATTGAATTACCTCACGTTGCGCGGATCTTTTGGCTTTGGTCCTTGCGGCAATCTCTTTTGCACGCTCGGCAGTCCGCGCTGTCCCGCCCGCGGCGACGCCGTTGGCATTCGCTGCCCGGGCGCCTGCGGGATGCGAGCACTGTTGGGAACTCCGAGGCGATTCAAAATGCCGCCCGCGGCGCCCGATACGCCGGGAATGCTCGGCATGCCCGATGGTCGCTGGAATCCGCCGGGCATTCCGGTCTGCCGCGGCAGGGTGTTTTGTCCCGGCGCGAGCTGTTGCCGTCCTCCAAAATGGTTCGGCGCTCCGGGTCTTTGTCCTAACTGGCCCGGTGTCCCCGGAGTTCTTTGCAATCCGTTCTGATGCGGAAGACCTGCGCGTCCCGGCATGCCCGTGTTTGGCTGCAGGTTGCCGCGTTGCCCCGGCTGATGTTGCAGGCCCGGTTGTCGCGACCCGGGTTGATTGATTCCCGGGCGATTGAACTGGCCGGGTGCGTTTGGTTGCCCCGCGCGGTTGTTCAGGCCCGGCTGTCCGCGCAGCCCCGGCTGTCCGCGCAGCCCCGGCTGTCCGCGCAGCCCCGGCTGATTGAATCCGCCGCGCTGGCCGGGCTGGTTGAAGCCACCGCGCTGATTGAAGCCCGGCCGACCGAAGGCCGGCGGACGGTTCGGATTCTGCATGCGGAAATTGCGTTGCTGCATGACGATGTTGCGCCCGATGCCCTGCATGGCGAAGACGCGTTGCGTGAAGGCGCGGTCGCGCGCGATCACCTGGGCCGACATCACCATGGGCGTCGCGGTCATGCGCATGCCGAATCCGCTGACCATCGTGCCGCGCACGGTATAGCCGCTCGCGCCCTGCGTCAGCATGCCGAGCGGCGCGCCGTCGCGGGCTTTGACCTCGATCCGTCCAACCTTGCCGTCGGCATCCGGATAAAGCTTCACCCCGACGTTGTTGGCGCTTTTCCCGGCAGCGTCGGTGTTTTCCGGAACCTCGACCACGCCAGTCGTGCCGCGAATGCCGAGCGTTGCCGTCGGCGTCTCGATTTTCATATCGCCGGTCTTGGCGACGGCGGCGGCAACGAAGGCCATGGTGCCGCGCGTCACGTTGATCAGAGCGGCGTTGTCCTTGCCGCCGTTCTGATAGACGAAATTATCGACGACCACACGAGATGTCGCTGAGAGGTTGAGCGTGGTGTCGTCACTGAATGTCACGCCGAGCGTCGAATTCTTGCCGGTCTGCAGGATGTCGCCTTTATAGATTTCATCCTGAATTTTCAGCGGTCCGGTCATGCCGTTGCGCGTGACAGTCGCGGTGCCCTTCAGGGTCGCGACGTTGCCAGCAGGTTCTTCCGTATCGGGTGTCTGTGCCGGATCGGTGGTGGCCTGCGATGGCGCGGCTGCGGGCTGCGTCGGCGGATTGTCGGCAGGTGCGGGAGCCGACGGTTGTGGTTCCGCGGGCGCGGTCTGCGTAACCGGCGGATTGGATTGCGCGTGCGCCGCATGCACGAGAACGATGCCGCACAGCATCGATGCGAGAAACAGACCGTCACGAATTTTCACGAGAGAAATACCTGATCGGAAAATGGACTATGCGAACCGCGATTGTTGGCAGGGTCGCCGCGCGGATGCAATGCCGCGACCAGGGGGTGGCGATATATTCGTTGCATTGTTGATGGAATCGGGGTGGTCGCGCGCCTGTTACGAGGCGGTGATCGGCCCGCCAGCCTTGCGCCAGCCGTCCAGTCCGCCCTCGATATGGCGGGCCGTGGAGAGGCCGGAATCCTGCGCTGCCTGCACAGCCATCGCAGAGCGTTCGCCGAATGCGCAATAGAACAGCAGGTTGTTGCCGGACATGGTTCCGAGTTGATGCAGGATGCCGCCGGGCTGCACATTGTTTGCGAGGTCGGGATAGGGCGCGTGAACCGACCCCGGGATGATGCCGTGCTTTCTCCGCTCGCCTTGCTCCCGCAGATCGATCAGCAGAATGCCGGGCTGGCCGAGCATCGTCATGGCCTGCGAAGGCGAAACCGCCCAACCGCGTTGCGCGACATTATCTTGAGCGAGGCCCATGTGCAGATTGGCCGGTACTGCCACATCCATCATCTTCGGGTTGGGCAAGTGCAGGTTGGCCATCAACTCGACATACTGGTCGATGGATGACACCTGCAGGCGCGGATTGCAGCGTTTCTCCTCGCCGATGGTGGAAACGGTGTCGCCCTTATAATCATGGGCGGGATAGACCAATGTGTGTTCCGGCAGCTTCAGCAGCCGGTTGAAGATTGAGTCATACTGCGCGCGAGCGTCGCCGTTCTGAAAATCGGTGCGGCCGGTACCGCGGATCAGCAGCGTGTCGCCGGTGAAGACCCGGTCCGGCATCACGAAGCTGTAGGAATCGTCGGTATGGCCGGGCGTGTAGATCACGTCGAGATCGATGCCGTCGACATCGATGCGGTCGCCGTCCGACACGCGCATCGAGACGACATCGACGCCGCTCTGTTCGCCCATCACGGTGATGCAGTGCGTATGATCGCGCAGCGCTCCGAGCGCACTGACATGATCGGCGTGAATGTGGGTGTCGATCGCCTTGATGAGGCGCAGGTCGAGTTCGCGCAGCAGGCGCAGATAGTGGTCCAGCTTTTCAACCACGGGATCGATAATCAGCGCCTCGCCGCCTCTGCGGCTGGCCAGAAGATACGTGTAGGTGCTGGATGTGGTGTCGAAGAGCTGCCGGAAAATCATGACGCATTATCGCGCAAAAACGATGCGCAATCAAAGCTGGTCGCTCCAGGTTGAACGATGGCCGCTAGAACATTCCTAATACGACGGCAGCGACGAAAAAGAGCGAAGCATACGCGGCAGCGATACTTAGAGGCCCGACGATGGTCATGGGAAGCTCCCTTGGCTCAACGCTGGTCAAGTAACGGCCAAGGCTACCAAGTCGTTCCGCGCGGGAAAAGTCAGGACCGCTGCCGCTTCGTTGTTCGGCTGTCGCGGTATGGTTAAAAAACCTTGAATAACAATGCGTTGAAGAGTCTTTAATGATCTTCGGCGACTTTGCGTAAATGACGCGCGGAGTAAGTTTGTTTGTAGTCGGCTCCTGTGTCCTCGTCGCCCTGGCGGGTTGCGGCCGCGGTTTCATGACTGCGGAACGCGAACCCTGGCGGGCCGAGGCGGAGAAGGCGTGCCTGAAATCCGGAGCAGTCCGTGAAAGCGCCGATCTCGTCCGTATCGATCCGATTTCCGGGCCCGGCGCCTGCGGTGCCGAATTTCCGCTTAAGGTGGCTGCGCTTGGGGAGAGCAACAGCAGCCTCGGTTATGCTGACGATCTGCGCCCGCCGGCGGGCATCGGCAATCAGCCGCGCTGGCCGGTGTCGCGACCGCCGTCCTATCCCTCGCAGCAACCCTACATGCAGACGGGCGCACCGTCTTATCCGCCGCCGCAGCCCTATCAGGCATCGCGCGCCGCGCCGTATTCTGCATCCGCCAGCGCACCGATGCCGTTGAATGCGCCCGGTGTTGCGCCGCCTGATGAAGAAGATATCGAAGCGGGCTCCGATGCGGCGTCACCGCCGATGGGCCGCCCGCCGCAGACCCGCGCTCCCTATGCAGCGCAATCCTATCCGGCGAGTCAGCCGTATACGCCGCCGCGGCTCGGTCCGGCGCAGGGATCTCCGGTCAATGGCGTCGGCCCGGTCGCGCTGAAACCCGCGGCGACGCTGGCATGTCCGATCGTGTCGGTGCTGGACCGCTGGCTGGCGGATTCTGTGCAACCCGCCGCGCAGCGCTGGTTCGGATCACCCGTGGTGGAGATCAAGCAGATTTCGGCTTACTCGTGCCGCGGCATGAACGGCAATTCGCGTGCGCATATTTCCGAACATGCCTTCGGCAATGCGCTCGACATCGCAGCTTTCGTGCTGGCCGACGGACGCCGGATTTCGGTGAAAACCGGATGGAAGGGAATGCCGGAAGAGCAGGGTTTCCTGCGCGACGTGCAGGGCGCGGCGTGCCAGCAGTTCAACACCGTGCTGGCGCCGGGTTCGAACGTCTATCACTACGATCATATCCACGTCGATCTGATGCGCCGGGCTTCGGGGCGTATCATCTGCCAGCCCGCTGCCGTGTCTGGCGAGGAGATCGCCGCGCGTGCCGCGCCTCGCGGATATGCCGGACGCGATGGTGGCATAACCGGATCGATCGGCCAGCGGGTGAAGCGCATCCTCGCCAAGGGACCGCTGTCGAAGGAAGATCAAGACACGATCGAGGACGAGTCGCGCGTCAGATAATGCGTGGGTCATAACCTCCGTGACAAAAAAGCCCGGCGCGAGCCGGGCTTTAAGTTTTCTTGGAGAAAAACAGACGATTTGGCTAGTCGCAAAATCTGTCTCGGCGTCGGGCTGTTTTCAGCTTCAAACATCGCATCAAGGCGTCGCGAATAAAATCCGGCATTTGCCGGGAAGTGTGCTCCGGCTTTCAATGAAGAGTCAGTTTCCGATCGGCGGTTGCAGACTGCGCAGCAGCGCGACCAACTGACTCTGCTGACGTGTTTCCGTCTTGCGGAACACGCTCTCAAGATTCGAACGCATGGTGCTGTAGGCGATGCCGGCGTCTTCGGCGGCTTCTCTCACCGAGCGACCGGCGCCATCCATTCGTTCCAGAAGCTGCTTCGCTTCAACTGTTCGCCGACCAGAGCGTGGTCGTGATAAACGGTTCCCACCGGCGCGACGATCACCGCATCGATCAGCGGATTGGAAATGCAGGAGAGTTCATCGATGTAAAGTTGGTGATATTTTGGATCAAAACTGGTTGTGATGGCGTCGCCCGGCTGGAGATCGGGGCCGATCCGGCCAAGACATGCCCTGGAACCTTGGAATAGGTCGCACAGGTGCTCTACGGCGACATTCCATGTGCCGGATTGTAAGCGGCTTCATAAATGTCGGTGATGACGCCGGACAGGTGCCCGGGATCAATGTCGATCATCAAAAGCATTCCCAGTCGAATTCCGCGAAAAGTGTCCAGGGTTTTCGTGAAACGATCAAGCCTGTGATTTCGCCAGGACTGTATGCGCCATCGCGCTAACGGCGAATGCTTCCGCTTTATGACAATGGAACCGGAGTGCATGCACTGGGAGGTTAGGGCGGCTCAATTGCGAAGGCGAAAAAGCGCCGTCAATTCTTCGCCCGATAGTGCGTGAGAAACATCAGCGTCGCGCTTTCGACCACAGTGGTGATCTGCGCAGGGGAGGGGGAAGGCCTCACCTGAAACACGTAGGGCTGGAATAGCGTGGCCTGGCACATCATCGTGAATTGCGCTGCAGCCAGTTCGCAATCGTCAATTGCAAGTTCGCCCCTTTTCACTTTCTCTCCGAGATAGGTGGCGAGGCGATGCATCGTCAGTGCAATGACGTTCTCGTAGAAACGGCGTCCGACGTCAGGCATCCGCTCCGCGATCGCCATCACGGTTCTGACGGCGGAACCGCCATCCGGCCGGCAAAGCACTTCGATGTAGGCGCGGCCGAAGTCAAGCAACGTGGTTTTCGTATCGCGGGCCGGATCGAAGTTGAAAGCCAGACGTCCATGGGAAAGGCATTCCTGCTCGACGGTCGCCTCGAACAGCGAATGCTTGTCGGCGAAATAGACATACAGAGTGCCTTTGGAGACTCCGGCGGCCCGGGCGATCTCGTTCATGCTGGCGCCGTCGAAGCCCAGATCCATAAAGACCCGCCGGGCGCCATCCATGATCTGCTGGCGCTTGGCACTGTCCTCGTCCCCGGAATGGGGCAGCGTTGTTGGATCGGTGGCAACCATTCGTTCAGCCTGTTTTTTCGTTTCGTTGTGGACCTCGCCTCCGGAAAGGATGTTCGAACCCCGAATGCGGTATCCAAATATGTCGCAAAATTACCATTGACCGAACCGTTCGGTCAATGGTAATTTTGATGTACGCCAAGAATGGCGTAGCCGGCATTTTTGTCGCCGGCGCATTGCTTTGTCATTTGAAGGAGGCCGTAATGGCCATGCCTGCCCGAGATCAGGTTGCAAGGGTCGTTCACCCGGAGCCCGACGCGTCCGAAGCCGATGTCTCACATTCCGCGAAGGCGCAGGAATTGCGCGCGCGTCCGGCCGAAGATCCCACAACGGAAGCTCAGCCTTCTGCAACGTCGGCAAGTGAAACCGCAAAGCCGAAATCTGCGTTGCGCCGCAAAATTCTGACCGGCGTCGGCGCGCTGGCCGCGCTCGGTGCGATCTACTTCGGCGTACATTACATGCTGGTGGGCCGTTACATGGTGTCGACCGATGACGCTTATGTGCGTGCCAACAACACCACGATGGGCGCGAAGGTCGCCGGGCACATTTCCAAGATTCTTCCGGGCGACAACACGCGCGTCGGTGCGGGCAACATTGTTTTCCGGATCGACGAGGGCGATTACCGGCTCGCGGTCGAAAGCGCGCAGGCGAAGGTCGCGACGCAGGAAGCCACCATCGCGCGCATCGACCGCCAGGCGACCGCGCAGCAAAGCGCCGTCGATCAGGCACAGTCACAGCTTGTTTCCGCCGAAGCCGCGACAAAGCGCGCGCAGGCGGATTTCGCGCGCCAGGAAGAACTGAGCAGCAAGGGCTTCGCATCGAAAGCCACGTTCGATGTCTCGCAGGCCGGTCGCGATCAGGCCGTTGCCGCGGTGCAGGGCGCGCAGGCGACGCTGGCCGCAGCACAGGCGCAGGTTGATGTCATCAAGGCACAAAAGGCCGAGGCCGAAGGCCAGTTGCAGGAATTGCGCGCGGCGCTCGCCAAGACGATCCGCGATCTGGCGTTCACGGAAGTGCGCGCGCCGGTTGACGGCATTTTCTCCAACCGTATGGTCAATGTCGGCGACTACGTCCAGCCGGGCCAGCGTCTCGCCAATGTCGTGCCGCTCGACGACGTCTATATCGACGCCAACTACAAAGAAACGCAGCTTGGCCGGCTGAAGCCGGGCCAGCCGGTTTCGATCACCGTGGACGCCGTCTCCGGGCGCACCATCAAGGGCGTTGTCGACAGCCTCGCACCGGCGTCGGGCTCCGTATTCACGCTGCTGCCGCCGGACAATGCCACCGGCAACTTCACCAAGGTGGTACAGCGCGTTCCGGTCCGCATCCGCGTGCCGTTCTCCGTGGCGCGGGAAAACCTGCTGCGGCCCGGCATGTCGGTGATCACGACCATCAACACCAAGCCCGAACCCGGCGGCGTCGATCCGATCGCGGCGCGTTGATCGGCGCGCGGCTCGTGCCATAGGAACAGCCAATGGCGTCCACCACATCGACCATGGATGGTATCCCGGCCGCGCCAGCCATGCCGGAGACGATCAGCACGAGGCGGCTGATCGCGTTTCTGATCATGGTGTTCGGGATGTTCATGTCCATTCTGGACATTCAGATCGTCTCGGCGTCGCTTTCCGAAATTCAGGCCGGCCTGTCCGCAAGCTCGAGCGAAGTCTCGTGGGTGCAGACGGCTTATCTGATTGCGGAAGTGATCGCGATTCCGCTGTCGGGATTCCTGTCACGCGCGCTCGGTACCCGGCTTCTGTTCGCGATCTCGGCAGCCGGATTCACCGGCGCGAGCTTCATGTGCGGCCTGACCTCGACCATCGAGCAAATGATTCTGTGGCGCGCGGTGCAAGGTTTTCTCGGCGCTGGCATGATTCCGACCGTGTTTGCGTCGGCTTACACGGTCTTTCCGCCATCCAAGCGGCCGATCGTGGCGCCGATCATCGGTCTTGTCGCGACACTGGCACCAACCATCGGTCCCACGGTCGGCGGTTACATCACCGATCTGATGTCCTGGCACTGGCTGTTCTTCATCAATGTCGTTCCCGGCATCGGCATCACAGTCGGCGTGCTGGCGCTGGTGGATTTCGACAAGCCGAACTTCGCGCTGCTGGAACATTTCGACTGGTGGGGCCTCGCCTCGATGGCCGGATTTCTCGGCTCGCTCGAATATGTGCTGGAGGAAGGTCCCCGCAACGACTGGCTGCAGGATGAGTCGATCTTCTTTTTCGCGGTCGTTTGTGCTGTGTCTGCCGTCGCCTTTTTCTGGCGCGTGCTGACTGCGAAAGAACCCATCGTTGACATCCGTGCCTTCACCGATCGCAACTTCGCGCTCGGCAGCATGTTCTCGTTCTGCGTCGGCATCGGTCTTTACGGACTCACCTACATTTATCCACGCTACCTTGCGGAAGTACGTGGCTACAGCGCCTTGATGATCGGCGAGACGATGTTTGTCTCAGGCATTGCGATGTTCGCAACGGCGCCCCTTGTCGGAAAGCTGATGACGAAAGTCGATCTGCGTTATCTGATCGCGGCGGGGCTTATCATCTTTGCTATCGGCTCGTGGCAGATGACGTGGATCACGCGCGACTACGATTTTTACGAATTGCTGTGGCCGCAGGTTTTCCGCGGCGTCGGCATGATGCTGGCGATGGTGCCGGTGAACAACATCGCGCTCGGCACGTTGCCGCCGGAGCGCATCAAGAACGCCTCCGGTCTGTTCAACCTGACCCGGAATCTCGGCGGGGCGGTGGGGCTTGCGCTCATCAACACCATTCTCGACAACCGGACCGATCTGCACATCGTCCGGCTTCAGGAGCGGGTCAACTGGGGTAACGCCACTGCGGTGGAAACGCTCAACATGCTCACCCAGAAATTCCAGGGCATGGGTAACGCGTCTCTGATGGCGCTGAAGCAACTGTCGATGATCGTGCACCGGCAGGCGGTGGTGATGAGCTTCGGCGATGCGTTTTTTGTTCTGACCCTCTTCTATCTCGGTTTGAGCACGCTGGTGTTCTTCGTCAACAAGCCCAACATGACGGGCGCTCCATCCGACGCGCATTGAAGCCGGACGCGGTCCGTGGCATCACGGTCGCGAGGGGTTTCTTGGTGGCGGAACGCATATGAGCTTCATCAGCGGCGTCGGGCTAACGGCTTTCGGCAGGCATGAAGGTCGCTCAACGCTCGATCTGATGAGCGAGGCGGCGGAAGCCGCGCTGTCGGACGCGGGTCTCAAGCGCCGCGATATCGACGGTCTGCTCACCGGCTATTCCACCACCATGCCGCATCTGATGCTGGCGACGGTTTTTGCCGAGCACTTCGGTATTCTGCCATCCTATGCGCATGCCATTCAGGTCGGCGGCGCAACGGGCCTCGCCATGGCCATGCTTGCGCATGAGCTGGTCGAGGCGGGCGTCGCGAAAACAATTCTTGTCGTCGCAGGCGAGAACCGTCTCACTGGGCAGGCGCGCGACTCGGCCATGAGCACACTGGCCCAAGTCGGCCATCCCGACTACGAGGTGCCGCTTGGCCCGACCATTCCCGCCTATTACGGGCTGCTGGCATCTCGCTATATGCATGACTATGGCCTGACGAAGGAGGATATGGCGGAGTTCGCGGTGCTGATGCGTCAGCATGCGATGCTTCATCCCGGCGCGCAGTTCCGCGATCCGATCACGGTCGCGGAGGTTTTGGCGTCTCGGGAAATCTCGTCGCCGCTGAAGCTGCTCGATTGTTGCCCGGTCTCGGATGGCGGTGCGGCGTTCATCATCAGCCGTGCGCCCGTCAGCGATCACCATGTTCGCGTGCTGGGCTGCGGGCAGGCGCACCTGCATCAGCATGTCACGGCGGCGCGTTCGCTGTCGGATGTCGGCGCGGCGGTCGCCATGGAGCGCGCCCGCAAAAAGGCCGGTGTCGATCCGCGCGCAATCAAGTATGCGGGTATCTATGACAGCTTCACGATTACGCTGGCGATCCTGATCGAGGAGCTGGGCCTCGCGCCGCGCGGCGGGTCTGCTGCGCGCGTTCGTAACGGCGACTTCGGAATCAACGGCGCGTTACCGCTGAATACCCACGGCGGCCTGCTCAGCTATGGTCATTGTGGCTGCGGTGGCGCGATGGCGCATCTGGTGGAGACGCAGTTGCAAATGACCGGCCGGGCCGGTGTGCGTCAGGTACGCGACGCCTCGCTCGCGCTGCTGCATGGCGACGGCGGCGTGATGTCGTCTCATATCAGCATGTTTCTGGAGCGTGTGCGATGAGCGAAGTTGCAGAACTCAAAGGCTGGACAGATGGTGCCGACGCAATCGTCTATCAGTCGTGCGACGCGTGCCGGTACATCTGGTATTTTCATCGCGCATTCTGTCCGTCGTGCGGAGATGCATCGCCGCAAACCCATCGCGCCAGCGGCAGGGGAACGGTGTACGCCGCGACCGTGGTGCGCCGTGCGGCAACACCCGAGACCAAGGCCCATGTGCCTTATGCGATCCTGCTCGTCGATCTGGCGGAAGGATTCCGCATCATGGCGCACGGCAATGCCGATCTGAATTTGGGTGACAGCATTGCGATCGAGTTCCGGCCGTTCGCCGGACTGCGAACGCCGTATGCCGTAAGGGCTGTCTGACGCGGGTTCATTCAATCAGAAGTAGCGCTGCTGTTACCCCAGCCGGACTTTCTTCTGCAGGACCTTTGGGAAGTCCTGAAAGTCGTCGCCATCGACAAGCGGCGGCACCAGATGCGGAGCAACCGCGTAAACCGCATAGCCACTGCGGGCGCGCTTGGCCTGGTAGAGCGCCTGATCGGCGCGGGCGAGCAGATCGTCGGGCGTCAATTCCTCGTCGGCCATGATCGCGATGCCGACGCTGGTCCCGATCTCTACCGCGTAACCGCGGACATTGTAGAAGGAGCTGATCTCGTCGATGATGCGGATCGCTAGCGTGGTGGCCTGTTCGCGCGTCTCGACACCGGTCTGGACCAGAACGAGCTCGTCGCCGCCGAGCCGCACCAGAAGATCGGTGGCGCGTGTGAGACGCGTGAGTCGCTGTGCGACTTCCTTGAGGATCGCGTCGCCGGTGGGATGACCGTAGAGATCGTTCGCGGCCTTGAAGCGGTCGAGATCGAGGCTGTGAACCGCGAGACCGTAGCCATTGCGCTGTGCGTCGGCCATGACCGCTTCGAGATTTTCGTTCAGCCCGAGCCGGTTGGCGAGGCCGGTCAATGCGTCTCGCTGCGCGAGACCCGCGAACCTGCGTTTGAGCATGAGCTGACTGACGATGGTGTCGTAAGCATGCCGGATCACATCGATGGCGCCGATCATGAAAATCACCATCGAGAAACCGAGACAGACATAGATCATGCCGCCAAGTAGCAGGCAGGCGATCGCCGGCGGGATCGCGACGACGGCAAGATTGAACAGCGCGAGACGAGGGCGGAACGATACACGCGTGATCGTTCCGGCGGCATAAGAGAACAGAACGGCGACCATCAGCGTATGAACGGCAGGGTCGGTCAGCATGAAGCAGCGCACACCCATTGCGGAAACCAGAATGCCGGTTGCGACGCTGCGGAGCGCAAAGCGCCTCTCCCAGCCAAGCGCATCGGCATAGGTAAGCGGACTTGTTGCTGCCTTGCGGTGATAGGTGTGGATCATCCAGATCCGTTCGGACGAAACGATCAGTGCGACGATGGTCAGGCCGAGCATGTATCCGTCGCCGGTCTCTGCGAAGATGGCAGCGCCGATGACGCATTGCGTGATCGCAAAGACGAGGATGGATGGCGTCGCGCTGAAAAGCTCATCGATCAACTCGATGTAGATGCTTTCCGGCAGGCGGTGAGACCACAGAGTCTTCAGCGGAAAAAGGGGCATGGATTCGCAATTCGTTTGCGCCCATTCGCGGGCCCGTCGACTGCTGGTCTACGCGACATGAGTAAAATGAAGGCACTGCGAAAAAGCAGTATTTGAACGATCTGGAACTGAAGCTGACATGGCGAGGGGCCCGGTGGTGACGCCGAGCCCCTCATTGGTTCCGCGCGATCATGAGATCGCCCGTCGATAGAATATCAGCCAGCCTGTAAGCCGGGTTCTGTAGGGCCCGAACGGTTTGCACCACACGGACGTGACGGCCATTCCTCTGGGACGCAAGTTACCCTGCGCCTCAAGCAACCTACCCGGACAGCGAGCCTGACATTGCCCCGCGGAGTTATCGCTAAAAGCGAACTTTCCACTATGCCGTCCCTATTCGGTTTTGCTCCCGGTGTGGTTTGCCATGCCGCTTCCGTTGCCGGAAACGCGGTGCGCTCTTACCGCACCTTTTCACCCTTACCTTCACCGAAATGAAGGCGGTTCGTTCTCTGTGGCACTTTCCCTGGGGTCGCCCCCGCCGGACGTTATCCGGCACCGCATGTCGATGGAGCCCGGACTTTCCTCCCCGGCGACCTTTCGATCCTTGCCGGAGCGGCCGTCCGGCCGACTGATCCCGCAGTGATGGCGATGAGAGGCGTCAAGGTCAAGAGGTGAGGGCGGCTTCCGGCGGCAGCATCGCAAGCAGGTCGTGCAACGTGGTCAACGTCGAGGAATCGGCGACGCCGTCCACCTGCTCGGGGCGGAAGTGACGCTGGAAGGCCGTTACTACGTCCATAGTGACCGCGTCGTATTGCCCGTTCAACGGAACGCCGTAGCCGAAACGGGCCAGCGAGCGCTGCAGGGCCAGAACGTCGTCGCCCGATGTGCCGAGCAGAATCTGGCCGCCGGGTACGATCGGCGCAGGCTCGACCCATAGGCCGACGCCGGAATCCGCCAGCAGGCGCCAAGGAAATTTCTCGCCGGGGTCTTTCTTCCGGCTGGGTGCCACATCGGAATGCGCCAGTACGCGATGCTTGGGGATGTCGCGACGGATCATGATTCCCTTGCACAGCGCGATCACGGCTGCGGTCTGGCGCAGGGGGAAATCGGGGTAGCCGAGATCATGGCCCGGATTGACGATTTCGATGCCGATGGAACAGCTGTTGAGATCGGTCTCATCGTGCCACGACGACACGCCGGCATGCCAGGCTCGCGCAGATTCCCGCACCAATTGAACGATGTTGCCATCTTCCAGCACGACGTAATGCGCCGAAACTTCGGTGCCCTCGGTGCAAAGCCGCACGATGGCGCTCGCCGCATCGGCCATGCCAGTGTAGTGCAGCACGATCATGTCGGGCGACAGGCCCTTGCGGTCACTGTAATTCGGTGAAGGAGTTACGGTCGAAACGACGGACGAATCCGGCACGAAGCTCAGCATGTCAGCAGTACTCTTACGTGAAGTGGTAGGACGCTGACGCCTCGTAGCAAATCGAAAAGACTTCAACCATCTTGACAGCATGGTGTCGCTCAAAGCAGGCGAGAGAAGGGCGGTGCGGGCGAATGAAGCGGCTATGCACAGCGGGCGCAATCGGCGGAGTTCCCTTACCCCCAGGAGAATGCCTGCCAGGTTTCGTAGCCCGGCTGCAGAAAAGCATTTTTAAACCTGACCTGCAGCGTCAACCATTCCTTAAGGATAACTGCCGCTACTGAAGGATGGAGAGTCGCGCCGGAAAATCAGGGGCGGCTGCGGTTCATCGATGCGCGAGAAGCCCCGCGAAACACCTCATGGCTGGCCAGAAAATCCCATGTGGAACCTCAAACCTGCGGCGGGTCATCGCGAGCGCCTCGGTGATCCGGTCGATCTGGGCCTCGGAGCGGGCCAGTCTCGGATTGTTCGGGCGCGATCTTGCGGATTGCCCCGGTTATTCGGGGCGGCACGCCGCTATTTTTCACCGGCAGGCTTTTGAGATGTCGCCCGACGATCAGCCCGTTCGCCACGTTCCGGTTCTCGGTCATGAGGCCGTGGACGCGCTCGCGCCCCGTGACGGCGGCATTTATGTGGATGCGACGTTCGGCGCAGGCGGTTACACGCGCGGCATCCTGAAAACCTCCGGCACCCGCGTGATCGCCATCGATCGTGACCGCACCGCTATCGCCGCCGGGTTTAGCCTTGTTGATTCGTCCGAAGGGCGACTGACCCTGGTGGAGGATCGCTTCTCCAATCTCGCCGATGTCTGCGCCGCACAGGGCGTTGCCGCCGTCGATGGCGTCGTAATGGATGTCGGCGTCTCGTCGATGCAACTCGATCAGGGCGAGCGCGGCTTTTCTTTCCGGTTCAACGGCCCGCTCGACATGCGGATGGGACAGGATGGGCCGACCGCCGCCGACGTGGTCGCCAGGGCATCCGAGACGGACCTCGCCAACATCATCTATATTTTCGGCGAAGAGCGGCACTCGCGCGCGGTGGCGCGCGCCATCGTCGCCGCGCGGAAGGAAGCGCCGATTACAACCACCCGCGCTCTGGCCGACATTGTCGCGCGCGTGGTGCGTTCCAAGCCGAACGAGATTCATCCGGCCACACGGACGTTCCAGGCCCTGCGTATCTTCGTCAACGAAGAGCTGGACGAACTGCATGCGGCGCTTGTGGCGGCCGAACAGATCCTGAAGCCCGGCGGGCGGCTGGCGGTGGTGTCGTTCCATTCGCTGGAAGACCGTATCGTCAAGAATTTCCTCAATGAACGCGGCAAGCGCGGCGGCGGTTCGCGGCACTTGCCGGAAGTCGATCAGGCGCAGCCGAGTTTTGAAATTCTGACCAAGCGTCCGACCGTGGCCGGCGATGAGGAAGTTGCAGCCAATCCACGCGCACGGTCTGCGAAATTGCGCACCGCAGCGCGGACGGCCGCGCCTGCATTGCCCGAGACGGCTTCCTTCGACTGGCCCCAACTCACTGATGTGATGAGGGGAGGCTGACATGCGGATCATCCATGTCTTCGTCATCTGCGCACTGGTTTTTGCGGCGTCGTATGTCTATCGCATCAAGATGGAATCCACGGTCCGGACGGAGCGGGTTCTGAAGCTCCGCGCCGACATCCGCGAGCAGCGCGACGCCATCGCCAACCTCAAGGCCGAATGGGCCAAGCTTGAATCGCCCCGGCGCTTGCAGGATCTGGCCTCGCGTCATCTGTCGCTCCGGCCGATCGAGGCGACGCAATATGACTCGCTGAAGAACCTGCCGCCGCGTCCGCCGAGCTTCGTCAAGCCGGGCGATCCCGATCCCATCGGCACCATGATCGAAAGCGTGGATCAGGAAGCGCTGGCTTCCGGACCGCGTGACCCGGATCAGGAGTCGGTGACCGGTTCGGTGCCTTCGACGGAGGGCGCGCAATGACCGATCAGACGCTCGACATCAAACGCCCGGCGGAACCCTGGCGGCAGCGCATGATCCGCACCTTGTTGTATGGGCGCAATGTCGACCGTGCCGCGAAAGCACGCGCGCGTGTGGGCCTTGCGATCATTGCATTCGCCGTCGTCTACACGATTATCGCCGGTCGGCTTGTGATGTTCGCGGTAGGTGCGGACACTCACGGCAACCGGCGCACGGTGTCGCAGGACGCGATCGCCACGGCGCGTCCCGACATTCTCGACCGCAACGGTGCCATTCTCGCCACCGACGTGAAGTCGCCTTCGCTGTTCGGCGAACCGCGCCGCCTGATCGACAAGGACGAGGCCATCGAACTGCTCACCGCGACACTGCCGGACATCGATGCCGGTGAAGTGCGCGACCGTTTGTCGTCGAAGAAGGGCTTTGTCTGGCTAAAGCGCGAAATCACGGCGCAGCAGCAGAAAGACATCTATCGCCTCGGCATTCCGGGCATCGGCTTCCTGCGCGAAAACAAGCGGGTTTATCCAAATGGAGTCGACGTCTCGCATCTGATCGGACTGGTCAATATCGACAATCAGGGCATTGCCGGCATCGAGAAATGGCTCGACGGCAACGGGCTTGCAGATCTGCATCGCGCTGGTTTCGCCACAGATCGCCAGCAGGCGCCTGTCGAACTCGCGGTCGATTTGCGCGTCGAACATGCGCTGCGCGACGAGTTGATGAAGGCGAAGGACAAGTTTCACGCGAAGGCCGCGTCCGGCATCGTCAGTGATGTGCGGACCGGCGAAGTCATCGCCATGGTGTCCCTGCCGGACTTCGATCCCAACAACCCGAAGGAAGTGCACGATCCCGACCGGATCAACCGCCTGACCACCGGCGTTTATGAGATGGGATCGACCTTCAAGGCGTTCACGCTGGCCATGGCGCTCGACTCCGGCAAGGCTAGCCTGAATTCGATGTGGGATGCGCGCGGGCCGCTGCACTACGGCAAGTTCAAGATTCACGACGACCATCCGATGGGACGTTTCATTAACACCAAGGAGGTCTTCACCTATTCATCGAACGTCGGCGCGGCACGCATCGCGCTGGCGCAGGGCGTCGACGCGCACAAGGCCTTCCTCGCCAAGATGGGGCAGACAGTCCGGCTTCGTACCGAATTGCCGGAAAGCGCGTCGCCGCTGGTCCCGCGCCGCTGGGGCGAACTGAATACCGTGACGATCTCGTTCGGGCACGGCATGGCCGTCGCGCCGCTGCAGGCGGTGATGGGTATCAATGCGCTGGTCAACGGCGGCTATCTCATTCCGCCGACCTTCCTCAAGCGTTCGCAGGAGGACGCGATGAAGGAAGCCAAGCGCGTGATCCGTCCCGATACCAGCGAGAAGATGCGCTTCCTGATGCGGCTTAACGCGGAGGTCGGTACCGCGCGAAAGGCCGACGTGAAGGGCTACTATATCGGCGGCAAGACCGGCACGTCCGAGAAGGTCATCAACGGCCGCTATGCCAAGAAAAAGGTGCTGAATTCCTTCACCGCCATCCTGCCGGCGGACAATCCGCGCTACCAGCTTCTTGTCATGCTGGACGAGCCGCAGTCGCTGCCGGAGACGCATGGCTTCATCACCTCGGGCTGGAACGCCGTGCCGACGGGCGGCAAGGTGATCGAGCGGATTGCGCCGCTGCTGGGGATCACGCCGCGGTTCGATCTGCCGCCGTCCGAGCGCCTTATTCTTGCGGCATCGAAGGAAAGCCGGTAACCGCACGCGGGATTCGGGGCGACACGGGAATCCGGAACAACGGGCTGCCCGTAAGTGCTGGGGTAATATGACGCTAGGCGAGCTTTTCAGCGGAAATGCCGTAGTGAACGCGCAACATGCGGATGTTGCGGTTACCGGTATTGCCTTGGACAGCCGTATGGTGAAGCCTGGCGATGTGTTCTTTGCCCTTGGCGGCAGCAAGACCGATGGCGCAGGGTTCATTCAAGCGGCTATAGAAGCGGGTGCCGTCGCGGTCGTGGCGGATCGCTCTTATGGAGTCTCGGTGCCTGTCATGGTCGTGTCGAATCCGCGCCGGACGCTGGCAAAGGCCCTTGCCGTCTTTTATACGCGCCAGCCGAGGACCATCGCGGCCGTGACCGGCACCAGCGGCAAGACCTCGGTCGTGGCGTTCACACGGCAGTTGTGGGAGAGCCTTGGCTATGATGCCGCAAGCCTCGGCACCATCGGCGTCGTGTCGCGCCATCGCAACACTTACGGGTCATTGACGACGCCGGACCCCGTCGCGCTCCACCGCGCGCTCAGCGAATTGGCGAGCGATGGGGTGACGCATCTCGCGCTGGAGGCTTCCTCGCATGGTCTGGATCAGCACCGGCTTGACGGTGTGCGGATCGCTGCTGCGGCTTTCACCAATCTGTCGCGCGACCACATGGATTACCATCCGACCGTCGAGCATTACCTCGCGGCGAAGCTGCGGCTGTTCACCGAACTGAGCCGCAAAGGCGCGCCTGCCGTGATCGCCGCCGATCACGAACATTCCTCGACGGTGATCGCGGCCGCGCGTGCGCATAAGCTTGACGTTGTGACCGTCGGACGGCACGGCGAAGCCATCCGCCTTGTCGATGCCGTGATCGATGGTTTCGGACAGATCATGACGATTGCGCATGGCGGTCGAACCTATCGTCTGCGCCTTCCGCTGGTCGGCGAATTCCAGATCGAGAATGCGCTGGTCGCTGCAGGCCTTGTCATCTCCACCGGCGGTGATGCGGGCAGGACATTTGCTGCGCTGGAACAGCTCGAAGGCGCCAAGGGCCGTCTTGAACTGATCGGCGCGCATCATGGTGCGCCGGTGTTTGTCGATTATGCCCATAAGCCCGATGCGCTGATGAAGGCACTTGAGGCGTTGCGGCCCTATGCGAAGGGTCGGTTGGTTGTGGTGTTCGGCGCGGGCGGCGACCGCGATGCGGGCAAGCGGCCCTTGATGGGCGCAATCGCCGCGCAATATGCCGACGCGGTGATCGTCACCGACGACAATCCCCGCAGCGAAAGTCCCGACGCGATCCGCGCTGAAATTCTGGCGGCGGCAAGCGGTGCCAAGGAAATCGGCGACCGGGGGGAAGCGATCCGATCCGCCGTTTCTTCGCTTCGGCCCGGCGATGTGCTGCTGATCGCGGGCAAGGGACATGAGACGGGACAGATCGTCGGCGACAAGGTGTTGCCGTTCAGCGATCATGAGGCTGCGCGCGCGGCACTGGCGGAGCATGCGGCATGAGTACGTTATGGACAGGTGCTGCGATGGCCGAGGTGATGCGCGCGCAGGCGCGTGGCACGCTGCCGAATGATGTCACCGGCATTTCCATCGACAGCCGCACGCTGACGCCGGGCGAAGCTTATTTCGCGATCAGGGGCGACGTTCATGACGGCCACGACTTCGTCGACGCCGCGCTGGCCAACGGCGCTTCACTGGCGGTGGTGGCGAAAGCGCATGCTGACAAGTTTGCCGCTGATGCGCGGCTGCTGATCGTCGATGATGTCCTGGCAGGTTTGGTCGATCTGGCCCACGCGTCGCGTGCGCGTCTCGGCGGCAAGGTGATCGCGGTCACCGGCTCAGTGGGCAAGACATCGACCAAGGAAGCGTTGCGCACAGTGCTGAGCCCGCAGGGCGAGACCCACGCATCGGTGGCATCGTTCAACAATCACTGGGGCGTGCCGCTCTCGCTGGCGCGCTGCCCGGCCTCGGTGAAGTTTGCGATCTTCGAGATCGGCATGAACCATCCCGGCGAGATCACGCCGCTGGTCAAGATGGTGCGTCCGCACGTGGCGATCATCACCACGGTCGAGCCGGTGCATCTGGAATTCTTCTCCGGCATCGAGGCGATCGCCGACGCCAAGGCGGAAATCTTCTCCGGGCTTGAACCCGGCGGCGCGGCGGTGCTCAACCGCGACAACTCGCAGTTCGCGCGCCTGACCAAGAGCGCGAAGACGGCAAAGGTCGGCCGGATCGTATCGTTCGGAAGTGACAAAAAAGCCGATGCGCGGCTGCTCGACGTGTCGCTGCATCCGGCATGCTCTGCCGTGCATGCCGACATTCTTGGGCAGGACATCACTTACAAGGTCGCCATGCCGGGGCGGCACATGGCGATGAACTCTTTGGCCGTGCTGGCGGCGGCTTCGCTCGCGGGCGCGGACCTCGCCCTTTCGGCTTTGGCGTTGGCACAGCTCAAGCCTGCCTCGGGCCGAGGCGTGCGCGAGGTGCTGACGCTCAAGGACGGCATCGCGACCCTGATCGACGAAAGCTATAACGCCAATCCGGCTTCCATGAACGCCGCCATCACCGTGCTCGGCCAGGCCGACGTCGGTCCGCGCGGCCGGCGCATCGCCGTGCTCGGCGACATGCTGGAACTGGGACCGGCGGGTCCGGGCTTGCATCGCGGCCTGAATGACGCGATCAAGGCGAATGTGATCGACGCGGTGTTTTGTTGTGGCCCGCTGATGCGTAACTTGTGGGAGGCTCTTCCTTCCACCAAGAAGGGCGGCTATGCCGATAACTCGGCCGACCTCGAACGGCAGGTCGTCGCCGCCATCGGCGTCGGCGATGCCGTCATGGTCAAGGGCTCGCTCGGCTCGCGTATGAAATTGATTGTAACGGCGCTGCAGAAGCGTTTTCCAGGACAGGCCGCGCTCGACGACATGACCGTCTGAGGTTGGCGACATAAGGCGTTTGAATGTTTTATTGGCTGACCGAACTCGCAGGCACCATTCCGGGCATCAACGTGTTCCGCTACATCACGTTCCGCACCGGCGGCGCGATGGTGACCAGCGCGTTGTTCGTCTTCATGTTCGGCCCGTGGATCATCGCGCAGCTTCGCCTCGCGCAGGGCAAGGGCCAGCCGATCCGCGCCGACGGCCCGCCGACGCATCTTGTCACCAAGAAGGGCACGCCCACCATGGGCGGCCTGATGATCCTGTCGGGCCTGATCGTCGCGACGCTGCTGTGGGCCAACCTGCGCAACGCCTATGTCTGGATCGTGCTGTTCGTCACTATCGGCTTCGGCCTGGTCGGCTTTTATGACGATTATCTGAAAGTCTCCAAGCAGACCGACAAAGGCTTCTCCGGCCGCTCGCGCCTTGCCGTCGAAGGACTAATCGCGCTCGCCGCCTGCGGCTGCATCATCTGGTTCGGGCGCGACGCCACGGTGACGGCTCTCTCGATTCCGTTCGTCAAGGAATTCACGCTCAACATCGGCTGGTTCTATGTGGTCTTCGGCATGTTCATCATTGTCGGCGCAGGCAATGCGGTGAACCTCACGGACGGCCTCGACGGCCTGGCCATCGTGCCGGTGATGATCGCGGCCGCGAGCTTCGGCATGATCGCCTATCTCGTCGGCAACGCGGTGTTTGCCGAATATCTGCAGATCCGTTATGTCCCCGGCACCGGCGAACTCGCGGTGCTCTGCGGTGCTGTGCTCGGGGCAGGTCTCGGCTTTCTCTGGTTCAACGCGCCGCCGGCTTCGATTTTCATGGGAGACACTGGTTCGCTTGCGCTCGGCGGCATGCTTGGCGCGATTGCCGTTGCAACCAAGCACGAGATCGTGCTGGCGGTGATCGGCGGCCTGTTCGTGATCGAGGCGCTGTCCGTCATCGTGCAGGTGGCGTCGTTCAAGCTGACCGGGAAGCGTTTCTTCCGCATGGCGCCGATCCATCATCACTACGAGCAGAAAGGCTGGACCGAGCCGCAGATCGTGATCCGTTTCTGGATCGTGTCGGTGATGCTCGCTCTGGTCGGTCTTTCGACGCTGAAGCTGCGGTGAGCGCGTGATCCCCGTTACGTCCTTTGCAGGCAAGACGGTCGCGGTATTCGGTCTTGGCGGGTCCGGCCTTGCAAGCTGTCACGCGCTGAAAGCAGGCGGCGCGGAAGTTATCGCCAGCGACGACAGTCCGGCCAAGCTGGCGGAAGCCGCGAAAGCCGGCTTCATCACCGCCGATTTGCGTGGCGTGTCGTGGGCGAATTTTGCTGCGCTGGTGCTGACGCCCGGCGTGCCGCTCACTCATCCCCAGCCGCACTGGACGGTGCTGAAAGCAAAGGCCGCAGGCGTCGAAGTCATCGGCGACATCGAACTATTCTGCCGCGAGCGCAAACGTCATGCGCCGGATGCGCCGTTCGTTGCCATCACCGGCACCAACGGAAAATCCACGACGACGGCGCTGATCGCGCATCTGATGCGCGAGGCCGGTTACGACACCCAGATGGGCGGCAACATCGGCACCGCGATCCTGTCACTGGAGCCGCCGGCAAAAGGCCGAGTCCATGTGGTCGAGATGTCGTCGTACCAGATCGATCTCACGCCATCGCTCGATCCGAGCGTCGGCATTCTGCTGAACGTCACCGAGGATCATATCGATCGCCACGGCACCATCGAGCACTACGCGGCGGTGAAGGAGCGACTGGTGGCGGGCGTCCAGCGCGGCGGCGCGGCCATTGTCGGCGTGGACGATCATTTCTGTGCAGCGATCGCGGATCGGATCGAGCAGGCGGGCCGCGCTGTCACCCGCGTATCGGTGAAGCGACCGGTGGCGGACGGCATCTGTCTCGAAGGCGAAACCATCGTTCGTGTCGATGGCGGCGCGCGGTCGAGGATCGCCAGCATCGCTGAGATCGGCTCGCTGCGCGGATTGCACAATGCGCAGAATGCGGCCTGTGCTTCGGCAGCTATTCTTGCGCTCGGCGTCAGCACCGAGGTGTTGCAGCAGGGACTTCGCAGTTTTCCGGGCCTTGCGCATCGCATGGAGCAGATCGGCCGCAACGGCCGCGTGCTGCTCATCAACGATTCCAAGGGCACCAATGCGGATGCCGCGGCGCGCGCGCTGTCGTCATTCAAGGACATTTTCTGGATCGCGGGCGGCAAGCCGAAGACCGGCGGCATCGAAAGTTTACGCGAGTTTTTTCCGCGCATCCGCAAGGCCTATCTGATCGGCGAAGCGGCGGAAGAATTCGCCGCGACTCTCGGTGACGTTCCGCACGAGATCAGCAAGACGCTGGAGGAAGCCGTGCCGCACGCCACGCGCGACGCGGAAGCCTCGGATGTCACGGAGCCGGTCGTGTTGCTGTCGCCCGCTTGTGCATCGTTCGATCAGTTCCCGAACTTCGAGAAGCGCGGCGAGCGGTTTCGCGAGATTGCCAAGGCGCTACCGGGTGGTCTGACGGCGGTTTAAGCGTTCGGGTCTTCCGACACTTTGACGAGATATTTTCTCGTATTTGCCCATCTTTAACTCTCCGGAAACCATGATGCGGGAGTAATACCCCGTTAACCTATGGCAGAGGGGCGACGGCCCATGATTTCCCGCGAGCAGCGCACGCCCTTCAGTGAATGGTGGTGGACGGTGGACCGGCTGCTGCTGGCCGCCTTCATGACGCTGATGCTCGGCGGTGTGATCCTGTCGCTGGCGGCAAGTCCGCCGGTCGCCGTGCGCATCGGCCTCGATCCGTTTCATTTCTTCAACCGGCATGTGCTGTTTCTGGTTCCGTCCGCCATCGTGATGCTGGCGGTGTCGTTCCTGTCGCCGCGGCAGGTGCGCCGCACCGCGCTGATCGTCTTCGTGGTCAGTGTCGTTCTGATCGTGGCGACGCTGCTGGTTGGACCGGAGGTCAAGGGTGCGAAGCGCTGGATCACTATCCTGGGCGTCAATATCCAGGCCTCCGAATCCCTCAAGCCCGCGTTCGTGGTGCTGGTGGCGTGGCTGTTCGCGGAATCCGCCAAGCGCCCCGAAATGCCGGCGACGTCGATGGCGCTCGGTCTCTTGATGATGACGGTGACGCTGCTGGTGTTGGAGCCGGACTTCGGTCAGACCATGCTGCTCCTCATGGTCTGGAGCACGCTGTTCTTTATTGCGGGCATGCGCATCATCTGGGTGTTCGGCCTGATGGGCGCGGGCGCGGTGGGTCTGTTCGGCGCGTATATGATGGTCCCGCATGTCGCGGGCCGTATCAAGCGATTCATGGACCCCGCGTCGGGCGATACGTTTCAGGTCGATATGGCGATGGAATCCTTCACTCATGGCGGCTGGTTCGGGCAGGGACCGGGCGAGGGCACGGTGAAGCGTATTCTTCCCGACAGTCACACGGACTTTGTCTTCGCGGTGGCTGCCGAAGAGTTCGGCATCATTCTGTGTCTTGCGCTGCTGGCGCTGTTCGCTTTCATCGTCATTCGCGCGCTGTCACGCGCCTATCGAAGCGAGGATCTGTTTGCGCGTTTTGCAGCAGCAGGCCTTGCGATCATGTTCGGTATTCAGGCCTCGATCAACATGGCGGTGAACCTGCACCTGATGCCCGCGAAGGGCATGACGCTGCCGTTCATTTCCTATGGTGGCTCGTCGATGGTGTCGCTGGCCTATGGCGTCGGCATGCTGCTGGCCTTGACGCGGCAGCGCCCGCAGGTCGAAATGGATTCGATCGGCGCGGCCAATGCCGCGCACAGTTTCGCCTGAGCGCGTAGTCCGCAAAATAATAAATACGTCCGGAAATTGAGAGTATGAGCGACCAACCTCTCATCATGCTGGCGGCGGGTGGAACCGGCGGCCATCTGTTTCCCGCCGAGGCGCTCGGCGTCGCGCTGATGAAGCGCGGCGCGCGCGTGCGGCTGGTGACGGATTCCCGCGCACTGCGTTTCAGCGGATTGTTTTCGCGCGACATGATGGATGTGGTGCCGAGCGAGACGGTGCGTGGGCGAACGCCATGGGCGCTGGCGCGCACCGGTGCGGTGCTGGCCGCGGGTGGCCTGAAGGCGCTGGCGCTGATGCTGCGGCAAAAGCCGAAAGCGGTGGTCGGTTTCGGCGGTTATCCGACATTGCCGCCGCTGCTGGCGGCGAAGCTGCTCGGCATTCCCACTGTCATTCACGATTCCAATGCCGTGCTCGGCCGCGCCAACCGGCTGCTGTCCTCGCGCGTAAGTGCGATTGCAACTTCGCTGCCCGGCGTGCTCGATCGCGATCCGGCGCTTGCGGAGAAAAACACCATCACCGGAACGCCGATGCGGCCCGCGATCCTCGCCGCCGCCGCCGTGCCTTATGCCTCGCCGGACACGACAGGGCCGCTGCGTCTTCTCGTGGTGGGCGGCAGTCAGGGCGCGCGCATCATGGCGGACATCGTTCCGCCTGCGATCGAGAAACTCGATCCGGCCTTGTGGCGCAGGTTGAGCCTTGTGCAGCAGGTGCGTGCTGAGGATATGGAGCGTGTTCGCGCGGTGTACGACCGCCTCGGGATCAAGGCCGAACTTGCGCCGTTCTTCCCGGATCTGCCGGTGCGGCTGGCGTCGGCGCATCTCGTGGTGTCGCGCTCCGGCGCTGGCACGGTTGCAGAACTCGCGGCCATCGGGCGTCCCTCGATCCTCGTGCCGCTGCCCGGCGCGATCGATCAGGACCAGTTCGCCAATGCCGGCGTGCTGGACAAGGCGGGCGGCGCGATCCGCATTGCGCAAAACGACTTCACGCCCGAACGTCTTGCTGCGGACATCTCGGCACTTGCGGCCGAGCCTGCACGTCTCACCGCGATGGCGGGGAACGCGCGCGCGGTCGGTCGGCTCGATGCCGCCGAGCGGCTGGCGGATCTCGCAGCAAAGGTCGCCGGACTCTGACTACAGCTTTACGTTCTCGACCAGATAATCGAGGAATGCGCGCACCCGCGCGGGCAGCCGTCCGCCATGGCCGACAAAGACGGCGTGGATTGGTTCGAGATCGCCGGGATTGAAATCCTCTAGCACGGGGACGAGCCGCCCCGCCTTGATGTCAGCTTCCACATGAAAGCGCGCGAGACGCGCAAGCCCTGCGCCCGCGATGGCCACGCGCTGCATCGCTTCGCCGTCGCTGACCAGCACGTTGCCGACCGGTGGAATTGAAACAACGCCGTCTTTGCCGTCATGGAACGGCCAGCCGTCGATCTGTTTGGAGAAACAGAAACCCAGCATGTTGTGTTTGCCGAGATCGGATGGCGTGCGCGGCGTGCCGTGCGCCTTGAGATATGAGGGCGAGGCGACGACGACCATGCGGCTCTCGCCGAGTTTGCGTACCAAGAGACGCGACTCGCGCAAGGGTCCGACGCGGATGGCGATATCCGCGCGTTCGTCCATCAGATCGACCACGGTATCGGTCAGCGCCACATCGACGCTGACGCCCGGATGTCTGGCGAGAAATCCGGGGAGCAGCGGTAGCAGCCAGTGCAGACCGAACGGCACGCTGGTGTTGATCCGCACGCGGCCACGCGGCGTTGCGCCGACGGCGGCTTCACGCTCCGCGGTTTCGATTTCGTCGAGGATGCGGACCGCGCGGTCATAATAGGCCGTGCCCTCCGGCGTGAGCTGCAGCTTGCGTGTGGACCGGTTGATCAGCCGCACGCCGAGCCGCGCTTCCAGCCGCGCCACGAGTTTACTCACCGCCGATGGCGTCATCCGGAACGCGCGCGCAGCCGCCGAGAATCCGCCGAGGTCCACCACCCGGGTGAAAACTTCCATCTCGCCGGAGCGGTTGATGTCCTGTCGCGCCATTGTGATTTAAATTCATAAATATTAGTACTTATAGCACTCTAGTTCATCAATGCGTTTGGGTCCACATCCTCCGGATGCCGGCGCTTGCCGGATTCGACCGAGGATTGATCCATGCCGCTCGCACTCTACGCGCTCACCGCCGGCGCTTTCGGAATTGGCGTCACCGAATTCGTCATCATGGGGCTGCTGTTGGAGGTCGGACACGATCTCCATGTGTCGGTGTCCGCCGCCGGGCTTCTGATCTCGGGTTATGCGCTGGGCGTGGTGCTCGGCGCGCCCATCATGACCATCGCCACCGCCCGCTGGCCGCGCAAGACGGCGCTGCTGGTGCTGATGGCCGTCTTCACCATCGGCAATCTCGCCTGCGCCATCGCCCCGAACTACTGGGCCCTGATGGCGGCCCGCGTGCTCACGGCCTTTGCACATGGCACGTTCTTCGGTGTCGGCTCGGTGGTGGCGACGTCGCTGGTGGCTTCCGACAAGAAAGCATCGGCGATCGCGATCATGTTCACGGGCCTGACGGTCGCGACCATCCTCGGCGTGCCGTTCGGGACATGGCTTGGCCAGCAGTTCGGCTGGCGCGCGACATTCTGGGCGGTCACGCTGGTCGGCGTGGGTGCTTTCGCGATCATCGCGCTGCTCGTTCCGGCCAGCAAATCCGCGCCCGAAGCCTTCAATCTCAGGAAAGACCTTGCGGTGCTGAAGCGCGGCCCGGTGCTGGCAGGGCTGCTGACCACCGTGCTCGGATGGGTCGGTGTGTTCGCGGTCTTTACCTATCTCGCGCCGCTGCTGACCAAGGTCACCGGCTTCTCCGACGCGGCCGTCTCGCCAATCCTGCTCGTGGTCGGTGTCGGTCTTCTGATCGGCAATCTGCTGGGCGGCCGGTTCGCGGACAAGCGGCTGATGCCGACGGTGCTCGGCAGCCTGTTCGCACTGTCGGTGGTGCTCGCGCTGATGACCTTCGTGCTTCACAGCAAGATCGGGATGGTGGCGTTCGCGGCTCTGTTTGGCGTCGTGGCTTTTTCCACCGCACCGCCGCTGCAGATGTGGGTGCTGGACAAGGCGCAGGGCGCGGGTCAGTCGCTGGCGTCGAGCTTCAACATCGCGGCCTTTAATCTCGGCAATGCGATCGGTGCGTGGCTCGGCGGCACCGTGATCGACCATGGGCCAGGGCTGGAATCGGTGCCTTGGATCGCGGCGCTGGTGCCGCTGGCCGGCATGGTGCTCGCGATGGCCAGCAACCGGCTCGAAGCCCGCCGCTCCCGGCCGGTTCCGGCTTGCACTGCGCCTGCGGAGTGATCGGACCGCGAATCACAAGAAATCTGGTATTTTTTCGAGCTGGGCGGGCTTGTCCCGGCCAGCTTCGTCTGTTTGAAGAGGCGCTCCCCGGAACGCCCCCGGCGGGCAGGTCCCGCCGCCGATAGAAAGACCCCTCGATGAGACTGCCGCGCGAGATCGGACCCATTCACTTCGTCGGTATCGGCGGCATCGGCATGAGCGGCATCGCCGAAGTGCTGTGCAATCTCGGTTACACCGTGCAGGGCTCCGACGCGTCGGAAAACGCGAACGTGACGCGGCTGCGCGAGAAGGGCATCAAGATCAGCGTCGGCCACAAGGCCGAGAATGTGAACGGCGCCGACGTGCTCGTGATCTCCACCGCGATCAAGCGCGACAATCCCGAATTGATGGCCGCGCGCGGCCAGCGCATTCCGGTGGTGCGCCGTGCGGAGATGCTGGCGGAACTGATGCGGCTGAAAAGCTGCATCGCCATCGCGGGTACCCACGGCAAGACCACGACGACTTCGATGGTCGCGACCTTGCTCGACGCCGGCAATCTCGATCCCACCGTCATCAACGGCGGCATCATCAATGCCTATGGCACCAACGCGCGCCTCGGTGCCGGCGAATGGATGGTGGTGGAAGCCGACGAGAGCGACGGCACGTTCCTCAAGCTGCCCACCGACGTCGCCATCGTCACCAATGTCGACCCCGAACACCTCGATCACTTCCGCACCTTCGACGCGGTCCAGAACGCGTTCAAGGATTTCGTCGAGAACGTGCCGTTCTATGGCTTCGCGGTGATGTGCATCGATCATCCGGTGGTGCAGGCGCTGGTCGGCAAGATCGAGGACCGCCGCATCACCACTTCCGGCGAGACCCCGCGGGCGGACGCGGGGCTGGTCGATCTCACCACTTTCGCGGGCGGATCGAAGTTCAAGGTCGAGTTCCGCAACCGCAAGACCGACTTGGCGCATGCCATCACCGATCTCGTCCTGCCGATGCCGGGCCGCCACAATGCGCTCAACGCCACGGCGGCCATCGCCGTCGCGCACGAGATCGGCATTTCGGACCAGACGATCCGCAAGTCGCTGGCCGGCTTCGGCGGCGTGAAGCGGCGCTTCACCAAGACCGGCGAGTGGAAGAGCGTCACCATCATCGACGACTACGGCCATCATCCGGTGGAGATCGCCGCTGTGCTGAAAGCCGCACGCGATTCCACCAAGGGTCGCGTCATCGCCGTGGTGCAGCCGCACCGCTTCACGCGGCTGCAATCGCTGTTCGAAGAATTCTGTACCTGCTTCAACGACGCCGACACCGTGATCGTCGCCGATGTCTATGCGGCGGGCGAAGCGCCGATCCCCGGCATCGACCGCGACTCCTTCGTGCTTGGCCTGCGCGCGCATGGCCATCGCGAGGTGATCCCGCTGCCGGGCGCGGACAAGCTGGCGTCCATCGTGCGCGATGTCGCCAAGCCGGACGATTTCGTCGTGCTGCTCGGCGCGGGTAACATCACGCAATGGGCTTACGCTTTGCCGGGCGAGTTGAAGGCGCTGGGATAACGGATGGCCACCTGTCTTGCGTTACGTCATGTGGCTTTCGAGGACGCCGGTATTCTGGCGGATATCCTCGCCGCGCGCGGCTTTGAGCTGCGTTATGTCGAGGCCGGTCTCGCGCCGCTGGATCGGAATGCCGTAACGAGCGTGGACCTTCTTGTTGTGCTGGGCGGGCCGATCGGCGTCTACGAGACCGACGAATATCCCTTTGTGGCGGATGAGATTGCCGCGTTGCGCGCGCGTCTCGATGTAGGCCGTCCGACGCTCGGCATCTGCCTTGGCGCGCAGATGATCGCTGCAGCATTGGGCGCGCGCGTGGCGCCGGGGCCCGCCAAGGAAATCGGCTATGCGCCGATCGACCTGACCGACGAGGGTAGGCGTTCGGTGCTCGCGCCGTTTGCGAATGCCGATGTGCTGCACTGGCACGGCGACAATCTCGATCTGCCGCCGGGCGCGACACGGCTCGCATCGACGGCGGTCTGCCCAACGCAGGCCTTTTCCATCGGCGCACATGTGCTCGGACTGCAGTTTCACATCGAAACTCCGCCGCAGAAGCTGGAAAGCTGGCTGATCGGCCACGCCGTCGAACTGTCGAAGGTCGGCATTGCGCCATCCGCCTTGCGCGCGCAGGCTGCGCGCAGCGGCGCGGCAACGGCCGCAGCGGGCCGGCGCGCGCTGGAAGCCTGGCTGGATGGAGCGTTCTCATGAGTTTCCCCGACATCAGCGCCGATCTGAAATCCGTGATGCCGGATTTGCGCGGACGTTTGCTGGCGAATGAATCGCTCGCGTTGTTGACATGGTTTCGCGTCGGCGGTCCGGCGCAAATCCTGTTCACGCCCGCCGATGAGGATGATCTGGCGTACTTTCTTATGAGGCTGCCGAACGACATTCCGGTCTATACGGTGGGCGTCGGCTCCAACCTGATCGTGCGCGATGGCGGTGTGCCGGGCGTGGTCATTCGTCTGTCGCCGCGCGGCTTCGGCGAGATCAAGGCCGACGGCGATACGGTTCGTGCAGGCACGGCTGCATTGGACAAGCGCGTGGCGGAAGCGGCCGCTGCGGCGAATATCGGCGGGCTGGAATTCTACTTCGGCATTCCGGGTTCGATCGGCGGCGCGCTGCGCATGAATGCCGGTGCCAACGGCGGCGAGACCAAGGACGTGCTGGTGGAGGCGAGCGGTGTCACGCGCGCGGGCGAGCGCGTCATCTTCTCGAACGCCGACATGAAATTCGTTTATCGCAACTCAGGCGTGGATACGTCGGTCATCTTTACCTCGGCGCTCTATCGCGGCCGGATCACGGATGCGGAGACAATCCGCGCGCGCATGAACGAGGTGCAGAACCATCGCGAAACCGCGCAGCCGATCCGCGAGAAGACCGGGGGCTCGACCTTCAAGAATCCGCCGGGTCACAGCGCGTGGAAACTGGTCGATGCCGCGGGCATGCGCGGCTTTCGCGTCGGTGGCGCGCAGGTGTCGCAGATGCACTGCAATTTTCTGATCAACACCGGCGATGCGACAGGTCACGACATCGAAACGCTGGGCGAGACGGTGCGCGCGCGGGTGAAGGAAAACTCCGGCATCGAGCTTCAGTGGGAGATCAAGCGGATCGGCGTGGAGCGCGCCTAGGCGCTCACTCGCTCAGCGTCTGCAATGCCTTGATCGGCGCGGACGAGACCTGGAACGTGCCGTCGAATGGATACTCCTGAAGTGCAACAAGACCAAGGGTGACCACCGCCGCGCTGGCGAAAACGGCCAGACATGCAAGGAAAGCCCGCGGCTTATCCAGATGCACGAGGCCGATACCGACTTGTGTCAGCAGGCCGAGCACAATCACCCCCGGCGTTTTCGGGCGGTTGGTGTGAGCGGGGGCCAAGGGGGGCGGGTCGTTCGGGGGGGGGCCGGCCGCACGGGTGGCTTGGGGAGGGGGGGATGGACCCGCCTGTCCCGAGTCCTTCGCGATGGAGGGGACGCTGACCTCGCGCAGCAGGTTGTCATAGGCCACCGCCGTGGAAGGAGACGTTTTCATCTCGTCCATCGCCGGCCATTCCTCGTTGATGACCGAATTGACGTAGGTCTTCAGGGCCGCGCGGATGGTGCGCATGTCCGACGCCGATGCGACGCTGAGCGTATGGACATTGCGCAATTCCCCGGCCTCGGCATGGACGGCGCTATAGGCCTGCCGGCCGCGCACCGCGACGTCGTTAGCGAGGAAGCCCGTCAGCAGTGCGAACAGGATGGCGACGCCGTTGAAGAACGGCGCCACCACGCCGCCCAGCGATTGGATAGGGCGTCTGAACGGCGGGCAGAAGGCGAGAACGGCCAGCAGCAGCGGCATGCCGAAATAGAGGACGATCAGCACGGCAAAGATGCCTGCAGGGGAGAGGTCGAGCCAGGCTCGGATCATGAAAATAACCTTCTTCTCAAGGCTTGCTGTCGTGGCTGATTCGTATGTCGCACAGACTGTAGCCGACTGCATGCAGCTTGGTCACAGGCGCAAATCAGCGTAGTTAAGGCGAAGGAAAAAAGCGGGTTATCATGAGCGGATCGAAACACGTCGCGGTGCTGATGGGCGGGTGGTCGTCGGAGCGGGAGGTTTCACTCCGGTCGGGCAAGGCCAGCGCCGATGCCCTTGAGCGCAAGGGCTACCGGGTCACGCGGATCGACGTGAAACGCGACATCGCCACCGTGCTCGACACGCTTCGTCCCGACGTCGCGCTGGTGATGCTCCATGGCAAGCCCGGCGAGGACGGCACGATTCAGGGCGTGCTGGAAACGATCGGGATTCCGTATACGCATTCGGGCGTGCTGTCCTCGTCGCTGGCCATGCAGAAGGACACGGCGAAGACGGTTCTGGCGACGGCCGGTGTGCCGGTGCCGCAAGGCCTGACCCTGACCCGCGCGGAGATCGCCAAGGGCCACGTCATGGCGCCACCCTATGTCATCAAGCCGGTGGCGGATGGCTCCAGCGTCGGCGTTTTCATCGTCACCGAGGCCCATGCCCATCCGCCGCAGGAGCTGTTCCGCGACGACTGGCCCCATGGCGAGCAACTTCTGGTGGAAAAGTACATCGCCGGGAAGGAACTCACCTGCGCCGTCATCAAGGGTGAGGCGACAGGGGTGATCGAGATTGTTCCATTGATAAAATTCTACGATTACGAGGCAAAGTATTCTCCGGGCGCATCAAAACACATCCTGCCCGCACCGATTTTACCTTTTGTTTACCAGGAAGTCCGAAGGTTAACGCTGGCGGCGCATGTGGCGCTTGGCTGCCGGGGCGTGAGCCGGGCGGATTTCCGCTACGACGACCGCATCGAGGGACTCGGGGGATTGTCCTGTCTCGAGGTGAACACCCAACCCGGCATGACCGAGACGTCACTTGTTCCAGAGCTTGCAGCGCATGCAGGCCTAACATTTGACGAGTTGGTGCAATGGATGGTGGAGGACGCCTCTCTCGATCGCTAGGATCGCAGAGGCCCCAATCTAATCCTCAGACAAGAGTCGCTTCCGCAGCGCCGCGTTCGCGCGGCCGCGCGTCGGCGTCTGTGCGCCGTCCTGCATCCCGTCATCCTGACCGTTTCGAGCCGCCGCACCCGTGGATCGCCATCGCCGAGCGCCGCCTGCCGCGCTTTGCCGGGCTTGCCGCCACCACCCTGATCCTGATTGGCGCGGTCGTTCTCGGCGTGGTGAAGGGTGATCACGCCGACGACGTGCTCGGCGCGCTAAGCGATACCCGCAATGCCGTCGCCAATGCCGTCGGCTTCCGTATCACCAGCGTCGCGATCTCCGGCCGCAAGCAACTCACGCAGGACGAGGTTCTCGCTGTCGGCGGGGTCAACGGCCGCTCCTCGCTGCTGTTTCTCGATGCCGCCACGGCCCGCGACAAGCTGAAGGCCGATCCGTGGATTGCCGATGCCACGGTCCAGAAACTCTATCCGGGCCGCCTGCAGATCGACATCACCGAGCGCAAACCCTTCGCGCCGTGGCAGGAGAACGGCCGCGTCTCCGTGATTGCGGAAGACGGCACGGTGCTGGAGCCTTATGTGGCGCGGCGTTTCGTGTCGCTGCCGCTGGTGGTGGGCAAGGGCGCGGAAACCCGTGCCCGCGATTTCCTCAACCTGCTGGCGCAGTACCCGCAGGTGCGCACGCAGGTGAAGGCCATCGTCTATGTCGGCGAGCGGCGCTGGAATCTGCGCCTCGCGGACGGCGTCGACGTGCGTCTGCCCGAATTCGGCGTCGAGCAGGCGCTCGCGACCTTGACGAAGATGGACAAGGAAGCCGGGCTGTTCTCGCGTGACATCACCGCCATCGACATGCGGCTGCCGGACCGGCTGACTGTGCGCCTGTCGGAAGCGGCCGCGAAAGCGCGGGACGAACTGCTCAAGGACAAGAAACCGAAGAAGGCGGGGTCCGCATGACCAGCCTCGATCGCGCCCAGACCCCGAAGACCCGCCAGATGGCGCCGAACAAGACGGCGCTGGTGGCGGCGCTCGACATCGGCACCAGCAAGATCGCCTGCCTGATTGCGCGTCTGAAGCCGTGTCCGCCCAGCGATGCGCTGCGCGGCCGTACCCACGCGATCGAACTGATCGGAATGAGCCACATCCAGTCGCGCGGCATGAAGGCCGGTGCGGTGGTCGATCTCAACGAATGCGAACAGGCGGTGCGCCAGGCCGTGGCGCTGGCCGAACGCATGGCCAAGGTTCGCGTCGAATCGGTCCTGCTGTCGGTTTCGGCCGGCCGCCTGCAGGGCAATCTTGTGGAAGCGTCCTCGGAATTGCGCGGCGGGGCGGTCACGCCTGCCGATCTCAGCCGGGTGATCAGCGCGGGCATGCACCATGCGACGCCCCAGGGCCGCACCGTGCTGCATGTCCTGCCGTCCAGCTTCTCGCTCGACGGCGTGAAGGGCGTGCGCGATCCGAGCGGCATGGTGGCGCGTCATTTCGGCGTGGAGATGAACGTCATCACGGCTGACGCCACCGCTGCAAAGAATCTGATGCTGGTGGTCGAGCGCTGCCATCTCAACGTCGAAGCCATGGCGTGCGCGCCTTACGTGTCCGGCCTGTCGGTGCTGACGGACGATGAAGCCGATCTCGGCGCGGCGGTCGTCGAGATGGGGGCGGGCACGACGACCATCGCGACCTACTCAAGCGGACAATGCGTTTTCGTCAGCGGTTTTGCGCTCGGCGGGCAACACGTCACCATGGATTTGGCACGTGGATTAGGTGCGTGCATTGCGGATGCCGAGCGAATCAAGACGTTATATGGCACGGTGCTGACCGGCGGGTCCGACGCGCGTGACGTCATGAGCATACCGACGGCTGGGGATCACGACGGCGACGGGACGCAGATCGTATCGCGGGCCACGATCGCAAACATCGTGCGGCAGCGGGTCGAGGAGATTTTTGAGATGGTCAGGGACCGGCTCGCGGATTCCCCCTTTGCGGCAGAGCCGCGGGCGCGGGTCGTGCTGACCGGTGGCGCCTCGCAACTCACCGGCATTCCGGATCTCGCCAGCCGCATTCTCGGCCGTGAGGTGCGCATCGGCCGTCCACTCGGCTTCGGCCGTCTGCCGGTCGAGGCCAAGAGCGCGTCGTTCGCGGTGCCCGCGGGCCTCTTAGTCTATCCGCAATTCGCACATCTGGAACATGTTGAACCGCGGCATACGCGGCAGGTCGTAACAGGGACCAACGGCTACTTCGGGAAGGTCGGACGATGGCTTCGAGAGGGCTTCTGATGATCTCGGCACCGAAAACTATTTCATCAACCGCTTTGGCGTGCAGCCCAAGCCCCCACGCGCGCGCGTAATCGAGAGGCAAACATGACCATCAATCTCACACCCCCGGATGTTCGCGAGCTGCGGCCCCGTATCACCGTGTTCGGTGTCGGCGGCGCGGGCGGCAATGCCGTCAACAACATGATCTCGGCCGGTCTGCAGGGCGTCGATTTCGTCGTCGCCAACACGGACGCGCAGGCCCTGACCATGTCGAAGGCCGAGCGCATCGTGCAGATGGGCACGCAGGTGACCCAGGGCCTCGGCGCGGGTTCGCAGCCGGATGTCGGCGCGGCCGCGGCACAGGAAGTCATCGACGAGATCAAGGATCACCTCTCAGGCGCGAACATGGTGTTCGTCACCGCAGGCATGGGCGGCGGCACCGGCACCGGCGCGGCTCCCGTGATCGCCTGGACGGCGCGCGATATGGGCATCCTGACGGTTGGCGTGGTCACCAAGCCATTCCACTTCGAAGGCCAGCGCCGCATGCGCACCGCCGAAGCCGGCATCGCCGAGCTGCAGAAGGTGGTCGATACGCTGCTGATCCTCCCGACCCAGAACCTGTTCCGGGTCGCCAACGAAAAGACCACCGTCGCCGACGCGTG
>Ga0066256_1000641_pt1 | contig 75613 bp, 80 predicted proteins | sample ThiBio_1000_biof_FD_87107 | JGI IMG/M metagenome (GOLD analysis project Ga0066256, IMG submission 87107) | Wastewater bioreactor microbial communities from Cape Town, South Africa - Thiocy_expt_1000_biof (version 2) | ecosystem: Engineered > Bioreactor > Thiocyanate-remediating >... | reverse complement strand
GGGCGGTTCGGGGCGGGACGTGCTGGCGTCGCTGCGCGGCAAGAAGGACTTGACGCCGGTGCTGCTGCTGACGGCCCGCGACCAGGTTCCAGACCGCATCGCCGGCCTCGACGCCGGGGCCGACGACTATGTCGGCAAGCCGTTCGATCTGGATGAACTGGCGGCACGGCTGAGGGCGGCGGTGCGCCGTGGCACGGGCCGCGCCACGGCCTCGCTGGAATGGCGCGGCGTCGTTCTCGACCCTGCCGACAAGACCGCGCTGAAGGGCGACGCTCCCGTCAAGCTGACGCGGCGCGAATTCGCGGTGCTTCAGGCGTTGATGGAGCGGCCAAGTGCTACCGTCTCGAAAGCTGCGCTCGAAGACACGCTTTATGGCTGGCAGGAGGAGGTGGAGAGCAACGCCGTCGAGGTGCACATCCACCATCTGCGCAACAAGCTGGGCACCGACTTCATCAAGACGGTGCGCGGCTTCGGCTACCGGCTGTCGGAGGAAGGCGCATGACTTCGATCAGAAGCCGGCTTATCACCATCCTGATCGGCACCACTGGGCTTGTCTGGCTGCTGGCCGCGATCTGGATTTATCAGGGCACCCGCTCCGAGGTCGAGCATGTGCTCGACGCCCGCCTGACGGAAGCGGCGCGCATGGTGAATTCGCTGCTGACCGACCAGCGTATCGAACTGGCGATGACGCAGGACGACGATGCCTCTGCCGTACCCGGCTTTGTCGAAAGCCCCTACCAGCGCCAGCTTTCCTGCCAGATCTGGTCGCTCAACGGCAAGCTCGTCGGTCGTTCGGAGAACGCACCCGAGGCGAAGCTCAGCTCGGCTGGCGAAGGCTTTTCCGAAACCACCATCGACGGCGAGGTCTGGCGGGTCTACACCGTCGAAAATGCGAGGTTAGGCGTCCGGGTCATGGTCGGCGACAGCGTGCACATCCGCGACAGTCTCGTCGGCGGCGTGGTCAAGGGGCTGGTACTGCCGGGCGTTCTCATCCTGCCCATCCTCGCTGGCATGATCTGGCTCAGCGTCAGGCGCGGCCTCTCACCGCTCAACATGATGGCGGACACACTCTCGAAGCGCCGGGCTAACGATCTGCGCGAACTGCCCGCGACGGGCCTGCCCAAGGAGATCGCGCCCGCCGTCAATGCGCTTAACGGCCTGTTCAAGCGGGTCGAGGAAGCGCGTGAGCGCGAGCGCAGTTTTACCGCCTTTGCCGCGCATGAATTGAAGACGCCGCTCGCCGGGCTGAAGACGCAGGCGCAGATCGCGCTAGGCAGCAGCGACCGGCAGGTTCACGCCAACGCCTTGCGCCAGATCTCGGCCGGCGTCGACCGCACCGCCCGACTGGTCAAGCAGTTGCTTGATCTCACCTCGCTTGAGGCAAGCGACGCCGCGCCCGTTCTTGTGCCGGTCGATGCGAAAGCGCTGGTCGACAGCACCGTTGGCGAGTTGGGTCCACTTGCCGGTCTACGCTCCATCAAGGTGGAGACGGTGGCTGAGTGCGACGAGAAGGTGATGGCCGAGCCGCACTTCTTCGCGCTGGCCGTGCGCAACCTCCTGGAAAATGCCATCAACCATTCCCCGGAAGGCGGTGTCGTCACCTGCTGCGTCGGGCAATCGGATACAAAGTTGACAGTAAGCATCGAGGACGACGGCTCTGGTGTCCCGGAGCCGGAACTGTCGCGCGTCTCGGAAAAATTCTTCCGCGGCCGCAACAAGTCATCCACCGGAAGCGGGCTGGGGCTGGCCATCGCCGAGATCGCGATGGCGCGGATCGGCGGCGAGATGCGCTTTCAAAATCGCCAGCCGCAGGGCTTTACCGCAACTCTCGTCATGCCTTTTGAGAAAGCCCCGACATGATCACCCGCCGCATTTTCCTGGCAGGGGCTACAGCCCTTGCCGCTCCTGCCACGGTACAAGCCGCAGGAGCAACGCCCAGTCTGCAGGAAATTATGTTTGATCCGGCGCTTCCGGTACTCGGAAACCCCGACGGCGATGTCAGCATCGCCGAGTTCTTTGACTATATGTGCCCGTCCTGCAAGGCGCTGCATCCGCATCTCAAGCGGCTCCTCGTGGAAGATGGCGGCATTCGCTTGATCATGAAGGATTGGCCGATCAACGGCGACCTCGCCGAATATGCGTCGCGGATGACGCTGGCGTCGGTTCATATGGGCGTCTACGCCAAGGCCCATGCGGCACTCATGGCGCTGGAGGGCGGCCTGTCGGCAAAGCGTATCGACGACGCGATGCGCGCTCAAGGGGTTGATGTCGGCAAAGTCCGCGACATGCTGGACATTCACCTTGGTCCGATCGACGCCCTGCTTGCGCGCAACCGGGCGCAGGTGAAGGCGCTGAAACTGCCCGGAACGCCGGGCTTCATTGTCGGCAACAAGCTCTTTCGGCGGGTCGTTACCCCGGAGGAGTTGAAAGAGGCCATCGCACAGTTCAGGGTTGCTAGTCGCTTATGAGGCGCGCGCCCTCGATTGAAGAGGTGGCTAACTCTTCGAAGGAAAAATCCGCGACGAATGTTGAATCGGACCCGCTCGCCGGATGCGCAGCCCTGGGCGCTTTTTGCGAACGATCTTATTTGCAAGCGGTGTGGAAAAATAACCGTCACCGCAGCAGAAATCTAGGACCCTCATGTCATGATGGATGCTGAGCGAACGGAGAAGTTCTGCGAAATCTGGCCACAAGACAGGCTGCCACTCGCGACCCGGTATCGAGGCGGTGGGGGCTTGCTATCGACCTGGGATGCCAGCATCAGGAGGCGTCCAATCCGTCGCCGACGGATGACCTACCTGATAGCACCGGGTCTAGCGCAAAACGGCAAAAGCCCTACGCTATTCTGTTGTTGGCGTTGTGCCCTGCAGGAGCGCGCGCAGGTATGACGCCCCCGCCCCCAAGCAAATCCGCCCTCCTCTTCAAAGTGGTCGAACTTTCATGAACGCAGCACCCAACGGCACATGCCGATCCGGAATTTATGATGAACAGCAAACAGAGGCTCCTCTTAAGCGATCTGCTGTCCGAGAGCTGCAGCATTATCCAGGGAAAAAACTCGGATCAATCGAGCCTCATGCGCTAGCAGACAACAGTGGCTTCACGCCATGAGCCCGCCCGCTCGCATCCGATTGCTGGTCGCTGCCACAGGTTCGACGTTTCTCGTTCTTGCCGGCCTTCTTCTAAGCATTCCGCTCCTTGTGGGCGATCCGCTTCCGGTGGTCCGGCCCAGCTCAGCGCATGTACCCCTGAACCACGGTGCAACGAGCGACACTTCGGCACAAATCCAGGTCAGAGCAGGCGGGAGCTTCGTGCTCAATTTCACGCTCGCTCCGGACACGCCGCAGGCACCCCGTGTTTTCATTCGCATGCCGAGCCACGGAATGGTAGCGCCGGTGCCGATAGTTAGCACGATGGAAGGCAATCGCTTTTTTGCCCGCGGTCAGTTGGCAATGCCTGGCCGTTGGGAGATCACGGTCGAGCGAGGGGAACACGCCGAGACCTTCTCGTTTATTCTGGCAGAGTTTTGAAGGATGGGCCATGCGCACAAAACTTTTGATTGTCGTCTTGACGTTTCCCTTCTCCGAAATCGCCTTCTATGTGGCGTGGACCGTCCCTGGCTCACCGCGTTCGATCCGCAACGGTGGGCAGTGTTGACGGCGGGCCAGGCGATCTTGTTTGATCCCGGACTTGATGGTGCATTGTATTCTTCAGAGTGGAGGGATGCGCTATGGGCCAGGTTCATCATGGAAGCGCCACGACGACGGAGGCAATCCGTAGAGCAATACAAAATAGTCATGTCTGGACGGCGCCTGTCGATCAAGGGTTTGTTTTCGGCATTAGAACGTTCGCGGGTGCGGTAATGTCTCCGACCGGACAGTCTGAAAACGAGCGACCGGAAGGAACTTGACTGCATTGCCAGTAAATCGGTTGGCATCAATCATCTGATCGTTCGACTGGAAGCCGGCGGTGTAAACTTCGCTAGGCGGAATGTGCACGACATTATAGGCATAGCGCGGAGCAATCATTGCATCAGAAGTTATCGCGATGTGTTCTTTGCTGCGCAGCGCCGAGCGCACAACTTGTGGTATGGCCACCACTGTGGTCGTTGCATGCAACTTCGCACCGGCCAGGACTGCGCGCGCTTCCTTCCGCGTCGTCTTCACCGTGTCAGCCACCGCTGCGGCCGGATCAGCTCCGGCAGGCCGTTCGACGACGGCGAGGCGGGTCGAAGCCCCTTCGACACCGGACAGGCTGCTTAGGACGGAGTGCGGCGTTGCAAGGGGCGCAACGCCAGCCTGCTCGGTGGTAGCCTTTTGCAGTACCACTTTCACTTCGTCGGTCCGTGCATTGCTGGTGATCGGCCGCACAGATGGCAGCACCGAGAAACTACCACCCGCGAGCGAAGCTCGCGTCGGCACCTCGGCCGAGGCCAATAGCACCGGCGGCCGCCCCTGCGTCACCGGAGCCTGGTTCTCTTCTGGTCGCCATGACGGTAATGGAACAGCGCCCGATTCGGGATGGCCGGCATCGGCATTTGGCTCCACCTGCAGCGCGCTTGCGACGGCCATGCCGAAGGGAATCTCGTTCGATGGCTCGGCGCCGACATCGGTCTTCGAACGGGATGCGAAACGCGGCACTGGAATGTCTCGCGCAGGCAGCGCAGCGATAGTGGCCTCGGACGTATCCTGCTTCGGTTCCAGCGTCGCATCCCTCTCAGCCAATTGCGGCATGTCGAAGTGCTGGGCGTCCTTCGGCTGGACGACCGCGATGCCGGGAAGCTCCTTGGCGGCTGGCTTGCTCATGCTCGCTTTGGAGGCCGAGGCGACATCAGCATTGTCGTCCGCGCCACCTCCGAACAGGGCAGTCAGAAACCCACGCGACTTGCCGCCGATGGAACCACCGAGGCTGGCCAGCGCGATCGCCGGTTCGCCGCTCGCCTTGCGTGTCTTGTAGGCCGCGAGTGCTTGCTCGTAGCCCGGCAGCGGCTTGCCATCGGAAGGTACATGCAGCGTCTTGCCACTCGGGAACACGCGGGCGAGTTCCTGGCGGCTGATGCCAGGCCAGTGACGCACATTGCCGACGTCCATGTGGACGAAGGGCGAGCCGGAGGTCGGATAGTAGCCGACGCCGCCGCCCTGCAGCTTGAGACCGATATCGCGCAGCTTCTTCAGCCGCACGCCGGGGATATAGAAATCCAACGCCTTCCCGCGCAGGTGCTGACTTTCGCGGGCAACGCCCTTCGAGCGGCTGCGCAGCATGGCATTCGTCGCCGGCGCACGGTAGCCACTGACCACCTGGATATATCCAGTCGCGTCACTGGCCCGATAGGCCTCCCAGACGAGATCTAGCAGTTGCGGGTCCATCCTGGTGGATTCGTTGAGACGCCAGTCGCGCAGGATGTAATTGATTTTCTTCAGTCCGGCCGGGTCGTAACGGCCGTTGCGCTTGTAGACGATCTCGGCAGTTTCGCCGGTGTGCAAAAAGCGCAGCTTGAGTGAGCGCGCTTCGGCTCTGGCCGTTGCCGGTTCCATCGCTAAGGAACACAGCGCGAGCATCAAAGCCCCCAGACACTTTGCCCAGGCGGTCACGTGAAAATCCATCCGCTTTTGCGTCGTTCGATTCTGGTCAAACCAAATGGCCCTGCAGGCTGCCGTTTGTCCCCGGATTTGCCCAAACGGATACGATGAAATTGCCGCCGAATATCGATTCTAATGGTTAATCATCCCTTACGTTGATTGTCCCATACGGAAGGCCAGATGCCATGACGTCATCCCGCCACTTCATATTCTCTCCTTTTTCCGAGCACCCACGAGCACGAGAAATAGGCCAAATATCATCCAAATGTCCGCAAGGTTGAAAATGGGGGAATTCCATGAACCGATATGGACATCGACAAAATCTGTGACCATTCCAACGATCAGCCGGTCAACAAGATTGCCGAGTGCACCGGCCGCCATGAGGCTAGCGCCAAAAGTGACCCAGCGCTCTTCGGCATGCGCGGCCCACCACCCGAGAACAAGGACGACAAGCAAAGTTGCCATCACTAGAACTGCGAGGCTCAAAGTGGTGCCGCCAGACAGCAGGCCGAACGTGGTTCCGTCATTGTAGCGAGGCCGCAACGCCAGAAATGGCAAAAGCTCGAGTCCATCCGGAGATGGGAGCGAGGCGCGTGCCCAGGCCTTTGTTCCCAAGTCGAGAACAAGGGCCGCGACCGAGACCGCAGCCGCAAACCTTTTAGCTGGCCGTGGCTTGCCGACGAAGCCATCTCGTTTGATCTCATGTTTCAAAATGTGGGCCTTCGGATCACAGTGGCGACAGCCGGCGGATGCAGTGCTCAGCACGATTCGATCGAAATAGTGGTGAATTGGGTTTCATCTGCGTTGTCCTCTGCCACGGTCGAACGGCAAAAAAGTGGCTTCCCGACGGCAGCTGGTATACGCGGCCTGGCATACACGCGAACGTCTACCGTCAGTCGTGGCGCCGCCCATCGTCGAACTCGGCGCGGCGCTTGTCTGGATGGGCTCCGTCATCACACCATTATGACAAGTTGGTTAAATGACTTTACGCGCAATCCAGCGCCACAATGAAATCAATTGCCTGGGATACTGACCGGTGTGCCGACGCCTCGCGCCGCTTTAATACATTACTCTGCTGCCTCGGCAATGCTGATGTATGATCCCAACGTTGTCAGTAGATTCCGTTTGCTCGCTGCAGCTCACGGATATAGGCAACGATCGACTCGATTGACGTCTCGCTGACACCCTCGACCGGGGCCATATTGCCAAATCGCCAGTGGTGGGCACGCACCCCTTGGCGTACAGCAAGCGTGAAGGCCATATCACTATGATGGCTGGGTTCGTAGATCTTATGGATCAATGGCGGCGCCAGCCCGTCACGACCTGAACCGTTCGGTCCATGGCAACTGGCGCAGTTGGCGTCGAATGCGGTCTTGCCTTGTACTGCCATCAGCGAAAGCGATGATGGCAGTACGACCTGAACGATGGGCTCGCCAGTGGCAGAACTGTCTTGACGATTCTGTGACCACCAGATGGCGCCGCCGGCAAGTGCTACCGCAACCACGGTAATAAGTGCTCTGTTCATATTCAATCCTGTGGAGTTAGTGGCCCCCGTCTCGGGGCGGGGGCCATCAAGAGTTATGCGGTAACGACGAACTCGGTCATCATCCCGGTCGACAGATGCGGCATGTGATGACAATGCAGCATCCAGCGCGCGACCTCGCCCGCATCCACAGCGATGGTGGCCATGGTCATCGGCGGGATGTAGAGGGTGTCGCGCATCGCTCCGCTCAATCTCCGTCCGTTGATCTCGACCACCTGGAAATGATGGCCATGCAGGTGCATTGGATGTCCCATCATCGACATATTGTGAAAGCGTATCTCGACGCGGTCCCCGCTGCGCGCCGAAATCGGCAGATGTTCGCCCCAAGTCTTGCCGTCGATGGTCCAGACATATGGCTGCATCTGCCCGCCCAGCATGACGTCAGCGGGGCGGATGGCGCCACGATCGGAAAGTCCTGCCATAGCGGTTAGGCGCGTTTCCTGCTCCATCCCGGTGTCGAATGCGGGCGCCTCGGTTTCGGCGAGAAGATCGATTCGGCCGACCTGCGCGCCTAGTGTCGCAAGGATCAGGCCCGTTCTCTCGCGCGCGCCTTCACGCAAGGCCAGAATCGGCCAGGCCCCGGCACCTGGCAGTTCAAGCTCCAGATCCAGCCGCTGCCCCATCGCCAGACCGAAGCGATTACCGGGAACGGGCTCGACCGGCTGGCCGTCCACGGCAACGAGCCGCCCCGGCACGTCGCCGCTATCGATCCAGAAACTCGTCGCGGCGGCGGCATTGATGACCCGCAGCAACACCCGTCCGTTCGCTTCGACCGAAATCGTCTCCGGATCGTCCAATGTACGGTCATTGGCCAAATATGCGTCGAAATCGAAATCGTTCAGATCCATCTGCATGGAACCCATCCCAGCCATATCGTTCCCGCCCTGACCCGCGCTGGACATCTGCGGCATCGGCATCGATCCGTGGCCGCCATGATCCATGCCGGACATGCCATCGGCTTCGCCCATATCCCCGTGCCCTGTGCCGGACACGATCTCGGCGAGTACCTCCTCGGCCGGGCGGAAGCTGAAATCATGCAGGAACATCACCACCTCCTGCCGATCAGCAGCGATATCTTCGGGCCGCCGGACGATCAGGGGTGCCGCCAGCATCTGCATTTCTTGAATGGGGATGTGGCTGTGCATCCAGTGCGTGCCCGCCGAGGGTGCGAAGTCATAGCTGCGGACCTCACCCGGCTTTAACGCAGCCATGGGAGCGTCGGGCACACCATCCTGCGCGTTGGGCGGAATCTGCCCGTGCCAGTGGATGATCGTCTCGTTATCGAGATTGTTGATCAGATCCACCGCGAAGCGCTGGCCCGGATCGAGCGTGAGGCCGGGCCGTCCATCCGGGCCGATCAGCCCGAAGACAGTCGCCGCCCGCCCGCCAATAACGAGCGTTCGACGGCCGGCGGTCAAGCGGATAGGAGCTGCCGCTTGGGCGGACGCGAATTGTGGAATATGCGCATATGCCAGCGTTGCAGCGCCAGCGGCAAGAAAGCCGCGTCTTGAGATAGTCGTCATAAATGTCTCCTCGGGACGCCGTGTCCCGTTCATCAGATTCGATGGATTGTCGCGAGTTTAGGTTCCGGTGCGATCAAAGGAGACGAAGTTTGGGAGGGGGCTCATTAAGGCCGGGGCTACGGCCGGACACCGCTGGCGCGATGGCGCGATCATAATCCGTCACAACATATATCTGACTGACGCCATCAGGTTCGGGGAATAGAAAGCCGAGCAATCCGGCACAGACGAACCCACAGATGTTTGCGCTACCCGGCACGCAGTCCTGCTTTGCGTTACAAGTCATACCGCTATCAGTATCGATCGCAGCCACGTGATTCATTTGGGCGGCATAATGCGTTGCGTCGCTCATGCGCGCCGCATGCGCCGCCGTCGTTATCGAAACGACGGCGAACGAAAAAACAACAAGCAGGGCAAAAAAACGTCCGATCATTCCGTACAGTTAGGAACTTCCAGTCGAGTTGTCTATTATGGTTTGGTCGCGCTGTGTGGCAAGCGGCATCCTCTACCTTCGTCTCGCTGTGCGTGGGAAGGCATATGTTGGTCGGTACGGTCGGGTAGTGCGGCGATCGATCGCCGGCGGCGGCCCGTGCCCTGCGCCACGTGCGGCGTAACCCTCATCGAATGCAACTCGTTAACGAAGTCTCCGGGTCATAGGCTTTGTCGGTGCCGAGCGTGATCGCCCGCGGCCACCCGCTCGGCATGTTCGTCGGCCTGCGTCAAACAGACATAGACACCAACAGGCCATGGCGCTTCTCCATTAGCCCGTACCCATGAAGCAGAGCTTCGCCTCCTTTCCCCTGCCCCTTGCGACAGATCCTGGCGTCGGGATCGGTGGTAAGATATGCATCCCATTAGACCGCTTCGGGTCATGGAAGTCCGCCTCGGCGTTGCGTCCGCCGCCGTCTGGCGGCGGTTCGCCCAAGCGCCGCTCTGCGGCTTGACGTTCTTCATCGAAGCCCACGCGTCGATCAGCGTATCGTCGACCGAGAAGCGGTCCGTGGACAGAAGCGTGATCACCCGTGGTCAGGCCAAGACCGCTCTCTGAAATTTCGCGGCGATATCGCCCTCCAGAAGTCGGTCGCGTTTCTTCGAGAATTCCGGCGAATATCGCAAGAGGTTTCACGCATGCCGCCGCCTCGTTGCTAACGCACCTAGTCGAAGGCAACAGCGACGCCACGCGCCACTCGACGACTCCATGTATCAAGCGCGTTCACCACCTAACGCAGGTCTGTCCTGCGCTGCCGACCGATGCGGTAGGGGATGGTCTCATCGGCGCAATCGGCGCCGCTGGTCATTAGTCAGGCCGCTTGTACAACGCGCGCAGCAACGCTCATAACGTGGGCGGGTGATATCAGCCCAGAGCATTGTGATCTCCATAGGACCTCAGAAATCCGACAGACCATAATCTACCGAAATCACGCCCTCTTTTTGAAATGGACATTTAACCTTGCCTAAATGCTCCGATACGGTCTGGGACCCCCCTTCTCCGGAACCGACAGCAGGCCAGGAGAAGGATATTGACCTTCCAGCAGGGGGAAGGCTTATGGAGTATGTCTGGCAGGAGAGATGTGCATGAAACACGGTCACGGCAATACAATGCAAGGACGCGGCGATGCGGAAACGACGATAGGCGGCATAGTTCGCGATCCAGTCTGCGGCATGGTCGTCGATCCTCAGGCAGACAAGCTGAAAGCCGAGCACGCCGGGCATGTCTATCATTTCTGCAGCCAAAACTGTCACGACAGGTTCGTGAAGGAGCCGGAGGCCTATCTTGTGACCACCGACCCGGTATGCGGCATGGAGGTCGACCGCTCGAAGGCGAGGCACTTCACCCGGCACGAAGGCAAGGGATTCTACTTCTGTTCCTCGGGCTGCCAGGACAAGTTCGAGGCGAAGCCGGAGAGCTATCTCGGCGCGCGGCTATCTGCCGAGCCGATGGCCGCAGGCACGCAATACACCTGCCCGATGCACCCGGAAATCATCCGCGACAAGCCCGGGTCATGCCCGATCTGCGGCATGGCGCTGGAGCCGATGGGCGTGCCGACGGGAGACGAGGGCCCCAACCCGGAACTGGCCGACTTCACCCGCCGCCTCTGGGTGAGCGCCGTTCTTTCCGTCCCATTGTTCATCCTGGCGATGGGGCCGATGCTCGGCCTGCCGTTCAGGGAATGGATCGGTGAGCGGGCCGCGGTCTGGATCGAACTCGTACTGGCAACGCCGGTGGTGCTTTGGGCGGCGATCCCGTTCTTCCACCGCGGCTATGTTTCCTTCGTGAACAGGAGCCCAAATATGTGGACGCTGATCTCGATCGGCGTCGGCGCCGCCTACGCCTACAGCGTCGTGGCGACCCTCTTTCCCGGCATCTTCCCGCACCAGTTCCGCGGCCACGATGGCACGGTGCCAGTCTATTTCGAGGCAGCGGCTGTGATCGTTACCCTCGTTTTCCTCGGCCAGGTGCTGGAGCTGAGGGCGCGCGAGCGTACGGGTTCGGCCATCCGCGCGCTGCTCAATCTCGCGCCGAAGACGGCGCGGCGGATCGCCGAAGAGGGCAACGAGGCAGACGTTCCGCTGGAAGACGTTCAGTCGGGCGATCGGCTGCGCATTCGTCCCGGCGACAGCGTGCCCGTCGACGGCACCGTGCTCGAAGGCCGTTCGTCGGTCGACGAGTCCATGATCACGGGCGAGCCCGTTCCAATCGAAAAGACCGAAGGAGATGCCCTGACTGGCGGCACTCTCAACAAGAACGGTTCGCTCGTCATGCACGCCGAGAAGGTCGGCAAGGACACGATGCTCTCGCGGATCGTCGAGATGGTCGCCAAGGCGCAGCGCTCGCGGGCCCCGATCCAGGGACTCGCGGACCGTGTCTCCTACTATTTCGTGCCGACGGTGGTGTTCGTCGCGATCCTCGCCTTCGTCGTCTGGGCGATCTTCGGACCCGAGCCGAGCATGACCTTCGCCATCGTCTCGGCGGTCTCGGTCCTGATCATCGCCTGTCCCTGTGCGCTCGGGCTCGCGACCCCGATGTCGATCATGACCGCGACCGGGCGAGGGGCGCAGGCAGGCGTGCTCATCAAGGATGCCGAGGCGCTCGAGCGCTTCGCGAAGGTCGACACGCTTATCGTCGACAAGACCGGAACGCTGACCGAGGGCAAGCCTAGGCTGACCGACGTTGCGGCGGCCGAAGGCTTCCACGAGAACGAACTGCTTGGGCTTGCCGCCAGCCTTGAACGCGGCTCCGAGCATCCGTTGGCCGACGCGATCGTCGAAGGGAGCGAGGAAAGAGGAGCCTCCATCGTCGACGCCGAGGATTTCGAAGCCGTCACCGGGAAAGGGGTTCAGGGCAAGGTGTCCGGCCGTTCAGTCGCGCTGGGAAACGCAGCAATGATGGACGACCTCGGGGTCGCCACCGAAGCAATGAAACCGCGGGCGGACGAATTGAGATCCGACGGCAAGACGGCGATGTTCGTCTCCGTGGACGGTAGGCTGGCGGGCATGGTGGCGGTCGCCGATCCAATCAAGGCGACGACTGCTGCCGCGATCCGGGCGCTTCACGAGAGCGGGCTGAGGATCATCATGGCGACCGGTGACAACGAGCGTACTGCAAAGGCCGTCGCTGCGAGACTGGGCATCGACGAGGTGCGGGCTGACATGATGCCCGAAACCAAGAAGGCGCTAATCGACGAGCTTCACGCGAAAGGCGCCAGAGTCGCAATGGCGGGCGACGGCGTGAACGACGCTCCGGCGCTGGCTGCGGCCGATGTGGGCATCGCAATGGGAACCGGCGCGGACGTGGCGGTTGAAAGCGCGGGCATCACGCTGGTGAAGGGCGACCTCAACGGCATCGTCAGGGCGCGTACTCTGGCCAGGGCGACGATCCGCAACATCAAGCAGAACTTATTCTTCGCCTTCGTCTATAACGTACTCGGCGTGCCCGTCGCCGCCGGCGTGCTTTATCCAGTGTTCGGGACGTTGCTATCGCCCATGGTTGCCGCCGCGGCGATGAGCTTGTCATCGGTCTCCGTGATCGGCAATTCGCTCAGGCTGCGCGGCCTGCGACTTGGCCTCCCCCGCGAATGAAGGGCGGCGCTTGCACACAGCATGTCTAGTGTCAGCATTAATGAGACAAAATTGGCTAAACTGAGAGGGGAGAATTTCTGGCGCATCGTAGCGCTTCAAGGGAGCGAAGATGAGACAGACGGGCATTCGGGGCTTACACCCCCTTCTTCGGCGGTGATGTGGAGGTGCTGCGCTTCGAGCTGATGATAGAATGTGGTCTGGTTGGAACAGCCACAAACATCGGGGTCAGCGCAGCATGAAACATTATGCCGGACTGGATAGTCAAGATTCCGCGAGTTGGGCTATAAAAAGCGTGAAGCTGCGGCTCATGATGTGAACATACACTGGATGGGGCACTGACAGGATGTGTAATGTCTTGTTCAATTTGGCCACACCGCGGTTACTTGGACGTATCCCTCAAATACCGCCCATGCAGAGGTATTTCATTTCCAGGTAGTCCTCGAGCCCGTGGCGAGAGCCCTCCCTGCCGATACCGGACTGCTTCATGCCTCCGAAAGGCGCGGCCTCAGAAGACATGCGCCCGGTATTGATGCCCACCATGCCATATTCCAGCGCCTCGGCTACGCGCCAGACGCGCTTGAGGTTGGAGGCGTAGAAATAGGCGGCCAGCCCGTAGATCGTGTCGTTCGCCGCGCGCACCACCTGGTCCGCGTCCTCGAAACGGAGGACCGGGGCGAGCGGCCCGAACGTCTCCTCCTGCGCGACCTTCATCTCGCCGGAGATGCCGATGAGCACGGTCGGCTGGAAGAACGTGCCCTCCGCGCCGATACGCTCCCCGCCGCAGCGGATCGCGCCGCCCTTGGCGATTGCGTCGGCGATATGGGCCTCGATCTTGGCCACCGCTCGGGTGTCGATCAGTGGCCCGATGGCTACCCCCGGATCGAAGCCGTCGCCGACCGAAAGCTGGCCGACACGCCCCACGAACTTGGCGACGAATTCGTCATGGACGCCCGACTGGACATAGAGGCGGTTGGCCGAGACGCAGGTCTGCCCGGCATTGCGGAACTTCGCCTGGATTGCCCCATCGACTGCGGCATCGACATCGGCGTCGTCGAAAACGATGAAGGGCGCATGGCCGCCCAGTTCGAGGCTGATCTTCTTGATCTGGTCCGAGCACTGGCGCATGAGCAGCCGCCCCACCTCGGTCGATCCCGTGAAGCTGATTTTGCGTACCTTGCGGTTGAAGCACAGCTCGCGACCCACGGCATTGCCATCGGAGGCGTAGACAAGGTTCACCACGCCGTCGGGAAAGCCGGCCTGTGCCGTCAGCGCGAACATCGCCCCTGCCACGAGCGGCGTCTGCTCGGCCGGCTTGAGCACGATGGTGCAGCCCGCCGCCAGCGCCGGCGAGATCTTGCGTGCCACCATGGAGGCTGGGAAGTTCCATGGCGTGATCGTGCCCACCACTCCGATCGGCTGCTTGATGACCAGCATGCGACGGTCGGTCGAGGGCGCCGAGATCGTCTCGCCATAGATCCGGTTAGCCTCCTCGGCATACCATTGCAGATAAGCGGCGGCATGCGACACTTCCGACTTCGCCTCAGCAAGCGGCTTGCCCATTTCGGCGGTGAGGATGGCGGCAAGGTCGTCGGTGTGGGTGACGATCAACTCATGCCAGCGCCAGAGCATGTCGCTGCGCTCACGCGCCGTCAGCGCTGCCCATTCGGCCTGCGCGGCGTGGGCCTTGTTGATCGCCGCGCGCGTCTCTTCCACGCCCATGTCGGGTAGTTCCGCCAGCAATTCTCCGGTCGAGGGATTGAAGACCTCGAAAGTGCGACCGACCAGTGGCGCGCCGAGAGCCGGCACGCGGTCGATGCCGCTAAACAGGTCCGGAGATTTCAGGCGGCGGGTCAGCGAAGGGCGCAGGGGCAATGCCGGTTTCCTCCTTCAAGGCGGCTTGTCTATCGATTGGTTGAGCACTGGCATGTAATCCACATAGGTGGCTTCCGCATAGGGCCTCAGAAGGATCGCCGCAGAACCACTGCGCCAGCGACAAGAGCTGGCTTCTACCGCTGCTAAAGGGCCTGCTCGCGGAGGTCGAGACCATCAGGCCAAATGCTGTTTGTATTTAACGACTCGTTCGAACAGTATCCTTTTTCATGTGGTCGATGCTGCCCATGGCCACGACCGACGATCAGGCCCTCCAGAACTTCTGGCGACCAGCACGAACAGGGTGATGACCAGCGCAGTGAAGAACTCGCCGATGGCGCTATCCTCGCCGCCCTTCGACAGGCTCTGCGCTAGCACCAGCGCGGCGAATGCGACTGCGCGTCATTGTTCCATGTAGCGGTTCAAGGCGCAGGACCGGCCTGACCGATTGTCGCAGGATGGTCCCAATTTCGCCGGGTTTCTGATAACCCTCGGCGATCACGAATCCCGACAGGAATGCGACCGTCCATGCATGTCAGAACAAGAATGGCGATCCTTGCTGCGTCCATCGCGACGCTTCTCGATTGGACCGGTCTTGCCAGCGCCCACCCGCATGTCTTCGCCGAAGCCCGGCTGGACGTGGTGGTCAATCCCGACCGCACGGTGAAATCGCTGCGCCATGTCTGGCGCTTCGATGACCTGTTTTCCTCCACGGTGCTGATGGAGTTCGACAAGAACGGCGATCTCAAGCTAGACGACGCCGAGTTGAAGGATGTGTCGGACACCATCTACGCGTCTCTCGCCGAATATGGTTATTTCCAGCTCGTGATGGTCAATGGCAAGGACGTAGCAATGAAGCCGCCGACGCAGCTCATCACCAATTTCGAGCACGAACAGCTCCTGATCCTGTTCGAATCTGAACCGAAGGAGCCGCTGAAGCTCTCCGGCAAGGTCAGTTTCGGCGTCTACGATCCGACCTTTTACACGGCCATCGATTTCATCGAGGACGACAACATGGCCGTGGACGGCATGCCGGCGGACTGCAGCCGCGCCGCCGTCCGGCCGAATCCGGAGGAGGCGATTGCCCAGAACCAGGGAACACTCACCGAGGCCTTCTTCAACGACCCGACCGGCACGGACCTGAGCAAGATTTTCGCCACCCGTCTCGAACTCACCTGCCCAGCCCAAGGATAGCCCGTGAACAAGACCACTGGACGCCTGGTATTGGCCGCCCTCGCTGCAGGCTGCGTGCTCGCGCAGTTTTCAAGCATGGCCCATGCGCAGAGCTCGCTCGGCATCGGCACGAACGAGGCAACCATCCCCTCGACCGGTCTGTTCGGCGGCCTGATGATGTGGATCAACATCCAGCAGCAGGCATTCTATCGCGCGCTCACTGGCGCGCTAAAGGCAATGCGACAGGACGGCGGCCAGATGTGGCTGCTGATCGGCCTTTCCTTCGCCTATGGTATCTTCCATGCCGCTGGTCCCGGACACGGCAAAGCGGTCATTTCCTCCTACATGTTGGCCAACGAGGTAGCACTGCGGCGCGGCATCATGCTTTCCTTCGTCTCCGCATTCCTGCAGGCGGTAACGGCCATCACGATGATGGCGCTATTGTTCCTGGTGCTGCGCGGCACCTCCATCACCATGACCAACGCGACTTGGTTCCTGGAAGTGACAAGCTATGTGCTGGTCACCCTCTTCGGTGCATATCTGCTGTGGCAGAAGGCGATGCCGCGTATTCGCAGCATGGTCGGAGCGAACCCGGCCCACAGTCTCTCGGCCGCGCATGTCCATTCGCATGACCATCACGATCACGACCATCATCACCACGGTTCGGGCATGATCTGCTCCACCTGCGGGCATTCACACGCGCCTGACCCGGCGATGATCTCGGGCGACCATTTCAGTTGGAAGACGGCTTGGTCGGCTGTGGCTGCCGTGGGCCTGCGACCCTGTTCGGGTGCGCTGATCGTGCTGACCTTCGCCTTCCTGAATGGCCTTTGGGTTGGAGGTGTTCTTTCGGTTCTGGCCATGGCGGTGGGAACCGCAATCACCGTCTCGGCGCTCGCGATCATGGCCGTGACAGCCAAGAACTGGGCCGTTTCCTTCGCCGGCAACGGTCGCGCTAGCAACCGCATCCACGCGACAATCGAGATCGGTGGTGCAGGACTTGTCTTCCTGCTCGGCCTCCTGCTTCTCACCGCAAGCCTTTCGACCTGACCAGCGTTCACAAAACGGGGCCCTGATGTGGCAGCGATCAGAGCGCAGAACGATCGGCTCGACCGGCAGGCCGGCGTACTGATTTGCATGGCCGACTTGTTTTCCTCCATCTTCGAAGCAGCCTTAAACGGCGTTACGATGCCGACAAAGCGATCAGAAGATGAATATGGGCCAGGCGCATTCGCTCGATCATTCGGGTTCGCTTGAAAGTGCCGTGGCCACGAAACCGGCGCCCAGCTGCGCGCCTTCTGCGGTGATGGTGTGCCCCACCCCCGGCAAGATGTGGCTGTAGGCGTCGAGACCCAGCTCGCGCAGAGCTGCAGCCGCTTCGGTCGAGTTGGCAGCCGGGATCACCGGATCGGCCGCGCCATGTACCGCCAGAACGCGTGGTGAACCGGCCGGCATCAAGGGCCGCGGCGATGCGAGCCGGCCGGAATAGGCGACGACGGCGCCAACCGGCCAGCGACCGGAGGCGATGGCGTCGAGCGCCATGATGGCGCCCTGCGAAAAGCCAACGAGGGCGACCCGCTCGAGGTGAGCGAGGAGTCCGTGCTGCTCGACGATCCCGCGCAAGACGTCGTCGAATGCCGGCCTTGCCGCAACGATACGCTGCGGCCGGTTCGCCTCCGTTACACCGGAAATACCGAACCACTGCCGACCGGAGCCGCCGCCGTCAAAGGCGAACGGGCCATCCGGGGCCGCGAACGCGGCCGTCGGCAGTGATGGCTGCCAGGCCTGGGCGAGCGGCATGAGGTCGACGCCACGACTGCCGACGCCGTGCAGGAAGATAACGAGGCTCTTGGTAAGGGAAGCGGCCATAGAGGATTTACCCGTCTTGTAGCGATCGGTCGATCAAAGGCCAAGATCGCTAAGATCCGGACCTTCCGGCACGATGCCGCTCGGATTGAGCGACTTGATCGAATAGTAGCCCTTCTTGATGTGGTCGATGTTGACCGTATCGCGGACGCCGGGAATGTCGAGCATGCGCTTCAGATAGGCCGTGAGGTTGGGGTATTCGGACAGACGGCGCAGATTGCATTTGAACAGGCCGTGATAGGCCGCGTCAAAGCGCACCAGCGTCACAAACAGACGGACGTCTGCTTCGGTCAATTGTACGCCGAGCAGGTACAGTTTGTCGGCCAGTCGGGTTTCCAGTTCATCCAGCATCGTGAAGACGCTGCGATAGGCTTCAGCATAGGCGATCTGGGTCGTGGCGAACCCGGCCCGGTAGACGCCGTTGTTGAGCGCCGGGTAGATGCGCTCGTTGAGCGCGTCGATGTCGATACGCAGGGCTTGCGGATAAAGGTCGATGCTTTCATCGGCGAGCACGCCGAACCCTGAATTGAACATGCGAACGATTTCAGCGGATTCGTTGCTGACGATGGTCTTGCGCTTCTTGTCCCACAGAACCGGAACCGTGGCGCGGCCGGTGAAATCGTCGTCGGCGCGACTGTAGAGTTCGTGCATATAGGTGGCGCCGTTGAGTTCGTCCCGGTCAGCGCCAGGATAGTCACCGAAACGCCAGCCCTGGTCGGTCAATGCAGGCTCCACCACCGAGATCGACACGATGTCTTCAAGCTTCTTCAGCTTGCGGGCAATCAGGGTGCGCGATGCCCAAGGACAGATGAGCGCGACATAGAGGTGATAGCGATCGACCTCCGCGGCGAAGCCGGCTTCACCGGTCGGTCCGGCGCTGCCGTCGGGCGTGATCCAGTTGCGGAAGCTGGAAATCTGGCGAACGAAACCGCCCTTTTCGTCCTTGGCCTGGACCGGTTGCCAGTCCTGGGTCCATTTTCCGTTTACAAGCATGATGCGTCTCCGTTGGTCAAAGAAGGTATGCCGGACGCGACGGCATGGCGACAGCGTCCGGGTCGAGGATCAGACACGCGCCTTTTGCAGGGCGTAGGCGCCGTTGCCGAGCAGCGCCAGCGCGGCAAGAGCAACGGCCCAGAATGCAGGGAACTCCCAGCCGCCATTGGGGTTGCTGAAGAAGCCGGCCGCACCATGCGGGGCGTAGATCGAGCCGAGCAGGACCGGGATCAGCGCGATGGAAACCCAGCGGGTCCACACGCCCGCGATCAGAGCAAGGCCACCAAAAAGTTCGGCCGCGATGACCAGATAGGCAAGTGGTCCGGGAAAGCCGAGGCTTTCAAAAAACCCGACTGTACCTGCAGGCGTGAAGATAAAAATCTTCAAGCCTGCGTGGGCGAGAAAGAGGATGCCCATGCTGACGCGCAGCAGAAGGGCGGCAAGATTGGCGTTGTTGGTGGTGTTCATGTCCGTGACTCCCGATGGTTGTGTTTTAAGCTTTAGACGGCTGCAGTCTGCCAGGCAGGGGCGATATTGGTGCCTAGCCCGCGCATGTAACCCAACTGGATGTTGAGACCGGCGACCGGCTCCAGATAACGCGCGACACTCAGCGCTCCGACCTGGACTGGAACGAAGCCGGACTTGGCAACGATTGCCTCGACCGCTTGCGTTGCGGCTTCATCGTCGCCGGCGATGAAGACGGTGGCAGAATTGCCGCCGACCTTGCCGCCCGCCTGCAGCACCGACGCGAAGATGGTGTTGAACGCCTTGACCACCTTGGCGTTGGGCGCAAGCTTCTGGATTTCTTCGCCAGCGCTGGTCGAATGTCCGATGGTCAGTCCCGAATAATCGGCGGTCAACGGGTTGGTGATGTCGATGACAATCTTGCCTTCAAGACCGCCTGCCGCCGCGATTGCATCGCCGGCTGCGTCGAACGGTACAGCGAGAACGACGATGGCAGAAGTGTCGGCTGCCGCCGCGATGTCAGCGCCAGAAACATTGCCGCCCAGTTCACGAGCGGCTTCGCTGGCCTTGGCTGCATCGCGCGAACCGAATGTGACGGAATAGCCGGCCTTTGAAAATACGCTGGCAAGGCCTTTGGCCATATTGCCGGTTCCGATGATCGCAATGGTCATGATGATCTCTCCTTGAGCGACGCGATTGAACAGCGCCGATGGCAAGGAGATAGCGGGTTTCCCGCTCAGATATTATCCGGGCGGCCAGCAGTTGTTTGATTCCATATTGGAATGAATGGTGAGCTACCAGCCTTTGTCCCATTCCGGTCCGTTGCGGTAGTGGGCAATCAGGAAGTCGACGAAGACCCTGACCTTGATGGCCAGATGCCGACCCGGTGGGTAGAGGGCATAGATGGCGAGTGGCTTCGGTTCGAATTCGCGCAGCAGCGGCACGAGCCGCCCGGCGCGAAATCGGGGGCCGGCGATAAAACTCGGTGCGCACGCCACGCCGAGGCCCGCCTCGGCTGCCGCCAAGGCAACTTCGGCATTGGAAAAGCGCAGCCGGCCAGTGACTTCGATGAGCGTGTCCTTGCCGTCCGCATTTCGAAACGGCCAGGTGCCGGGTTCACGAAAATTGGTGTCGATGATGCAGTCGTGCGACCTCAGATCGATCGGGACGCGAGGCGCTTCATGCTCCCGCAGATACGCCTCGGACGCACAGACGACGATGCGTGCTTCACATAGATGGCGGGCAATGAGGCTGGAGTCAGTGGGGCTGCCGATGCGGATCGCGGCGTCGAAGCCTTCGTCCACAAGGCTGACGACCCGGTCCGAGAAAACGACATCGAGTTCGATCTGGGGGAATTGCCGCGCGAATTCGGCCAGCACCGGCGCCAGTTGGGTAGCGCCGAAGGACACGGGAGCAGTAATCCGCAAGCGGCCTTTGGGCGTGCCGGAGACGTTGCGCACAGCTTCCTCGACGGCGTCAAAGTCGGGGAGCAGAACCCGCATGCGCTCGAAATACGCTTGCCCTGCTTCGGTTGCCGCTAGTGCGCGGGTAGTGCGGTTGAGCAAGCGCACGCCGAGCTCCGCCTCCAGCCGTGAAACGAGCTTCGAAGCCTGCCCGGGGCTGGTTCGCAAACGTTCTGCAGCACGGGCGAAGCTGCCCGTCTCCATCACCGCAACGAACATTCTGACGCATTCGAGCCGATCCATGCCGAATGAGTAGCCCTGGACGGCTCAACGGCCAAGTGTCCTGAAACGAAATCTCGACCGGCAAACGCGGCTGACGTGTAAACCCACCTGGGAAACGGACGGGATCGGCCGCAGGTCTGCCGCGAGCTGCAGCGCAACGTCTATGAGATCCCGAAATGCCGGAACTGACCGGCTATTATGGATACGCGGTGTACGGCATGAAGGCTATGCGTCCTGACCGAGCGTTCAGTCGCGTTCCAAGCGTAGGAGCCGCATCGCGTTGGCGGTCACCAGCACCGTCGCTCCGGTGTCTGCGAGGATGGCTGGCCAGAGGCCGGTCATGCCGATTACGGTGGTGACCAGAAACACCGCCTTGAGGCCGAGCGCGACTGCGATGTTCTGCCTGATGTTGGCCATCACCGCGTGCGACAGCCGGATCATGCGCGAAACGTCCTCGACGCGCCCGTGAAGGATCGCGGCATCCGCGGTCTCTAGCGCGACATCTGTGCCGCCGCCCATAGCGACGCCGATGTCGGCGGCCGCAAGCGCCGGAGCGTCGTTGATGCCGTCGCCCACCTTGGCAACCTTGAGGCCGGCCTTCTGCATCTCAGCGACGATGCGCTGCTTGTCCTGCGGCATGAGTTCGGCCCGCGCCTCGATGCCGAGCCCCGCGGCGATGGCCTCGGCCGTTTTCCGGTTGTCCCCGGTAAGCATTACAGTCTGGATGCCCAAGTCCTCGAGTGCCGCCAACCCAGCCTTCGCGTCGCCGCGGGGCTCGTCCCGCATGGCGATCAGTCCCGCAACAGCCGCTCCAGCCAGCAGCACGGAAACCGTCTTCCCCTGGCTGTTCAGGTCCTCGATCCGGGAGAGCTGTTCCGGAGAAATGGATGCGCGCCCGGCCGCCGCTTTGGCTGAGGCCAGGAACAGCGCGACGCCCCCGACATTGCCTTCCACGCCCTTGCCCGAAACGGCCCTCGCGCCGAATGCTGGAGGAATTGGCGCCTTATCCGCCTTCGCCCTCTCGAGGATAGCTATGGCGAGCGGATGGCTCGATCCCTGTTCAAGGGCGGCGGCCATGGAGAGCACCTCGCGCTCGCTCCGCCCATAGGCGATCACGTCAGTGACGACGGGTCTGCCTTCCGTCAGGGTACCCGTCTTATCGAAGGCGACGGCCGTAATCCTGCCGAAGCCTTCGAGAACGGCTCCACCCTTCATCAGCATGCCGCGGCGCGCGCCCGCCGACAGGCCGGCAGCCACGGCGGCCGGAGTGGAGATGACCAGCGCGCAGGGGCAGCCGATCAGCAGGATGGCCAGCCCCTTGTAGATCCATTCGTTCCACCCTGCACCGAACAGTAAGGGCGGCATGGTTGCGACAAGCATCCCAACGACGAGGACGCCGGGCGTGTAGTAGCGGGAAAATCGGTCGATAAAACGCTCGGTCGGAGCCTTGCTCTCCTGCGCTTCCTCGACCAGCCGCACGACACGGGCGATTGTGTTGTCCTCGGCCGTAGCCGTCACCCGGATCCTCAGCACGCCATCGGTGCTGATCGTGCCCGCGAAGACATCATCGTTCTTCCCTTTACGTTTCGGCGTGCTCTCCCCCGTGACGGGTGACTCGTCAATCTCGCTGGCCCCCTCAACAATCTCGCCATCCGCCGGGATGCGGTCTCCGGGCCGCACGACGATCAGGTCGCCGACGGCCAGCGATGCGGCAGGCACCTCCGCGGTGCTTCCAGCCTTTTCCACGAACGCGGTCTTCGGCACGAGATCGGCAAGGCCCTGGATGCTCGCGCGCGCGCGCCCGGCGGCCACTCCTTCGAGCAGTTCGCCGATCAGGAAGAGCAGCACGACGGTAGCGGCTTCCTCCGTCGCGCCGATCAGGACGGCGCCCACGGCGGCGATCGTCATGAGGGTCTCGATTGAGAAGGGTGTCCCCGCCAGGGCAGCCATGGCCGCGCGGCGGGCGATCGGCACGAGCCCGACGAGCAGGGCCGCCACGAAAGCCCCGTGCTCGGCTGCGGGAACCAGTTTTCCGACCGCGTAGGCCGCGGCGAGCGCCACGCCCGAGGCGATGGTCAGCAGGGGCCGCCTCGACCGCCACCACGGCCCGTCAGTTTCCTTACCACCGTGAGGGTGCAAGGATTCGCCGCTGTGCCCTTGTTCCGGTCGCGCGTCGCTGTCGTCCTCGGCAGGCCTTATCCCGTAACCCAGCCTTGAGACCTGCCTTGCGATCGCGTCGTTGGGGACCGCGCCGCTATGCGTCACGGTCAGGCTGCCGCTGGCGACGGAGACTGAAACGTCCTCCACGCCCTCGATCCGCCTGACGGCCGTGTCGATCTTGGCCGCGCAGGATGCGCAATCCATGCCGCTGACGCGATACCGTGTCTGAGCGGTGAGCGCTGCCGGATTGTCCCGGGATACGGAGGGAGCGGAAACCATGAATTCACCTGTTGCCATTGCCTGCACGGCAACCTAGTTGCTCTAGCGACTAGAGGTTCAAGAGGAAAAAACGCGATGTACTCGATCGGCGAGCTGTCACGGCGCACGGGCGTGAAGGTGCCTACGATCCGCTACTACGAACAGATGCGGCTAATGAAGGCGCCGGAGCGCTCCGACGGCAACCAAAGGCGCTACGGCAGGCCGGAACTCGAACGGCTGGCCTTCATCCGGCATGCCCGCGATCTCGGCCTGGCGATCGATTCGATCCGGGAACTGATCGAGCTCAGCGGCCATCCCGACATGCCGTGCGCCGACGCGGACCGGATCGCCAAGGAACAACTCGCCTCCGTCAGGGAGCGCATCACCCGCCTACGGAAGCTGGAAAGGGAGCTGGAGCGGATCGCCACCTGCTGCACGGGCGAGACGGTCGGGGACTGCTACGTCATCCGAGCGCTGTCTGACCATACGCTGTGCCGGAACGAACATTGACTCAATGCGCCCGTTTGCGACGGCGACGGTGTTCCGGGCAGGAGCAGCCGCGCCCCGCGATGATGAAGCGGTAGGCATCATCCACGCCGCCGCTCTCTGGACCTCCGCAAAGGCATTCCAGCGCGCACAGAAGATGCTCCGCGACATCGGGCCGCCCGCTCCCCATGGCGGACTTGAACGCTTCGACAATCTCGCGGCCGAGAGGCTCTGCAACAGTCATTTCTCGCTCTCCCTTGGCGATAAAGCTGCGCCTTCCACCAACTGGAAGGTCAAGCGAAAAGTGGCGACGAAGCAGCTATCGCTGGGCCTCCTGCGCCCGGCGCGCGTAGACCCGGTTCAATTCGTCGTGCCTCCTCTGGACTTCCTCGGGCCATTTCGACTTGATGAACGACAGAACGGCAATGATGTCATCGTCGCCCAGGACTCCTTCGAACGCAGGCATTCTCGTCTTGTAGTCCTTGAGATTGGCCGCCTTGACCACCCCAAGCTTGGTGATGTTGAACAGCAACTGGTCGGGATGGTGCCAGGTATGGCCGCTTGCGTCATGTGGCGGCGCCGGCATGAAACCGTCCTCGTCCCGGGTCTGCCAGTCGGGTTGCCCTTCCAGGTTATTACCGTGGCAGGAGGCGCAGTTTCGCGCATAGACGGCTTCGCCCCTGGCGACCACCGTTTCGTTGTGCGGCTCGAGTAGTCCGGCTGAATTCCGGTTAAGGAACGCGAAGCCGCCATAGATGGCAACGGCTGCCGTGAGCGCCACCAGGGCGGGAGCCAGGAATTTCTTCATAGCGACACACCACCTCGAATGCCCCACAGGCAAACGAGCGGCCTCACCGGAAGAACAGGTACTTCACGAGCGCCGCGATCAGCAAAACCATGAGGACCAAGAGGAGGAGGCCGACAAGCCCCATTCCCCACATTCCGCCTGGCATCATCTGGTCCATCATGGCTGTGCTCCTCGGGCATGATCAAAACAGGTCCCACCATTTCTTTCTGTCAACGTGCGCGTGCTACGGCATATCTCCCGCCTTACCCTGAGCCGCCACAGCCATTGGACAAGTTCCAGACGTCGACCACCTGCTCCCCGGAGAACCCGTGTTCGCTGATCAGCAACTTCGCCAGGCCGCCATACATCGTCCAGCGCCAGCACGGGCAGCAGCAGGGGCCCTTCTCGTCGGACCTTTCCAGTGCATATTGATAGGCACGCTGCCGATCGGCGGAGAGCGCCAGCTCATAGTAGGACATCGCCTTTTGCGCGGTGCCCGCGGCGATATCGTAAGGATCGGGTGGGATTTCCGCTATGGCGGCGTATTTGGTCAGCCCCTGCACTTGCTCGGCGTAGCGCATGCGGTCCATTTCGGCGCAGCAGGAGCCTTGCAGCCGCGCTGTCACCGGCATCCTTGCGATCGAGTCCGCAAAGGCTGGCGTGCAGGCGCTGTTGCCATTCTTACTCAGATAGTCGAAGCGCTCATCCAGACTTTGCGGCTGAGCGGATTCTGCCGGGATTCCTGTGGCGAACAGCAGCGCCATGCACCCGGCCCCGACGGAAAATTCACGGCGGGAAGCGATTCCTCCCGGTGTTAGCTCTTTTGCCATGTTGCACCTTCCCGTTCAGTCGAGTGAGATCAGTACGGTCACATTAATCAATCTCGGGCAGCGGCTACCTGTTCCAGGCTTGCGGCGTCCGTTTCATTTGCGTGTGGCTCTCGCCTGCTCGATCAGCTTCTTCATCGTTTCGAGATCGGTCGCGCCCGGAAAGATCTGGTCCCCGACGACGAAACCTGGCGTTCCCGTGATTTTCAGCGTCTGGGCGAGCTCGGCATTTCGGCCAATCGAGCCCTCGATTTCGGGCTGCTGCATGTCCGATTTCAGGCGGGTCACATCGAGGCCGATCTCGGCCGCAACCTTCAACACCACCGCCTCGGTCACGCGAGTCTTGACCGCATAGAGCGCCTTGTGGAATTCGCCATACTTGCCCTGCCGATCGGCGGCGAGTGCCGCTCTGGCCGCGAACATGGAATCAGGCCCCAGGATCGGGAATTCCTTGTAGACGATCCGGAGTTGAGGGTCGTCCGCCACCGCCTGCTCCATGATCGGCGCTACCTGACGGCAATATGGGCAATTGTAGTCGAAGAACTCGACCAGGGTGACGTCGCCCTGGGCATTGCCACCCACAGGGCTTTCCTTGTCGCGGAACAGGTCGTCAGCCCGCTCAGCCAGGGCGGTCTTTGCCGCCGCCACCTCGCCGGCGCGTTGACGGGCGTCGAGACTTTGAAGCGCTTCCACGAGAACCTCGGGGTGCGCCAGGATATAGCCTCGCACGCGCTGATCGAACTCGTTCTGGGACATTTCGCCCGCCGCTATCGCCGACTGTATTGCGCCTTGAGGGCCTGGATTGAACAGGAATGCTCCCGTCAAGCCTGCAAGCAGGAGCAAGCGAAGAATTACGCCGGAACAGCGCCCTACGCACTTTGTCTTGGATTTCATGTATTTCTCCTTTTTCATCGAGTATTGCGCCGCGTTTGGCAGAGGGGCGCGAGTCAGAACAGGTTCTTAAACTTCGCCAGCCAGCCGCCTTGCTGGTCGCTGTCCTGCGCATGATGCGGACGCTCTACGTCATTGGTGAGCGCATTGACAAAAGTGACGAGATTGACCGGCGCGAAATCCAGCCCGTGAAAATTCGCCCGCCAGCGCCCATCCTTGTCGATCACGTGTGTAACGATGCCGTGGGCCTGGATCCCGTCTGCGGACTTGGTGAATGTGTGACCGAAGGCTTCGGCCAACTTGCGCGTCGTATCCTCCGGTTGACCCACGGCCGTGGTCAGGAACAGCCAGTTGGTGGGATCGAGGCCGTGCGCAGGCCCATAGCCGCTCAGCACCTCCGGCGTGTCCCGTGATGGGTCGGTGGTGACGGACACGAAGACGACCTGGTTCCTCATCGGGGTTGCATTCACCATCGCCTGGACCGCCGCGATCTTCTCGGCATGGAGGGGACAGACGTCCGGACAGGACGTGTAGATAAAATGCAGGACGACGACCTTGCCGCGCAGATCGGCAAGTCGGACCGCCCGCCCGTCGGCGGCGCGCAACGCGAAGTCCGGCGCCGGCTTGTCGATTGCCTGAAAATATTTCTCGTCGCTTTGCAGCATGGCATCGACTTCGTCGAGCGAGTGCGCCTTCGCATCGACAGCGAAGCCAACTGTCAGCAGCATAAGCGCGATCAGGCATCGTTGCATGTGCCGCCGCATCTCCAAGGTCCACGACGAGCGCCGTGCCGGAGGCTTACTTTGCACTCGAGCAGACATCAGCCCTTGCCCGCCGTGCCAGTTGGACTTTCGGCATCTTCGCTGGCGGAAACATCCCGGGTGCAGCACGAACTGCTCGCCCTTCTGTTCACGCAAAGTCCAAGCGCGCACATGGCAACGCAGGGCAGAACACCGAGCAGCAGCGGGGCAATGCCGGCGGCGACCAGAAGGCTCCAGTTGAAGGCAAGGCCGGCGCCCGCGATAACCGCGCCGGCCGCGAGCAGCACGCGCCGCCCTCCGAGATGGGAGCGAGCGGCAGGGAGGAAGTCACGACGGAACGACGTCTCGTTGGCTTGGACAGGTCTAATGGCGTTCATAGGGTTTCCTTTCTTATTTTGGGGCGATGCGTCCGCGGATGAAGTCGGCCATTTCAGGGGAATCCCATTCGGCCGGGCCGATCAGCCGGCCGATCTCCTCGCCCTTGCGATCAATCAGCAATGTCATTGGAAGACCCGGAGCGCCGAGCGTGAACATGGCCTTGGCCGAGACGTCGATGTTCAGCGCAAGGTGCTTGGCGCCGATCTCGGCGAAGAATTTCTTCACCTGCTCTGGTCCGGCGCGGTCCATCGACAGGGCGATGACCTCGAAGTCCGCCCCGCCGAGCTCTGCCTGCAATCGGTCGAGCGTCGGCATTTCCTCGCGGCAGGGTGCGCACCATGTCGCCCAGATATTGAGCAGCACCACCTTGCCGCGGAAATCGGCAAGCGTTCTCGGCTTTCCGCCGCCGTCTTCGAACCGGATATCCGGAACGTCAACGGGAGTTTCGTGCACTGCAAAGCCTTGTGGCGCCTCTGCGGCCAACGCCGGTTGCGGCAGGATCGTCAGCGCCGCAACCAAGACCATGGCCAGTTTTTTGCTCGCAGTCGTCATGGAAGAACTCACTCGGTCGCGTAAACCGTCGGCGCCTTGCCATCCTTGGTGACGGCATAGACGGTGAACGGCTCTGTCTTCTCACCCACCATTCCCGGCGATCCCATCGGCATGCCGGGCAGCGAGATCCCGGCGATCGCCGGATGTTCGTTGAGGAGTTTCTCGACAATCTTCACCGGAACATGCCCATCGACGACGTAGCCGTCGATGAACATGGTGTGGCAGCCCTGGAAATCGGCAGGCACCCCGGCCTTGCTGCTGATCTCGGCGAGATCGTTGGTCGGCTTGACCTCGACGTTGAAGCCGTTCTGGCGAAGGTAGTCGGCATAACCCTCGCAGCAGCTGCATTGGGGATTCTTGTAGAGCAGGGCCTTGTGCAACTCGCCTGCCTGAACGGCGACAAGGCTGGCGGAGAGGAAGGTCGCGAGAGCGAGAAGGCGAAGCATCGGTGTTTTCCTTTCAATGGTAGTCATTGGATTATGGTTGGGTCGGTTCTGCCATCAGGTCTTGTCTTTCGCGTCGCTCACCCTGAGCACGGTCATCAGCCCGGCCGTCTGGTGGTCGGTGATGTGGCAATGCAGCATCCAGTCACCCGGATTGTCGGCGACGAACGCGAGCTCGACCGTGTCCCTGGGCGCGAGAAGGACGGTGTCGGCCCATTGGTTGTGCGGAACGGCCGCCCCGTTGCGCTTGAGCACCCGGAAGCTGAACCCGTGCAGGTGCATCGGATGCCACCAGGCAGTTTCGTTACGCATGGTGACGAGTTGGCTGCGGCCTTGGACGAGCGTCATCAGCGGCGGCATGCCGGCGTGGCCATCGCCGGTCATGGAGGTGCCGTTGATCGACCAGATGGCGCGGCCGTGCGTCATACCGCCCGACATTCCGCCCATTCCCTGCATCATGCCGCCGCCCATCATGTTGCCACCCATGCCGCTCATCATCCCGCCCTGGAGGGCCAGTTCGAGGCGTTCGGCGTCCTGGAGGTCGGGCCGGGGAAGCGGATTGCCTGGCAGTCGGAGCGGCGCGTCGAGAGGATTCTTTCTCAGCGGCTCGTCGGCGGCGTAGGCAAAAGCGGTCAGTTCGTATGCCAGCCCGTCGTAGAAATCATCGACGACGGCATGGCGGCTGCCCGGCTCGCCCTGCATGTCGAGGATCAAGTCGATGCGCATCGCGGGGCCTAGCAGCAGCCTGCCGCCGTCCGGTTCGTGCGGGTCGCAGGGCTGGCCGTCCGTGGCGACGACGACGGGCCTGTGGCCCTCGAATCGCAGCGCCATGATGCGGGCGAGCGAGGTGTTGACGAGCCGCAGGCGGACGCGCTCGCCGGCCCTGACCCTCTGGTCCCCCGGGACAATGCCGTTAAGGGTCACTGTATTGCCGACGCGGCCGGACATAGCCGCGTCCATGCGGTTGCCGAAGCCTGGGGCGATCTGGCTATCCGCATCGAGCCGCCAGTCGGTGAGGACCCAGAGAAGATCGCGGTCGACCCGAACCGGTTCGGCCTCCTCGACGATCAAGGCGCCGGAGAGGCCGCGGCCCAGTTGCTGGAGGCTGTCGGCATGCGGGTGGTACCAGAAAGTTCCGGCATCGGGCGGCGTGAACTCGTAGACGAAGCTCTCGCCCGGCTTGATCGGCAGCTGCGTCAGTCCGGGCACGCCGTCCATGGCGTTCGGCAACCGGATGCCGTGCCAGTGGACGGTCGTATCCTCCTCGAGACGGTTCTCGACGACGATGCGCGCCGGCTCTCCCTGACGGAGCCGGATTTCCGGTCCGGGGATGCGGCCGTCATAGGCCCATACCTCGGTGGCCGGACCGTTTTCTCCCTTGAGAGCGGCACGGGCCCGGCCTGGTGAGATTCTGTACTCGCTGGCAGGCGTTGCGAAGCTCGGCGATGGTTTCAGCATGAGCGTTGTGACGGCAAGCGCCATGCCTGCTCGGAGGATCTCCCGGCGCGAGACAGAAAAATTCGATAAGGCGGTCATTCCAAATCCTTCGACAGCTATCGCTGACGGTCTACGAGCTCATGGAATGCCCGCTTGGCCATCGGCAAATCGCACCTATCCGTGAAGTCGGGCAGATGCGTCCGGACGTCGGAATCAGCCTGCGGGGCGGATTCCTGGCGTTAGACGAAGCTGAAAGGTCTGGGAGGATATGGGTCGGGATCGGCGTCGCGCCCGCGCAGGAACGCGGTCGACAACGATGCGGGAGAGGGTGCGGGACGCGCAGTGGCGAGTCCCAGGCCGCCGGGAAGCACGGCCACGGCAGGCGCGACACAGGCCAGCGGACAGACCGTCATCTTGCCGTTGTCCGATTTCTGGTCGGGACAGGCTGAGCAACCGTCATCGGACGTCATGCCCATGCGGGACGCTCCCATGTCGGCAGCCATAGCCATCTTCACCGCCATGGCGGTGGCCTGAACGGGAGACATACCGAGGCCTGCGGCGATGGAGACCGCAATCAACAGGGCGAGGAGGTGTCTGGCTGACCAGCGCATGGAAGCAATCTACATTGCCGAGCGCGATTTCTCAACACAGGCATTTGCCATCGACTGCGGCTAAAAGGCAGGACAGCAAGCATAAGAATTGAGATCGGAGAATCCAGCCGGGGCGTAAAACCAGCGTCTCCACCTTTCCGCAGGACCGGCTTTCGCCATGGGCTTGCCGGGCTGATAATCGACCGATCGTGCCCCGTGCTGCCGCGAGCCTGTCGACACGATCCCTCTGGGACAGCGGTGGCTACTCCCAAATGTGCGCCAACGAGACCAAGAGCAATCCGAAAATCACGAACCGACCGCAATTTCCTGTCCGGCGTTGGACAAGTGATCCTCGACTTTAAGGGGTAATCGGAACAGCAACACTCCACCCCAGGCGGAATGGCGGCGACGGTCGAGTTAAAAAGCAGCTACCCCCAACGACTGAGAGAATGATCGGCATCAGCACATAACCGGCTACCTCGAACCATGCGATAATCCCAAAGAGCCCGCTACGACCAAAAGAAAGGCGCAACGGATGACAGCGAGAAGCCCGACGCCGCCGTGCCCGTATGGGAGATGGAAGCCGCAGCCGCTCTCTATGCATTGCGACGGTGATGCGGAAACGAATTCGTCCGTCTATCTCTTTGGCGCAGTGAAATTCGCTTCCATTTCAATTGCCGCAACGCCGAAGCTTGCGATCACCCTGATTGACCGCAAGAGCCACCGCCCCCGGCTTCAAGCTGGGGCCGGTGGCATGCCGGTGTCAGCCGAAATTCCGTTACATCATCCGCTTTAGGTCGCTATAAGCGCCACGCGTCCGTAGTGTGAGGGTCATCTCAGAGCCTGTCCGGTTTCTCCAGAACCAGCCATGGTTTCCGGGAAAAGCCGCTTCCAGAACGCCTTCCTGTTCCGATACGCCGCGTCCCTTCTCATATGAGACTGCATTGCCCCCGCCGTCACCATGCGTATCGTAGTTCACGACGGCGCCGTTTGCCGTCCAGTGGAACTCGGCTTGCGCTCCCTGCTCCATCACAAGCTTGACCTCTACCCCTTCGCCGGGAGCCAGATTGAAAGAGACCTCGTCGCGCCATTCCGACGTGACCTCCTGCGGAGCTTCGGACGGCGCCGCCGCTAAACGCTTGGCGGCAGGCTGTTCGGCGACCCGCTCGGAAGCGGGAGGCACAGATGCTTCGGAAGAGGCAATATCCGGCGACCCGACCGGAAGCGCCGGAAGCACCTGGGTAAATTCCTTAAGCATGGTTTCGATCCGGTCGAGCCTGGTATCCAGCGAGAGGTCGACGCCGTCGGCCTGCTTAGTTGCCGCGGCGTCCTGTGTTGCCTCCAGGGCCAGTTGCGTCTTGATCTCTCCCATCTGGGTCAGACCAAGGACACGGCCGATCCCGGTGGGATCAACGGCGTATTCGGACGGCAAGACAACGAAAGCAAGAATGGCCGAGGCGGTGATGCCCGCAATCCAGGTCGAACGTTTGAGTTGCGCAGAAGTCGGCAGGTCCGCGCGACGGGGAAGGTCTGTGTTGTACATGGTGAAATTCCTCAGGCAGATACGAAAAATCCGGCGATCTGGTACCCGGTCAGCACGAAGCCGGCCGTCATCATCGCCACGTTTGCAGAATAGGCGTGCCGCCAGAAGCTCGGCTTGAGCCGCCAGTAGCTCATCACGATCAAGATCGCGCCGAGAGCGAGAAGCTGGCCAATCTCCACGCCGACGTTGAACGCTAGCAGGTTCGGCACGAGCCCATCGGGCGAGATTTCATACTCGATGATCTTGGTCGACAGGCCAAAGCCATGGAAGAAGCCGAAGAGCAGTGTCGCAACCTTGGTATTGGGCTGGAAGCCCAGCCATCGCTGGAACGCGCTTATGTTATCGAGCGCCTTGTAGACGACCGAAAGGCCGATGATTGCATCGATGATGTAGCTGTTGATGCCGACGTTGAAGTACACGCCGAGCGGCATGGTCGTGGAGTGACCGATAGCGAACAGGCTGACGTAGATCGCGATGTGCTGCATCCGATAAAGGAAGAAAATCACGCCGAGCAGGAACAGAATATGGTCGTATCCCGTGACCATGTGTTTGGCACCGAGATAGATGAACGACAGGAGGTGAAGGCCGCTGATCTCCTGGATATAGCCCTTGTCGCCCTCGGCGACGGCATGTGCGTAAGCCGAGCCAGAGGCAACGACAAGGGACAAGAGAACCGCGGCAGCGAGCGCGAGGGAGCGCGGATCGCATGCAGCGATTCCGCCGCCCCGTTGAGGCAGTGCAGTCATGGTGAGAATCCTTGGGTAATGCGTTTAGATGACGGACCGCATGGCCCGTATTCTACATTACGCCAAGGATTGGGGAGGTCGGTCACCCGGGAGGGGGTTGGCGGCTAAGACAGCAAGTCCGGGGAGCCCTGACAGCCTCTCCGGAACCGTTCTTATCGCGTAAACGATGAGAACTGGAAAGGTGGGCGTGTCGTGGCTGTGGTCAGCCGCATGCAGCGCTGAATGGTCTGGGTCGGCCGCATCGTCGTCGTGGGAGTGGCTATGATGGTCGTGTGCGGCCGTCATAGCATCGGGCACTATTCCTAGCGCTTCTGTCTTGCCGGAACCTGCGGAAAGCGCGAACGCTGTCACGGCCACGCAGAGCGTGGCCACGAGCAGCATCCTTGCAAGCGTGGTCAGGGTACAAAACGACATCGTTAACAATTTGTATGCCCGGCCGATTAAGGCTTGGTTAAGGCGATCCTGTTGACTCTATCCTATGGGGGAGGATAGGAAATATCATGACTGATCGTCGACATTTCTCCCATCCCGACATCGTGAAACGGCTTAAGCGCGCCGAGGGACATCTGCGCAGCGTCGTCGCCATGATCGAAGGAGGAAGATCCTGCCTAGACATAGCCCAGCAGCTGCACGCGGTGGAGAAAGCGGTCGCGCAGGCCAAGCGGACCCTGATCCACGACCACCTCGACCACTGTTTAGAGGAAACCGTCGGCCCGCTGCCGCGAGAGAAGCGCGGTCCGGTCAACGAGTTCAAGCAGATCGCGAAGTACCTCTGATGCTGAACATCCTCTCAAACCGGATTTACCGCCACCTGCTCCTCGCTCAGGTGATCGCCCTTGTCGGCACGGGATTGCTAACGGTCGCCCTCGGGTTGCTCGCCTTCGAACTTGCCGGAGCGGATGCCGGGGCAGTGCTAGGCACAGCGCTTGCCATCAAGATGATTGCCTATGTCGGCGTCGCGCCGGTCGCGTCGGCCTTCGCCGAACGCCTTCCCCGCCGCTCTATGCTTGTCGCACTCGACCTGCTGCGCGCGGGCGTGGCGCTTTTCCTGCCATTCGTCACAGAAATCTGGCAGATTTACGTACTGATCTTCGTTCTCCAGTCCGCGTCCGCCGCCTTTACGCCGACCTTCCAGGCCACGATTCCCGACGTCCTTCCGGACGAAAAGGAATACACGCAGGCCCTGTCGCTCTCGCGGCTCGCCTACGACCTTGAGAGCGTCGTCAGTCCCATGCTGGCGGCCGCGCTCCTGACCGTCATCTCCTTCCACAGCCTGTTCGCGGGCACCGTCTTCGGATTTCTCGGCTCGGCTGCACTGGTCATCTCCGTCGTCCTGCCAAGCCCGAAGCCGTCCAAGCCGCGCGGCATATATGACCGCACTACGCGCGGAATCCGCATCTATCTCGCGACACCTCGCCTGCGTGGTCTGCTGGCGGTCAACCTTGCTGTCGCCTCTGCCGGGGCGCTGGTGATCGTGAATACCGTGGTTTACGTTCAGGCTGCGTTTGGACTGGACCAGCAGGCGATGGCCGTCGCTCTCGGCGCCTTTGGCGGAGGCTCAATGTTAGCGGCGCTGGCCCTACCGCGTTTGCTGGAGACCTTTCCGGACCGGGCGGCCATGCTCGGTGGCGCGACCTTGCTGACAGCCGGGACGCTAGCCGCTGCCGCATTGCCCTCCTATCAGTGGCTGATCGTGCTCTGGTTCGTGCTGGGGCTGGGCTACTCGATGGCGCAAACCCCGTCCGGCCGCCTGTTGCGGCGTTCTGCGCACCCGGAGGACCGCCCCGCGGTCTTCGCCGCGCAGTTCGCATTGTCGCATGCCTGCTGGCTGGTCGCATATCCGGTTGCGGGATGGGCGGGAGCCGTGATCGGACTTCCCGCTACTGCCATCATTCTGGGTCTTCTGGCCGCCGCAGCGATCGTCATCGCGCTGGCCGTGTGGCCAGTCTACGATCCTGAAGACGTAGAACACAGCCATGACAACCTCCCCACCGACCATCCGCACCTGGCCGAGGCCGACCGGCACCGTCATGCACATGCCTTTGTCATCGATGACCTGCACACCACATGGCCCATGAGGGGCTGACACGCGAGTGGATACCTTTCTCGCGCTACCGGGCCTGTTCACTCTCGCTTTTGTGGCCGCCACCATTCTTCCGGCGCAGTCGGAGGCAGCGCTGGTCGGCCTGCAACTGGCCGGCCATCCAGTTGTTCTCCTGGTGATCGTCGCCAGCATCGGCAACACACTCGGGGCCGTCGTCAACTGGGCGCTCGGACGTGGGGTCGCGCGCTTCCAGCACCGCCGCTGGTTTCCTGTCTCCGCCGCTTCGCTGGACCGGGCCTCGCTAAGGTATCGGCGGTGGGGCCGATGGAGTTTGCTCCTGTCGTGGGCACCTCTCGGCGGCGACGCCCTGACTATAGCTGCTGGCGTTCTTCGGGAACCGTTCTGGAGCTTCCTGCTTCTTGTGGCTATCGCCAAGACGGGACGGTACATCGTGCTCGCCGCGTTGACGGCAGGACTGACCGCTTGATCGGGCTGTTCCAATATTTCGCCAGGTCTCGGTCAAGGGCGCTCGCGGGCAAGCAGGAGGCGCCCATCCCAATCGGCGTCTGCGGTCACGCCGGGGCGGGCGACGAAGCGAACCGATTGAAGTGCTTCGGCCAAGATGTCCCGTGGTCCATTGAAGGCCGGTTGCACGAACGCCAGGGTGAAGAGCGAAAGCGGGCGTTCGAGGCGCTCTTCGATCACCGATCCAACCCAAACCGGCGAAGAGCTGCCGTTGACGAGCTTCAGGTCGACGGCCCACAGTCGAAGCACCAGGCGCGATTCCTTCGTATCGGCCCCATTTTTCATGATGAGGGTCAGGTCCGGAAGCTCGCCATTCGACAAACGGGGAATGACGGGGAGCGCGTCGGCGTCAACACTCGTTGTCAGCCAAGACAGGGCATTGATCGGAGCCCATGACACTGGCACGCGCCACCCCTTGCTCAGCAACTTCGTCTGAAGAGCGGACAAGCTTCCGGCATATTGGACGGTCAGAGGCTCCTCGATCTCGCCTGTCAGGTCAATGCGCCATGCCGGAAGATTCTGCCAGCCGCCCGCCCACCAGGTCTCGGCAGGCATGGTCGGCGTCGTTTCCCTTACCGCATAGCGGCCGACATCGAAAGCGTGATGCCGGTAGACGTTGACGCCGCCGGCGAGGGCGAGCGTGGCGCATCCGACGATAAGTAGTCCGGACGCGCCGACCCGTTCGGCAGGCTTGCGCAGGTAGGAAAAGCCGAGTGCCGTGAGCCAGACCGTTCCGAACGCCAGGCCTCCTGCCACGTCGGAGAACCAGTGCGCGCCGAGATAGAGACGCGAAAACGCGATAAGGAACGTCAACAACGTCGCGCCCACGGCGATCGGAAGGCGCCATGCGGGAGACAGTTCGCGCGCGATCAGGAAGGCGAGGAAGCCGTAGAGGACGATGTTGACGGTGCTATGCCCGCTGGGAAAGGAAAAGACACTCCAGCCGGTGTAGAGCAGATCGCCAGGCCGCGCGCGATGAAGCGCGACTTTGATAACGGTGTTAAGGAGGGAGGCCCCGGCAACCGCTGCAAGCCAGTAGGCTCCCGTGCGCCAGGCGCGCTTCCAGGCTAGCCATAGGAACACGGCAACTGTGACTGCCGTAACAACGAACGTATCGCCGAACTCGGTGATAGTGATCATAACCGTATCGCCGGCACGCGTGCGCAGATCCTGAAGGGCGCTGTAGATCGAGGCATCCGTCTGCACCAGAGGATCACCGCTGACGACGTCTTCGAGAATCCCGAAGAACAACCAGGCTGCGCCGACCAGAACCATGGCCAGGAGCGCCAGACCCCTGGCATCGGATCGTGACGGATCGAGCAGGCTGAGGACGATACGCGCCCACCTTGCCTGGCTGGCGCGAAGCCGTGGGCGCGCCCTTTCCGCGACGCCCGACAGGAACGGCATGCCGCGGCGAAGCGCGAAGCGCACGGCATGAACAACGACCCAGCCCAGGACGGCGAGCAGGACAACCAGGACGGCGAGCGGCTTGGCGGCCGAGCCGAACAGGCTGAACGAAGCACCGATGAGTACGCCCGGCAGGATGTGCGCGGGCGCCCAGACGAATGCCGACAGGATATTCGCTAAATAGAACCGCCTCGGCGACATTCGCAGCATGCCGGCCAGGAGCGGTATGAAGGCGCGCACCCCAGGGGCGAAGCGTGCGAGAAAGACGCTCTTGTCGCCGTGCCGGGCGAAGAACGCCTCGCTGCGTGCGATCAGCGCCGGGTGGCGATTGAGCGGCCAGGCATTGAGGATCTCGCGATGATAGCGATGGCCTACCCAGAACGAGACGCCGTCGCCGACGATCGCGCCTGCAGTGGCGGCTGCGAGCAGCGGCCAGAGCGTTACCACTCCCGTCGGCACGAGGGCGCTGACCGCCACGATCACCGCGGTGCCCGGCACGACGACGCCAATGACCGGGATGGATTCCGAAAGCGCAAGCAGCAGCACAGCCGCATAAGCGAGATGCGAGTGCATCTCGATGAATGCCGTGACGGCTGCAAGAAAGGATGTCACCATTCCAGGCGCCTACAGGATGCCGGTAATCAGCCGGTCCGCTCGCGTTCCTTCCCGGTAGAAGGCGCGAACCGCCATAGCGGCGATCGTTCCTGTCAGCGCGCCGCCGAGGACATCGCTCACGTAATGCGTGCCGACGTAGACGCGCGAGACCATCACCAGCGCGGCGGCCGCGAGGAACCAGAACCCAAGCCGGTGCATCTTATGCAACAGGAAGGCGGCTGCGATGGCAAAGGCCGCCGTTGCATGATCCGAAGGAAATGAGGGATCGACACTGGATGCCAGCAGAAGATGCGTGACGCCGGCGTCGTAGGGCCGCATCCGATGCACGAACAACAGGACGAGCTGGTTAAGGGCAAGGCCGAGCAGGAACGAAAGGCCGGCCGCAATAAGAACATGTCGCGTGTGCTGGCGATCGCCTCGCCGCCACCATTGTCCGGCAACCGCCAGCACAAGCAGAGGGACGCCGATGATCGAAGCCCAGATCATCACAAGGTCGATCAGGGCGTTCGATCCGGCAACGCTGTTGATTGCATGTGTCACTGCTGCATCAAGTTCGTACATGAACAGACCTCGTTTATAATAAACGCGTTAGCTTCCATCTCCACGTGCTCCCAGGCGGCACTGGCCGGTGCCGCATCAAGCACTATTCCGCAGTCGACCGCGAAAGAACAGCAGGCCACCTGTGGCCATCACGGTGAAGCAGGCGCCGGCGAGGAAGGTGCCCTGCGGCCCTGCCACGCCCCATAGGGCGCCGGCTATGACGCTGGCCAGCAGCAGTGCGAAGCCGGTGACCAGGTTGAACATGCCGAATGCGGTGCCACGCAGTTCCGGAGGCACGGCGTCGGCGACCAGCGTCGCGAGCAGTCCCTGAGTGAAGCCCATGTGTAGGCCCCAAAGCATGACGCCGATGCCGATTCCCATAATGCCGGGGGAGAAGGCGAGAACGAGATCAGCGAGCACAAGCAGCGCCAAACCAATTATCAGGATCGTTATCCGGTCCATCCGGTCGGCCAGGATGCCGACAGGATAGGCGGAGAGCGAATAGGCAAGGCTCATGAGCACCAGCACGATCGGAACGACAGCCAACGGCAGGCCGATCGACTGCGCCCGCAGGATGAGAAAGGCTTCGCTGAAGCGGGCGAATGTGAATGCCGTCGCCACTGCCACGACCCACCAGAATCTGGCTCCAAGACGTCCCAGTTCGTCAGGGTGAAGAGGCACGCGATTTCCGCGCAGCTTCTGCGGCCGTTTCGGTTCCTTTACGGCGACCAGAATCAGAACAACAGACAGAACTGCCGGGATGACGGCGACCCAGAACACGGTCTGGAAATGGTCCGCCGTCAGCCACATCAGGCCGATGGCGAGAAGCGGACCCAGGAAAGCACCGATCGTGTCGAGCGATTGGCGTAGGCCAAAGCTCGCCCCGCGCAGATGCGGCGGAGCGATGTCGGCGACCAGCGCATCGCGCGGCGCGCCTCGAATACCCTTGCCGACCCGGTCAAGGAAGCGCGCCGCTACAATCAAGTCTATCGACGAAGCCAGCGGAAAAATCGGCTTGGTCAAGGCTGCAAGGCCGTAACCCAGGGCCGCCAGCAACTTGCGTTTGCCCAGCCAGTCGCTGAGCACTCCGGAAAAGACCTTCGTTATCGCGGCAGTCGCTTCGGCGAGACCCTCGATGATGCCCACGGCAAGCATCGAGGCGCCAAGCCCCGTCACGAGATAGATGGGCAGCAGCGCATGGATCATCTCCGACGAAATATCCATCAACAGCGACACGAAGCCGAGCGCCCAGACACCGGCCGGAATGCCTCGCAGGGTTCGGGAGCGAGAGCTGTCGTCCACCGTCTCCGCGGCCGACGCGTCGTCTTGATCGCCCATGTCACCGGTTCTCGTCATGGGCGTCGAAGACACGCTGGGCGTAGCCGTCGAGCAGAGCCTCGCAGGCATGCAGCCGCTCCGCAGCCTCCTCCGCCAGCGATGCACCATAAAAATCGAGCTTCCTGATCTTCTCCAGCCAGCCCTGGAGCTTCTTCAGGTCGGCGTCCTCTTCCTCGAGTTCGGCGTAGGTAAATTTGTTGATCGCGATCTCCTTGGCGATCTCGGCCTCGAAATCGGCGCAGCGTCCGAGAAACTCGCTATACTGGTCGTCGCGATCCGCCTTGAAGCGGGAGACGACCTTGTCCTCCTGCACGCGGTCAAGCGCGACCGTTTCCAGGATGACGCATTCGCCGCCCATTTCGGAGACATCGTTCTCGATCATCTTCAGCCGACGGACGTGATCGTCGGTCTTCGGCAACAGGCAGACACCATTCTGGAGATAGACCGCGCCCATACTTTTAAGGCGGCGCCAAAGCGCAACGCGCTTGGCAGCCGGCTCGGCCGGCACCTTGTAGGTCAGCAAAAGCCAGGATGATGTAACCATAGCTCTATTCTAATGAAACGGTCGTTACAAATCAACCCGGACGAGACTTTCTGAAAAAGGAATATGGTTCGCCGCGTTGCCAAGTGCATGTTGCCGAAGCGAAAGCGCGAGAAACAGGGCGTGCGCCCATGCGGCACACCACAAGCGGCGCCCATCGCGGGCGCCACCGTAAACCTTCGCCCCAGCTCAGGTCACTGCTGTGAGTTTTCTCCTGCTTCGTTCTCGCCGCCTTCATCCTGGCCGTTCTCGTTACCATTTTGGCCAGACTGTTCATCCTCGTGGTTGGCCGCCATTTTAGTAACTTCGCCGCTGGCTGCATCGACCGCAACAGAGTGCTTCTGACCGTCAGCCGTAACAACGTCCACCTCATAGAACGGTTTTCCGTTCTCCCCTTCAAACGCAACCGCCGCAGCTTTGCCGCCAATATTCTTCTCTGCCGCCTGCGCGGCCTGGACGGCTGAGATCTTGGCGTCCATCATGGACTGGACTTCCGCGGCATCGTTCTTCGAACCATGACTGTCAGCCAGCGCGCCGCCGATACCGGCCGCACTCACACCAGCCGCCACCAGCGCGACGCTGAGTATCATATACTTCTTCATAGCTATTCTCCGTTTCCGAGAGGGCGCCGTGCTCTCCCTTCACGACGAAATTAGCGTGGAAAAATGTCGCCCACCTTGGCGCGAGGCTACAATTTTGTATGATTTGGTGTCGCCGCCGTTGAGGCGCAGGTTCGATTGATGGCCTTGCGCGACCGCCTGGGCGTTCGAGTAGCCGCCGTCGGCCAACACCTTGAGTTACGTAACGCCCCAGAACCTCCTTCGTCGCCATCGACATAGGATGCTGGAGAGTGAACTTTACGCGCGTTTGAACTCAAAATGTTGCAATTTCCGTTGCTTACCAGATACTTGGGCGGAACTACTCGTCCCAAGGTGGAAGGCGGCCTGCTTCTCCTACCATCTCAGGACTTGCGCCCGCCCAAATCTCTGGGCAGATTGGCTTCGATGGGAATGGAGTTCTCCCGAAAGCGCCTGTGAGAGCTGATGACTCCTATCGCGGAAACCGCGGTAGGAGTCCGTCTGGATCCTGCCGCACGGCGGGATCGTTGCTCGCCTCGTAGAGGATCGAGCATGTCTTTCACAAATTGTCTTCTGATCATGATAGGCGGCGCCATCGGAACGCTAGCGCGGTATGTGGTGTCGGTTCTGGCACTTCCCGTCAGCAGCCAACTCCCTTGGGGCACCATCTTTATCAACGTCAGTGGTTCGCTGATTATCGGGTTTTTCGGCACACTGACGCTGGCCAGCGGCCGCTACCCCGTCTCCGAAAGTCTGCGCCTGTTCGTAATGATCGGTCTGTGTGGGGGTTACACAACTTTCTCGTCATTCAGCTTGCAGACGCTCGACCTCATGCGATCGGGTGGCATGACGCGAGCGGCCATAAACGTCGCGGCGTCGGTCGTCCTCTGCATCGGTGCGGTGTCGGTGGGCCATCTGATCGCTTCGCACTTCAATGGTGGGGCGCACAAAATCGCGCAGATCGCAATCGATGAGGAAGCCTGATCCGGATGTCCAAGAACGGCGGGGTTTTCGCACGGCCTGCCCCGAAACACCCCGACCAGACGCTCCACATTACAAAATGGTATGGCGAGAGAAATCCTCCGGACAACTTCGCCGGGTAAATGTACCAACACAATAAGGCCATGGCCAATGAACGTACTGCGTGCAACATTTTGGTTAATATCGGCGCTCCTCCTTGCCGCCGCTTTTGCATTGGTTGCTGTGCCGATTCTCGCGTTCATGGCGCTAATTGTATTATTAGTCCCCTTTGCGATCTCGATATTCGGGCGGAACCGCCGCGCGAGTCCGATTTCCAAGCCTGCTTCTCCCCATCCCGATCCAGGCAGAGAGCCTCTGGTCATAGAAACGGACTATCGGCGACTCGACCCAACTCCGGCTAGCGAAGAACGGATTCGCTCCCCCTAGCTCGAATATCCGATTGCCGCGACAGCGCTATCAAATGAGGTCTTAGAAATTATTGACAGTCCGTGAAGATCCAAATCGGCCCAAGGGTTCGAACGCTCTTTCGGATCAACCAATGCCTTTCAATAGAGACGGAACAGTACCGGTATCGCACCTACATTCTGAAAATACTCGACGATTTCAAACGCCGGCTTGGCGACGAAAAAAATCAAGCCATCACCAAACGTCGAATAAATCCGGCTTGTCGAAACGGTAAGAGTGGCTTGATCGCGATACAATCTTGGCGATGGCCAGAATCTTGGCACTCGCGAGCAATATGCCCGATAAATGTCACCGAAGGTTTCCTCTAGGAATCGCTCCTCGCGTCGGATTACGAAGTGGAACGCTCCAGCGCAGGCAACGAAGAAGGATGCGGTCACGATAAGGCTACCGGTCTGTGCCCCGACGCCGGCCGCAGCTACCGAGGAGAAAACATACAGAGGATTGCGGGTGATGGAGTACGGGCCGAATTCGACGATCTCGGCCGATTTGCGACCGCCGATGTAGAGCGTACACCACATCCTACCTACGATGCCTATGACTATAAGGCCGAGCCCGAATGCCTCAACGAGATCATGGCCTTCCTGACTGCCCCCCGATCGTACAAATAGAAGAAACATGAATGCCAAAAATATCAATATTCCCAAAAGCACTCTTCTGAGAAACTGGAATCTTCCTAGTGTCAATGCGGTCACCATCTGAATGTTTTAAGATACACGGCAATCGGTCATTTGCTTGTGCGACGCTTACTTCGAATTATTTTCTCTCTCGCGCCTTCTTCCAGGCCGCATTAATTTCATTATCCGGAAAGGCGTCTCATACCCCATTATCCTCGGAGGCAGAACGTCACGGCGATCGCCTCGACTTATGTTGAGTTTCAACGATAAGAACTTCGTCGCATATGTCACAAGAACATGGTGGTTCCAATGAAGTCCATAAAGCGGACGGGAATTTGGCTGGGTTTATCGGTCTGCGCGGGTCTTGGCGCCTACCTCGGCGGCCTGCAGGTATTCGGCAATTTCCATGCAGTCGTCCCAGGGCAACTCTATCGGTCAGCACAGCCCAGTGCTGCAGACATCCAGACCTACGCCCAATCATACGGCATCCGGACGATCGTCAATCTGCGTGGCGCTGCAAAAGGAGCCGACTGGTACGAAGCCGAAGTGCAAGAGTCGAAAGCACTGGGAATCGTCCACATTGACTACCCGATGTCGGCAAGCCGGGAGTTAACACAAAAGCGCGCGGCCGAGCTTGTCTCGATCCTTGCGCTGGCGGCAAAGCCGATCCTGATTCATTGCAAAGCCGGAGCCGACCGGAGCGGACTGGCTTCCGCACTCTATGTTGCAGCCGTGGGCAAGCGAGGTGAGACAGCATCTGAAAATCAGATTTCACTCCGCTACGGTCACATCTCGGTTCCGCTGAGTCCCACTTACGCAATGGACAGGACTTTCGAGGCGCTCGAACCTTGGCTCGGCTTTCACGGATCCTGATTTCCATCAATCCGACGCCCTTCCTCTACATGATGGCGCCTCGCTGGAGAACGATTCTTGAGCCACGTTGAGAACCGCGAACGGTACGACCCCATTGCGCAAACCTTTCACTGGCTCACCGTGGCGCTGGTTCTGGCCGCCTATATATTGAGCGAAGGCGGTCCCGAAAGTCGGGTCTTTTCGACCGAAGTGGACGGCGTCAGGCGTATACACGAAACGCTTGGATTGCTGGTCTTCGCGGTTGTGGTGCTGCGTCTAATTTGGCGCATGATCGAGCAGCCGCCTGACCAGAGGCAGGGCCCTGGCTGGATGGTAGCCTCGTCGCGCCTCGTCCATTGGCTTCTCTACGTTCTGCTCGTTGCGCTGCCGCTGACCGCGATCTTCGGCAGCTGGTGGGAAGGCCATCCGGTCACCCCCCAGGGCTTCGACATTGCTCCGTTGGTCAGTGAAAATCACACCCTCGGACAGTTTGTCTTGTTGTCTTGGAAATTCACACCACGCTTGGCAATGTCATTCTATGGCTAGCAGGTCTGCATGCGGCGGCGGCGCTTTTCCATCATTATTACTTACGTGACGGGATATTGAAATCGATGCTGCCTCGATGGCAGCAATCCATCGACAAGTGACTGTAGAGGACGTCGGTTGGACCATGTCGGTTCGAACCGCTGTTTGCAAACGGTGGATCGCGGCAACCTCGTCGATCGGTCGCAAAGTTAGGCAAGGCAGCACCAATTGCGTCTGCGCCCCGTCGTTCTCCGTAACCGGATACGTTCAAATTTGTTTCGGCACAGCCGTAACTTTACGATTGGTACGGCTGAAGCGCCTTTCTTACCAATCCGTAAGGCGGCGGACAGAGCTTCGTGAGTTGCCCTTGATAGCGGTTGTGTGCGGCACAGCTCCCGCGTGCCGGACACAACCGCCGCCATACGCGGCCTTTCCAAGGATCGACCGATGAAACAGAATTCACTCGCCGCCCTCTTCGCCCTCGGCGTGCCTGCCGCGCTCGCCTCGCCGGCACTCGCCGCGACCACGCCTTGCGAGACAGCCTTGAAGGAGTTGCGTGCGGCGGAAGCTAAAGCCAGCCTGAACGATGCCGACAAGGCCAAGATCGCGGACCTGGAAACAAAGGGCGTCGAACGCTGCAATGCCGACGACGACAAGCGCGCCGACGAATTCTTCGCCCAGGCCATGAAGGTGATCGGCAAATGACCCACGCACATTTTTCCCAAACCCCGGTGGCCGGCGGGCCGCCGGCACTCGTAGCAGCCAACCGCGTTCCCGACGTGACGGTAGCATTCTGGCTGATCAAGCTTCTGGCTGTCACCATGGGCGAAACGGCCGCCGACTACCTCGCGGTCAATCTCGGCTTAGGCCTCACCACGACCTCGCTCATTATGACGGCGGTTCTCGTGGCCGCCATGATGCTGCAGTTCGCCCAGAAGCGCTACGTGCCATGGGCCTACTGGCTAGCCGTCGTTCTCATCAGCATCGTTGGCACGCTGATTACCGACAATCTCGTCGATAATTTCGGAGTGACGCTGGAAACCACGACCATCGCCTTTTCGGCGGTGCTGGCTGCCACATTCGCGATCTGGTTCGCCAGCGAGCGCACGCTCTCGATTCATTCCATCTTCACGACCCGTCGCGAAGTCTTTTATTGGCTGGCGATCCTGTTCACTTTTTCGCTCGGCACGTCGGTCGGCGACCTCCTGGCCGAACGCTTCGGTCTGGGCTACCTGACCACGGGCATCTTGTTTGGCGCCGTCATCGTGGCAATCGCTTTCGCGTATTATCGGCTCGGCCTGAACGGCATCGCTGCCTTCTGGCTCGCCTACATCCTGACGCGGCCGCTCGGCGCCTCGTTCGGCGACCTGCTTTCGCAACCCCGCGAATATGGCGGCCTTGGCTTCGGCACCACCTACACCAGCCTGCTCTTCCTCGGCTGTATCGTGGTCACCGTTGGCTATATGAGCCTGACTTTCAACCGCGAAGACAGTGGAGCTATCGCCCTCGATGCGGAGTAGCGTAGAAGGCGGTTCTCGCGAAACTCTCGGCGCAGTGGTAGGCTCGCCGCACGTCAAACCGTTCGGACAGAGAACGCCAGCCATGCGGCTACTTATCGTCGAGGATGACCAGCGAACCGCCGACTACATCGTCCGTGGTCTGACGGAGGCCGGGCACATCTGCGACTGCCTCTCCGACGGCCACGACGGGCTGTTCGCGGCGACGCGCGATAATTACGACGTCATCGTCGCCGACCGGATGATCAAGGGATTGGACGGCTTGTCGATGGTCAAGGCGGCGCGCGCCGCGGGCGTTGCCACGCCCGTCCTGTTCCTGACTGCGGTCGCCGGCATCGACGACCGCGTCGAAGGGCTCGAGGCGGGGGGCGATGACTATCTGGTCAAGCCCTTTGCCTTTTCCGAACTGCTTGCCCGCATCAACGCGCTCGGCCGCAGGCCGCCCGCGCAGGAGCAGAGAAGCATCCTGCGCGTGGCGGATCTCGAAATGGACCTGATACGGCGCCGGGTAATACGACAAGGCCAGGCAATCGACCTCCAGCCGCGCGAGTTCAAACTGCTGGAAATGTTGATGCAGAGTGAAGGCCGCGTCATCACCCGGACGATGCTGCTCGAGCGCGTCTGGGATTTCAACTTCGATCCCAAAACCAGCGTTGTCGAAACCCATATCAGCCGCCTGCGAGCAAAGATCGACAAGCCCTTCGAAACGCCCCTGCTCCATACCGTACGCAACATCGGATACAGCCTGCATGCGCCGGCTTGAGCTTTGGCGGAGCACGGCCTTCAGAATGGCGGTGAGTTTCGCCGTCTTGTTCGTGCTGACGTTCGTGATTTCCGGCTTTGTCATGTACCAGGTGATGCGCGCCGATCTTTCGCACAGCCTGGACGAAACCGCCAAGGAGACCTTCTCCGTCGTCGCCGCCACCTATGACGGCAGCGATCTCGAGGACTTGATCGCCACGGTCAAAAGCCACACAAAACTGACGTCTCCGCATGAGCGGCTGTTTTCGCTATCGGGACCGGACGGAAGCCATCTTGCCGGCAATTTTACCGGTATGGACGTTCCGGAAGGCTACTCGGTGATCGGCGATATCCCAGGTGTACAGGCGGATGGAACCTACCGCGCCTATTCCGGAGCCGTCGGAGCCAACCGGCTGACCGTGGCGCTCAGCTATTCCCAGACCGAAAGGCTGGAAGAGATCGTTCTGACCGGCTTCATCTGGGCGACGCTCATCGTCGCCGCTCTTGCGGTCGCGGGCGGTGCCGCGATCGCATCGCGCATTCAGCGGCGGCTTGATGCGATCGCCACCACAATGGGCGACGTTTCGCAAGGCAGGCTCGGCGCCCGGATCCCTCTCTTGGGCAATGGTGACGACATTGACGGCGTTTCAACCCAGGTGAACGAGGCTCTCGACCGGCTTTCCGCGTTGGTGGAGGGTATGCGGCAGGTATCGAGCGACATCGCTCATGATCTCAAGACACCGTTGAACCGGCTGCAGATAATCCTGGAGGCGGCCGAATACGGATCTTCGAATGGCGAGGACATAACCGGGCAACTTGTCGAGGCGCGTGCGGAAAGCCGGCAAATCAACGACACGTTCGAAGCGCTTCTGCGCATTGCCCAAATCGAAGCGGGTGCGCGCAAGGCTCGCTTCGCCGAGGTCGATCTCGACGCGATCGTCAATTCGATTGCCGAGATTTATACCGACGTGGCGGAAGACAGCGGCATGTCGCTCTTGGCGAGAAGGACGCTCCAGGGACCAGGCGGGCTGGTCCACGGCGACGCCGAACTGCTCACCCAGATGTTCGCAAATCTCGTGGAGAATGCGCTGAGGCATTGCCCTGCCGGCACCAAGATCGAATTGTCGGTGCGACGCGAGGGCGACCGCGTCACGGCTAGCGTCGCCGACGACGGACCCGGCATTCCACCGGAGGAACATGAAAACGTGTTCCGCCGGCTTTACCGGATCGAGAAGAGCCGGTCGACGCCCGGCAGCGGCCTCGGCCTCAGCCTCGTTCGCGCCATCGCGGACCTGCACGGCGCGACGATCAGGCTGGAAGACCGCCGGCCAGGGCTGGGCGTCGAGGCGACTTTTTCAGCTTCGCGCGGCGGGCATTCCTAGCGAGGCTCGTTTCGAGTTTACCAATCCGTATGATTGCGGCCACGGACACGTAAAGTGGCCGTCCTACTATAGCGGCGTTCCGACAAAGCAAGGATCGCAGCCATGAACAAGTCTACCCGATTTCCCGCCGGAAAGGCCGTCCTCTTCACGGTCATCGGCCTCATTCCGATTTTCGGCATGGGCCTCGCCTCGCCGGCCTTCTCTGCCGAGCAGCCCGTTCCCGCCGAGAAGAACCCGCCCGGAGACATACCCGACACGCAGGTCTTCATCGACTACAAAGCGCCCCAGGGCTTCACGATCAAGGTTCCCGAGGGCTGGGCTCGTTCGGACCACGCCGACGGGGCGAGTTTCGTCGACAAGCTGGACGGGGTCGTCGTGACGGTGGCGAACGCAACCGCAGCGCCCAGCGTCGAAAGCGTCAGGAGCAGCGAGGCGCCTAAGCTCAAGGCGGCCGGGCGGGCGGTGACGGTGGCATCCGTCAAGGCAGTCAAGTTGCCCGCCGGTCCGGCGATCCGCATCGTCTACACGTCGAACTCAGAACCGAACGCGGTGACCAGCAAGCAGGTTCGGCTGGAGAACGAGCGCTATCTCTATTTCAAGGACGGAAAACTGGCCACGCTCGAACTCTATGCACCGAAGGGCGCGGACAATGTCGATCAGTGGCAACTGATGTCCAAGTCTTTCCGGTGGAAGTGAGATGACGGCACTCGTTGCGCACGAACTCTACCGGTTTTTCCATACGGGAGACGACGAGACATTCGCGCTGCGCGGCGTTAGCCTTGCCCTTTGCGCCGGTGAATTCGTCGCCCTGGTCGGTCCCTCGGGCAGCGGCAAGTCCACCTTGCTGTCATGCCTGACGGGATTGGACGAACCGGACGGCGGCCACGTCGAAGTGGGTGGCATGCGCCTGACACGGCGCTCTGAAGCCGAGCGGGCGCGGATGCGAGCCAGCCACTTCGGCATTCTCCTGCAGACAGGCAACCTTTTCCCGCATCTTAGCGTGCGGCAAAACATCAGTTTCCAGATGATGCTCGCCGGCAAGAAGAACGAAGCCCGCGTCGATGCGCTGGTCGAAACGGTCGGTCTAAGGGCGCGCGCGCATGCCTTCGCCATCCAGCTTTCCGGCGGCGAAACGGCGCGCGCCGGCCTCGCCGTCGCGCTTGCCGCGGATCCGCCGATCCTCATCGCCGACGAACCGACCGCAGAGGTCGACGCCGATACGGAATCACGCCTGATTGATCATTTCGAGACCAGACGCCGGGCCGGCCTCTCCACGCTGTTGGCTACCCACAGCGCAGCATTGGCCCGAAAGGCCGACAGGATCGTGCGACTGCACGACGGGAGAGTAGAGGATGACTGAGATCCTGGCGGTCTGCCGGCATGTCGGGCGTGCGTTTTCAGGCGGCGGGGAAAGCCACGTATCGGTGCTGAACGACGTAAACTGCGAAATCCGGGAGGGCGCCCGCATCGCGCTCACCGGCCCCTCCGGTTCCGGCAAGACGACGCTGCTCCACATCCTTGGCGGACTCGACCGTCCGACGAGCGGTATCGTCGAATGGCCTGGCTTGGGACCCGCCGAGCGGCTACGACCGCGCTTGATCGGCGTCGTGTTCCAGGCGCCCAGCCTGTTTCCGGCCTTGACGGTTGCCCAGAACGTCGATCTGCCGGCGATCCTGGCCGACGAGGATTTACCGCCAGACTACAGCCGCGACCTGCTGTCCTGCTTCGGCCTTGGCGAGCTTGCCGACAAGATGCCCGAAGAACTGTCAGGCGGCCAGGCGCAACGTGTGGCGATGGTGCGGGCTTTGGCGCTCCGGCCGAAGCTCGTCCTGGCCGACGAGCCCACCGGGCAGCTCGACGGTGTCACGGCGCAATTCTTCATGGATGCGGTGCTGGAATACCTCGCGAACACTTCGGCAGCCCTGATCGTCGCCACGCATGATCAAGCCGTCGCTGCCCGCATGGCAACGCGTTGGACGATGGACCACGGCCAATTTCGTTGCGGCCAACCAGTATTGGAGCCTGCATGATGGTCGTTCTCTGGATTCGGGGCGTCCTTGCCCACCGCTTCGCCCGGACCGCCGGCTCGGCGGCGGGCATCGCGCTCACAGTGGCGCTTTTGGCGATGCTGACGCTGTTCCTCGTCGGCGCAGGTGCGTCCATGACCACCCGTGCGGTATCGACTATTCCCATCGACTGGCAAGTGCAGCTCGTGCCGGGGGCGAACGAGGAGGCGATACGCAAAACATTGAATGAGACGAAGCTCGCCCAGACGCTGCATCAGGCTAACTTCGCGGATGTGGCCGGTTTCGAGGCCAGCACCGGCGGCACGGTCCAGACGACCGGCCCCGGACAGGTGATCGCCTTCGATGACAATTATCTGCGTGATTTCCCCATGGAAGTCCGGTTCCTTTCGGGTAACCGAAACGGCGTCCTCATCGCGCAGCAGACCGCAGCCAATCTGCATGTCGGCCCAGGCGATCCAGTGACGATCAACCGTATCGGCCTGCCGCCGCTGACGGTGACGGTCGCAGGCGTGGTCGATCTTCCGGACGCCGATGCGCTGTTCCAGGCGGTCGGCCTGCCGCCCCAGGCGGCGCCGCAGGCGCCTCCGGATAATGTGCTCGTGCTGCCGCGGACCGAATGGATGCAGGCCTTCGATCCGCAGGGGATGGCGCGTCCCGACACCATTCGCCGGCAACTGCACGTCAGGCTTACCCATGACGCGCTTCCCACGGACCCGGTATCGGCCTTCACCTTCGTCACTGGCGCCGCGAGGAACCTGGAAGCTAAGGTCGCCGGCCAGGCGCTGGTCGCGGACAATCTAGGCGCATGCCTTTGTGGGTGTGGTGAGGAATCTGGTTACGCTTCGGTTCAGTATCTGTGCCTTGGTCTCCCGGGCGTCACACGTGCTCTGGTGCTCTCTTACGCCGTGGCATGATCCGGAGCGCCGCGCCGTCGCCTTGAGCAGGCTCTGTTGCGCGTTCGCGGCCCCGCCTCGTCCACCATCCGCGGCTGGTCCGCCGCCGAAGCGACGGTCGCCGCGATCACGGGCACGCTTCTCGGACTTGCGGCAGCGTTGTCGCTGGAGCCCTGGGTATCGGGGCAAGGCATGGTTCCAGGGGCGACAGCCGCGATCCTGGGCTTGGTGGGCATCGTCGGGCTCGTCGCGGGCTTTGTCGCCTATCTGTACCCTTCCTGGCGCGAGGCGCGCCTGAACACCGTCAGCGCTGCCCGCCGCACTGTCGTCGCGGTCAGGCAGCCGCTCTGGCAGCGCTTGTGGCTGGACGTGCTGCTGCTTGCGGCGGCGGGCCTGTTCTTCTGGCAATCGGCAAGCACCGGATACCAGATCGTTCTGGCGCCTGAAGGCGTCGCGGCAACGGCCGTGGACTACAAGGCCTTCATCGCGCCGGCCCTGTTCTGGCTCGGGCTCGCTCTGTTGGCGCTGCGTCTGTCGAATAGCGTGATCGCAAGCAACGGGCGGCTTCTGCGAGGCCTCGTGAGGCCGGTCAGCGGCCGCCTTGCGCCGATCGTCGCGGCGGCGATGTCGCGGCAGTCCCGCCGGCTCACCGCAGGCATAGCCATGACTGCGCTCGCGGTCTCGTTCGCCGTCTCGACCGCGATCTTCAACGCCACCTACAACGCGCAGTCGCGCGTCGACGCAGAACTCACCAACGGCGCCGACGTCACCGTCTTCGGGACGTCGGACAAGCCTGCCGGCGCCCATCTGGCCGCGCTCGCCGCGCTGCCTGGGACGGCGGCGGCCGAGCCCATGCAGCACCGCTTTGCCTATGTTGGCGCCGATCTGCAGGACCTCTACGGCATCGACCCCCGGCGCATCGGGCAAGCGACCAGCCTTTCGGACGCCTATTTCAGCGGCGGGAGCGCGGCGGCGATGCTTGCAGAGCTGGCCGCGACGCCGGACGGCGTGCTGGTTTCGGAAGAGACGGTCCGTGACTTCCAGCTCCAGCAGGGCGACACCATCAACCTGCGGCTGATGAATGCCAAGGACCATCAGTATCATCCGGTGCCGTTCAAGTTCATCGGCGTCGCGCGCGAGTTTCCGACCGCGCCGAAGGATTCGTTCCTGGTTGCGAATGCAAGCTATATCGGCGCAACGACCGGCTCGCCGGCCTCGGAATATGTTCTCATGCGGGCCAAGAGCGATCCCTCGGCGCTGGCCGCACAAGCCTCGTCCGTCGCTGCCTTAGACCCGTCGCTGAAGGTGAAGGACATTGGCCAGGCCACCCATCTGATCGGCTCCAGCCTCACTGCGGTGGATCTTGCCGGCCTGACGACAATTGAGCTGGCTTTCGCCGTGATGATGGCAGCCGCGGCGGGGGGATTGATGCTGGCGCTCGGACTGATCGAGCGGCGCAGGAACTTCGCCATTCTGGGCGCCGTTGGCGCAAGTCGTCGGCAGCTTTCTGCCTTCCTGTGGAGCGAAGGGCTACTCGTCGTTGCCGGGGGCGCGGTTTTCGGGCTGATTTCGGGGACGGCGACCGCCTGGATGCTGATCAAACTGCTAACCGGAGTGTTCGACCCACCGCCGGAGGCGCTGTCCGTCCCCTGGGCCTATCTTGGCACAGTTCTCGCCCTCATGGTCGCCGCCGTCGTCGCCGCGGTTCTGATCGCGCGGCCGCCAGCCGGTCATGACGCCGAATATATGCGCGACATCTGAGCCGCGGCCGCGAAACCATACCTTACGCATTTGTATGGTGCGCGCGAGACCACCGTAAGCAGCGGGCGTTACGGTAGGTCAATCTCCCCAACCGGGGAGTTTCCCGGAGCGCGCGGTCTGCCGGCGTTGGTCGACGACCGAGCCTTCCGGGCGAACCTTCAACCGAACAGGAGTATCAGACATGAAGAAGTTCGTCGTACTGGTCATGATCCTCGCCGCCTCGTCCACCGGCGCCTTCGCAAAGCAGATTACGGGCATGGTGACAGCGATCGACAAGAGCCATGATTCGGTCACCCTCTCGGATGGGAAGACCTTCACACTGCCGGAGGGCATCGAGGCCGAATCCCTCAAGGTCGGCGAAAAGGTCAAGGTCGTCTATTCCAGCAAGGCCGGAAAGTTGCACGCCACGAGCGTCCAGGCCGCGCATTAAAGCTGAGAGGCAATCGGTATCGTGCTAATCGGGCGGTGCCACGGAGTAACCGCAGTCACGTCTCTGATGCCTACTCCGGGAAAAGCGTTAAGTTCCCCGACCGGCGCGGCCAGTTTAAAACGAGCAACCTGACAATTTTCGTACCGCGAAGGTGACGCTAGTGATGCATACTGGCCGTTGCCGGTGTTGATTACACACAGGATCGGGCTAGTAGCGCGAGCGGCGCCTTTGAGGTCTTGAGAGCGTTTGGCCCTCAAGCGCAGCCCGAAACCTTCATTCTGAAGCGCCCTATTCCAACATTTTCAAGGGTGTCACTACTCGACGAAGCGCCACATGCCGCTGGCGTTGGCCGTGAACTTCAGCTTACAGCGGCCTTTGTCAGCGTACTGACAGGTGTTTTAAGCAAGCTTCCGCCAAACGGCTGTCGCAGAGCACCGTCGCAAAGCGCTGAACCGGCGAGTTTCGAAAAACCGCGCCAGTTTGGAACGCCAAAACCGGATGTTCGAATGAATCCCTCCTATGCAAGCTCCCAAAAAGCCATTCACTGGATCGTGTTTCTGCTCGTTCTCGGGGTCTATGGACTGACCTACGCCGAAGACCTGTTCCCTCGCGGCGACCCCAACCGCGATCTCGTCTGGTGGTTCCATATTTCATTCGGTTTGCTGCTGTTCGGGCTGGTCATCCTACGCCTGGGCATGCGCCTGCTGTACGGCGCGCCGGAACTTCCCTCGGAAATGACGCCGCTTGAGCAATGGCTGGCCAAGGCCACGCATCTTCTGCTTTACGTACTGCTTGTGGCCATTCCGGTTCTCGGCATCCTCCTGACCTGGTCGAGGGGCCAAGCGTTGAGCTTCTTCGGCCTGTTCACCATCCCGGCTCCATTCGCCCCGGACCGCGCCACGGCCGGATCCATCAAGGAGTTGCACAGTCTCTGCGCCAATTTGATTCTGATTCTTGCCGGACTGCACGCGGCCGCTGCCCTCTGGCACCATTTCGTCTGCAAGGATGATATCCTCAAGCGGATGCTACCGGAACCATCGGCTCGCGATTGAGATTCGACAAGTTTTGCACTCGACCGGCTTTTCTTGTTCAGGATAACCTCCAGCGACGGATGTGTAGTTCAATTGGTTCTATGGCGAGTTGGATCAAAACTTCCAGCCTGCGACACGGCTCATAGATGAAAACGGCACTCAAGCGTATGGCGATGGTGGTTCTGGCAGGACTTGTCCTGGCCCTGCCGCTCGTCGCCCGTGCTGAAAAGGACGACGACGGCGACCATGACAAGGCGCGGGATCTTTACGAGCGCGGTGAAATAAAGGGACTGTCCAAAATACTGAGTGTGGTTCACGCCAAGGTTCCAGGCGACATTGTGGCCGTCGATTTTATGCGACTGGGCGACAGATGGATCTACAGGTTCCAGATCATTGCCGCCGACGGCCGCCGCAGGATTGTTGACGCGGACGCCGGCACCGGGGTACTCCTGCGCAGCAGGGACGGAGACTGATGAAAATCCTCCTGGCCGAGGACGAGCCGCGCATCGCAAGCGACATCGCAGCCCTCCTCAAGTCTTCGGGAATGGCCCTCGACGTGGTTCGCGATGGCGAAGCCGCCTGGTTCGCCGGCGACGTCGAGAACTATGACGCCGCCATCCTCGATCTCGGATTGCCCAAACTCGACGGCCTCACCGTGCTGAAGCGCTGGCGGGCCAATGCGCGCCGCTTTCCCGTGCTGATCCTGACGGCCAGAGGCATGTGGACCGAACGCGTCGAAGGCATCAATGCCGGCGCCGACGACTACCTTCCCAAACCGTTCGAAATGGAGGAACTGCTGGCCCGCCTGCGGGCGATCCTGCGCCGTTCGACCGGGCAAGCCGCACCGCTTCTGAAATCCGGGCCATTGCTCCTCGACACCCGCCAGATGCGTATTTCGCTCCGCGGCGCTCCAGTCTCGCTATCGCCGCTCGAATACCGGCTACTGGCATTCCTGATGCATCATGCGGGGCGCGTGGTGGCGCCGACCGAACTGGCGGAGCATCTGTACGACAGCGGCAACGACCGCGATCCGAACACGATCGAGGTCCTCGTTGCCCGGCTTCGCCGGAAGCTCGGCAGCGACATCATCGAGACGCGACGCGGGTTCGGATACGTCGTGCCAGACGATACCCGCTGATGGGAAACTCGATCCGGTTCCGGCTCTGGTTGGCGGCAACGGTCTCGATCCTTATCGCCCTTGCCATCGCGGGTCTCGGATTGCGCTATCTGTTCGAGCTCAATGTCGAACGGCGCGTCGTCAGTGAACTGACGGTCGACCTCAACGATCTGATCGGCACGACCGCCTACGGCCGCGACGGCCGCCTTTCGGTCCAGGCGGCCCTGACCGACCCACGCTTTTCCATTCCGTTATCCGGCCATTACTGGCAGGTTGAGGACGTCGGTTCCGGCCGTCTCGTCCGGTCGCGTTCATTGTGGGATACGACACTTGCCCTGCCGAGCAGCGGAACCGGCGGTGAACTTCGAGACATCAGGGAATTCAAGGGCCCCGATGGGAAGCTCGCCATCGCCGTCGAACGCATGGTCACCGATGCCAATGGCCGAACGTTTCGCGCCATCGTCGCGGAAAACCACCGCACCGTGGAGGTAGCCGTGAGCGAATATGTCCGCGATCTTGCGCCGGCCCTCATCCTGATGGCCATCGTCCTGATGGCGGCTTTTTTCATCCAGATCACCATCGGCCTCGCGCCGCTGGAAAGCCTTCGGGTCGCGGTGCGAAACGTGATCGCGCAGCGAGCGGCCCGGCTCGACGTGGCGGCGCCCAGCGAGGTGCAGCCGCTTGCCGACGAGATCAACCGCCTGCTCGATGCGCAGGAAAGGGCGCTTGCGCGCGCCCGGTCACGCGCTACCGACCTGGCGCACGGCCTCAAGACGCCGCTGCAGGTCTTGTCTGCCGACATTCGCGCCCTGCGCAAGAAGGGCGAAACGGGCCTTGCCGACGAAATCGAGAAGAGCATCGCGGCAATCCGGCGCCACGTCGAACGCGAACTGGCGCGCGCCCGCCTCGCGCCCGGCGTATCGGGCAGGGTCTCCTGCCGCATCAGGGAAACGGCGGCGGGCGTCGTCGCCGTCGTCAAGCGCACGCCAAGCGGCAGGCAGCTTTCGTTCAAGCTGGAAATCGCGGACGATCTGACGGCATCGATCGATGAGGGCGATCTGTCCGAAATCCTCGGAAATCTGGTCGAGAACGCGGCACGCTATGCAAGGTCAGAGGTGCGGGTCGATGCGTCCGCAACGGCGGGCGAAGTGGCCATCGGCGTCGTCGACGACGGTCCCGGGATTCTGGAAGCGGATCGGGAATCCGCCCTGTCGCGTGGCGTCCAACTCGACAGCCAGGGCGACAGCAGCGGCCTTGGCCTTGCCATCGTGTCGGACATCGTCGGAGCCTATGGCGGCCGTCTTGCGATGAGCAACGCCGGCCCGGGCCTGATCGTGACCATCCACTTGCCGCGGCACGATTAATTCAGGCGAAGCCTGGAAAATAATCGACCTTTATCTTCGAACGGCGAACGCCCATGCCGCGCAGTTTCTGCCGGAGCACCTTGACCATGGCCTGCGGGCCGGAAATGTAGAAGGTCCGCTCCAGGTAGTCGGGGATGGTCAGGCGTATCAGGCGCTCGTCGATATAGCCGGAGTATTGGCCGCGCTCGGCACCCCGCGCGACGGCGTGGATCGTCCGGATGCCCAGTTCGCGTCCGGCGGCGCCGAGCACATCGCGATAGGCGATGTCCTGTTGGCTTTCTGTTCCATACAGGATGACGATCGGCCGCCTTTCCTTCCGGTCCAGGAGATAGTGCAACATCGAGCGAAACGGCGTGATGCCGATGCCTCCGGCCAGGAAGGCGATCTTGGTTTGGCGCTTGGCGGGCAGCGTGAAGTTGCCGGCCAGTTGCGCGGCGTAGATCTGAGCGCCGGGCTTCAGCGCCAGCAGTTCGCGCTTGAAAGCGCTCGATTGTGGATAGAACTTGACGCCCAGGCGGATCGTTTCTTCCGTTGGCGCCGAAGCGATCGTGAAATAGCGACGGTTGCCGCGGCTGTCGGGACGGTCAAGGCCAAGCGTCCACTCGAGATACTGGCCTGCCTGGAAGGCGATCTTTCGCGGCGACCGGAAGATGAAGTCATAGCTGTCGGTGGCCGAGCGCTCGATTCGTTCCAATGTCAACACGGAGCGCCCCTTCGGGCCGACCGCGTAAGCAAAGAGATTGCCCGCCAGCAGCGCCAGTTCCGGCGTGAAATAGAACGAGCCCACATGGATGTTCGGGGCGAACAGAAAACCGACGATGGCGGCGAAGGCGATGCGCGGCCAGCGTGTTGTCGGCGCCGTCAGCGGCTCGGTCAGCATCACGAAGGCAAAGAACAGCAGCGGCGACGAACCCAGGGTTTCTTTGAGCGCAGCGCCATATTGCGACGGCCCGGTTGTCACCAGGACAGTCGCCAGGGCGACCATCAGGAATGTCGCAACGAGATCCAGCCGACGCAGCTTTCGGACAATCAGGACGCCGCCGGCCAACACAATGGGAAGCATCCACAGATTGCTCCCGATCCACCAGGTGGCCGGCTGGTCGAGCAGGAAAGCGGACAGCACCACGCCAAGAGCGGCCGGATTGAACAGGTGCTTCCTGCCGACGGCGAAAATGAACTTGGAGGAGATCGCCCAGACGGAGGCGAACGCCACGGCCCCGATCCCCTTGAGGTCGGCGGCGCCCACGGGATCTAGGATGAGGGCTAGGATGAGCGCGGTGATATAGACGGATTCGCTGTTTGCCGGAACCTCGAAGACCAGCGCGAAAACCCTGTTGGTGATCCAGCATGCCGCGAGCGACAGCACGGCCGTGAAAGCAAGCGTGGCAGGCTGATGCGGCACGAGCCCGATGAAACCGAGCACGAAGGCTGTGCCCCACAGCGCGATCAGATAGTAGAGCACCAGCCGGTACATGGTCAGGTGATCGAGAAATCGGTCGACGGTCTTGATCATGGCTCGTAAAGGGCTCGCAAGCCGGTTGTCGGCGTCGCGCGGCCGTTGCTGTCGACGACATAACCCTCCAGGCCGGGCGTCTGCTCGATAAAGACAACACCGTTGCGACCCATGGCAAACGCAGCGGTGGCGAAGCGATCGGCTTCGAGCACATCGAACCCCACGACCGTCACGCTGACGATGTCGGTGATGGCATCGCCAGCTTCGTGGGGATTGTAGATGTGCTGCCCACGTACATAGGCGCCGGAGGTGGCGACGCCGCGACCGCGCGGATACAGGATCTTGATGATCTCATCCGTATTGAACGGGTTCCGGATGCCGACGCTCCAGTCGAGGCCTGAAGCATTCCTGCCGCATGACTGGATGTCGCCGCCGGCTTCGATGAAGAAATCGTTGACGCCGGTCCGGCGAACCATCGCCGCCGCGTTGCGGATGGCCCATCCCTTGACGATCCCCGACGGATCGAGCGAACCGTCAGGCTTGCGGACGTCGAAATAGCCGTCGGTCTCGTTCTTCGTTTGTTCGGCGAGCGCCAGCACCTCCATCATCTCGCCGCTCCAGTCTTTGACTGGAACATCGCCGCGGTTGATGGCCGAAATCTCGCTGTCGGCCCTGTAGGTGCTGAAGCGCCGGTCGATATGCTCGAAATAGGCGAAGACGGTGTCGATCAGCGCGTCGCTCGGCGTATCGCCGGCATCGACGGTGACGGGCATGCCCATCAGAATCCGGGTTTCGCGCATCGAATTAAGAAGACGCTTTCTTCAGCGCCCCGCCAAGTGACTGGATAAAAGCCCTGCTGGTCAGCGTCGCGCCCGAAATGATGTCGACATTGGCGCTTTGCGCGCTGATCGCTTCATCGCGCAACATCGGCAGCGCTTGCCTGTTGATGCGGACCGACGTGCGCCGGTCGGACGGATATTTCAGCACTTTCAGCGCTGTCAGCCGGCCTCCCTGAATGGAAGCCTGCATCTGGATGAGTCCATAGTAAGCGTCGGTGACCGGGCCGGTGAAGGTTCCGTCGGTGAAACCGTGCGCGGCCAGCTTCATTCCTGCGCGGATGACGTGGGAAATCGATTGCGGTTGATTGGGCCTCGGCCGCGGTAGGGGAATATAAACCGCCGGGGTTACGGCGAAAGGCGGCGATTCCTGCGCGGAAAATAGGGCAGCCGGCGTGAAATTCGCGACAACCGGCGGCCGCGGCGTTGAAGCGAGCGACTGCAATGCCTCCGGCGACCCGGCCGCGAGCAACGGCTTAGTTAGCGGTGCCGCGATGACGGCCGTTATCCGCTTGTTGGCAGTGGGCGGCGTGCGGGGTTCGGGTTGCGTCTTCTGTCGACTAGCCCTCGGCACGGGCCGAGCCGAAGCGGGAACGGAGCCGGCTTCAGCTGCTACTGCGGGAAGTGTCGGCCGTGAGGCATTCGTCGCCATGGCGTTGGCCGGCGGCGCCGGACCAAGTATATCGTCCGCGGATGCCTTGCCGGCCTGTTCCCAGACATGGGCGCCGGAGGCGGCAATGACGAAAAGCGATAGGGCGATCTGCTTCATGGAGCTGCATTCCACATTGGTCCTGACCCGTGAGTCGGTTCGCGGTTCTGAAACAATGTCTCACGACAGACCTGACAATTGGCTGTCAGACCGACTTGTTCAACCGCACCGATGCCGATGTCACCGTGAAGATCAAGACCACCGGTGCCTACACGGACATCAAACGCATGATGTGAGGCCTTCGGCTTCCGATATCGCTACGCCCGGACAATATGACCGGGCGTAGCCCTTACCTCGTGGTAAGCTATTCGACGGAACCGATCACTTCGGTTGTGCACCAAGACCCTTAGCACCCGCCGCCGAATTGTTTTTTCGTTTGACGAGATTGCGCGCTCAGCTGACCTGATCGCTACAGTACAAGCACCATCAACAGCCAAAGAACCGCGCCGCCTCGGGCCATGTCGCTCCAAGCTGAAGGTTTCCGAGTGGCAGAGCGCCAGACAAAGACACACAGGGCGATGTTGTAGGGAAGCAGTGAAAGGAAAATGCCCAACGCAAGCCACCCCGGAAGTTCCACCGCATAAGCAATGAGGGCACCGGCACCGGTGAGCGCATTAATGATGGTGCCGACCAGCAGCATGTCGAACCAGAAGACGCGTCCCAGGGGGCGTCACGACACGAAAGTGGTGAATCTGTCCGACATTTGAGAACATAGGGTGATCAAGCTGCCAGCATGGAGGTTTCGCGCCTCAGCGGCCTGAGATCGAGGCTGCCTGTCGGAGTCCAGATGTAATCCCCGGTAAGGCTGATATGCTGCCATCCGAGCGGAGTGATGTGTTTGATCACGTCCGGCGGTGTGGCGACGCCTTCTCGGTTGAGCTCGGCGAAAGTCGGTTCGAGATAGAGCGTGTTCCAGTAAACGATGGCGTTGATGAGCAGGTTCAGCCCGGACGCCTTGTAGAACTGGCTCTCAAAGGTTCTGTCCCGCAGCTCTCCAAGGCGGTTGAAGAACAGCGCGCGGGCCAATGTGTTCTGGGCCTCGCTCTTGTTGAGGCCGGCGGTGGCGTTCCTGCGCATTTCGGGGTTCTGCCACCATTGCGGCAGGAAGATGGATCGATTGATGCGCCCGATATCGCGCAGCGCAAGTGCCAGTCCGTTTTGGCGCGGGAATGCGGACAATTTCGCCAGCAAGGTCGAGGGCCGCACCTGGCCGGAACGGATCGTGGTAACGAGACGCAGGATGTCATCCCAGTTCGCCTTGATCCGCTCGACGTTGATAGGTTCGCCGACGAGCGGGGCGAGATTTTCGGGAGGCGCGTCGCCCGGGAAGAGATAGAGCCGGCGATCCTTGAGGCCACGCAGCCGGGGCACGAGCTGGAAACCGACAAGATGGCAAAGAGCGAAACTCATGTCGCTGACCCCGCCGGTGTCGACATAATGGGTTTCGATGACGAGATCGCTGCCATGATAGAGCAGACCGTCGAGAACGTAGATGGCCTCGCTCGCGTTGGCGTTCATGGCGATGATGTGGAACGCGCCATACTGGTCGGAGGTGAAGCGATAAAACTTGGCGCCGGGGTTAGGGCCATAGCGGGCGTTGAGGTCGCCGATCGCCTCACCGTGCCCTCCCGCCGGAAAATACTGCCCATCCGAGGACGAGGTGGTTCCGTCGCCCCACAGCCTTGCCAGAGGCAATTGCCTCTGGGCGTTGACGAGGATGGCATGTGCGGCGGTGTAGCCTTCTTCCCGGATATGCCAGTCGTGCGCCCAGGCGAGCTGGCGCATCGTCAGCCCGGGGGAAACATCCGCCATTCTCGTGAGGCCGAGATTTATGCCGTCCGCCAGAATGGCGGTAAGCAGGGCAAGTTTGTTGTCGGCCGCGCGCCCGGTGCGCAGATGGGTGAAGGTATTCGAAAATCCGGTGCGGGCATCCACCTCAAGCAGCAGGTCGGTGATGCGGATCGCAGGCAGGCGGTTTTCCACCTTCGGTTTCAGCGATTTCGCGATGTCCGGAAACATGGCCTTGTGCGGCGTGACGCTGAAACCCGCGCCGGCCAATTCGACATCGTCGAGCTCACCGGCTGCTGCCAGACGGGAAAGGTCGCGCAGACCGTCGTTCAAGGTCTGACGCTGTTGCTTCAGATAGGTTTCCACGTCGGTATCGACGGCGACCGGAAGCGGGCCTTCCTCGCGCATCAACTCGAATGTCGGCACGGGAATGAGGAAGCTCTCGAAGGATTGGAACCGCTTGGCGCCCTCCACCCAAACATCGCCGGCATCGAGACGACGTTTCAATTCGCTGAACAGGCAGAGTTCATAGGCCCTGCGATCGATCTTGCCATCCTGCAGGATGAGCGGCATCCAGCCTCTCGGTGCAAAGGATATGGGAGCCCTGTCGGGTATCGCTCTTTTCCCTTTGCGGTACAGGTCGGCGACCATGGACAGCGCGCGCAGGAGATTCGCCGCCACGGCGTGGCCACGAAACACGAACGTCGAGAGGAATTCCGGCGCCATTTTCCGGATCGTCGGATAGCGCTGGAGCATTTCGATTTTCCCATCGATGCTGTTCGGGGCAATCAGTGTGTCAACCGCCTGGAGACTGGTCGCGAAGGTCGGCCATTGAATGACGCGTTCGAGCGACTTGCCGATATCCTCGCCCTTCTGCCTAGCCTCGATGATCGCGTGGCAAACTTTCGAAACGTCCTTCAGCGGCTTCTTAATCTCCCGGACGGAACGGGTGATGCGAGCGGTCGCCTGATTGTCGGCTCGCCGCGTCAAGGCACCGATCAGTTTCTTGAACACGTCGATTGCGCAGTCAGTCAAATGACGAGAGAGGTGTAAAGCCGTCGCAGCCAGCACGGCATGGCGGCGTTCGGGGTTGAGGTCGCGCAGATGCTGCGCGCTCATCCGAATCCCTTCCGCGGCGAGTTCGTCAAAAACCTTGGCCGGAATGCGCTCCATCAGTTCCATTGGCAGGTTCAGTGACCGAAGAAACTGAACGCGTTCGGCTATCCTGTCGAGATTGATAGCGGTAGGCGACAGTGCCGGTGTTCTCGCCCACGCAAGGATGGTCACGTTCGTCCCCGCACGCGGGTCGAGAAGTTTGTCGAGGTCACGTTTGTGGCCTTCCGAAAGCCCGCCAGCCAGGGCCCGGTGCGCGATGCGGATGCCACGCCGGATTGCAACGTGGATGATGGCTTCGAGTGCTCCGCGCGCCGGCAGGAGAATTCGCCGACGTCGCAATTCCTCCACAACCATATCCACCAAAACATCGGCCCGGCGCAGGGTTTGCGCAGCCGGCGTCAACCAGCCGGTCAGTGCCCGCACGTCCGAAGGCGCAAATGGGCGCATCTTCATTTTCTCGAAAAGCAGGGCGAGGTGCTCGCGGCGTGTCTGCGGGCGCTCGAAATATCGGTCGATCTCGCGATGATCGGCGCCGATCTGCCGCGCCAGAAACCGCAAGACGCCTGAAGGCAGGATCTCACCATCCGCGAGCGGTCGGCCTGGAAATCGCAACATCGCGAGAACGCAGGCCAGACCCAAGCGGTTCGACGCCTTGTTCTGCCGCATGATCAAATCGAGATCCGATTGGTCCAGCGTGTAGTGTTTGGCGATCTCCCGTTCGTCATCCGGGATCGCTGTTGCCTGGCTCCACCATGTTTCGCTCAGCAGTGCTCTTCGCGCCATTCATCATCATCCATCTCGTCGCGGAGGCTGTACCGAAATGGAAAATGCATGTCCGGCAAACGGTCGTTTCGCGGCTTCCACAGATTTCGTCCGTAAACCTTGCCATGAAACGGCAAACCGGACACTGTCCGCATTCAATGAGAAAATGGACAACTCGCATCTCATGACATCCATCGGCTATGCAAGGGTCTCCACAGGGGATCAGGATACGGCCCTGCAACTCGACGCCCTGCGAAAAGCAGGCTGCGAGAAACTGTTCGAAGACAGAGCTTCTGGCGTCAGAATCGATCGGCCGGGACTGGCCGAAGCCGTGCGCTATGCTCGAGACGGCGACACTCTTACGGTCTGGAAGCTCGATCGCCTGGGCCGATCGATGAAGCACCTGATCGAGATCGTCACCGAGCTGGAATCCAAAGGTGTCGGCTTCCGATCCATCACGGAAAACATCGACACCACGACATCCGGCGGTCGCCTGGTCTTCCATTTGTTTGGGGCACTGGCCCAGTTCGAACGCGATCTCATCCGAGAAAGAACCCGCGCCGGACTACAGGCAGCAGAGGAACGGGGTCGGCGCGGTGGTCGCCAGGCGGTCGTAACACCGGAGAAGTTCGCAAAGGCCCGTCAGCATCTGGCGGCCGGGCTAAATGTCCGCGAAGCCGCCGCCCGCGTCAAAATCGGCAAGACCGCGCTCTACGAAGCCCTCAAAGTCGAAAAATCATCCACCTCAAAGGTCAGGCCGGCATAAGTTCCCCATACGTTCTCAAATGTCGGACAGATTCACCACTTTCGTGTCGTGATGCCGTTCTGGGACAAGGTCATTGGCGGCGACGAACCGGAGGTACCGCAAGGGGTGCTCGACGGTAGCGCGCGGCTTCGTGCGGGCGACCAGGTCGTCGTCCATGGTGAGGTCGTCGATTCCTTGTGGGAAGAAGATTTCACGTCGGTCGAGGACACGCAGATCGTCGCGGACCTACGGGAACGCTTGAAACTCCTCGGCCTCGACGACAGCAAAGCTGAGGAAATGGTTCGGCTCGCGCAGCAGTCTCCAATGCGAAAGAGGTCGGCCACGGCACCTTTCATGGTTCAGCCACAGCGTGAGTGGGAAGAGGCCAGGAAGCGCATGCAGGAGCAGGCTAAGCGCCTCGCAAACGTGTTGCTGAATCATGTTGAGCTTAAACAGACCGGCAATGAGATGGTCTACAAATACAAATCCTTGAAGCTCACCGGCAGGAACAACTACATCTGTGCGCTGATGATGGTGAACAAGGAAATGCAAAAACGCCTGGGCAAAGAGAGGCAGCAGGCGGCAACTGAAGAATTCCGTTTTGTCCTCGATAACCTGGACGACCTGCTGCAAGTGCTTGTCAGGCGCGTTCGCAAAGCGAAGGCGGAGTATGACAAAATCGAATCCTAGAGGGCCTACGCCTTCGCTGATTGGAGGCACGAACGGCCGCCCCAAGCGGACGCCCGTCAAACGCCTCAGCAAATGCTATCGCTGCCACGACGACCTCGTCATGGGAACAACCTGCATAGAGATTCCAAAGCTTGGGCAGGCCTATTCGACCGAACGGCGTGTGTGCGACGCGTGCTTCCAACTCATTCTGCGCAAGACAGACGATGACCTTGCCGAGATTAGGAAACTCTCACCCGTAGACGCATCGGGCTAAATGGCGTCGACCGTTGCCGCGGTATTCCCGCCGACGCCGGTCATACTGACACGCTGCGTATGATCAATCGTGTGAAGCAGGCACAGGCCGGCAGGTTCTAAGCACCGGCCAAAGGGGGTGGATATAAGTCGGAACCTGAGGTCAACACCGAACCGGTCAGAGGTCAGCTTCTGGCGTCACTAAACCGCCGAGCCCGTACGCTCGATTTTAGCACCAGCGTGACGCTGCATGGCCGCTCAGCGTGGCGTGCGGTCATCGAACCCCGTCGTCCTCGCCCACGCCGATTCAGGACTTGCGGAAGGCGTGTGCCGTTCAATCTGCAATGAGCGCGCGGAAATCGGATTCAGACATGGCCCGAATAGGTATGCCTTGGCGCGCCAATTCCTCCGCCCTTCTCCACTTGCCGGAACGTTCCCCACGCGCGAAACGATCATCGCCCACGACGACCAACGTCGTTTTCTTGGTAACGCTGTTTTCCACCTCGCAGCCTGCATAGGCGGCCAAATTGGCCTGTTCTTCCTGCCGTAAATCGAAGCCCCCTGTGAGGACGACAACCTCGCCATACAGCGGTCCATCAATGTTGCCGTCCCGACGTAGGTCGGTTTTTGCGCTTGAATTGCCTAAGATTGGTCTTCGGACCCGTTCTGCCCATCCGGCTACATCTAGTGAACACTCAAGGCTCGCTCGAATGACGATTTCCGCCACAGCCCGCGCATCTTCGCCAGCGTCATGGTGCAGAAATTCAATGCCTAGATCGGCCGCGACATTCTTTAAGCCGTACCCCGTCTTCCCGTACTTTTCCGGCCATGCTCGTCGCACGACTTGCGCACTATCAAGCCAAGTAGTCTCTGCGAAGCTGTGCCCGCACGCGTCGCAAGCGCGACTGACCGCGAAACGGTCATAGGGTGTATGACTAAAGACCGCCCCACACATCAGATGCGCAATCGATCGAGCGACCTCAGAAAACGGCGGAGCTCGATCAATGTCCTCTTCGGTGATCGACAAATTGGCTTGTTGCCACCACCCGAACCGATGATGTGTATTTACGGTCTGCGTGAAAGTCTCGACGATCCGCCCCTCGCGAACAATCACGAAGCCCATTTGGCAGATACTTTCTGGAAAGCTGCTATCCGCTGTTTCTACGTCTAGTGCGACAAAATCTAACCCCACCATCATCTTCGTCCTCCCGCCCTTTGGCGAGGTTTAGCTTAAAGTCCGGCGTCCTGGAACGGAATTCCGGAAATCCTCCGTTGTCTTGGTCCGCAAACGGTCGACTTCAGCTGCAACGCGAAGGTCGGGTTGTGGAGAAGCGGCGCATGGCGCTGTCTGCTCGTTCAGATCGAGAAAACTACGACAGATGTCCCCCAACAAGGCGAAGTCGAAAGAGGGTTGAACGACCGCGAACGGCGGGCCGGCCGGCACAGCTGAATGCCACGTTCCAGACGGCGTGGGATTATCGGATGGGGCCGTGCCTATCGAGAGACCGTAGTTGGCCCAAGGGGCTGGAGGCCGACTACACGATCTTGCTCGATGTCAGTGAAGGCGACTACGGAGTGCCCAGCCGGATTGAGGACGATGAACTGCTAAATCTGGTCATGCCGCGTCCAGAGACATTCGAATATGCGGAGGAGCGGCGCCTATTTTACGTCGCCCTGACCCGCGCGAGCCGCGGGGTGTTCCTGCTCACGAACAGCCGTGAACCATCTCGATACATCCGCGAGCTCTCCGAGATCGCCGGCGACAACCTCCGCTTTGAGACAGTTGACGGCGACCTCTTGCGTCAATGTCCAGCCTGTCGTGTCGGCCAGCTCGTCGAGCGAAGAGGACGCAATAACAGCCGATTCTTCGGTTGCAACCAGTATCCTGATTGCGATCACACATTGCCGCTGAAGTAACCGAAGGCCCTCGTGTCGCTTTGCAGTTAATTAGGGTCCGCTCATGATCGTCGCGGCGACCTGCCTCTCCGTGTCATGGCTCAGGATCCGAATGAACTCGATGACGAAGTTCGCGCAGGGGCTTCAGCGAAGCCAACAGCCCGTCCCGAAAGGGCTATGGGACGTTTTGGGCGGACGGACCGGCCAGCCCAAACCTTTCTTTCATTTCGTCGGTGCGAACCCACGTATCGCCGGCGATCTTTGCAACCAGCCCCTCGAATACGCGCTCGAAGGCCTCTTTGGTGGCGTCGTCCGACAAAGCCTCCGCCTGCGCCAGCGGCAGCAATGGCCGCATATCCGTCAGCAGCCGCGGATTTGCCAGCTTGGCAAACATTCGCTCCTCGGCCTGGGCCCGAGATATCGATTGACCGGCAAACTGAAGATAGCGGCTGAACATTTCAGTGACCCGAGCAACATCAAGCCCGTCAAACACATCCAGGGCATGGGAAAGATCATAAAGATCACGTCCCTTGTCGCGCTGTAGGAGAGCTCGCAGCTTGGTGGCGAGCATTTCCTCCCGAGAGAAGGTCGCAATCGCGGCCTCGCCGGCAAACCAGGGGTTGTCTATCCGAAACGGCATCGCTTGCGGCGGATCGTAGGCTTCGATTTCGCGCGTGTTGATTTCGACTTTGAGGCGGATTGGCACGCCGCTTCCGTCTTCCGCCTCCACACGGAAACGAAATTTCGGTGCGACCGGGCTTTGATCGAATTGCGCCCGGCCAAGCCACGGCTCGAGAACGACACGCAGTTGATCCAGGATCGGCCCTATCGGACCTCCGGTCGTTCGGACGAGATCTATGTCTTCCGAGTAGCGCAGCGGTTCCGGGAAGTGCAGCTTATTCAGCGCTGTGCCGCCGCGAAATCGCAGTTCGGCGGACAGGAGATCGTCATTGAAGATGTCGATGAGCGCGCGGCTGATGATGAGGTCCTGCTCGACCTGACGCTGGTCCGCCCACGGGACGACGCTTCCCCACGCAACGATGTTCTGAGCGGGAATCATTCATCGACCTCCGGCGTGCGACGCACGACCACCCGCCAACGATCGTCGTGCTCCTGCGGCGGCGGCGTGAAGTCCCGATCGCGCGTCTCATGCCGATCGAGTTCCGTCCACGGCGCCGCGCCGCGCGCCATCAGCGCCGCGTGCATCGGATCTGCGCGATCCGCATAGCCCAGCCGCTCCAGCAGGTGACCGAGACGTTGGACGACTGGCCGCTCGGCCGCATCGGACAGGGCGGCGAGTTGGGAAGGCTCGATCTTTTCGGCAAGGTCCGTGAGGACCGTCGCCACATTGTCGATCCCGCCCGCTGCCTGTGGATAGCGCAGGAGGTCGAGGGCCGTGAGGGCGGGCGAGGATATTTTCATTCTGCCTGTATCCGTCTTGCGGTCCTCGATGCCCGACTCCACTGCTGCGATGTCTTTGCGGTAATAGAAGACGATGAGATTGCGGCCTGCCTTGATCTTCGGCAGGCGCTTGGGCGTGACGATCTGGAATTCCATCACGGCCTGGTGCGTGGCCCCGTGAAGCTCCGCCGCCTTCAGTAGGCCGACATAATAGGGCTGTTGTTCGTGGTGCATCAGGGCATCGATGTACCATGAGGGCGGCGGCGCACCCCAGGAGGCGAACTGCGGGGGCACCGCGACATAGAGGCCCTGACGTGGCCTGATCAGCGCCTTTCGGCGTTGAAGACGCTCGGCCGCATCGAGGAATGCGCCGCGTCCGACACCGAGCGCCTGCTCGGCCTGCTCGCTCGTAAAGACCACCTGGCCTGCGGAAAGCAGACCGGCGATATGAGCTGACAGCGCGGAGCGTTGATCGTAAACCATGCGTCATTATCCGCTCTTAGCGCGGAATTTTCAACATGACACGTCGTCCAAGAACAAATCGTTTTCGTTTTTCCGCTCCAACAGCGGCTTTTCGAACGTGATTTGTGACCGACCTCCATTACCGCTTTCGTCGCTTAAACAAAAGCTATGTGCATGCCGAACGGCGCGACAGGGGTGGGAAGCGGGCAGTTGGCATTCGGGAAAGCGGGAGTGAAAGCTGACGTTCCGCGCAACAGAGGACGGCGGTCCGAACGCCAGCATTTGCGGCTGATGCCCGCGGCCTGTACTTTAGAATTACGGAGTCGAGCTAAGGACATCTGATGAGCGGGGCAGACGAGACCACTTTTGTTGCGGGGTGCAAGACGGACCACCTCTACCCGCGAGACTTCAAGAACGGCGCGGGACGATTCTTCAACTACGTCGTCGAGGAGGACGGCGCTACGACCGTCGAGTATTCTCCACCCTTTCCATCCAGGAACCGCATCAAGCTCACGCTGACCTTCATCCACGGATCGAACGATATCACGGCGGTGACGTTCAAACGCTTCAAGCACTATAAGCGCGACGGCTGGGTCGAGGACCGGTTTATGTCGGACGAGCCTTTCCAGCTCTCCCACTTCTCGTTCGAGAAGCTGGCGTCACTCCTGCAATTGCTGAAGGATCTCGATCTGGCGAGCCTGAACCAGCCCAGGATACCCGTCGTGGAGGGAAGCATCTCGGGAATCGACCCGGAGTTCGCGAAGAAGGTCAAGGCGTTGCTTATCCAGCCCGACGGCCAGAAAATCGTGGAGGAGCTCGTAAGGAGCGGGCTCATCACCTCCCACGACATCGTCAACATCGGCTATCGCAAAGCGCAGCTGGAGCAATTCCGGCTCATGCTCGATGACCCGGGGGAGGTCAGGACCTACGCAGAGAGGGAGGGCGTGAGGACGGACCAGCCCGAGAAGGCCTGGCAGCACTTCCTCGGGCACAACGAGTGGATATTCGGCTTCGGCCTGGACTACCGGTTCCTCGGTATACTCCAGGACGAGGCGGTGGTGGGAGCGTCGGACGTTGCCGGGCGGGACGCCCCGGTATCGGACTTCCTCCTGGGCGCGACTCACTTCACCGTGCTGGTCGAGGTCAAGCAGCCGGGCACGCCGCTGTTCGGCGGAAGCCGGGCGCGCTCCGGAGCGTGGCGCCTGTCCACGGATCTGATGGAGTCAGTCTCGCAGGTCCTCCAGCAGAAGGCCGACTGGCAGGTCAAGGCGGAGACCAACGCCGCAGGGAACTACGACCGCGACGGGGCGCTCATCCGCCAACGCACTACCGACCCCAAGTGCATCCTGGTCATCGGGGGCGACGGCGCCTTCTCCGGGAGCGGCGCTGAGCGGGAGACGAAGTTCCGGACCTTCGAGCTGTTCAGGAGGGACTCCCGGAACATAGACATCCTGACCTATAGCGAGCTCTACGAGAGGGCTGCCTTCGTGGTCGGACGCTCGGCGCGGCAGGCGGATGTGTATCGGACCAGCGCGGTAGACGATTAAGGCATTGGGCGCTCGCAATTGCCGGACGAGCGTTCGGCCGGCGGCGTCGGTGCGGATCGGTGAGCACTCAGCAGAGGAGCGATGTGCGAGTTAGGCCACACCAGCCTTCACCTGGTCAGCAGCAACCTCTGGATCAGTCTAGGAATAGCCTCGCGGCACTAGGCATCACGCCCTTTAGCCGCCCTTTCGCGCATAATACTCCTCCATCGCGCGGTCTTCGTCGTACTGCGACCGTCTGAGGTCCTCGACCTTTTGCCGCGTCTCGGAGATGCACTCAGGGCAAGCACGGTCTTCCAGACCGAAATCCTCCACAAGGACCATCCGACCCTCATCGTAATCCCAGTCGAGTAGATCAGACGTGTCGATAAGCTGGGACTCCAACGATTCGGCGGCGCAGGTCGGGCACTCCACGACACATTCTTTATGGTGACAGAAGCAGCATTGCTCCTCGGCCGTTAGAAATGTTGCCTCCTGGCAGGTTGGACACAGCCAGACATCTCCGTCCTCGCGGTTGTTGACATAGGCCTTTGCCCGATCGAGCAGCTCTGCCCGCGTCCGTACCAGACGGATGATCCGATTGTGCTGTTCTTCATCAATGAAGGCTGCGGTCTCCAAGCCTAGATGCCCGCGATAGAAGAAAATCATGAAACCGAAAATCTCGGCGAACTTCAGTTCGATGTGATCGTGCGAGTGATTGAACTCGAAATGGGTTAGCTCGCTCCGCAGGTCGAAGGCGTTCACGATCTTGGCGACCTCGGCCTCGGAGATGGGAATATTGCCTATCTGCGGGTTCTTTAGACGTTCAACCGCACCCTTTAGCGACAGCGTTTTTCCAGGCCTGTCGACAGACTCATAGATGAAGGTGGGATGGATGCGACGAAGGCGCTCCTTGAACGCGAGTTCCATTGCCTGCACTACATGCAGGATTGCGAATTTCCAGTGATTGGTGTCCTCCGATTCGCGTTGGGCGTAAGCAACGGCCTCCCTGAAATAGGAGATGCTGTTGTTCAGAAGATCGAGATGATGCGTCTTGCTCATGTACGTCGGTCACCGGCGGTTTGCGCGAGCCAGTAAGATTGCCAGCGACTAGTCCAACATGCTTGCCGCCTGACAATTTATCAAGCTGCGCGCTTTGTCCGCCTTGTGAGCCGCACGAGCTCTGGCTACGAGAGATTCTTCGCGGAGACCGAGTTCATCTATCCGATTGGGGGAATGAGATGCGCGTATTGTTCAGCCAACGTTACCTGCGGGCGATCGAAAGCAATGCCCTTTCCGTTGAGATTCCCCAGGCCGCGCGCCGCAAGGTCTGGACCCAGCTCTCCGCGTTCAATGCGCCGATGCACATTCAGCGGGACCCCTATGACAACTGGATCTCACGTTCGTCGGTGCTCGAGGAAACCGAGAGCGACCTCCTCACCGAAAATGACTGGCAGCGCCTTCCGGTGACGCCGTATCCGGACGACACCCAATACCACGAGGCGCTGCGTCTCCTCGTGCTGACTGGCGAAGTCGCCTGTCGCTTGGCAGTTAATTTTGAGAATGCAAAAGCAATGATATCAGAGGTTTAGCTTTGCACGTAATTTGAGAATGAGCACTTAATTTGATAATCGTGCTGCGACCGTTGCAGGTAATGTGAGAATCGAGCGCTCGAGATACGCGGGAGCCGTATCTGCTGTGGCTCGGCTACGAATGCCCAAATCGCGCGACCTGAGAGGTAATTCTTTTGCAGTTAATTTGAGAATCCCAGCCCGATCATTCTCATAATTAGCTGCCAAAAATGAGCGCAACGGTCGCATTCTTGCAATTAAGTGCCAAGCGACACATAAGACAGGAATTGTAGGCGATGCGGAGCGTATCACAGTCCTGGCACTGCTGGACATGTCCACCAAGGCGCGCTGTCCGGCACATCTCGATGGCGCTCATGACCCGACGTTCGACACGCCCGAGATGAGCTTCGTGTATTTGACGATATCGTGTAAGCGGGTAGGCATCCCCACGTAGCGTGCAGGCGGTTGATCGCTCATTTTCAGCATGAATCATGCGGAGAATCCTGTGAGCGACAGTGTGAATCACCATCGAACATTCGAGATTTTGACGGCGGAGCCCGTGCCGTCCCGACGCAAGCTGCGCCATCGGTCGGACGAAGAGAAGGCACGGCTTGTCGCCGAAGCGTTCTCGCCAGGGGGCAATGTGTCGGCGGTCGCGCGTTCCGAGGGGCTGGACCCCTCGCAGCTCTATGCGTGGCGCCGCAAGGCGCTTTCGTCGGGCATGGTTGCGCCACTGACGGAGGGAGCGAGCAAGCCGGCAACGTTCACGCGCTTTGAAGCGGTGGGCAGCGACACGGTGGAAATCGTCATCGGCGACACAGTGGTGCGCGTCGGCGGCGATGTTGATCCCGATCGCCTGGCGAGGATCATCCGGGCGGTGCGCAAGGCATGATCGCTTCCGGGGTTGTTGTTTACGTGTCGTGCCAGCCTGTCGACTTCCGTAAGGGAGCTGCATCGTTGATGGCTCTGGTGAGGGATAGCGGTCTCGACCCGTTCTCTGGGGCGCTTCACGTGTTCCGCTCGAAGCGAGCGGACCGTGTTCGCATCGTGTGGTGGGACGGCAGCGGGGTCTGCCTTTACTCGAAAACCCTGGAAGAGCACAGCTTCTGCTGGCCAGGTATATCGGCGGCGCGGATGCGTCTGGACCATTCGCAACTGATGGCGCTTCTGGCTGGCCTGGACTGGAAAAAGATCCGCCCGGCCAAGGTTAGGCGGCCGTTGTCGTTGGGCTGAAACCGGCCTGCGGCAAGGTGAATCATGGGGCTGGAACGGTTGGGAAAGCGGTCGTTTTTGTGCTTTGCTGCTTGCCATGGTTCTACCGGATCTTGCCCTTCCCGACGACGTCGATGCGCTGAAGGCGATGATCCTTTCCATGGCCCGCGAGCAGGCTGCGAGCGAGGCCCGGATCGCAGGCGCCGAAGCTCGGATCGCAGCATCCGAGGCGGAGGTCGCCCGGCTGAAAGCCGTCGAGAAAAGCGCCAACGAGCGGATTGCCAACCTCACGTCGATCCTGAAGGTTTTGCAGCGCGCGCAACATGGCACGCGTTCCGAGCGGCTGCGCCTGGCCGTCAACGACGAGCAGGCTTCCTTTGCCTTCGAAGAGGTCGAGATTGGCCTTTCGGAAATCCGGAGTGAATTCGACCGCGCGGTCGGAAACAAGCCGAAGCGTGCCCCGCGTCCGCGCAGGGGCTTTGCTGCCCATCTCGAACGCATCCAGGAGGTCGTCGAGCCGGAAATCCCGACCGACTGCGAGGGGCTGGAAAAGGTTCTGATCGGCGAGGATCGGTCCGAGCGGCTGGACGTCGTGCCGCCGAAGTTCCGGGTCATCGTGACGCGCCGTCCCAAATACGCCTTCCGGGGCCGTGACGGCGTGGTCCAGGCTCTGGCGCCGGCCCACATCATCGAAAGCGGCCTGCCGACAGAGCGGCTGCTCGCCTATATCGCCGTGTCGAAATACGCCGATGGCCTTCCGCTTTACCGGCAGGAAGCGATCTATCTGCGTGACGGTGTCGAGCTCAGCCGATCGCTGATGGCGCAGTGGATGGGGCATCTGGGCTTCGAACTGCAGATGCTCGCCGACTACATCCTCGAGCGCATCAAGGAGGGCGAAAGGGTCTTTGCCGATGAGACGTCCTTGCCCACGCTTGCCCCCGGTTCCGGGAAGACCACGAAAGCCTGGCTATGGGCCTATGCGCGCGATGATCGACCGTTCGGCGGCACCAGTCCGCCAATGGTTGCCTATCGCTTTGAAGACAGCAGGGGTGCGGATTGCGTAGCGCGCCACCTCGCCGGATTCAGCGGCATCCTGCAAGTTGATGGCTACTCGGCCTATACCAACCTGGCCAAGGCGCGGGCCAAATCCGGCAGCAACGAAACGATCAAACTCGCAGGATGTTGGGCGCATCTGCGGCGCAAATTCTACGACCTGCACATCAGCGGGGTCTCGCAGGCCGCGACGGCCTCGGTCACAGCCATGAGCAAACTGTGGAAGGTCGAGGACGAGGGCCGCGGCAAGGATGCCGAGAGCCGCGCTGCGCTGCGTCAGGAAAAGTCTGCCGCCATTGTCGCGAGCCTCTTCGAACAGTGGGAAAAGGAACTGGGCAAGGTCTCGGGAAAATCCAAAACCGCCGAGGCGATCCGCTATGCGCTCACCCGGCGCGAGGCGCTGGAACGCTTTCTGGCGGACGGCCGCATCGAAATCGACTCCAACATCGTCGAGCGGGCAATCAGGCCCCAGACGATCACGCGAAAGAATAGTCTATTTGCCGGCAGCCACGGCGGTGGACGAACCTGGGCGACGGTAGCCACCTTGCTGCAAACCTGCTTATGCCGCGCACGGCATAATGCAGTTTATGCCGGACGGCGAACTATGCCGAGCGTCATGGGCAGGCAGCCCCGATCCCAACGTAATCGTCGACCAACGACGGCTGGCACTCGGCATAGTTTGGGCCTCAAAGACCATTCAGGAATTCAAGCAGACGGTCACTGGGCCGAAATCGTTTTGCCCTTTCCCGTTCGTACGGCTTGAGCTTGGCCAGGGCGGCTTCCTTGAGTTCGAGGTGAGCATGGAGATAGGTCTGGGTCGTCTCGATCGACTCATGGCCCAGCCAAAGTGCTATCACCGAGCAATCGACGCCTGCTTGCAGCAGTTCCATGGCGGCGGTGTGCCGCAGAACATGCGGCGAAATCCGCTTCGATCGCAGCGAAGCGCAGCCACCGCGTGCTTGTGCCACATATTTGTTCAGCAGCGACTGGACACCGTCGGTGCTGAGCTGACCGCCATGCATGTTTGGGAACAGGGCAGCGGCCGCCCGCCTGCGAGGCTCCTTCAGCCATGCCCGAAGCGTATGCTGAGCCGTCTTTGTCAGCGGCGTGCAACGCTCCTTGCGCCCCTTCCCGACACATCGCACATTGGCACCGCGGCCGAGAGTCACCGCATCGCGATCCAGGCCGACCAACTCCGAAAGCCGCAACCCCGTTTGCACCGCCAGTAGCAGCAATGCGTAGTCGCGCCTTCCGATCCAGGTGGACTGGTCGGGACAAGAGAGGATGGCGTCGATCTCGTCACGTGTCAGGAAATGGAGCTGTCGCTTGTCGTATCGCTTTGTCGGGATCGCCAGCACACGCTGAATATGGGCGCTGTACGCCGGCACCTCGAAAGAGGCGTAGCGAAAGAATGACCGGATCGCCGTCAGACGGAGGTTGCGCGTCCGCGCTGTCGCCGATCGGCGCGCCTCAAGATCATCCAGGAACGCGCAGATAAAGGGCGCGTCGAGGTCGATCAGGCTGAGCTTGGATGGCTGTCGCCGGAGGCGCTCCTGTGCAAATGCAAACAGCAGCCGGAATGTGTCGCGATAGGATGCGATGGTGTTGGCGCTCGCATCGCGATGGCGCATCAGTCGATCGGTGAACCACCGTTCGATCAGGGCGGGGAGATCGCTGGTGGCGTTCATGACCGTGTCTCCCAGCGCTTATCGAGCCGCTGCGCTGCGTGGCTCATCAGCTCCGGCGTTGCGGACAGGTACCAATAGGTGTCGCGAACACTGACATGTCCGAGAAATGTCGAAAGCACGGGCAGTTGCGGCTTGATATCTTCCCCCGCGCGATACCAGCGGAGCAGCGTAGTGACGGCGAAACGATGACGGAGATCATGAACGCGCGGCCCGTTACGCTGTCCCTTCCGCCGAAGTCCGATCTGCCGCGACAACCGCCAGAAGACGCGGTGCACGTACTGATGCAGCAGGCGACCGCCCTCTTCGGCAACGAAGAAATAGGGGCTTCGCGGCGGGTCCACATGCGCATCCCGGCGCGCCGAATAGGCCCTCAGGGCGGTGGCCGCGGTGGCGTGGGCGATCGGCCGGGTCGCCCCGGCCTCTTCGATGCGCGGGCGGCGCTCATCCCAACCGACCGGGCGGGGCTTGGACGTCAGCAATGTGCGGATCGCGTCAATTTCGCGTTGGCCCATCGGCGCGCCTTCCATGGTCTGCTGGCCTGTTCGTCGCATCGGAGCTTA